>Ga0315287_10006827_pt1 | contig 11399 bp, 16 predicted proteins | sample YL17G11_0_MG_FD_205037 | JGI IMG/M metagenome (GOLD analysis project Ga0315287, IMG submission 205037) | Sediment microbial communities from Yellowstone Lake, YNP, Wyoming, USA - YL17G11_0 | ecosystem: Environmental > Aquatic > Freshwater > Lake > Sediment | place: USA: Wyoming | collected...
CGGACGCGCCGGTTCAGCCTTTCTACTTGGCCGGCGTCAGCGCGGCGCGCCGCTCAACTTGATCGTTGGGCCTCACTCCGCCGCGCCATTGCGTCAGTGTACGTTTGTGCATATAATGATGCGTGCCCTACGAATGGGACCCAGCCAAAAATCGCGCGAATCTCGCCAAGCACGGCGTTGATTTTGCTGATGCTGTCGCGGTGTTTGAGGACGGCCTCGCCCTTACGCGCCCTGATACCGCGGCGCGCGCCGAAACGCGTTTCGTGACGCTTGGCGTGGATGGGTTCGGCCGCCACCTCGTCGTTGTGTTCACTGAGCGTGGGGCGCGCGTTCGCATCATTTCCGCGCGCCTCGCCACAAAGCCGGAGCGCAAATCCTATGAAGCCTGAATACGACTTCTCAAAAGCCCGCCGCGGTGCTGTGATGCCTGCCGCCCCTGGCAAAACTCGCATAACCATTCGCCTTGATGCCGACGTGATCGATTGGTTCAAGACGCAAGTGAATGAGGCTGGGGGCGGAAACTATCAGAGTCTTATCAATGAGACACTGAAGAGTCACATCAAGCAGCAGGGTCTGGAGCGCACTCTGCGCCGGCTCATTCGTGAGGAGTTGCGCCGCGTCGCCTGATCCGTGCGGCCCAACCCGGCGTTCGAGCGGACGCGCCGATACATGGCTTCGACTTCGCAATCGTTGTGGCGGCGCGCCGGTTACCTTACACGTTGGGCCTCATGACTGCGGCTCCGGTCTTCACTGTTCTGCGTGAACTCGCGCGGCCTGTAGCTGCGGCGGATGTCGCTACTCGCGCTTCGGTCGCGCATCGAGCGCACCGCATTTCGCCTCGTCGCGCGGTTTCCTGCACCTCAATCCTTTTCGTCACAGTTGGCAGCGGCGCGGCGCGCGTTCACTCCACGCGCCTCCGCTTCGCTTATCCCCGCGATCACCGTCAGAGGCCGTCGCTGCATTAATTCGTTGCTGTGCTTGCGACTTCGGCGCTCTGGTCGTAGGCTCCTTGGTCCGCGTCACTCCGTGTGCCGGCCTCACGCCCACATCACCGAACTGTGGCCCAACCCGGCGTTCGAGCGGACGCGCCGGTTCAGGTTTTCTACTTGGCGAGCGTTGGCGCGGCGCGCCGGTTACCTTGCACGTTGGGCATCTTGTCACCCGTAACGTAATAGGTTACGCTTGGCCCCGTGATCCGAAGCTTCAAGCACAAGGGGCTTGCCCGCTTCTTTGAAACTGGCTCGAAGTCCGGGATTCAGACGCAGCATGCCGACCGTTTACGGTTGATTCTGGGCCGCCTAAGCGCAGCTTCTGCGCCGGAAGACATGGGCCTTCCCGGCCTTCGGCTTCATCCGCTCAAAGGCCCACGCAAGGGCACTTGGGCCGTCTGGGTTAGCGGAAATTGGCGCATCAGCTTTCGCTTCTTTGAGGGTGATGCTGAGGTTGTCGACTACGAGGACTATCACTGAGGTCTACTGCCATGCGAATGCACAATCCTCCTCACCCCGGCGAGATCCTCAAGACGTTGTGCCTCGAGCCGCTGGGGCTTACCGTTACCGCCGCTGCCGAGGCTCTTGGCGTGAGTCGAAAGACGCTTTCCTCGATTCTCAATGGTCGTGCTGGCATCAGCCCCGAAATGGCTGTCCGCCTTTCGATTGCTTTCGGAACGACTGCCGAAAGCTGGCTCAATCAGCAAACCCAGTATGACCTTTGGCATGCGGAGCAATTTCGCAAGCAACTCCGCGTGACGCGGCTGGCGGCGTAGCGATGCCCAACCCTGCGGTCAACCGGGCGCGCCGGTTCAGCGCTTCTACTTGGCGAGCGTCTATGCGGCGCGCCGGTTACCTTACACGTTGGGCGTCACTCGACTCACGGCATCAACCCCTGTCGCAGGAGTTTTGCGCCAAGACGCTGTCTCGTGATAGCGGCACAATCCAGCTGACAGCCACGTTTTCAGGGAGACCGAAATGGATCGCCGTCGTCTGCTCAAGCTAACAAGTATTGCTCTTGCGGGTGCTGCCGCGTTGCCAACTGTCGCCCATTCTCAGAAGGCCAAGTCCTCCGGTCTTTGGAGCGTTTGGGACAATGTCTTCGCGCGCGCACGTTTCGTTTCGCTGTCGCATGTCCTGACTCCGGATGCGCCGGTCTGGAGTGGTTTTCCGACCACGACTAAATTCCAGCAAGGCACCGGACGACTCGATGAAAAATCGCCCTACGCCGCCTTTACCTACGAGAAAACAGGAGTCGAAACGACGGCATACGCGTTCGCGACCGATCAATTCGGCACCCAGCTCGACCCGCCCGCGCATTGGCATCAGTGTTTCCCCGCCATCGATGAATTGCCGGCGACACTGGCGCTGCGCAAGCTCGCCGTGATCTCGATTGCCGACAAGGTAGCGGCAGACCCGAACTATCATCTCACCGCTGCCGACGTTCACGCATGGGAACGGGCGAATGGAATGATCCCGGCGGGCGGCGTCGTCATGGTGCGCTCGGACTGGTCCAAGCGCTGGCCCGACGCGGCGCGAATCCAACCGGCCGACCACAAATTTCCCGGCGCAACTCTCGAAGCAATCAAGCTGCTGCATCTTGAGCGCAAGATCTTGTTGCACGGCCACGAGCCGCTGGACGCCGATTCCACGCCGACGCTGGTCGTCGAAGACTGGCTGATGAATAACGGCTACATGCAGGCGGAGGGCATCACCAATCTAGATCAGGTGCCGGCGACTGGTGCGCTGGTCGCCATCGGATTTCCGCGTTTGAAAGGTGGTACCGGGGGCTTTGCCAGCTTTACCGCCATTTGCCCGGCCGATTGGGCTCACGGCGTCCGACCCGGCGACGTGGCGGAGGCGCCCCTGCCATACAATGAAAAGCGTCTGGTGTGGAACGAGACGAAGGGTGTCCGGGAACGTACGGCGGTTTGCGACAAGCCGAAAGGAAAGCAGAGCTTCAACTGACCGCCGGGCAACCGACACATTGATACCTCCGACATTGTGGGCCATCGGCACCGGCGGCTCTCGGAGCCTGGGCCGTGGATCTCCAGAAGATCGACGCCCAACCTTGCGGTCAACCGGACGCACGGGTTCATGGCTTCTGCTTGGCGAGCGTCACCGCGGCGCGCCATTTGCCTTACGCGTTAGGCATCATTTTCCGACATGAAGCCGTTTCTAATTCTCGTCGTAATGCCCGTGCTCATTGGCATTGCATCGGAACTCGCTTTTCGCGACGCGAGAAATGCGTCACTTGCTGCAACCATTGGTGCCACGTTGGCGGTCTGTCTTTCCGTGTAGATTTTCGACCCAAGTGCCACATGGACTTGGGTTGCGGCACTGTTGGTGTCGCCACTGCCAATTGCAGTTGCTGTGGCAACCGCGCTGTTCTTGTACGGTAACTTGCAAACGCGACGGGGAAACAAACGCAATGACGCCTAGCCCGGCGGTCGAGCGGACCCGCGGGCACCTGACTTCTACTTTGCAAGCGTGGTGGCCGCGGGCCGCTGACCTTTATTGTTGGGCGTCACTTTCCGGAGGCAATTTGTGGCGTTGACCGATCTCGAGAGGATGCGCTGCGAGCGCGACCTCGCAAAGTTCCTGGAGCGTCGCCGGCCTCCACCGCACATTCGGCCGCAACTCGACATCGGATACAGGATTACTGGCCAAAGCGTGGAGATCTTCGAGATCCGCCCCCATTGGGACAATCCAAAGGAAGTGATGGAGCACCCGGTCGCGAAGGCAACGTTTGTGCGGACAGCAAATCGTTGGCGTGTATTTTGGATGCGCCGAGATCTCAAATGGCACGGATACGAGCCCAACGCGGAAGTCCGAAGCCTCGAAGCGTTCCTCGCTGTAGTCGATCGAGATGAATACGGTTGCTTCTTTGGGTAGGCTGTGGACGCCCAACCCCACGGTCAACCGGACCGTGACCGGCGGGCGTCGTTTGGGGCCCGCCGGCACGGCCGGTTACCTTTCTCGTTGGGCGTCATTCCTCCAATGTTCAGTCCCCCAATATCGTCGATTGCGTGATTCCTCACACGCGATCGACTCGGCAATGGAGTCCACATGGCGGCATACTTGATTGCGGAGCACTTGATCTCGAATGCGAGCCTCTTTGAGGAATATCGGAGCAAGGTCACTCCGATGATCGAGCGTTACGGCGGGCGGTACCTTACGCGTGGCGGGTCGCACGAAGTCTTGGATGGGGACTGGAAGCCGACGCGGGTGGTAATCATTCAGTTCCCGGACATGGCGGCGTTGAAGGCCTGGTACCACTCGCCCGAGTATCAACCCCTCATCGCCCTGCGTCGGGGTGCTGCTACTGACGTTCTAATGGCAATCGATGGGGCATGAGTTTGACGCCCAACCCAGCGGTCAACACGGACGCCCACCGGCGGGGCTTCGCCCGTGCCGTGGTCGCCGGTTACCGTACTCGTACGAGGCGGCACACTTACGTTTGTGTCTATTAGGAGAGTCATGAGTTCACGCCCGTCATTCATCGTCTCGACCAGCGAGTTGCCGGAGTACAGCCACGTCTATCCGCAAAGCGAGGAGGCCATGGGCCCTGTTCGTAGTGCTGGCAGCGCCGCGGGTCTGGTCCGCCTTGGTATCAACCTCCAGCGCCTGCAGCCGGGCAGGCGTTCTTCATGGCCTCATGCTGAGTCGGATGAGGAGGAGTTCGTCTACGTCATCGAAGGCGAGGTCGATGCCTGGGTCGATGGAGAACTTCATCGCATGTTCGCAGGTGACTTCGCAGCATTCCCGGCCGGCACAGGAATATGTCACTGCTTCATCAACAACTCCACGAGAGAGGCGCTGCTCTTGGTTGGCGGCGAAGCCGCAAGGCCCAGCAATCGCATTGTCTATCCACTGAATCCATCACGCCGCACAGACCTCAAGGCAGCCGATTGGTGGCACGATGCACCATCGAGAAAGCTCGGCGGTCACGACGGTCTTCCAGACCAACTGCGCACTTCCAAACACTCCTCGGGCGATGCCGCCTAACCCTTCCTTCAAGCGGACGTGCCTTCGGCACGCCGCTTAAGTCAAACGTTAGGCGACCAAGCACCTCCGCTGAATAGCTGAGCAAGGAAAACCAATGACGGACACGATGCGCGCATATGTAATCAAAGAGCCCGGAGGGCCGGAACGGTTGGAACTTAGAGAAATACCCCGACCCTCGTTGCGAGACGGATGGGCGTTGATTCGAATCCGGGCATTCGGGCTCAACCGGTCAGAATGGTTTACGCGGCGAGGAGAGTCGCCCTCGGTAAAGTTTCCGCGAGTGCTCGGCATTGAATGTGTAGGTGAAGTTGTCGCTGCGCCCGGTTGCAACTTGTCTGTCGGGCAGCGCGTCGCGGCAATGATGGGCGGAATGGGGCGGCAGTTTGACGGCTCCTACGCGGAGTACGTTCTCGCTCCACAGCAGAACGTTTTTCCTTTGCAGACGCATTTGGACTGGAAGCTTCTCGGGGCTTTGCCCGAGATGCTGCAAACCGTTCACGGTTCGCTCTACATTGGGCTGGAGGTCGAGCGAGCAAAGAACCTTCTGGTGAGAGGCGCAACCTCGTCCATTGGGTTCGCCACTATTTCCATGGCGCGAGGAGCAGGCCTTGAGGTCACCGCGACAACTCGAAGTTCAGCCAAGTCCGACGAGCTCAAAGCAGCCGGCGCCACCCATGTAATCGTCGACGATGGAGCAATAGCGAAAAAAGCCCGTATCTTCTGCCCGGATGGATACGACCGCATTCTTGAACTCGTCGGCACAACGACATTGCTCGACTCGCTGCAGGCGGCGCGACGGGGTGGCATCGTTTGTATGACAGGAATCCTCGGCGGCAAGTGGAGCCTACCGGAATTCCACCCAATGGGAGACGTGCCTACCGGTGTGAAACTGACCTCATATAGCGGGGACGCGTCCGATATCACCCGCGCACAACTTCAGCGTTACGTGTCTCTGGTGGAATCAGGCGAGCTTACGCTCAAGCTCGGACCGAGTTTCGGTTTCGAAATGCTCCGTGACGCCCACATCATGATGGATGAGAACCGGGCGAACGGAAAGATAGTGATGGAAGTGGTTTGACTGCAATTTCCAGAGCCGACGGTTCTAGCGGGCCGCCTAACCCGGCGCTCAACCCGGACGCGGCAAAAGCGCCGCGCCGGTTAGCTCTACGTTAGGCAACATGTCCCACGAGCGCGACGCCTGCGTATTCTGTGAAATCGTCGCCGGTCGCGAGCCAGCGAGTATGGTGTATCGCGACGAACTCGTCTGCGCGTTTATGGACATTCAGCCGGTTAACCCCGGGCATTTGTTGGTGATCCCCCTCGCTCACGCGCCTTACCTGTCGGATCTCGACACAACTGTGGGCGAGCGCATGTTTCGTGTCGCGCAGCGCCTAGCCGCGGCCATTCGCCACAGCGGCATTCGATGCGAAGGTATCAATTTCTTCCTGGCTGACGGTGTGGCGGCCGGACAAGAGGTCTTTCACGCGCACCTTCATGTCTTTCCGCGATTTGGGGAAGACGGATTTGGTCTGCGGCATCCACCGGAATATCATTCACTGCCTGGACGCGCGTCCTTGGAGGCAATTGCAAATGCGATCCGCAATGCTTCAGCCCATGCCCCTGTTGCCTAACCCTGCGCTGAACCGGACGGGCCGGTACGCGCCTTCAATCTGGCGAGCGTCGGCGCGGCCCGCCGGTTACCTTGATCGTTGGGCGTCAAGTCGATGCGACCTGTGCTTCACGGGATTCGAATGAACAGGCGTGACACGGTTTTCGCGCTCCTTGCACTCGGTGCGGCCCCGCTGGTGTCCCATGCCCAACCGCAAGGCAAGATCTGGCGGGTCGGCTTCCTGACGCAGCGTCGTCGCCCTGACTCGATTGACGCTGACTTCATCGGTGGATTCCCGCGGGGAATGCGCGAGCTCGGTTACATCGAGGGCAAGAATCTCTTGATCGAGTGGCGTTTTGACGACAGGTTCGAGCGCCTTCCGGACCTGGCGGCGGAACTGGTGCGGCTCAACGTGGACGTGATTGTTTCGGGATCGTCGCAAGCCATCCGGGCGCTACAGAAGGCAACCACCACGATTCCAATCGTCATGGCAACATCCGGCGACCCGATCGGTAGCGGCTTCGTCAAAAGCCTGGCGCGGCCCGAAGGGAACATCACCGGCCTCTCGAACCTCACCAGCGACATCGGCACCAAGCAACTGGAGTTACTGCAGAGCATGGTCCCCAAGCTCTCCCGCGTGGCCATTCTGGTGAATCCCGGCAACCCGTCCCTCGCCACGTTCGTGAAGAACGTTCAGTCCACGGCGGAAAGGGGGAATTTGAAGGTCCTGCCGATGGATGTGCGGACGACGCAGGAGATCGAGGCCGCGTTTCCCGCGATGGCCCAGGGGAATGCCGGGGCGCTCATCGTGGGGACCGACGCGCTTTTGATCCAGCACTACCCTAAGATCGCCGAACTCGCAGCGAAGAACCGGTTGCCCTCCGTGTCACAGATTCGCGAATTTGTAGAGGCCGGTGGCCTGATAAGCTACGGGCCGAATCTCGCCGAGCAGTTCCGGCGGGCGGCGACCTACGTGGACAAGATCTTCAAGGGCGCCAAGCCGGGCGACCTGCCGGTGGAACAATCTACGAACTTCGAATTGCTCATCAACGGCAGGACCGCCAAAGCGCTGGGTCTCACCATCCCGCAATCGTTGCTGCTGCGCGCGGACAGGGTGATCGAGTGACTTCTTCCGCATGTCCGCTGATTACCGAATTCGACCTTGAATCTGCCGTGGAGATTGACGCCCAACCCTGCGCTCAACCGGACGGGCCGGTACGTGGCTTCAACTTGGCAAGGGTCGACGCGGCCCGCCGGTTAGCTTCATTCCGTTAGGCCGCCGCAGCCAACGATTGACGCATATTCGAATCGTATATACACTCGGCACATGCGATTCACTTGGAGCGAGGCGAAGCGCAAGCTCACTTTCAGACCCATGGGCTCCATTTTGTCGACGTTGCTCGAGTCTTCGACGGTCCGACCTTCACCTTCGAAGACGACCGGTTCGAATATTCGGAGCAGCGCGTCGTCTCTCTTGGATTGCTAGACGGCTTCGTGGTCTCGATCGTCCACACTGAGTCCATGCGGCAAATTCGTGTCATCTCTTTCCGCAAAGCAACAAAACATGAACAAACGATCTACTTCAAGAACCTCTAAGAGCGACATTGCGCGTGTACGCGCCATGTCCGATCGTGACATTGTGCTTTCCGCGGAGCACCCCGAGGCCTCGGTCAAGCATGTCGTCCGTGGCATTGTGCGTCTCGGCTTCAAGCCAATCCCGCCCAAGGTATCGATTTCACTCCGCCTCGACGCGGATGTACTCGAATGGCTGAAAGCACAGGGGCCGGGCTATCAAACCCGCATCAATGCAATCTTGCGCGCGTTCAAAGAAGCGTCGGCCTAACCCGGCGGTCAACACGGGCGCCCGCCGGCGGGGCTTCGCCCACGCCGTGGTCGCCGGTTACCTTGATCGTTAGGCCCCGCAAGTGTCGACCACGCCGACCGTCGAATCTCTCGTTGCCAAGCTCAGCGCGTACGGCATCACACTTCCTCAGGGGCCAGTTCACGCCGACGGGTACGGCGACTCCGCAGAACTCTCGAAAGAAATGCTCTCTCTCATCCGATCGGGACGCAAGCGCGCAGGAACAGGCCTGCTTTGGGGTTACGAGCACGATCGAGAACACATTGCCAAGGCCGGAGACATCGAGATAGTCTTTGACCACCTTCGAGAACCCGCCCTTGTCACGAGGATCATCAGTTCAGAGATCGTGCCGTACCGTGAAGTAACTGCCGAGTACGCGGCGATTGAAGGCGAGGGCGACGGGTCGCTCGAATACTGGCGCAAGGCCCACTGGGCATTCTTCTCCCGCGAGTGCAAGCGAATCGGAAGGGAACCAACCGAGTCCATGCCCGTCATCTGCAACGTATTCGAGGTCTTGCATGTCGTACCGCCGCAAAGCGGGGCCTAACCGGGCGGTCAACCGGACGCGCCGGTTCATGCCTTCTACTTGGCGAACGTCGGCGCGGCGCGCCGGTTACCTTGCACGTTAGCTGGCCAAGGACGATCACCGGACCGAGGAGATTCTATGACGAAGCGTGGTTGCCCCACCACTACTGCGGTTATGTTGTTTCTTGCTATCTTGACAGGAGGATCGCTTCCTGCGAAGCCGGCTCTCGCGCAATCTGCGGACAAAAGGCCCAACATCGTCTTCGTCCTCATGGACAACCTGGGCTATGGCGAAGTCGGCGTTTACGGCGGCGGCATTCTCCGGGGCGCGGCAACGCCGCGCATCGACAAGCTGGCCGCCGAGGGCACGCGCCTGCTCAACTTCAACGTCGAGTCCCAATGCACACCCAGCCGCTCGGCCATCATGACCGGACGCCACGCGATCCGCAGCGGCACGCACTCAGTGCCGTTCCCCGGTCAGCTCGACGGATTGACGCAGTGGGAAGTCACCATCGCCGAATTGCTCTCCGGCCAGGGCTACGCCACCGCCCAATTCGGCAAGTGGCATCTCGGCAGCGACCAGAGCCGCTTGCCCACCAGTCAGGGGTTCGACGAATGGTTCGGCATCCCGCGCACCACGGATGAAGCCTATTGGCCGTCCGCGACCGGGTTCAAGGAATCCGGTGTCGAGCCGGAACACATCATGGAGGGCAGAAAAGGCGAGAAGAGCCGCAACCTCGAAATCTATGACTTCATGCAGCGCCGACTGATCGACGCGGAGGTCACGCGCCGCGCGATGGATTTCATGAAGCGCAGCGTGAAGGCCGGCAAACCGTTTTACGCCTACGTCGCCATGACCCAGCCCCACCTCCCGGTGCTGCCGCATCCGGATTTCGAGGGCAAGACCGGCTACGGCAATTTCCCCGACGTGCTGGCCGAAATGGATGTCCGTGTCGGCCAGCTCCTCGATGCCGTGGACGAACTGGGCGTGCGCGACGACACCATCTTCGTCTTCACCTCCGACAACGGGCCCGACCCGACCTTTCCGCACCAGGGCAGCTCCGGCCCGTGGCGCGGCTACTACTTCACACACATGGAGGGTTCATCGCGGACGCCGTTCATCATTCGCTGGCCGGGGAAGGTTCCCGCCGGTCGTGTGAGCAATGAGATCGTTCACGAGATGGACACCTTCGCGACCTTCGCCAAGGTCGCTGGCGCTCCGGTGCCTAAAGACCGGCCCATCGATGGCGTGGATCAGAGTGACTTCCTGATGGGCAAGAAGGAGACATCGAACCGCGAAGGCATCCTGCTGTTCAACGCAGATCGCCTTGAGGCCGTGAAGTGGCGCAATTGGAAGCTGCACCTTTACAACGAACAGCACAACTGGTTCACTCCGCCGCAGATGCTCGGCACGCCGAAACTCTTCAACCTCATCCTCGATCCCAAGGAAGAATTCCCGGTTACCGTCGAGAACACCTGGGCCATCACGCCCATGACGAAGATGATCGCGGAGTTCCAGGCGAGCATGAAGAAGAACCCGCCCATCGCGCCCGGCACGCCCGACCCTTACACGCCGTCGGCTCAGCGGCAGTGAGAGTAGTGGCCAGCTAACAAGCGGTTGCAGCGGACGGCGCTGAAGCGCCGCCGCTGAACCGCGGCGTTAGGCATCGCAGGACCAGCGTCCCGATTCATCATTCACTCCCAGCGCTAACAATCGACACCAGCCGCGAAGGAACCAGCCCATGTCCGACCGTACAGTCCACCTCCATCGAGTGCTTCGCACAAAGCCTGAGAAGGTCTATCGCGCCTTCCTTGAAGCCAGTGCGATGGCCAAGTGGATTCCGCCTTACGGCTTCACCTGCACCGTGCATCACATGGACGCTTGCGTGGGAGGCACATTCCGGATGTCGTTCCACAATTTCTCAAGCGGCAACGGTCACTCATTTAGTGGGGAATACATCGAACTGATCCCGAACGAGTCGATTCGGTACACGGACAAGTTCGAAGATCCAAATTTGCCGGGCGTGCTGGAGGTGGCGGTATCGGTGAAGCCGGTCCTGTGTGGGACTGAGTTAAGCATTACCCAGAGCGGCATTCCTGAGGCCATTCCTCTTGAGATGTGCTACCTCGGGTGGCAGGAGTCTTTGGCGCAGTTGGCAACACTTGTCGAACCTGAAATTCCGGGCTAGGCGCAGCGATGCCTAACCCATCGGTCAACCGGACGCGCCGGGGCAGCGCTTCTACATGGCGAATGTCTGTGCGGCGCGCCGGTTACCTTGATCGTTAGGCAATGGCATCCCGCATTCTCGCCATAGGGGGCGGTGGATTCTTGATGGAGGACACGCCATCTCCAATCGATCGATTGATCGCGCAGTTGACCGGTCGCGAAAGGCCGAAGGTTTGCTTT
>Ga0315287_10006828_pt1 | contig 11399 bp, 11 predicted proteins | sample YL17G11_0_MG_FD_205037 | JGI IMG/M metagenome (GOLD analysis project Ga0315287, IMG submission 205037) | Sediment microbial communities from Yellowstone Lake, YNP, Wyoming, USA - YL17G11_0 | ecosystem: Environmental > Aquatic > Freshwater > Lake > Sediment | place: USA: Wyoming | collected...
AGCATGGTCACTCGCATACCGGCTGCCGACAAGCGGGCTGCAAAAAGGGTCGCCAGCGCGCCGGTGCCGACGATAAGCACAGGCTGGGTCATTCGACCTCCTTGAGCAGCACTTCCCATTCGGCATCCACCATCTCGACCGAATGTTCCGCCGCCGGAAATTGTTTCGACTCCACGTCGCTTTTGAATTCGGCGAAGGCGCGTTGCATCTCTGCGTGGAAATTGGCGTATTTCTTGACGAATTTCGGCGTGAAACGGTCGAACAAACCGAGCAGGTCGTGAGTGACCAGCACCTGTCCATCGCAGCCAACACCCGCACCTATACCGATGGTGGGAATGGCAATTCGCCGGCTGACCAGTTCCGCCAAACGCGCCGGAACGGATTCCAGCACGAGACTGAAGCATCCAGCCTGTTCGAGCAGCCGGGCATCTTCCAGCAGGCGTTTGGCGGCGGAGGCCGTGCGCCCTTGCGGGCGGAAACCTCCCAATTGGTGGACCGACTGCGGGGTGAGGCCGAGGTGGCCCATGACAGGAATTCCCGCCCCAATGATCGCCTGTACCGCGTCGACACGCTCGCGTCCTCCTTCGAGCTTGACCGCATCCATACCTCCCTGCTGGAGGAAGCGGCCTGCATTGCGCAAGGCGTCCTCGGCGGACACCTGGTAGGACATGAAGGGCATATCGCCGACCAGCAGCGCGGACTTTGCCCCGCGTGAAACGGCGCGTGAATGATGGAGCATTTCCTCCATGGTAACAGGCAGCGTATTTTCGTAGCCCAGCACCACCATGCCAAGCGAATCCCCGACCAGGATAACGTCCACTCCGGCCTGATCCTCCGCCATCGCGGTGGGATAGTCGTAGGCAGTCAGCATGACGATCGGTTCGCCGCGCTCTTTTTTCTGGCGCAGGGCAAGCGTAGTTATTTTCTTGCGGGGATTATTAATAGAAGAGGAAGCAGGTGCTGATGTTGACAAGGTACCCTCCATAAAGGTAGAGTCCTATCCAGCGGCGGGCCGTCGGGCTGCCCAATGGATGACTACTTATGATTTGAGTTTTTTACCGTCATACTCACGAGGATGCATGCGGCATAACCATTATTCCACAAAACCGGCGTCGTGACAATCTCAGGTGCCGTCTTTTCCTATCAGATCTACGCAGCGGCTATCTGACGGTTTCAACATTCTGTTATCTGCCGCATACAAAATTCTTCGATGCACTGTATAATAGATATATCAATTCAAACTGGAAGGAGATCATCATATGAGAAAAGCATTCAGCTTAGTTTTCGGCGCCGCGGTCGGTGCCTTCGTCGGTGGAACCATCGCTCTACTGCTCGCCCCATCCTCCGGCGAAGCGCTGCGCGGACAGATCCGCGATCGGGGCGCGGCATTTACCTCGGAAGTGCAACAGGCTGCGGCAACCCGCCGTGCGGAATTGCAGGCACGACTGGCTGAGCTCCGCGCACCGCGCAAGCCCGCCCCTCCGCCTGCCGTTTAGGCAGAATCCCATTCACTGCTCTTCCCCTCATGCTTTTCCGGTGAGGGGAATTTGGTCTGTCACTTGAGAGACGGCTTGCCCGTCTCTCTTTTTATTTTAAGTGAAGCAACCGGGTGTAGAAGGCTTCAGCGCGGGCCATATCCTGACTATATTCCGCCCGTTCGGCGATGATCCGGCTATTTTGGGCTGCGGCTTTCGCTCGCAGGTCGGGCTGGTCCAACGCTGACAGGACGGCCTCTGCCAGGGCGTTGGGATCGGACGGGTCCACCAGCAGACCGTTGACTCCGGGCGTGATCCACTCGCGGATGGATTCCAGATCTCCGGCAATGGGAAAACATCCACATGCCATCCCCTCCAGCAGCGTGTTGGGTGTCCCGTCGTGCGTGCTTGGGGTGACCAGCACTGCCGCTGAGCGGAAGATGTCTGCCATGGCGGAGTGCGGCAGCGGCGGGAGCAATTCCACTGCGGATCGGATTCCCAATTGCTCGATCCACTTCAATGCCTGCGGCTCCCCTGCCATTGAAGCGCAAAGGAAGCGTGCATCCGTGCACTTCGCAAGCACTTTTGGGATGGATCGAAAAAACGTATCATTGCGCACATAGCCGCGGAATCCGCGCGGGTTGATTACCACTGGGGCAGCTACCGGCCCGGTAGGCGGGTAAAACACATCGCCACGAATCCCGCCGTTTCCCGGAGCCACGAAAGTGGGCCGGTCGGTGGGGAAACCCCATTGCCGTGCCAGGCGGATATCGCGCCGGCAGTCGGCGTGAATCGCATCAGCAACTTTGACAGTCCATTCGGTGTAGTGGCGCATCATCGGGGACGAGGGAGCATGCAGGGTGAAGTCGTTGCCCCAGACGGAAACCAGCAGCGGCGGGGGATTTTCAAGCGCGGCAATGGCATCTGCGGCCAGCATGCCCTCATAAGGGATTCGCATGGCATGCACGAGGTCAGGCTGCACACGCTCCAATACTTCGCGCAGCCGTTTGGCCGAGCGGGAAATCGTCAAGGGGCCGACCCACTGCCGGATCTTGAGACGCAGGCCAAGGGTGCGTACGCCCCATAATCCGCCCGCAGGCCCGGCGCGGCCTGATGGCGATGATTTCGTCCCGCTGAAAGCAACCGGCGTGATGTCCATTCCCGCCAGGCCGGGGACGGAATCACAGGTGAACGTCGAGGCCAGATACACCTCATGACCATGGTCGATCCACCAGCGCATCCAGTTGAGGGCAATCGGCGAGCGTCCGTCGGCGACAAAAAGCAATTTCATTTCAATCCCTTTGCAGTTGGAATATACCACAGCAAGATGACGGGTGTCGTAGTATCATTGGGGTGCGGAGGTCGAATGGGCTGGCGCGTACTGCTCGTGGAGGACAATTACGACAATTTCGAAATGGTGCGCTTTCTCCTCGAGCGCGCCGGTTATTCTGTGGTCGGCGCACACACCGGTCGGGAGGCAGTCACCGCTGCTCATGAGCACAAACCGGATGTGATCCTGATGGACCTGTCTCTGCCGGAGATGGACGGGTGGGAGGCCGCCCGCGAGATCAAGAACGACCCGGAGATTGCCGGCATCCCGTTGATCGCGCTCACCGCCCATACCCTGCCCGGAGACCGCAAGAAAGCCATCGAGGCCGGTTTTGATGATTACATATCCAAACCAATCAATGTTCCGTCTTTTTACGACATCGTTAGCGCTGTTCTCAAAGGGAAAACAGAGTAATTTTTCCAAGAGGGCAATAATGCCCGATAAACATCATCCCCCAGTACTTTGCATGAGCCAAATGGTCTTTTTATCTCTCAAGGAATTATGGTATTGTTGGGCACAACCCATTAGTGCTAAATTTCACAACTAAAGGATGTACATCATGAAACTAATTTGTGTCATCGGCGTCGGCTATGTCGGCCTGGTCACGGGCGCATGCTTCGCCGACCTGGGCAATAAGGTCACCGCCCTGGATATCGACGAAAAACGAATCGAAAACCTGAAGAAGGGCATCCTGCCCATCTACGAACCCGGGTTGGAGGAACTGGTCAGGCGCAACGTCAAGGCTGGGCGTTTGTCCTTCACCACTTCCTATGCCGAAGCAGTGAAAGGCGCAGAGTTTGCCTTTATTGCTGTTGGCACGCCCTCGGGCGTCAAAGGTGAGGCGGATTTGCAGTACGTGGAATCGGCAGCGAAGTCGATTGCACAGAACATGACCTCCCCGCTGGTCATCATTAACAAGTCCACAGTTCCGGTCGGCACCGGCGACTGGGTGGCGGATATCGTTAAACGCGCCCAGCCCAAGCCTATGGGCTTCTCGGTCGTCTCCTGCCCTGAATTCCTGCGCGAGGGATCGGCCATCGGCGATTTTATGCAGCCGCACCGCACCGTGCTCGGCTCGACGGACAAAGATGCCGCGAACAAGGTCGCACAGCTGCACCTGGCCTTGCGCGCGCCCATCGTCATCACCGATTTGCGCACCGCTGAGATGATCAAATACGCCTCCAACGCCTTCCTTGCGACAAAGATCTCCTTCATCAACGAGATCGCCGACATCTGCGAAGCGCTCGGCGCGGACGTGAAGGAAGTCGCAGCAGGAATGGGCTACGACACGCGCATCGGCCGCCACTTCCTCGATGCCGGCCTCGGGTGGGGCGGGTCATGCTTCCCCAAAGACGTGCTGGCGCTGGCCTACATGGCCGAGGAGAAGGGGCTCGACCCGCGCATCCTCAACACAGTGATGGGCGTCAACTACGAGCGCCGCAAGACCGCCGTGGAGCATGTCAAGTCCTTGCTGGGAGGCAGCCTGAAAGGCAAGACCATCGGAATGCTCGGGCTGGCGTTCAAGCCCAACACCGACGACATGCGCGATGCACCTTCCATTGATATTGCCAGCGAACTCAACGCTGCCGGTGCAACTGTTCGCGGCTATGACCCGGTGTCCATGGACGTGGCGCGCAGAATCGTGACCGCTGTTGAAATGTTCAATGATCCATACGAAATGGCCAATGGCTGCGATGCGCTCATGGTTGTAACCGAATGGAACGAGTTCAAGCAACTCGACCTCGAGAAGCTCAAGGGCCTGCTCAAGTCGCCGGTGATCTTCGACGGGCGTAACATCTACGATCCGGCCGTCATGAAGGGCATGGGCTTCACCTATCGCGGCGTCGGTCGCGGTTATTGATCCATCCCCCTTGCTTAGCTATCCGCCGGATAGTCGGGTAAAATTACCGGGCTATCCGGTTTTCATTGAGTTATGACCCCTGAATCCAACCCCCCCGTTTGCAGTTACGAAGGCTCCGACTACCAGACCTCCTTCTGGGAAAAAGGCGGACGCGAGTACGAGGACCGCGCCGAGGCCATCGCCCTCAAGCGCCTGCTCCCCCCAAGCGGTTCGCTGATGCTGGAGTTGGGCGCCGGCGCTGGCCGCAATACGCCGCGCTACGCCGGTTACGCGCGGACTGTCCTGTTGGATTACTCGCGCACGCAGCTGGAACAAGCCCGCCAGCGCCTGGGCGATTCCCCGCGCTACACCTACGTGGCTGCCGACATCTACCGTCTGCCCTTTATGGAGGGCTTGTTCGACGGCGCGACCATGATCCGCACCCTGCACCACATGGCGGACGCGCTGAAGGCGTTGTCGCAGGTCCGACAGGCTTTGCAGCCCGGCGCGACGTTCATCCTGGAATTCGCCAACAAGCGCAATCTCAAATCCATTTTGCGTTACCGGATGGGCCGGCAGACGTGGAGCCCGTTCACGCCCGAGCCGGTCGAGTTCGCCGCGCTGAATTTCGATTTCCACCCGCGAGCGGTCTTTGGCTGGCTGGACGAGTTGGGCTTCAAGCGCGAGCGGACGTTGACGGTGTCCCACTTCCGGGCGGGGTTTCTGAAGCGTACCCTCCCCTCTTCTCTGCTTGCCAGCTTGGACGGATTCTTCCAGCCGACCGGCACGTTTTTCCAACTCACTCCGAGCGTGTTCGTCAAAGCGACGGCTGTCGGCGGCACAACGAGGGAGATTCCCCTCGAACCGAGGTCCTTCTTCAAATGCCCTGCATGCGGACACTGTCCCCTGGACGAGGCATGCGACGGACAGCCTGTTTGTCCCTCCTGCGGGAAAACGTGGGGTTTCAAGGATAATATTTACGATTTCAGGGAAGCAGGGGAATAACACAGGAGCGACCGGCCGGTCGCTCCTGTGGTTTATATTTTTTCCATAACCCGGAAATGAGATAAACCCAATCCCCTCAAGGGTGTCTTCTCCAGGAACTGCAGGCTGGTACGCGACAACCTCCCCGCCTCACCAAAGTGGGCGATGAGGTTGTCGTACGCGCCAAAGATTACCGTCCGTTCGATGAGCCTGACAGGCAGGCCAGCGAAAAGCCGCTCGAGGTCGCGCCTTGAGTAGACACGCACGTGCGGCGCGAGCCGATCGCGCCATTTGCGCGGCAGCCAGTTGACGAAGGGGATGTTGCCGAAGTAATATTTTCCTCGCCAGTAGATGCCGTGCGTCTCGAAGGGATAGCCGCGGTTTGGGACAAAGAGCACAATCCGCCCGCCGGACTTTGTCACACGAATCATCTCTCTAACCGCAAGGGAATCGTTCTGGACGTGTTCGAGCACTTCGTGGCTGAGGATCAAATCGAAAGTCGAGTTGGGATAGGGCAGATTCTCCCCTGCGGCGTTGACGATGCCCGCTGAGCGAACTCCCGCGTCTCGGGCGCGTTCGAAGTCATATTCCAGCCCGATGACTTTGCCACCGAGGGGAGCAAGGTGCTCCACATACATGCCCACGCCGCAGCCATTCTCAAGAATAGAACCGTGAATGCGCTCGCCAGCCGCCGAGAGGATCATCTCCAGCCGGCGCTGCTGCCCTGCCCGCCAGACATACGAGGGCTCGCCGCGCAGGGCAGCTTTTTCAAGATCGCGGGGACTATCCATGCGCCAAATTATAAGGCACTTTAGGACCCGTTCCCAGCCTTCGCCAGAGGCGTGCGAAGCACGTCCCCCAAATCCGAATTAAGGAAGTTTGCATGGTATGGGTAAAATCAAACTTTCGGATTTGGGGAGGTGCCCAACGCTTGCACCTGCGCTGCCTACCTGCCACCTGCCCCGCGAATTACGCGGGGTGTGCGGACGGAGGGGGTGCGCTGGGCAGGGATCAAACCTTGCGGGAAAATTGGCTCTATGCTAGAATCTTATTGCATCTCAATATCGAACTCGTCGAAAAGTGGGCAACCCCCACTTTTCTGCTTGTAATAGACATAAACCAACACATCTTTTCTCAAAGCAGTAAAAGGACATGAACGGAGCAGCACAGTATGACGAAAAACGAATTCGCCCTGGCATTCAACGAAGTGCTCGAAGAGAAACAACTCCCCAAGGAGGTCATCCTGCAGGCGCTGGAATCGGCGATGGTATCCGCCTACCGCCGCGCCGTGATGGCTTCCAGCGCGCAGCAAGTCGAAGCCAAAGTCGACCCAGAGACCGGTCAGGTCACCGTCTTCGCCGAGAAGGAAGTCGTGGAAGAGGTGCAGGACTCGCGCACAGAGGTGACTCTCGAGGACGCACAAAAGGTCAACCCTGAAGCCCAGCTGAATGACATGGTCTTGATCGAATCCACGCCCAAGGACTTCGGCCGCGTCGCTGCACAGACCGCCCGCCAGGTGATCCAGCAGCGCATCCGCGAGGCGGAGCGCAGCGCACAGACAACCTATTATGAACGCCAGCTCGGCGAGATCGTCAGCGGCGTGGTGCAGGCCGTCAACAACCAGGGCGCCACCATCGGCATGGACATGAAAGCCGAGGGCGTGCTGCCTGCCAACCAGAAAATCCCGGGCGAAAAATTCCGTATCCACGACCGCGTTCGCGCGATCGTTCTGGAGGTCAAGGACAGCGGTCGCGGTCCGCAGATCATCCTCTCGCGCTCACATCGCAACTTCCTGCGCCGGCTGCTTGAGAACGAAGTCCCCGAGATCTACCACGGTATTGTCGAGATCCGCAACATTTCCCGCGAGCCCGGACAGCGCGCCAAGGTCGCCGTCTCTGCCACACAGGCGGGCGTGGACCCGGTCGGCGCATGCGTCGGCGTGCGCGGGGTGCGCATCCAGGCCATCGTCAAGGAACTGCACGACGAGAAGATTGACATTATCGAGTGGAACGCCGACCCGGTGATCTATATCTCTAAAGCCATCAGCCCGGCGCGCGTCTCAGGCGTGTACCTGAACGAAACGGGCGAAGGCAGCAAGACCGCCACGGTGGTCGTGCAGGAGGACCAGCTTTCGCTGGCCATCGGCCGCGATGGGCAGAACGCCCGCCTGGCCGCCAAACTGACCGGCTGGCGCATCGATATCAAGTCGATCGTTGAAGCGGCTACCGATACCCTCGGCAGGCTGCAGAGTAACCCTGACCTGGCAGAACAGGCGGAGGCCGAAGCCAGCAACATCCCGCATATCGAAGAGATCCTGGCCAAGAAGGCCGAGGCTCGTCCTATTACACCAGAGGAATATACAGCGCTGACCCAGTTCGTCGACCGCGTTGAGCGCCGCACCATCGAGCGCCAGCGCGCCGAGCAGCAGGCGGAAGAGGAACGCATCACCGCCGCGCGCGCCGACATCCCGGCAGTGGCTTTCGACATGCCGCTCGAGGGAATTGGCCTGCCCGAGCATGTGTTCAGTATCCTGACCGAAGCCGGCTACGCCACCGCGGGTGATATCATCCTGGCGATGAAGCTCGATCCCGATAAGGTGCTGGGGCTGTCGGGAATCGGTCCCAAGGCGATGCAGTCCATCGAAAAAGCCATTGACGCTACCACCTTCCCCGAGCCTGTTGTTGAAGCTCCAGCTGAAGTTGAAGTTCTGGTTGTCGAGGAACAGGCTGCGGCCGAGGTTGAGTCTGTTGCTGAATCTGAAACCACGGCCGAAGCGCCTGTCGAAGTTGAAGAATCTGAAGAAGAAGCGGCAAAAACCTTCGAGGAAATGTTTACCCTGCCTCCCGAAATCATCAAACCAGTTGGTGCTGAGGAAGATGATGCCAGCAAGGATAAGAAGGGCAAGAAGAAGAAATCCGTCGAGCTGGAGTTCGACGAGGAGCGCGGCGCCGTGGTCGGAAAGAAGAAACACAAACGCGGCGAAGGCGAATGGGAAGCAGAGTGGTAATCAAGTAAAATGATGCCTCTCTCCCGCAAACGGGGGGGAGGAGACAAGGTATGACCGCCAAACCTGCCAAACACACCAAACACGTCCCTCAACGCACCTGCGTGGGATGCCACACCGTACTTCCCAAACGGACTCTCATCCGCCTGGTGCGAACACCCGAGGGCGTGATGGTGGACCCGTCGGGCAAGCTGAACGGGCGCGGGGCTTACCTGCATAACAGCCGTTCCTGCTGGGAACGGGGACTGACAGGCGCGCTGGCGCATGCCCTGAAGACCGAATTACCAATCGAAGACAGACAACGCCTGGAAGCCTTCATGAACTCGCTTCCCGCCGGGGGCGACGCCGAGTGAACGCCATGTAAATCACGGCCTGATACCTCGCTCATTGGCACACGGCTTTCAAGTGTTGACACTTGTTCGGCGGCTTTTAACTGCTGAACAGGACCAGAATCACTCAGGAGGTGTCCCATGAGCAACAACGGACCCAAGAAAATCGAAATCCCATCCGCCATCAGCGTACGCGACCTGGCGACCGGACTTTCCGTCAGCCCCATCGACATCATAAAAAAATTGATGAGCAACGGTGTGATGGCCTCCATCAATCAGGCCATCGACTACGATACCGCTGCCATCGTTGCCGCCGAGTTCGGCTTTGAAGCCGTCCCGATCGCGCAGGCCGAATCATTCAAGGAGGAGACGGGCGAGGTGCCGCTCTGGCGTCGTATGATCGGCGAGGAGAAGGATGCCGATCTCAAGCTGCGCCCGCCGGTGGTCACCATCCTCGGGCACGTGGATCATGGAAAGACATCCCTGCTGGACGCCATCCGCAAGACAGACGTTGCTGCGGGTGAGGCCGGCGGCATTACCCAGCACATCGGTGCATACCAGATCGAACACCAGGGGCGCACCATCACCTTCCTCGACACACCCGGTCATGCCGCCTTCACGGCGATGCGCGCGAGAGGCGCGCAGGGCGCCGACATCGTGGTTCTGGTGGTCGCTGCCGACGACGGCGTGATGCCCCAGACACGCGAGGCCATCGCCCATGCCAAGGCCGCCCGCGTGCCGATCATCGTGGCGATGAATAAGGTCGACAAACCCAATGCCAATCCTGATTTACTGAAAAAGCAGCTCTCTGAGATCGAACTGGTCCCCGATGAATGGGGCGGCAATACCATGGTCATTCCCGTTTCCGCCAAGCAGAAGACCGGCATCGAGGACCTGCTCGAGGCCATCAACCTGACCAGCGACAGCATGAACATCCGCGCCAACCCGAACGGCAAGGTCATCGGTACTGTGGTGGAGGCTGAGCTGGATAAATCCAAGGGTGTGATGGCCACCCTGCTCGTGCAGAATGGCACGCTCAAGAACGGCGACATTGTGGTGGCCGGGCTGGCACACGGCAAACTCAAGACGCTCTCCGATTACAGGGGGAAAACAGTCCACAAAGCCCCGCCGTCCACTCCGGTGTCGGTGATGGGCTTGAATGAAGTGCCGCCCGCCGGGCTGCTGTTCGAGGTGGTCGAAACCGAGCGTGAAGCCCGCGATATCGTCGCCGAGAGGCTGGCGGCGTCCAAACAGCAGACGGCTTCTCAAAAGATGACTCTCGAGGACCTGTTCGCCAAGGTCCAGGCCGGCGAGTTGAAGGAATTGCGCCTGATCCTCAAAGCCGATATGCAGGGGTCGCTCGAACCCATCGTCAAGGAGATCAACGAGCTGGCGAGAAAGGAAAGCGAGATCGCGCTCAAGGTGCTCTATTCCGAGACCGGCAATATCGGCGAAAACGACATCATGCTCGCATCGGCCTCCAAGGCCATCATCATTGGTTTTAATGTACAGGCTGAAGTGCCCGCCCGGCGCCTGGCTGAATCTGAAGGCGTGGACATCCGCCTATACACCATCATCTACCGCCTGACCGAGGACATCGAAAAAGCCCTCAAGGGCATGCTCCAGCCGGAGTTTGTAGAGAAGGCGGTTGGCAAGGCGACTGTGCTGGCCCTATTCCCCATCTCAAAGTTGGGTATGGTCGCCGGCTGTCGTGTGACCGAGGGCGAGATCCGCCGCAATGGAAAGATCCGTCTGTACCGTATCAAGGACCTGGTATACGAGGGCGAAATCGGCTCGCTCAAGCACGAGAAGGAGGATGTGCGCGAAGTCCGCAGTGGATTCGAATGCGGCATCCACTTCAAGAACTTCAACGACGTCGCCGAGGGCGATGTCATCGAGTGTTTCGTGCTGGAGAAATCGGAGTAGGGTTAGGCCCCGGATGACTGCAGGGAGCTAGAGATGCCATCCAAAGTCAGAATGCAACGCATCGCCGACCGTATCCGCGAGGAGCTGTCGCAGATGATGATCAAGGAGATCAACGACCCGCGTCTGCACCAGGTGAATATCACCGATGTGCGCGTGGACCGTGAATTGTCGTTCGCCGACGTCTATGTCTCGGCGGTGGAAGGACAGGCGCGCAGCAAAGAGATCCTGCAGGGGATGAAGAGCGCCGGCGGTTACATGCGCCGCGAACTCGCCAACCGCATCGACCTGCGTACTTTTCCCATCCTGCGTTTCCACTGGGACCCCACCCCCGAGAACGCGGACCATATCGAGCAGCTGCTCGCCCAGATCCGCAAAGAATCCGAAGGGCAGAAATAGGCCGCAAGACTGGTGACGATCTCTGTCGCCTAAAGGCGACAGCTTCTCAGACCACGCATGCCCTAACGGCCTACGTTAGCGCCTGAAGGCCCCGTCCGGGCCTATCCATTTGAAC
>Ga0315287_10006829_pt1 | contig 11398 bp, 12 predicted proteins | sample YL17G11_0_MG_FD_205037 | JGI IMG/M metagenome (GOLD analysis project Ga0315287, IMG submission 205037) | Sediment microbial communities from Yellowstone Lake, YNP, Wyoming, USA - YL17G11_0 | ecosystem: Environmental > Aquatic > Freshwater > Lake > Sediment | place: USA: Wyoming | collected...
CGCCATCTGCGCGGGCATCTGAGCGGGCGGCTGGTCCCCCTTGCCGATCGCGCCGACGAAATAGACGACGTCGAATTTCCGGTTGAGCGTCTTGCTCTCGTAGTCCTTCATTGGCATCCCCTCGGGGACGGTGACCTTCTCACCCACCTTGGCCTCGAACTGCGGCGCGGCGGCCCAAATCTTCTCGGTGCCGTTGTCGACATGGACGTAGGTGTAGCCACCGGCGTTCATTGTCTCGAGCACCTTCCCGGAAAAATACTTTGTTGGCGCCTGACTGGCGGGAGCCGACGTTGCCGAGGCGGGCACGGCCGGGGCGGATGTTACCGGGGCAGGCGCCGATGTCTGGGGTTGGGGAGCAGGCTGCTGAGTACTCTCCTGAATCTTCGATTTGCAGGCCACCATGCCGGTGACGAGAAACCCGGCCGCGATCATCGTCCGCACTGCTTGCTTCATCAATCGATCCTCCATCTTCAATGTTCGATAACGGGAACCGTTCCCGCATCCGAATGAACTTCAGTTTTTACCAGAGACCGCCCGATCGCGCAAGCACCAATACGAAGGCCTCACTATTTCATCCTTCCTCCCTGTCGGGCTCACTGAATCCTGAACTCATCCTCACGCCCTATAGACGGCAAAATAGATGAAAAGTTCCAGAAGGAACGATGGCGCCAGCGGCAACCATCCCCCCTTCACCCCAGGGTCGGGCCACCCTGCTTGCGCATTCTGGATTCCGTGCCATCCAGGAGACGGCGGACATTCTCCCGGTGCTTGAAGAGCACGAAAATCGACACCAGAGAGAAGAAAATGGTAGTCGACCGGTCGGCGTGCGCCAGTGCCGAACCCAGCGGCAGCGCGAAGGACGCGATGATCGAGGCGAGAGAGACAAAACCGCCCGTAAAAAAAACCCCGAGCCAGACGACCCCAAAGGCGAAGGCCGCGGGCCAGCAGAGGACTAGTGACACGGTGATCGTGGAGGCGACGCCTTTGCCGCCGCGGAACCCCAAGAACGGGGAGTAACAGTGCCCGGCGATGACAGCCGCCGCGGTGACGGCTTGCAAGAGAGGCGAACTCCCGGCAAGACGGGCCGCGAGCACCGGCACCAGGCTCTTGAAAATATCTCCCGCTGCAGCTGTAATCCCCGCAGTGCGTCCGGCAACGCGAAAAACGTTGGTGACGCCGACGTTTCCACTCCCTTCCCTGCGAACATCCTTCCCGGAGACCAGCCGTGCTGCGAGATAGCTGCAGGGAATCGACCCCAACACGAAGCCGGTACAGGGAAAAAACAGATCGATCATGACAGCGCCGAGTCCTGAAGTCCCACGATGTCGAGGTCTCCCCAGGCTCCGAGCTGTCCATCGCGCATGACCACGACCCCCAGCACGCCGGGAATATCCCGGGCGGCTGCCAACCCTTCACGGACGCCGTGTCTGCCGCGCACCCTGTTTCCGACTGCCGTTGCTGCGGCGTCCGCAAGCGCGCAGGAGCGCGCGAGCACGGTTGCCGCCGCCGAATCGCCGAAACTCAGGGAATGGCCGATTCTCCCGGAGGAGGTGCAGATCCCGATCGGAGTACGTCCGGGCGCCAGCCGCAGACCGATGGTGCCACCGCGTACTTCTTTCCCCACGAAAATTCCGATGATGCGCTCCCGGGCACTGGCGACGTAGAGATCCCCACCGTTCTCCAGGATGAGTTCACGCACGCCGTCGCCAACCCCGCCGGCTACGGCCTCGCACACCGCGCCCGCGACAGCGGCCATCGGCCCTACGCCTGACGCCTGGCCGGCCAGCGCCATGGATTTTACGATCCCCGGAGCCGTGTCGGAAACGGGAATTGGATGCAAAGAATCACGAAACGACGGGTTTCCGGCAATGTATCGCTCCAGGCGGTCGCGCTGCGTCAGGACAATATCTCTGACAAGATCGCTGATGTCCCTCTCGGAGAGTACCAATAAGTCGGTTTCCTTGACAACTACGCGAGAGCGCACCAAATCGTTCGCTGCGATTCCGTTCCGGTACAGGTCCCGATCTCCCGGATCGATCTTCACAAAAACCTCACAAGAATTCAATGGGTTAAGAACGGTTTTCACAGCGCCTGTTGAAAAGATGTTGGCAAAGGTGTTCATTTCTTGGAATGCGATGCAGTATTAAGGTGCGAAAACCGCGCTGCCCAGAAATCGTGCATACTATATACTTATTTATCATATACTTACAGGATCACTCGATCGATGGCCTCTGCAAGGGTCGAAACACCGCAAATCGTGATGTCCTGTCCCATTCCTGCGACACGGGGCACATTGGCGCGGGGTATCAGGCAGGTTCGAAAACCGAGTTTTGCGGCTTCCTTGACGCGGGCCTCGGGGTTGGAAACACCACGGACCTCACCGGTCAGACCAACTTCGCCGAAAACCACCATCCCGGGATCGACCACCGAGTTGCGGAAACTGGAGAATACCGCCAGGGCAATCGCCAGATCGGTCGCCGGTTCGACTACCCGGATGCCGCCGGCGAGGTTGAGATAGACATCCTGGTCAGCGAGCATCAGCCCGAGTTTCTTCTCAAGGATGGCGATGAGCATCGCAAGGCGGCCCGCGTCGGTACCGCTACAGCCGCGCTTGGGCGAGACGAAGGAGGAATGAGCGCAGAGCGCCTGGACCTCGACCAGGAAAGGGCGCGTGCCTTCCACCGCCGCAGTGACGACGCTGCCGGCGAGTTCCCCGCGATCCTCGCGCAGAAAAAGGCGCGACGGGTTGGCCACCTCGCGCAACCCGCCGTCGCCCATCTCGAAGACTCCGATCTCGTTCGTGGAGCCGAAACGGTTCTTCACGGCGCGCAATATCCGGAAATCGCGGGTGTTTTCACCTTCGAAATACAGGACCGTGTCGACCATGTGCTCGAGAACGCGCGGCCCGGCAAGCGTCCCATCCTTGGTGACGTGACCCACGAGGAAGATCGGGACCTCCTGGCGCTTGGCAACGGCGATGAGTTGGGAAGCGACCTCGCGCACCTGGCTGATGCTGCCCGCCGTGGACTCCAGCGCCGCGGTCGTGACCGTCTGGATGGAATCGACGACAACGGCCACGGGCCGCAATCGGCGGATTTCCGCGAGCACCGGCTCGAGGGAGTTCTGGGAGAACACGACCAGCCGGTCCGTGAACAGGCCGATCCGGTCGGCCCGCAATTTGATCTGCCGCGGCGACTCCTCCCCCGAGCAATAGAGCACCAGTTCCGAACGCGAGGCGGCCAGGCGTCCGAGGTACTCGAGCAGCAGCGTCGTTTTGCCGATCCCCGGGTCGCCGCCGAGCAGGACGACGCTTCCCGGCACGAGGCCGCCGCCGAGTACCCGGTCGAGCTCGGAACTGCCGGTGGGGATGCGGGGCGCGTCGGCGGCGGATATTTTATCCAGGGGCAGGGGCAGCGCATCGGCGTCGCCGACAGCGCGCGCCCGTGCCGCCCGGGTGCCGCCGGTAACTTCCTCGACCAGGCTGTTCCATGAACCGCAGTCGGGACAGCGACCCAGCCATTTAGGCGAGACGAACCCGCAGCCCTGACAGAGGTAGCGGCTTTTCTCGCTCACGAGTCAAGACACTCCGCGGGGCCGCCGGAATACACCCGTGGCACCCGCGGTCCGATGCCGCAGAAAATCTCGTAGGAGATCGTTGCGGCGTGCGCGGCCAGCTCGTCCGCCGTGATGCGCTCCTCGCCCTGGGTGCCCAGCAGAACGACTTCGTCGCCGACGGAAACCCCCGGGATGCCGGTGACATCGACAAGGCACAGATCCATGCAGACGGTGCCGACCACCGGGGCGCGCCGACCGCGCACCAGGACGCTGGCGCGGTTCGAGAAGGCGCGTCGGTAGCCGTCCGCGTAACCAATCGGCAGCGTCGCGATCAGGCTCTCGCGCCGCGTCGTGAAGGTGCCGCCATAACTCAACGGGGTTCCGGCGGGAACCCGCTTGAGAAAGGCGACGGCGGTCGCCAGGCACATCACCGGGCGCAGATCGCCGGCGAAGGGAAGATCGGGCGCGGGCGCCGAGCCGTAGAGCATGATACCCGGGCGCACGAGATTCCCGGCCGGGTCGCCGAGCAGCACCAGCGCGCTGTTGGCGATGTGTCGCCAGCGCACGGGACCGGCGATGGCCTCGATCGCGCCGCAGACTTCATGAAACGTCGCGATCTGCCCGGCGGTGACCGGGCTGTCCCGCCGTTCGGCTTCGCTGGGATGAGTCATGATCCCTTCGAGAACAAGATGCGGGAAGTCGCGGAGCCGGGCGACGAATGGCAGCGCGTCCGCGGGGGCGATGCCGATCCGGCCCATGCCGGTGTCGACCTTGAGGTGGACCGCAACGCGCCGGCCCGCGTGCTGCGCCTCGCGCGCGAGCGCTTCGGCGTAGGCGAGCGTGTACAGGGTCAGCGAACAGCCGAGTCGAGTCATCTCGGCGGCACGCTCGGGGGAGACTTCACTGAGCAGCAGCACGGGAGCATCGATGCCGGCCGCCCGCAGCGAACGGACCTCCCCGGGTGTCGCCACGCCGAGCTTGGCGGCGCCGGCGGCGAGGGCGGTTCGCGCCGCACGCACCGCCCCGTGCCCGTAGGCGTCCGCCTTCACGACGGCGAGGACCCGCCGCTCGGGACCAGCGAGCCGCACGGCCAGACGCACATTGTGCGCAAATGCCTCGAGGTCGATCCGGGCGCAACTCGGGCGCCCGGCGTTCGGCAGGGCGGGAAGACCCGGCGTCACTCCCGGTAGCCCGGCGCCAGGTTCGCGAAGCGGGTGCATTCCTTGCGGAAAGCCAGTTTGACGGTGTCCGTGGGCCCGTTGCGCTGCTTGCGGACGATGACTTCGGCGACGCTGGTGTGCTGGTCGACGTCCTCGCGGTACATGTCCTCGCGAAAGATGAAGGCCACGACATCGGCGTCCTGTTCGATGGCGCCCGACTCGCGCAGATCCGAAAGCTGGGGCCGTTTGTCACCGCCGCGCGATTCGACGGCGCGCGAGAGCTGCGACAGCGCGATCACCGGCACCTTGAGCTCCTTGGCGAGACTCTTGAGCGATCGCGAGATCTCGGAAATCTCCTGCTGGCGGTTTTCCGTCCGGTCGCGGCCGCGGATCAGCTGCAGGTAATCGACGATCACGAGCGCCAGACCGCTTTCGTTCTTGAGCCGCCGGGCCTTGGCGCGGATTTCCAGAACGGTGCAGGCCGCCGAATCGTCGATGAAAATCGGCGCTTCGGTCAGCTTGCCGGCCGCGCGCGCGAGCAGCGGCCAGTCCTCCTTGCTCATGAAGCCGCGGCGCAAGCGGTTGCCGTCTACGCCGGAGACCGAGCTGAGCATGCGCATCACCAGCTGCTCGCGGCTCATTTCGAGCGAGAAGATCGCCACCGGCACCTTTGCCTCGATGCCGACGTGTTCGGCGATGTTGAGCACGAACGCGGTCTTGCCCATGCTCGGGCGGCCGGCGATGATCACCAGGTCGGAGGGCTGGAAGCCGCAGGTCAGTTGGTCAAGATCGGTGAACCCCGAGGCGATTCCGGTGATCTGGTCCTTTTTCTGGAAGAGCTTCTCGAGGACCTGGATGCTCTCCTTGACCACCGCGCGCATCGGGACGAATCCGACGCGAATGCTGCGCTCGGAGAGGGCGAAAATGCGGCGCTCGGCCTCGTCGAGCACCTGCTCGACATCGCGCGACCCCTCGTAGCTCATCGCCGCGATCTCGGTGGAGGCCGAGATCAGGCCGCGCATCATCGCCTTTTCGCGGACGATGCGCGCATGGTAGGCGATGTTCGCCGCCGTGGGCACCTGATCGACGAGAGAGGCCAGATAAACGGCGCCGCCGATCTCCTCGAGCTGGTTTTTCTGTTCGAGGCGCTCGCGCAGGGTGATCAGGTCGATCGACACGTCGTGCTCGAACATGTCGATCATCGCGGCGAAAAGCCGGCGGTGCGAACCGCGGTAGAAATCCTCGGGCATCAGGATCTCGATGACCCGCGGCAGTACCGCGTTGTCGAGCAAAACCGAACCGAGGACGGACTGCTCAGCCTCGATGTTCTGGGGCGGGAGCCGGTTGAAACCCGGGTCGGAGGCGGCCGTGGGCGCCATGCTCAGGGCCTCCCGGACGCCTTACTCCCGGACGACCCAGACCTTGACGGCGGCGCTGACCTCGTGGGCCAGCTTCACGGGCACCGTGTAGATCCCGAGGGTCTTGATGGGCTCCTCGATGGTGATCTGCTTCCGGTCGATCGAGAAACCCTCCTTCTCGAGAGCCGTGGCGATGTCCATCGTGGTCACGGTCCCGAAGAGCTTGTCGCTCTCGCCCGCGGGCTGACGGATCGTGAGCGAGAGCGCCGCGAGCTTCGCCGCCAGCGCCTCGGCGTCCAGCCGGGCCTTGGCCTGAACTTTGACGTAGCGCTTTTTGTCGACCTCGATGCGCGCGAGGTTTTTCTCGGTAGCCTCGAAGGCCAGCTCACGAGGCATGAGAAAATTGCGGGCGTAACCCGCGGCGACGGTCACCACTTCACCGACTTTGCCGAGCCGCTCGATGTCTGCCTTGAGGATAACTTTCATGAGATGTGTCGCGCTCCTTTTCTCGATTGCAGGTTCTCGCCCGCCCCGGGCATCCGGGGCGCCGCGCCCTCGCCACGCGGGAGGAAGCCGTGAATAATAGTGATTATAGGCGGCATTTGTCAAGAAGACGTCTGTCCGCCTCCGGGTTTTGACCGGTCGGGACGGTCTGGAGAACCGCCGCGATCCGGCCGCCGGCCCCCTTGGCCCCGACGGGCGCCGCGCTCGCGTCGATCCTGTCGGCCGTCGGCGCCGCTTCGCGCAACAGGTGCTGCCGGCTGCTGACCCACCGCCGGACCTGCGTCGCCTTCCAGTGCGGCGGGAGGCGGGGTTTCCTCGGGACGCGGTCCGCGACTCCAGTCCTTCTTCGGCACCTTCACGAACTCTCCACCCTCGATCTCGACGGTAAAGGCGTCCTCGAAAATATTGTATTTGCGGACCCGGCCGACGCCCTCGCGAACCCGCACCTTCTCGCCGATCCTGGGCAGTCCGCGCTTGAACTCCTCGTAGACCCGGGCCTCGTAGCCGAGACAGCACATCAGCCTGCCGCAGACCCCGGAAACCTTTCCGGGGGAAAGCGGCAGATCCTGGTCCTTGGCCATGCGGATGGAGATCGGCTCAAACTCGGAGAGAAAACTCGCGCAACACAACTCGCGGCCGCAGATCCCGTAGCCGCCGATCATGCGCGCTTCGTCCCGCACGCCGATCTGTCGCATCTCGATGCGCATCCGGCACTCGTGGGCCAGTTCCTTGACCAGCTGCCGGAAGTCGACCCGACCCTCGGCAGTGAAGTAGAAAACCGCCTTGCCGCCCTCGAAGAGATACTCGACCTCGACCAGCTTCATCGGCAGCCGCAGCCGGGCAATGGCGCCGACGCAGTGGCGGAAGGCCCCGCGTTCGAGCTCCTGATGGCGCAGCACGTGGGTCTCGTCATCAGTGGTGGCCGGCCGCACGATCTTGCGGAAGGAGACTTTGACGTACTCCTCGTCCAGCCGCTGGGGATTGGAGACCACCGTCCCGAGCGTCAGCCCGTCCGGCGTCGGGACGATGACCCGGGCGCCGATCTTCAGCTCCTGCTGGTTGGTGTCGTAATCCTGGATCTTGCCCCCTTCACGAAGGCGAATCTTCACAACTTCGATCATCCAAGCCTCTCCCGTGCCGCTACGCACCGCGTGCGCGCTGCCGTTTTAGCCAGAATCATTGCCGAGCCCCGGCGTCAGACGCCCTAGCCAGCAGCGTGGCGAGTGCGAGTTTCGCGTTCGGGGGGCGGTCTCCCTCGAGCCGTCGGTGGGTCTCCAGAGCACCCGCCAGCAACCTGCCGATCTGATCGGACCCCATGTGCTTCAGCAGAGCCGGCACCGCCTCGGGGCCCACGCCGCCGTCACCAAGCCGCCGCCGCGCCGCCAGCCTGGAAAAACCGATGATCGCCTGCAGCGCTGCCAACGCCCGCTCACGCGCATCCCCCGCAGCCTCGGCGAACGAAAGGGCCGCCCCGCGCTCCCCGGCCGCGAGAGCGTCGAAGAGGGCGCGCACCGACTCCGCCGTCTCCTGCCAGAGGCGCCCATCTCGAGCGAGGGCCACTCCGGGGCTCCCCTCCGCAAGCGCCGCAGCCTGGCGCGCCGACAGGGCCGGCCAGTTGTTGCGCCGCAGAACCTCGGCTACATCGTCGTCGGAGAGCGAGCCGAACGTCACCTGCTGGCAGCGCGAGCGCACCGTCGGAGGGAGTGCCCCGGAGCGCGTCGCGACCAGCACGATGACCCTTTCCGGCGGCGGCTCCTCCAGCGTCTTGAGGAGCGCATTCGCGGCTGGCGCGCCCAGGGAGTCAGCAGGGTCGAGGATCGCGGCCTTGCGGCGGCAGAGCATTGGCGATTGCGCGAGCCACGCCCCGAGGGCGCGCACCTGATCGATGCTGATGGATTTCTTCTTCTCCTCGGGAGTCACCACGAGCAGGTCCGGGTGGGCCTTTCCACCGGAGAGCCTGCAGGAGGGGCACGCGCCGCAGGGTCCGCTCCCGGACTCGCCGCAGAGCCAGGCGCGGACGAACTCAGTGGCGGCAAGGTGCTTGCCGACGCCCGCCGGACCGGTGAAGAGATACCCGGTGTGCACGGTCGAATGCGCCAGGGCGCGCGCGAGCAGCTCCTTGGCGCGCTGATGCCCGACGAGGTTCGAGAGGATCATCGCCTCACCCACCGGCCGCCAACCGCGCTTCGGGCAGGCGGTTCATCTCCGCCAGCACCAGCCGGTGCAGCTCTTCAGACGGGATGCCGGCAGGCAACAGGCGAATACGCCCCGGTTCGGCCGCCGCGAGCGACCGATAGCCGTCGCGCACCCGGGAGTGGAACTCGATGTCCTCGTGCTCGAAGCGGTCTTCAACGCCCGCGGTCCCATCGCCTTGCTGGCGCCGCCGCGCCCGATCGATGCCCACGGAGACATCGTCGAAGTCGAGCAGCAAGGTGAGATCGGGTACGAGCCCGACAGCGGCGCGATCGCTGGCCTCCCTGATGAAGGCGGTATCGAGCCCACGGCCGAAGCCCTGGTAGGCGACCGTGGCGTCCGCGAAACGATCGCAGATGACCCACTCCCCGCGTTCAAGCGCGGGAACGATGACTTCGCGCGCGTGCTGTGCACGGTCGGCCAGATAAAGAAACAGCTCCGCCCACGGAGCGATGTTTGCCGCGGCGGGATCGAGCAGCATACCGCGCAGGGAGCGACCAAAGGCGGTGCCGCCGGGCTCGCGGCTGATCATCATCCGCCGGCCGGCAGCCCGGAGACCATCGGCGAGCAACCGCACCTGGGTGCTCTTGCCGGTGCCCTCGGTCCCCTCGAAGGTTATGAATAGCCCCCTCACCGCGGCGCTCCCGCCGGGACGCAGTCCCGGTCGCTCCCGCGGGCTTTTTCGATCGCGTGCCCGACGACCGGGCCGAGAAACCGCACGATAACCCGAGCGCGGGCCGGACGGGCCGGGAGATTCACGACGAGCGTCCCCTTTCGCATCCCGGCCTTGCCGCGAAAAAGCAGATCGAGCGGACCCCGCGCCGCCTCGAGGTACATGCGCTCCTCAACCCCGGGGAGTGCCCGATCCAGCAGGCTGGCGGTCATCTCGGGAGCGAAATCCGCGCGTTCATAACCGCTGCGGCCGACCGTGAACACCACATCGACCCGGTCGCGATCGCACCACCGGCGAATCGACCGGGCGGCAAGGGGCTCGTCATCCCCGGTGCAAAGGCTTTCGATCAGGATTACCGCGCCGTCGGTCCACAGTTCCACAACCGCCCGGGCCACCGACGGCAGCGCCCTGCTGCCGTCAGCGCCGAGTCCCAGGATGCGAACCGCGCGCGCTTTCGAGATCTCCATGACATCCAAGGATATCACACTCGCACCTCCTCAGGCTGCTGAAAAGGCCCATGTACTGTGGTGCGGACTGTGCTCCCCCTGCGAGCCCTGCGAGTGGGGGGTGCCCTGCGGCGGGCGCGAGCCCGCCTCAGTTGCCGGATCGTCGCGCGCCTTGCATCTGGACCTCTTGAAGCAGCCTGGCTGTTCTTTGTTTCTCAGCAACGGGTTTCTCAACAACAGGGCAGGCAGCACCGGCACTCCAGGACCGGCGTGTCCGTTGGAGCCAATACACACAGGACACAACGTGCCCACGGGGAGCAGCGCGCGAAGGAGGAACACTCCGTTACCTCTCCAACACATTGTAATGGTGAATCTTTTATCAGATGGCATGACTGATGCTACGCAATTGAACAGCACGGCGGGCCGCTGACGGGCGAAAGAAAGGAGATGACCAGGCAGAGACGCCCATACAGCTGTCGCCGAAAATCACTCCAACCACCGCTTACCGAGGAGGTCGTACCGTGAAGAGAATAGTGACATTGATCCTGGGGGTCCTGCTGCTCTCGCCTGGAATCGTGACTGCGGCCGAAAGAAAGACAGCGCAGGAACCGTCCGGAGTGACTACAACCAGTGAACTCCCACAGAAACTCGACCTCAACAGGGCTTCCAGGGAGGAACTCGTCGGCGTCCCGGGGATCGGTCCCAGCATGGCCCAGGCGATCGTCGATCTGCGTACGAAAAAAGGATCGTTTACCCGGGTCGAAGAGCTACTCGAGGTGACCGGCATCAAGGAGAAGAAGCTCGCAGCGATTGCCGGGTATCTTGAGGTCAAACCGCCTCAGACATCCGCTGCGACCACATCTGCAGCCCAATCCAGATAGATTCAAACAGGGCGGGGACAGTCGCTCCCCGCCCTGCTCCGCAGCCCGCTCTCCGATGATACGGATCTCTTTCGCCCTAACCAATTGTGAATCACTTCTCTTGACTTGTTTATCTATTTGGTAATAAAATTCAAAACCAAGTTAGTCGGATACTGGAAAACGAACGGGATATTTATCTCCAAGGAGAGACGCGGATCATGCGACTGACCACCAAGGGAAGATACGCAGTACGGGCACTGTATTGTCTGTCCACATATCAGACAGACCGGCCGACACCCCTCTCCGAAGTTGCGAAGCGTCAAAACATCTCTCTAAATTTTCTCGAGCAACTGTTCGTCCACCTACGCAAGAATGGCATTGTCACCAGCGTGCGCGGACCCCGCGGGGGGTACAAGTTGAGCAAGCCCCCCGAAAACATCACCATCGGCGAGATTCTGCGGGCGGTTGGGGAGAGCACCTTCCCCGTGTTCTGCAGCGACGACTTTTCCGCTGGCAAGAAGTCGTGCCCGCGGGCCGACGAGTGCGTCACGCACATGCTCTGGGATAAACTCGGGAAGACGATCAACAAGTTCCTCGACTCGACGACCCTCGCCGACCTCGCCGACATGGGCCCTCGCTGCTAGCAGGC
>Ga0315287_10006830_pt1 | contig 11398 bp, 9 predicted proteins | sample YL17G11_0_MG_FD_205037 | JGI IMG/M metagenome (GOLD analysis project Ga0315287, IMG submission 205037) | Sediment microbial communities from Yellowstone Lake, YNP, Wyoming, USA - YL17G11_0 | ecosystem: Environmental > Aquatic > Freshwater > Lake > Sediment | place: USA: Wyoming | collected...
ATCGCGTCGGCGCGGACGCGCGGATCGAGATCGAGCGCCAGGGCGGCGAGCCGCTCGGCCGGGAGGTCGTCGCTCCAGGTGGACACCGCGTAGGAGCGGACGTCGGACGACGGATCCGACAGGAGCGCCTCGAGCTCCTTCTTCCCCGGCGGGCGGCGCCGCTCGAGCGCGATCCGGGCGAGCGCGGCCGCAGGGGCGGTCTTCCCGTCCGCGAGCCGCTCGAGGTGTCTGTGGCCATCGGCGCCCGCGGCGGCGAGCGTCCGGACCGCGTCCAGGGGGGATTCGCCAGCCGCGGCCTCGCGTTCGAGAAGCAGCGCGGCGAGCGCGTTCTCCCGCGCGGCATCTCCGGCGACCGTCGACACGGCGCCCTTGAAGTCGGACGCCTCGAGGCGCCGCCTCAGCTCGGACAGGTTGGGCGCACAGGCGCCCGTCGCGACCGCCGCCGCGGCTGCGAGCAGGACAATGCCGATTCCCTTCACGCGCCGCGTCGCCATCGCCGACCTCACGAAACGAGGAGCGCCGCGCCGAACACGCCGGCCGAATCGCCGAGCGCGTGGCGCAGGATGGGGGTCAAGAGCTCGTCCGAGAACAGGTACTTCGCCACGCGCTCGCGTCCCTCGGTGTAGAGCACATCGGCGTTGGACACCCCGCCGCCGAGCACGACCGCGTCCGGATCGAGGACGTTGATCAGATTTGCCATCGCGCGGCCGTAGGCGTCGAGCCATGTGTCGACGCAGAGTGAAGCCGCCTCCTCTCCGCCGCCTCGGCGGGAGAGGATCTCGGGCAGCCGCGCGCCGGGAGCGCCGCCCAGCTCGCCGTAGTGGCGCTCGATCCACGGGCCGGCGAGGTACGTCTCGACGCACCCGGTCTGTCCGCAGTAGCAGCGCCGTCCGCCGTCCGGGAAGAGGATCGTGTGCCCCCACTCGCCGCAGATCGACTGCGGCCCCTCGCGCGCCGCACGGTCGACGACGATGCCGCCGCCCACGCCGGTCCCCAGTATGGCGCCGAACACGAGCTTTAACCCAGCGGCGGCGCCCATCGTGGCCTCTGCGAGCGCGAAGCAGTTCGCGTCGTTGGAGAAGACCGGCGCGCGGCCGAGCCGGCGCGCGAGATCCGATCGGAACGGCCTGCCGTTCATGCACACGGTGTTCGAGTTCTTCACGAGGCCGTTGCGGGTCACGCTCCCGGGCATCCCGACGCCGATGGGCGCGCTCTCGCCGGCGATGCCTGCGAGCTCCTCGATGAACGCCGCGGTGCGTTCGAGGATGTGCGCGTAGCCTCCCGCCGCCTCGGTCGGGATCCGCCTTCGCTCCGCGACCGCGAGCGCCTCCCGCGGGCCGGACACGACCACGCCCTCCATCTTGGTGCCGCCGAAGTCGATGCCGATGCGCGTGCGGTCGCCCATCAGACGGGATCGTCTCCGATCCAGTGGGCGTTCCGATCGCCGCCGCACTGGTAGCAGCCCACGGCGCGGCCGAACGTGTCGTGCTGCAGGTTGAACCTGTGGACGCGGCGCCCGCACACCGGGCACACGGCGGCCTCGCCGTCGCCGGACTCCGCCTCGGGCAAGGCGGGCTCTTCGGCCGCGGGCACGCCGTGGGCCGGCTCCTGGGGCACGGGATCGCGGAACACGGGCACCGGCTGTGGCACGACCCACAGGCGGACGTTCTCGGCGCGGATGCGCTGTCGCGACTCGAGGGAGATCAGCCTCGCGAGGACGCGCCTGCCGAGCGCGGCGAGCTCGCCGAACGACATCGCTTCTCCGATTCGCACCCCCGCGATCCAGTCCTTGCGGCCCGCCGGCGAGAGCACGAGATCCTCGGCCTCGTCCGTCGATTGCTCGACCGCGGCGCGGACCGCGTCCCTGAGGGACTGCTCGGCCCTGATCCCGAGGAGCAGGTGCAATGTCTTTGTGTCGTTCATCTGCTGCGGAAGAGATAAACCAAACCGGTGCGCGGCGCAACGACCCCCGGCCGTTCGCCGGTGCCCGCGAGAAGGTGTCCCTGATGGTTCTGACTACAATTTGTGGTACCATGGAACACATCAACCTGCGCGAAAGGAGCCGCCCATGACGCGTTTATCAGCGGGGCTTGCGGTGGCGTTCGCCGCCGCGGCGATCGCCGGCTGCGGGAGCGGGCCCGCGAAGTTCTCGGGCGGGGATACCGACACCGACACGGACACCGACATCGACACCGATTCCGATTCGGACACCGACACGGAAACCGACACGGACACCGGCACGGAAACCGACACGGACACCGGCACGGACACCGACACGGACACGGACACCGACACGGACACCGACACGGATACCGACACCGACACGGACACCGACACGGATACCGACACCGACACGGACACCGACACGGATACCGACACCGACACGGATACCGACACCGACACGGAGTGCGACGTTTTCCCGGGGGCGCCCGACGAACCTCTGCCTGGCGACGGCGCCGTGAGCGTGGACCCTGCGGAGACGATATCGCTGGGCTGGGGCGACGCGAGCGGCGCGACCTCGTATTTCGTCTACTTCGGCAGCGCGTGCCCGCCGCCGTCGTACCCGGATCCGGCGTTCATCGAGGTGGCAACCTCGACGCTGGCCGGCGCGACCCTCGCCTATGACACCGAGTACTGCTGGCAGGTTGTCGCTTCGTCCGGCCCGGGTTGTGACACGTCCGGGCCGATCTGGGGGTTCCACACGCGCGCCGCACCGAGCGGCGAGGACTGCGACGACGCCGTGGACGTCAGCGCCGGGCCGTTCCCGTTCCAGATCTTCGGCGACTTCGCCTCGGATCCCGCGGTCGGTGGTTCGTGCGATCCGGGGCCGAACAACGCCGCGTGGTTCACGTTCACGGCGACCGAGAGCGGGCCGTACGAGGTGTTCGCCGAGAACGACACCTCCACCGACGCCTATTCGCGGATCGCGATCTTCGAAGGCACCGGCTGCGCGCCGCTCGGGGAAGAGATCGACTGCGTGGCGGCGAACGCGAAGTCGGTCCTGGCGATCCCGGATCTCGTGGCCGGGACCACGTACACGATCCTGTTCTATACGGATGGGGACGGCTACTCGATGGTGAACCCCGAGATTACGGTCCAACCTGCCGATCCGGGCCAGGTGTGCACCGGGGCCGCGGACGTGAGCGAGGCCGCGTTCCCGTACACCGCGTCCGGCACGTTCGACCAGGATCCGGCCGCCGGCAGCACCTGCGACGCGACACCGACGAACGCGGCGTGGTTCGTGTACACGCCTGCCGAGACGCGCTGGTACGAGATCTCCACGGTGAACGCCACGACCACGGACGTGTGGTCTACGCAGGCCGTGTTCGATGGCGCATCGTGCGATCCGCTCGGCCCCGAGGTCGACTGCGTGACGATGCAGAACGACACGGCGTGGCAGCAGCTCGAGCTCGACGCGGGCACGCCGTACCTCATCCTGTTCCACACCGATGGCGACGGGTTCACGATGGTCGACCCGCAAATCGACGTCCGCGCGCTCGGCCCCGGAGAGGTGTGCACAGAGGCGGCCGACTTAAGCGACGCGACCTTCCCGTTCCAGCTGACCGGCACGTTCAAGCACGATCCGGCTGTGGCGCCGACCTGTGACACCACGCCGACGAACGCGGTCTGGTTCTCGTTCGTGCCGGAGTCGAGCGGCGTCCACACCATCACGGCGACCAACCACACGACAACCTCGGCGTGGTCGCGGCTCGCCGTGTTCCAAGGCGCGGCGTGCGATCCGCTCGGCGCGCAGGTCGCCTGCGTCGCGCCCGGGACCATCGGCGCCACCGCCTCGGTGGTGCTGTCGGCCGGCACGACGTACACGATTCTCTTCTACACGGACGGCGACTCGTACACGATGGTCGATCCGGAGATCACCATCACCCCGCCGTGAGTGGCGCTCGTCCGGTACGCTCGAGCTACCCCCGCCAGCGCTGTGCCATCGGGATCCGGCGCTCGGAGCCAAACGCCGCCGAGGTGATCTTGAGCCCGGGCGGCGCCTGACGGCGCTTGTACTCGCTCGCGCGCACGAGCCCGAGCACCTCCCGGACCATCGCCTCGGGGTGGCCCCCGCGGACGATCTCCTCGACGTCGCGGCCGAGATCCAGGTGCTCGTGCAGGATCGCGTCGAGCACCGGGTACGGCGGCAGGCTGTCCTCGTCCTTCTGGCCGTCGCGCAACTCGGCGCTCGGCGGCTTCGCGATCGTCGCCGCCGGGATGATTTCCGCCGTCCGGTTCACGTGCGCCGCGACGGCGTAGACGAGCGTCTTGGGCACGTCCGCGAGCACCGCGAGGCCGCCAGCCGTATCGCCGTAGAGCGTGCAGTAGCCGGTCGACGCCTCGGACTTGTTGCCGGTCGTGAGCACCAGGTGGCCGAGCTTGTTGGACAGCGCCATAAGCACGACCCCGCGCACGCGCGCCTGGAGGTTCTCCTCGGTGACGTCGCGCGGCCTCCCCGCGAAGAGCGGCCCGAGCTTCCCGCAGAACGCATGGAAGAGGTCGTCGATCGTCACGGTTTCGTAGCCGATGCCGAGGTTGCGTGCGAGCGCCGCCGCGTCGTCGAGCGAGCCCTGCGAGGACTGCCGCGTGGGCATTGAGTCGCCGAGCACGCTCGAAGGTCCGAGCGCCCGCGCCGCGACCACGGCCACCAGCGCCGAGTCGATGCCGCCCGAAAGACCTATCACCGCGGATTTGAAGCCGCACTTGTGGGCGTAGTCGCGCGTGCCCACCACCATCGCCTCGAGCGCCGCCGCCTCGTCGCACGGGAGGGTCTCGCGCAGGTCGCCTTGCATCGTGTCGAGATCGACCAGCACGAGATCCTCCGCGAGCTCGGTCGCGCGGGCGAGGAGCGCACCGTCCGGCCCGAACGCGGCGCTCACGCCGTCGAAGACGAGATCGTCGTCGCCCCCGACCTGGTTGGCGAAAACGAGCGGCACGCCGTGGCGCCGCGCGTTCTCGGCGAGGAGCCGAGGGCGCAGGCCCCGCGCCTCGAGGGTGAACGGCGAGGCTGCGATGTTGACGATGAGCGCCGCGCCCTTCGCGACGAGCTCGGCGACCGGATCGCGATCGCCCGGCCGGTTGGCCCGAGCGGCCGGGCCTCCCCAGAGGTCGTCGCCCACCGTGAGCCCGAGCCGCACGCCCCGGAACGCGATCGGCTCCACGGCCGCGGCGGGCTCGAAGTAGCGCCCCTCGTCGAACACTTCGCAGGTCGGCAGGAGCGCCTTGGCCTGCGACGCGGCGATCGCGCCGTCCGCTAGCAGAGCCGCCGTGTTCTCGAGCGCCTTGCCCGAAGACCTCGGGTTCGCGCGCACGCAGCCCACGATCGCCGCCGGCCCGCCGCGCGTTTCGAGGGCCAACGCCGCGAGGGCGCTCTCGCCGTCGCGGACGAACCCCTGATGCTCGAGCAGATCGAAGGGAGGATATCCCGAGATCGCCATCTGAGGGAACACGACGAGATCGGCGCCGCGCGTCCCGGCGTCGCGGAGGGCTCCGCGGATCTTCACGACGTTGCCGTCGAAGTCTCCGATCGTCGGGTTCACCTGCGCGAGCGCGATCTTCATGCCGCGAGATCTAATGCCGTATGGCGGCAACGGTCAAATCGGAAAGGCGGAACGGGGAGCCTACCAGCACACACCGCGGGTCTGCACAGTGCGGATGAAGGTCCCGACCGAGCGGTCGTAGGCCCGCTCCACATCCGCCGGGAAGTAGCAGGCCGGGAGCTGGCCGTTCGCTCGGTGGTAGGCGAGGCACTCGCAGCACTTGCCCTTGCGGCTGCACCCCTCGTAGGAACAGTTGCAGGCGGCGAGGTTCTTCTTGGTTTCGCAGGCGGGCATCGGCGGGCCTCCCTCAATCTTCCTGGTGCAGCGGGGGTGGGGGATTCGCAAAACCGCCCTCTTCGCACGGCACGCCCGGGAACGGGTTCGGGCCGTCGCCGCAGCGGTCGCGCGGCTCGTCCTCCTCGGGCGGCAGCTTGATGCCGAGAGCCTCGAGCCCCTGGCGGTCGTCGTAGTACAGCGCGAGCAGCTCGACGGGCTTCTCGGGATCCCGGCGCACGAACGGCACGATCGTGGCCGACGCGTCGAGTTCGTGGCCGTACTTGGTGCCGAGACCGGGCGAAGACGGCGCGGCGCCCCCTGCGGCCTTGGCGCTCTCCGCCTGCGCCGAGGGTGCGCTGTCCGCGGCGCCGTACTCGGAATGCCGGGCATGCTCCCGCCGGTCCTCGCCCTCGCCGCCGCCGGCGATCACGGCGTCGTCCTCCTTGGACCGTTCGTCCTCGTCGAACACCGCGAGCCCGAGGACGCCCACGTTCTCGGGCGTGCCCATGCGCGCAGAGTACGACTCGTCCGGCGTCGCGAACTCGAACGCGGCCACGCCCTCGAGGCTCGTGCGGAACCCCTGGACGTGGGTCTTCTCGCCCGGGTCGAGCACGTACCCGCGGTTCGCGCGGAAGTCCGCCTCGCGGCCCGACACCGCGTCGCGGCCGTCCACGGAGAGCACGACCTCCACGCGATTGTGGGACCGGTTCACGATCACGACCTCGTAGGGATCACCCATCCTGCCGAGCAGGTATTGCCGGCCCTCTGCGCGGAAGATCGGGAGCCGCTCCCCTTCGGACTCGACCCACATCTCCACCGCGTCACCGCGCACGACGTCCTTGCCGCTGCCCTTGCCGTGGCCTCTACCCTTCCCCTCGTCGCCGTCCGACTGATCGGACTCGATCGGCCGCGACGCGCCGCAGGCCGCGAAAAGCGCCGCGAGCACGGCGAGCATTCCCAAACGCGTAAGCGCTTTCATCTGAGCCTCCTTAGGTTGCGTGGACCTGAGCATGGTGTCATCGACGCATGGGAAAGGCAAACGATCTACATTCGATCTACGGGCAGGTCACGAGAGGGGTCAACGGCGCGAAGTCCCAGCTACTCAGGTCGAGCGCGTCGTAGGCCGTGAGCGCGTCGGAGAGGATCGTCTCGATCTCCGCGGAGGTCTGGCCGAACTTGTTCGTGGCGTCGCCGCCGTCGATCGCGACGCACAGGAACTTCGCCTCGTCGCAGATGTCGATCGCCTCGCAGCCGGGCGACGGGGTCCCGAGCGCCTCGAGTTGGTCGTCGCCGTACAGCGCGACGCCGTCCAAGAGCACGAGCCGGACGTCGCCGGACGTCGCGGCCAGGATCGCTTCGTACGGGGCGTCCGCGTCCCCGCCCATCACCGCGATGTCCGCCTTCATCCCTACCGCGAGCGCGCCGATCTGATCCCCCAGCGCGAGCAGCTCCGCGTTGTTGATGGTCGCCATCTCCACGACGTCCTGCGGTGTGAGCGCGTCGCCCCACTCGGCGTCGTCCACCTCGTCCGCGAAGCGCATCTCGTCGAGCATGTTCTGGCTGCCGCCCATCGACCAGTCCGGACCGAGCCCCACCGTAATCCCCTCGGAGAGCGCAGTCGGGATGTCGGCCGTCTTGCTGAAGTCGGTTCCCGAGCCGTACAGAGAAACGTTCGATTGCGGCGACCAGATGAGCCCCATGTCCGCGTCGCCCATGGTCGCGAACTCGGTCGCGCCGAACGCGGTGCCGTGGATCACCGCGGTCTCGGCGACGAACAGGCAGCCGTCGACCGTGGTCACCGTGTTCAGCTCGTCGAACTCGGCGAGCGCGGTCGCGTCCACTCCCTCGCCGAGGTGGATCAGGTACGAGTCCGTCGAGTCGTCCGCGATGTTGGCGCACACGCCGTCCGCTGACGATGTCGTGGGGAAAATCGTGGCCGCCTGGATTTTATCTTCGCAGCTCTGCGGCGGCACGGTGCCGCACAGGCCGTTGGCCGACTGGTCGATCGTGCGCGCGAGGGTGCGGTAGCAGGTCTTGTTCGTCGGGTTGGCCGAGCCCTGAACCGACGTCGTGCCCGAGACGAGCGCCTTGAGCTCACCATATTTGATCATCTCGCAATTGTAATCGACGGGCGACGTGCCCTCACCGTTCAAGTACTGCTTGGCGTCGACCATGGCGCCGTACTGTGGCTCCTCGGGCCATTGGTTGTGGTTGTCGTACGCCTCGGCCGGCGCCCAGTCGGTCAGGTCGAAGATGTCGTACAGGATGTGGTTGTGCGCGTCGATCAGGCCCGGCATGACGATGCCGTTGGTGACGACGATCGATGCCGTGGCGGCGCCCGCCTCGTCCGAGCACGACGCGGCGACGCACGTGATGAGATCGTCCTCGACGAGCACCTCGCCCGCGAACGACTCGGTCGGCGTAACCACGGCGCCGTGGAGCAGGATCTTCGTCGCGTCACCCGTCACGACGAGTTGGGGCGCTCCCGGCGCCTCGGGGCAGCCGATCGCCTCGGTCGCGCAGTCCGAGGCGCAGGTGTCGCAATAGATGCAGTTGTTCATCAGCGTGTAGTCGACGGCGCCGCCCGGGAAACTCGAGGCGCACGTCGCGACGCACGCCGCGTCGTCTCCGCAGTCGATCGCGCAGGTGGTGAGCGCCGTGCAGTCCTCGTTGGCCGCGCACGTCTCGTATTGCGCCGCGCAAAGGCCATTTGTGTCCACGCACGCGAGACACGCGCTGCAGTCGCCCGTGCCGTCGCATGAGGTGTCGGTGTCGGTGTCGGTATCGGTATCGGTATCCGTGTCCGTGTCCGTGTCCGTGTCCGTATCCGTGTCCGTATCCGTGTCCGTACCTGTGCCTGCATCCGGCGATCCCGCGCCCACGGACGCGCACCCGGACAACCCGACTCCGACGAGGAGCCCCCAGATTCCGGTAAAACGGTACGTCATTGGGGACGCTCCCTTCTCGCGGCGCCCCTCTGGCGCCAGTTCGCGAATCGAAGAATTCGATTCTCTTCGAGGATTGTACTCGAAAACGGGGGCGGGCGACGATTTCGCGAACGGCGAGGATGAACACCGGGTGAGAAGGCGCCTATACAGGGTCACAGGTGCGCAGCCCGCGCCGCCAGGTTCGAAAATCGGTGTCATTTTTAGGTTTCGATGTGAAAAATGTTTCGCATCGTTGCCTACATGTCCTACAAAAACGTACAATGGAAATCGAGTAATAACGGGGGGTTGAACGCGCCGAGGGCCAAGATGCCTTGAAGGGTGCGAAAACCGCGATGCACCGCTGCAACACTTAGTTATTGTTATGTATTCTTGCGCTCACTGAACATTCGAGCCCCGAGCCGTGCTCCCCCTGGGAGGGCATTTTCGCGGCTGAGACTGACTGTAATTCTCCGAAAATATTGTAAGTAATTGTTATGAAATATAAAAACGCCGTTTTCTGGATTTGGCAGGCCGATTGCTTATATCCCGGAGCGAGGAGGCGAACATGACCTGGCTATACAATGTGCTGACCGACTTGCAGAGGCGGATCGCCGGGGATACCGACGAATCGCGGCAGGGCGACACCACGATTGATCGCCTGCGCGAGCACCGCACCAACGAGCGGGTTCGCCAGTTCCAGGCCCGCCTCCACGCCCTGGACCGCCGCCTCGCCGCCCTGCGCTAGTACCCCCTCGTTCTTGAAAAAAATCCTCGCAGGCTCGACGATGGCGCGATGCGCGATCATGCCACCACCGCCGAGAAGCTGCGCGCGGTCGTCGCCGCGTGGCATGAGAGCCTTCCCGGCGACTTTGCGGCCGAGGTGACGGCGATCGGGCGGGCCCCGGAGCACGTCCCGTGGCCGGACGCGCTCGATCCGCGGCTCGTGCGGGGCCTCCGATCGCTCGGGATCGACGCGCCGTACGCGCACCAGGCCGCGGCGTGGGATCTGCTCGCGCGGGGGAACGACGTCATCGTCGCCACGCCGACCGCCTCGGGCAAGAGCCTATGCTACCACGTGCCGGTACTCGACGCAGCGCTCCGGGATCCCGCGGCGCGCGCCCTGTACGTGTTCCCGACCAAGGCGCTCGCCCGGGATCAGGAGGCGTCGCTCGCCCGCTTGTTCGACGCTGCGGGCGCCGATCCCAGGATCGCGGTGTACGACGGCGACACGCCAGCCGAGGCGCGGCGCGCGGCCAAGCGGGAGGCGCGGGTGATCATCACGAACCCGGACATGCTCCACACCGGGATCCTGCCGCACCACACATCGTTCGCGCCGTTCTTCGCCGGGCTGCGGTACGTCGTCGTGGACGAGCTCCACCAGTACCGCGGCGTGTTCGGCTCCCACGTCGCGAACGTGGCCCGCCGGCTCAGGCGCGTCGCTGCGTTCCACGGCGCGAGCCCCAGGATCGCGGCGTGCTCCGCGACGATCGGCAACCCGGCCGAGCTCGCGGCGGCGGTGCTCGGCTGCCAGGTGACCGCGATCGTCGACAGCGGAGCCCCCGAGGGCCCGCGCACCATCGTCGTGTACAACCCCGAAATCGTGGACCCGGCGATGGGCATACGCAGGTCGGCGCTCAAGGTGGCGGCGCGGCTCGCGGCGGGGCTCGTCGAAGAGGGCGTCACGACGCTCGTGTTCTGCCAGACCCGGCGCGGCGTGGAGGTCCTGCTCCGCTACCTGCGGACGCGGCTCTCTGCCGCGGGTCGCTCCCCGGAACGCGTGCGCGGCTACCGGGGCGGCTACCTGCCGCAGCTCCGGCGCGAAATAGAGACCGCGCTCCGCGAGGGGACGGTCGACGCCGTGGTCGCGACGAACGCGCTCGAACTCGGAATCGACGTGGGCGGCCTCGACGCAGTGGTGATGGCCGGCTACCCGGGCACGATCGCCGCGACCCGCCAGCGGGCCGGCCGCGCCGGGCGCCGGCGGGAGCCGTCGCTCGCCGTGCTCGTGGCGCGCTCCGATCCCCTGGACCAGTTCCTCGCACGCGAGCCCGCGTTCCTGCTCGAGTCGTCTCCCGAGCGCGCGCTCGTCGCGCCCGACAACGTCGAGATCCTGCTGCCGCATCTCAAGTGCGCGGCGTTCGAGCTCCCGTTCGCCGCGGGCGAAGGTTTCGGCTCCCTCGCTGCGGACGACGCGGCGGCCGCGCTCGACTGCCTCGTCGCCGAGGGGGATCTCACCCGGGCGCACGGCGCCTATCATTTCATTGGCGCGTCCTACCCGGCCGCCGATGTGAGCCTGAGGAGCGTGGGCGGGCAGCGGGTCGTGGCGTCCGACGCGACGACCGGCGAGGTGATCGCCGAGGTGGATCCGAGGGCCGCGCGCCTCGAGCTCCACGAGCAGGCTGTGTACCAGCACGAGGGCGCGATCTACCTTGTCACGAGACTCGATCTCGAGGCCGGTCGCGCCGATCTCGAGCCGGCCGCGTCGATCTACTACACCGTCGCGGTGCCCAACGTCCTGCTCCGCGTCGAGCAGACCCACGGCGAGAGCGCGCTGGGCGCCGGCGCCGCGGCGTTCGAGGGGGACGTGTCGGTGCGGGAGGAGATCTTCGCGTAAAAGAAGGTGCGGTTCGAGACGCAGGAGAGCCTCGGCTACGG
>Ga0315287_10006831_pt1 | contig 11396 bp, 7 predicted proteins | sample YL17G11_0_MG_FD_205037 | JGI IMG/M metagenome (GOLD analysis project Ga0315287, IMG submission 205037) | Sediment microbial communities from Yellowstone Lake, YNP, Wyoming, USA - YL17G11_0 | ecosystem: Environmental > Aquatic > Freshwater > Lake > Sediment | place: USA: Wyoming | collected...
CTCGATCAGCAGGGCGCAGCCCTCGCTCAGCGCCTGCGCCGTCTTATGGCGTGCACGCTCCAGCAGCCGGCCCACCGTGGGCCGCGAGACGCCCATGCGTTCCGCCGCCTGCTGCTGGTCGAGCCCCAGGAAGTCCGCCAGGCGCAGCGCCTCGTACTCATCCAGCGTTAGCCACACCCACTGCAAGTGCCGCGCTGGAATGCCGGCGGGCTTGAACATCGCCGCCGGGGGCGTGCTGTCGATCAGGCGCAACCTGCACGGCCGTGGCATCTGGCATACTCCGTTATGAGCATATGCTCATTATACCACAACGGCGCGCGCTACCATTCAAAGCATGCCCGTGCGTCTGGAATCCCTGCCAGCACTGCGGTGGCAGCGGGAGCCGCGGCTTGCCGATGTGCTAGTTCACCTTCGGCACGGTGATGCCCTTCTGGCCCTGGTACTTGCCGCCGCGGTCGCCGTAGCTCGTCTCGCAAGCTTCGTCGGACTCGAAAAACAGCACCTGCACCAGCCCCTCGCCGGCGTAGATCCGCGCGGGCAGCGTGGTGGTGTTGCTGATCTCCAGCGTGATGTGGCCCTCCCAGCCCGGCTCCAGCGGCGTGACGTTGGTGATGATCCCGCAGCGCGCGTAGGTGCTCTTGCCGACGCAGATGCACAGCACGTTGCGCGGGATGCGCATGTACTCCATGCTCACCGCGAGCGCGAAGCTGTTGGGCGGGATGATGCAGACGTCGTCCTTGAAGTCCACGAAGCTCGACGGGTCGAAGTTCTTGGGATCGACGATGTTGGAGTTGACGTTGGTGAAGATCTTGAAGTCGTGGCCGACACGGACGTCGTAGCCGTAGCTGCTGAGGCCATAGCTGATCTTGCCGCGGCTGATCTGCTTCTCCGTAAACGGCTCGATCATGTGGCGCGTCAGCGCCATCTGGCGGATCCACTTGTCGCTCTTGATCGTCATGCTGCCTTCCTTACAGTGCGGGCCGCCTGAGAGCATTGGCCGCTGCGCGGATTATAGCAAGGCCGCCGCGGCGCCATGGCAGCGGTGGAACCTGCGACCAGCCTGTCGGGTAGCGTAGCTCAGTCTCCCAGCGGCATCGTCGTCGGCGGCGCTTGCAGCACGGGCTGCGCATCACATCTCATACGGCGCGCGCACAAATCGGGTACACTGTACCCAGCGCTACAACGGCTGAAGTAGACGCCTGGAGTATGACATGGCAAGCCGCTCATCACCCACCCCGGTATTCACATACCGCGGGGTGACGATGGTCATCCGCGTGCTGGCCCTTCTAACCATCTGCCTGGCGTCCAGTTGCGGCGCTGTGCAGAGCGCTGCCACCGCGCAGAACCATGACAGCATTTACGGGCAGTCTGCCACCGTGCTGGACTCAGCCCAGGTGCTCGGCGGATTCCCGCTGCCCAGCCCCTCTGCTTTGCTGGCGCAGCTGGGCGCGGCACCTCCGCGGCGCGCCTCCTATGCTGAGGCAGATCTCGTGAAATCCGGTATCCAGACTGTCATGCCACCCGCGCCGCATAACCGGGTCGAAGCCAGCAAAGGCAACCTGATTTTCCATCCGCAGTGGTCGGAGGAAGTGGGGATGAGCTTCGACGGCCTGGCCTGTGCGGTGTACCACTTCGAGATCGAGGGCTACGACCGCAACCAGCAGATCTGCTACACCTGGGGTTCGCCGCCGGATCCAACGCATTGCTGGCTGCTGCTGGCCAACTGGGAGACGCAGCGCTGGGATCTGTTTGCCGCTGAAAACGATCGCAAGCTGGACCTGCCGAGTCTCGCCCCCTACTTCGACGCGCTCGGCAACCTGTTCGTCGCCATCATCTGCACCGGCACGGACCCTGTCACGCTGCGCGAGCTGCGCGTCGGCTCGGAGCTGCCGCTCGTCCAGTTCGTCGCTTCGCCGAAGTACGGTATGACTCCGCTGAGCGTGCATCTCGACCCGACGAGCAGTTACGATCCGGATGGCGCTATCAGCAAACTTGAATGGGACTTCGATGGGGATGGAGCGTTTGACGAAACGTACGCCACATCGCAGGCGATCGACCATGTCTACAGCGACGGTGGCAGCTTCACTGTAACCTTGCGCTGCACTGATAACGACGGATTAGCCGCCACGCAGTCGTGCCCGATTACTGTTGCCGGGCCCTGGGTGCACACCTGGGGTGGCGCCGACCAGGAGCAGATCGCCAAAGCGGTAGCCGTTGCCGATGGGATTGTCTACGCGATTGGTCATGCGCGCTCCTTCAGCTCCGGTCGCGATGAGCTGCTGCTGCTGAAATACAGTGCCGGTGGGCAGCTGCTCTGGGCACGCGCGTTCAGCGGCGGCGTGGCGGACTACGGTACCGACATCTCCTGCGGCGTGCGGGGCCCGCTGTACGTCGTCGGCTGGACCGAGAGTTACGGCGCCGGCGGAGCAGATCTGCTGGTGCAGCAATGGGACATCGACGGCAACCTGGTCTGGAGCCGCACCTGGGGTGGAACCGGTGTCGAACGTGCGCAGGGCGTCGCCGTCTGCAACGAATCCATCTTCGTCATCGGGCAGACCGACAGCTTCGGCAAGGGCGCCGAGGACGTGCTGTTCCTGGGTTACACGCCGGACGGCGCGCTGCAATCCAGTCTCACCTGGGGCGGCAGCAAGGCCGACCGGCCGGGCGGGATCGTCGTGAAAACGCCGTCGACTGATGTGCCGGTATTTGCCATGACCGGCGAATCAGCCAGCTACGGCTCGGGCTCGACGGACGTCCTGTACATCGAAATTGACGGCAATGGCGCGATCTACCGCATCGACTTCTGGGGAGGGCCCGGCGCCGAGTCAGGCCAGGCGATCGCCTGCGACATGTCGGGTAATGCGTATATCACCGGCTACGTGAACGACCCGGCTACCGGCGATAACGTCCTGCTGCTGGGGCGGGATGATCAGGGCGCCAGCAGCATGCAGAAAGCATGGAGTCTGGACGGCGCCGACCGCGGGTTGGCCATCGCGCAGGACAAACTGGGCAACCTGTTCGTGGCGGGCTCGAGTCTGAGTTTCGGGACGCAAAGCGACGGCCTGCTGCTGGCCTTCGCCTCGGATGCTACGCTACTGCTGGCGCAGCACTGGGACAGGTTGGACGATGACGGGCAGCTATCCAGCGTGGGCTACCACTCCTACGGCGCGATGTTACTCGGCGGCTTTGGCAGCGGCGTACCCGCTGGTGCATGGGCCGACGCGGCCGGCACGCTGGCGGACGTTGCCGGTAGCTGGCAGTCACCTGAAGCGCCGCCCGACAGCCCGGCCGGGTATACCGAAACGCAGCCCGATGCCGCAGCCGAGGATCTCACTGCGGGCACGCAGGACAGCGGCGGCGGAGGCAATGACAGCCTGCTGATGCTGCGCGTCGTGCCCTTGTCCTGATCCGCCGCAGCATGTCGTGGGCGCTGAGCCAGGCGCGGCAAGCGCTGTCTGCACGCGGATGCTGCTATTCCAGCGGCCCGACCGGGCCTTTGTCCGTCAGGCGGCTGGGGATGTAGCCCGCGGTGAAGAAGAACAGCATCGCCCAGATCCGCGGATCGAGCAGCAAAATGATGCCGCTGTCGTCGTAGTGCGCGGCCTGCGTGAGCGCTGGATCTTCCGGCCAGGCAAAGTAGACCAGCAGCAGCGCGCCCAGCGCGCAGAGCCCCGCGCCCCAGGCGCCGGCGAAGCAGCCGCGCCCGGGCACGCTAAGTGGCTCATCGTAGTAGTCGGGCATGCCGTAGTTCCCGCCGCCAGCGACCTCGTCGTCGCCGCGCCAGTCCGGCGCGCTGCGCCCCAGCAGCCAGCCCGCGGCCAGCGCCAGGGCACACGCTCCAATGCGCGCTGCCCACATGGCTAACATGGCCTGCGCCTCCCGACTGGCACCTCGGTGTACATCGCTGCTCGGCGCCATTCTACCTGCGGGCGGCGGCTTGGGGGCGGGCGGGCAGCCTTAGCGCTGCTGAATTATCCCCCATGACTGTTGGGTATAATGCGACTGCGACTCAGTTGCGAATAGTACTCGCGGCCGGGTCGCCGCCCGGGGCGAGCCGGGTGAGTACTGACGATAGCTTCGGCCATCAGCATGTCGATCACAGGAGTGTACCCATGAGCAGCAGCAGATCCAGGCGCTGGATCCTTGTCCTGGCCATCAGCTTAGCCTCAGCCCTGGCCGGCTGCACAGGCGGTTCGCACCTGAATACCGCACCGGCGATCGATCACCAGCCCGCGCTGCCAGCTCCCGCGGCCCAGGTCACGCCCGGCGCGGCACTGCCAGCTTTGCCCCTGCCCGGCAGCCTGCTGGCGGCTCTGCCCCACAAGGTTGGGCCCCAGCCGTCTCGCGTCGCGTCCTATATCGAAGCTGATCTCTCGCAGGCCGGCAATGCCTTCCTGCCCTCGCTGCCGCGCTACCGCGAGGGGGCGGTGGCGGACGGCGCCCAGCTGTCGCCGAACTGGACTGCGCTGCGGGCACGTTCGTCGACCGGGCCTACGTGACGTATGCCTTCAGCGTCCCCGGCATATTTGACCGCGACCCGCAGGTACGCCTGAATTGGGGGGGTGTCGCCACCGGCAGACTTTCACAATGCCTGGATCGGGCTGGCAAACTGGAGCGCCAACCGCTGGGACTGGTACATGAATACCGTCGACGGCATCATCAGCGTACCGACGATGACTCCCTACTTTGATACATTCGGACAGCTGATGTGCGTCGTGCTGCGCACGGGAACGGACATGAGCATCCTGGCATCCATCCGGCTGGGCCAGCCGGGGCCGCAGGTCAGCCTGGTGGCCACGCCGACCATCGGCGGCGTGCCGCTCAGCGTGGCGCTGGATGCCAGCGCGACGACATCCGGCGAAGGCACGCTCACCAAGTTCGAATGGGACCTGGACTTCGACGGCGTGTTCGAGGCGGATTCCGGCACCACCCCGACCACTAACACGACGATCAACGCCAACGGCGTGTGGGGGCTTGCCGTGCGGGTGACGAACAGCGTCGGCGCCAAGTCCGTGGGCAGCGTCGCCGTGACGGGCGTCGGTGACTGGAACCACACCTGGGGCACCTCCGATGTGAATCAATTCACCAGCTGTGCGTTCGACAGCGGGGGGAACATCTATGCCACAGGCTACACCCGCGTTCCCGGCGGCCCGCTGGAAGACGACCTGCTGCTGATGAAGTGGACGCCCACCGGTACGCTGGAGTGGGCAGTCACATGGGACGGCGGCCCCGCTGACTACGGTCAGCATATTGCCGTGGACGGCAGCGGCAACCTGATCGTCGTGGGCGCCACGGATGTCACGGGCGACCGCCAGATCCTGGTACAGCAATGGACGAACTTCGGCTCGCTGATCTCCAGCAAGTGCTTCGGCGGCGCGGATTACGATAATGCCAGCGGCATGTTTTTTGACGGCACGGACACCTACATCGGCGGGACGACAAGCAGTTTCAGCCTGCAGACCGACCTGTTCGCCTGCCGTGTGCTGGCCGACGGCACTGTGGACTGGTCCCAGGCGCGCAATCACGGCCAGGATGACTACGCCACCGACGTGGCGCAGATGAACTTCATATTCGGCCCCACCGGGCTGATCGTTCTCGGCGAAGCCTATACCACATCCGTGCCGAACATCTGGCGCGTGGAATACGACCTCGATGGCACCTTCGCCGGCGGCTACGACTTCGGCACGACCGCCAATCCCACGCGTGACGGGCAGATCCTTTACTGGTACGACTTTATTAACTCCAAGAGCCATTACGTCCTCAGCGGCGAGCGCAGCAACGGCATCGACAGCCGGCTGTTCTTCACCGACAGCTACGGCGGGTCCAGTCTGTACGGCACGCTGTGGTGGAATGTCAGTGCGCCGATCGTCAGCGACATGGTGTTTGACGACGTGGGTAACGTGGTGGTCGCCGGTTTCATGCCGGGCTTTGACGCCGGCAGCATCTACGGCATGCTGTGGCGGTTCGACAGCAACAACGGCGACTTCCTGGCCAGCGAGTACTGGAACGACGGCCTGGTGCAGGCCCGCGCCTATCACGTGATGCCGTATTACGGCGGGCTGCTGGTCGGCGGCTACAGCCCGGACACCGCCGGCAGCTGGTCTTCGCTCACCGGCAACCACGACACCTTCAGCGACAGCTGGTCCTCAGCCGACGGCACGGGCGGCGACCTGGGCTGGTCGAGCGTGGACGCCGCGGGCAGCGTAACGGATGTCAGCGGCGCGGGCACCATGGACACTGGCGCGGGTGGCGACGACGCCTGGCTCACGCGCCGCGGCACGCTGTAGACACCGCCGAGGATGCCTGCGGGGTATAATGCGAGACCGGTTCGGTTGCGCGGTGCCAGGCGCGGCCGGCAAGTGCACCGTCCGCTGGCGAGAGCTGATGGGTGCAGATGCAGGGCTTCCACCAGCTGCATTGCTAGGCTGAGGTCTTTCCGACAGGAGACTACTGATGAGCCTTGACATTTCCCGGCATGCCCGCCCAGTACTTGGCATCTTCCTGATCCTTGCCGTGGCAGGCTGCGGCGGTGCTGCATCCAGCGTCAGCGATGAGCCGCCAGCCAGCGTGCCTCCCGCCGCACAGGCGCAGGCCAGCCCCGGCATGGCGCAGCTTGCGCTGCCCGCTCCCTCGACGCTGGCGGCAGGCAGGCCAACCGCGCCGCGCTCCGCCGCGTACATCGAGGCGGATCTCATCAAGAATGGTTCGGACACTGGGCCGGGGCTGCCGTTGAACCGCGCGATGGCCGCCGCGCCGGCGATGAACTTCAGTCCCAACTGGACCGGCGCCGCGGGTGACACCAGCGCCGGCCTGGCCTACTGCGTCTACCAGTTCATTACCGACAGCTACGACCGCAATCCGCAAGTGCGCCTGACCTGGGCGCTTCCGCCGACGGATTTCCACGACTCCTGGGTCGCCGTTTCCAACTGGGTTGCCGACCGCTGGGACTGGTACCCGGGTACGGCGAGCGGCAGGGTCGACCTGCCGTCGATCGACGAGTACTTCAATGCCTCCGGCATGCTGTACGTTGTCGTGCTGTGCAGCGGCACCGGCGCTAGCTCGCTGAGCAGCATCCGCCTGGGCGGCCTGCCGCCGGTGGCCAGCGTTACGGCCAATCCAGTTAGCGGCCTGCTTCCGCTGGTCACCACGCTCAACGCCAGCGGCAGCGTCCCCGTTGAGGGCGCGAACCTCCATTACCAGTGGGACCTTGACGGCGACGGAGCGTATGAGACGGACGGCGGAGCAACGCCTACGGCGCTGGCGACGTTCAACACCGGCGGCAACTTCACGCCCGGCGTGCGCGTCACGAACGATATCGGTGCGAGCGATGAGGCAAGCGCGGCTGTGCGGGCCATCGGTCCTTGGCAGCATACCATTGGCCTCAGCGATAACGAGGAGCTCGCGGCGGTGGCCGCCGATGCCGGCGGCAACGTCTACGCCGTGGGTCAACTGAGGAATGCTGGCGGCGGCTCTACCTACGACCTGCTGCTGCTGAAGCTCAGCCCTTTCGGCGAGCTGCTGTGGGCCAAGACCTGGGACGCTAGCGATACTGACTGGGGCACAGGAGTGGCCATCGACAGCAGCGGCGATGTCATCGTCCTGGGCTGGACCGGCAACGGCGCGGTGACCGACGCGCTGGTGCAGAAGTGGGCGCCCGCCGGCAGCCTGGTGTGGAGCAGAACAGTGGGCGACAGCGACTGGCAGAACGCGCTGGCGATAGAGCTCGACGGCGCGGACATCTATATCGGCGGGGGCACGGCAGGCGTGGTTGTGGACATGGATGTGTACGCCGCGAGGCTGGACGCGGACGGCAACCTGACCTGGGGCCGCAGCCGCAGCTACGGCGGCACAGGCGACCAGGCCAGCGATCTGACACTGAAACGCGACGCTGAAGGCGCGGCAAGCGCTGTGATCCTGCTCGCTAACCGCGGGGAGTCCTACGATCCGAATCCGTGGAAGGTGGAATACGACCTGGACGGCAACTTCCTCAGCCAGCAGGAGTTGTCCCACCCCGACGTGCACAAAACCGCGCGCGCCATCCTGTACTTCAAAGATCCGTTCACGGACCAGGAGACCTACTATCTGGCCGGCAATACCGACGGCGGGCCTACTCCCGCCTTGCCGTTCCTGCTGGCCATCGATTACAAGGGCAACTGCGTGTTCGGGACAACCTGGAGCGGCACTAACAGCAGTGGCGCGTACAACCTGGTGGTCGACCAGAACAGCAACTTTCTGGCCATCGGCTCGATCTCGGTTAGCTTCAGTGGGAGGGGCATGCTGTGGAGGCTCGACGGGCAAGAGGGGAGCGTGATGAGCGCGCAGTATCTGGACACTTCGCCTGACTGGTCGATCCTGTACAGTATCTTGCCCTATGCCAATGGTGTGCTGATCGGCGGCTACGCCAGCAATGCCGCGGCCCCCTGGGTGGACATGCCCTACACCAGTGACAAGTACTCCGAGGACTGGGTGGACTCCCCCGGCACTGGCGCCGACTTGGATTGGCAGACTGCACCGGCCGACGGCACGCTGACCGACATCACCGCAGACGGCACGCTGGACAGCGGCGGCGGGCTGGAGGACGCGCTCGTGCTCTACCGCGCGCTGCCGTAAGCTCCGGCGCCGGCTGCGCACGCTACAATGCAGCGCATGGAAAACGGCCCCCGCAACTTCCTCATCGAGCTCGTCAACACCTACGGCCCGACCGGCTTCGAGGCGCCGGTGGTCAAGCGGTGGTGCAACTACCTCAAGCCCTATGCCGACGAGGTGTACACCGACGCCTACGGCAACGGCTTCGCCGTGCTCAACCCCGCCGGCGACCCGACGGTGCTGCTCACCGGCCACGCCGACGAGATCGGGCTGATGATCACGCACATCGATGACAACGGCTTTCTGTGGGTCGGCAGCCTCGGCGGCTACGACGCCAAGCTGCTGCCGGCGCTGCGCGTTAAGGTGCTGGCCAGGGGCGGCGCGCTGCCTGGCGTGATCGGCGCCATGCCGCCGCACATGCAGCATCCCGAGGCGGGCGACAAGGAGCTCAAGCGCTACAAGTTCGGCGAGAACGTCTACATCGACATCGGCGCGAAGAACAAGGCCGAGGCCGAGAAGCACGTGCGCGTCGGCGACTGCGCCGTGCTGGACTACGGCTTCATGGAGCTGAGCGGCGAGCTGGCCTGCGGCCGCGGGCTGGACAACAAGATCGGCATCTGGGCCGCCGCCGAGGGCCTGCGCCGCTGTGCCGGCAGGGCGGACATCCTGTCCGCCAAAGCTGGACACGGGCAGGATGCCCGTGCTAGCGGCAAGCTTGCGGCCAGGGTCGTGGCCGTGGCCACGGTGCAGGAGGAGATCGGCGGTTACGGCGCGCGCATGAGCTCGTTTCGCATCGAGCCGCACGTGGCGGTGGCAGTCGACGTGACGCAGAGCGTCGACCACCCCGGCACGGACAAGAAGAAGTGGGGCGAGCAGAAGCTGGGCGCCGGGCCGGTGCTGGCGCACGGCAGCGCCTGCCACCCCGAGGTCGTGTCGCGCCTGACCCGGCTGGCCAAGCGGCTGCGCGTCGACCTGCAGCACGAGGCCTCGCCCAACCACACGGGCACCGACGCCGACAGCATCTACACCACGCGCGCCGGTATTCCCACGGCCGTCGTTGGCCTGCCGCAGCGCTACATGCACAGCCCGGTGGAGACGATCCACCTCGGCGACCTGGAGAACGTCGCCCGGCTACTGGCCGCGTTCTGCCAGGAGCTCAAGCCTGGCGAACGCTTTGCCGTCAAGGTGTAGACCCCGGCGCTGCTAGTTGGAGAGCGGCTGCAGCGCCAGCAGGTCGCGGAAATTGATGCGCAGCACGTTGTCCGCGTCGTGGCTGTAGTAGGTGGCGAACAGGTTGCTCTTCGTGCCCTCGTCGTCGGTGCCGACACGGATGAGATTCAGGTGCGAGATGTCATTGGAACCATCGACCAGGACCGGCGAATCGAAATCCTGCAGCCCGGGGTGGTTGGTGTAGCAGAAGTACAGGTCATCGTTGAGCACGTACGCCAGGTAGTTGGCGTAGGACACCTCGCCGATGGTGTACAGGTCGAACTCGCTGATCGTCTGCCCGTCCTTGGCAATCAGCAGGTCCTCGATCTCGTTCACCAGCCAGCTGTCGTCGCTGGTCTGCCGGATCAGCCGGATCCTGCGCCCGGTATCGTCGAGGAAGACGACGCCGAATCCCGCGGGCTGGCCGGGCGCCATCACCTGCACGACGCGCGGACGGATCCCCGACTTGATGCCGGGCGAGATGTCCGTCCAGGCGTTGAAGTCGTGCCTGATCACCACCAGATCGCCGCTGCCGGCCTCACGGTAGCTGATCAGCTCTGCGGCGGTGAAATAGTGCATCTCCAGCGCGCCCTCGGGCCGGCGGTTGCCGATGATCATCCACGGGAAGTCATTGGGCTGGAACTCGTACCACACCCGGCCGCGCAGGTCCGCGCTGTCCACCAGCTCCATCCTGTTGAGCTGCGGGTTCCAGGTGACGCAGCCCATGCGCCGCGGCATCTGCAGAAAGCCGAGGAAGTACGAGCCGGCCTCGCGCACCTGCACCGGCGGCTCCCAGAGCGTCAATCCGTCGGCATCCGTGGTCACCACCTGGGCGAAGGTGCCCTCCGCCGTGGACCAGCCGATGGTCACCGTGGCGGCGTTGATCTCCTGACTCTGCTGCACCATGAAGGGGGGGGCGAAGCCTTCCATGGTCAGCAGCTCGGCGGGAGTCGTGCCATCGCTGGAGATGCTCATCTCCTGCCAGTCGTCGACCGCCGGGAAGCCTTCATTGCGCAGGCCCTTGATGCCTTCTGCCACATCGGAAGGCTGCCAGAAGAAGCTCACGCGGTTATAAAAACTCGTCGGCCAGTAGGTGGCGAGATCCTGCGGACCGGGCCCGACCGAGGTCACCTGGCGCTGGCCGCTGGCCAAGGCGCCGGAACTGTACATCCAGCGCAGCTCGCCGTTGACGGCGATGCGGTAGCCGGTCTTCAATATGTAGTCATAAGTCCGGCAGCCGTCTACATCGCTGTCCAGGTACTCCAGCACCGAGCGGCTGAACGGCTCACTGCTAAAGGCTATCCAGGGCTCAACGCTTCCCGAGTCCGCCAGCCGGCGGTAGAGCATATAGCCATCCGCGCCGGTCTCCTTGCTCCAGGAGAGCAGCACCCCGTCCCAGCGGTTGGTGCTGGCTGCAAAGCTGTTCACGTCACTCAGCTGGGTCAGCTCAAGCTGCTGGATGCGCAGCGGCGCTTTGTCGACGCCGAGGATGATCGCCACTGCGAGGCGTCCGTCGGAAGAGACATACTTTTCCGGTCCGCCCTCAAATCCGCCCAGCGCGATGCCCGGCGAGGAGAAGAAGTGGCCGGGGCTGAAATCCC
>Ga0315287_10006832_pt1 | contig 11395 bp, 9 predicted proteins | sample YL17G11_0_MG_FD_205037 | JGI IMG/M metagenome (GOLD analysis project Ga0315287, IMG submission 205037) | Sediment microbial communities from Yellowstone Lake, YNP, Wyoming, USA - YL17G11_0 | ecosystem: Environmental > Aquatic > Freshwater > Lake > Sediment | place: USA: Wyoming | collected...
CACCTCGTCGTCGGTCAGCTTCTCGCCGAGGTTGGTCATCACGTGGCGGAGCTATGGGGAAGAGGAGGTGGTGGTGGTTGGGGCGTGCTTTTCGCGCCCCGTTTTTCCGCCCCAGCCTCCCCTCCCTGACCTCGGCCGCCGAGATGAACCCGTTGCCGTCCTTGTCGAACACTTTGAACGCCTCCCGCAACTCCTCCTCGGAGTCGGCGTCCTTGGCCTTGCGCGCCATGAGCGAGAGAAACTCGGGGAAATCCACGGTGCCCGACCCGTCGGCGTCGACTTCGGCCACCATTTCCTGAGAGAGGGGAGAGGGAGGGAGCGGTTTGGTGGTGGGGGCGGCGCGCGCGCCGAGGGCGGACGGCGCGCGCGATGGCGCGCGCCGCGCCGCGCGCCCCGCTCCACCCCCCACCCCCTCCCACCTGCAGCTCGGCTTCCGTCGGGTTCTGCCCCAGGGACCGCATGACGGTGCCCAGCTCCTTGGTCGTGATCGTGCCGTCGCCGTCCTTGTCGAACAGGGCGAACGCCTCCTGGCGGGAGCGGGTGGGGTGGCGGGGTGTGTGGGCGCGTGCGCGTGTGGGTGGCGTGGCGGGAGAGAGGCCGGGGTGCGCGCGCGCGGCGCGGATGGGCGCGGACGCCTCCCTCCTCCCTCGCCGGACCTTGAACTCGGCGACCTGCTCGTCGGTGAGGTTGGCGGCCATGGCGGTGGGGGAGGGGGAGGAGTGCGCGAGGTCGGCGGGGAGAGTGTGGGGGGCCGTGCGGCGGCGGAGACGAGTCATTCTCCCGCGCTCGAGCGTCTGTCGACGCGCGTGCCGTTTCTCGGGGTCGAGGGAGGCGAACACGGCGCGTCGTGCGGGGGTGCACGGAGGGCGATAGCCTCAACCAACGCTTTGAGCAAGAGCGAGCACCCGCGCCGCGCCGCGCGCAGGCCTCGCTCACTCCCGCGCCGCCGCGAGCCGCCTCGCCACAATGGTCTGCCCCGTCTGCATCACCGCCGCCCTCGCGGCCCAGGTGGGTGCCGCGGGGCCGGGCTGGCGTCGGCGTCGGCGGGCATGCCGCGCGCGGCGGAGGCGCGTGCGCCGCCGCCCGCGGCGGCCGCCCGCCGCCGCCGAAGCAATTTCAAAACGGCGTTCCAGCCTGGCGTGACCGGCCAACATTGAAGCGGCGGCTGCCGTCGCCCCAACGCGGCGCCCACCCCAACCCCTCGCTCACTAGGCGCCCGCACTCGCCGCCGCCGCCGCCGCCGCCCTGGGCGGGCGCGCCGCCTGCCGCCGCCTGGCGGCGGCGCCACGGCCGCCCCCGGTGGCGGTGCGCGTCGAAAGGGGCGAACGCCGAGGCGGGCCGCCCGTCGCGGCGCGCCGCTCGCAGTTTCGCCGCACGGACGAGTAGAGAGGGAGGGGAGGCGCGCGCGGGGCACCCTGCATCAACCGTTCACACCACGAGTCACGCCCCTCCCCCGCGCCCGCCGAGCGCCGCGGCCGCGAGCGCGGCCGCCGCGCCCGCGACCGCGTCCCCCCCTCCCCCCTCGAAATGGCTCGCCGTCTTGCCCGCCGCCCGGCAGTGTCCCGCCACGTCGTCCGAAATGACGCCGTCCACGCCGGCGGCACGCTGGGCGGCGTAGGCGCGGGCGTCGTTGTTGGCGGCGCCCCACGTGAAGAGGTGCAGGCCGTGCGCGTGCGCGGCCGCCACGACCGCGTCCAGGCGGGGCAGCACGGTGGACGCTTGCGCGACGACGCCTTGGAGGTTGGAGGAGGCAGCGAACTCCAGCGCGGCGTCCAGGGAGTTCATGCGCGGGTCGGCAAAACATTCGGTGCCCCCGTTCGTCAGGAAAAAGACCGGGTGCCGCGGCTGCTTCAAGGAGAGCAGCGTCGCACAATCGGGGTCAAACGTGGAGAAGATGACGCGCCGGCCGCCGCCGGACCGCCCCGTGGGCGGCGACCCGCCGCCGGGCCCGTGGCCGCCCGCCTCTTGCAGGACAACGGACAGCACCGCGTCGCAAAACTCGTTGCGCCCCCGGAACCGGGTCGTGGAAGTCGCGCGCTCGGCATCGGTCGGGTACTTGAGCTGGCGGAGGCGGGCGGGGAGAGGGTGGAGGTTGGTGGTCGGGGGCGCGCCCTCGCCCACCCTCGCCCGCCCCGCCCCCCGCCTCCCCCACCTCGACGTTGAACCCCAGCCAGGGCGGGGACGCCGCGAAGCACTCGCGCAGCGTGGCCACCCGGTCCTGCACCCGCCACGCGGGCGGCGGCACCGCCGCGCCGGTCGACGGCGCGGGCGGGGGGGGCCGCGCGGCCCGCGGCGCGGGCCCCAGGCCGCGGCCGGCCTCGGGGTCCTCGCCGTCGCCGCCCAGCAGCAGCCCGCCACCGTCCACGCCGTCGGGCGACCCCAGGGGGGGCGGGGCGTGGGCGCGAATGATGTCCTCCCCCGACGAGAGTGTCCGCTTGAGCGACCGCGCCGCGCCCGCCGCGTGCCGCGCCAGCGCCCCGCCCCCGGCCCCGGGCTGCGCGGTGCGCATGGCGGTGGCTAGTTCCGCGTGGCGCAGGGAGGCGAGGGTGAGGGACGGGATGCCGAGGGAGACGGTGTGCGTCGCGCCGACCGCCGCGCGCACGGAAAAGTCGTGGTGGACGACCACCTCGCCGTCCGCCGTGACGTGGACATCGAACTCGACGTAGTCGCTGAAACAGGGTGGGGGGTGGGGGGTGGGGCGCCGGGGTTGGGCTCGCGCCGCGCCGCCGCCGACGCCGACCCCTCTCCCCTCCCCGGCACCTGTGGTTGGCCGCCGCCGCTTGGAACGCGAGCACCGTGTTCTCCGCCACCCGCGCCCGCGCCGTCTTGCTCGCCCCCGCGCCGCGGTGGCCGATGTCGAGCGTTGGCGCCGCGCGCGCGCCCGACGCGGCCGCGGTCCAGCGCGCGCGCTGCAGGCCGGCCAGCGAGTTGTGCGGGTGCTCCAGGGCCGTCACCACCAGGAAGCGGGCGGTGAACGAGCCGGCGAGGGCGAGGGTCGGGGAGAGGAGGGGGACGGCGAGCGCGCCCTCGAGCAGGGCGAACGATGACGAGGGGACGAAGCCGCGGGCCAGCAACGCCCCCGACGCGCGCTCCGTGACGTCCACACGAAACGCCAACCCCGCCAGTGTAGGCGCGTTCATCAGAAAAGTCACGCCCGCGCCCGCGGCGCCCGCCGCGCGCGCCGACCCGGGCGTCGGCGTCGGCGGCGCGGATGCGCGCGGCGACGTGGGCGCCTCCCCGGCCCCGGCCCACGCATCGTCCTCCACGACAGCAAACGGTTTGCCGCCGGGGGCGGCGGCGGGGTCGGAGGGGGCGGCCTCGTAGAGCGTGACGTCGAACGCGGGGGGCGGGGGCGCGCCGTCGCCCCCCCCCCCCTCCAACACCACCAACGGCTCGCTGCCGCCCGGGGGCGCCCCCACCCGCAACTGAAACCCGCCCACGCCGCGCGCCGTGACCCAGCCGGCGTCGGCCGTCTCAAAGGAGAAGCGGTCGGTCACGCTGCCGTCGGCGGGCGTCCCGGTGCACGCCCGGGGCGCCGCGTCCCACGCCAGGGGGCGGGACGTGGGGGAGGAGCGGTGGCCGTTGGCGACGTAGCGGTACTCGAAGGGGAAGCTGAAAAATAAACGGGCGCGCGCGGGGGCGGGGGTCGCGCGCGCGGGGTCGCGCGCGCGGGGTCGCGCGCGCGGTTCCCTCCACCCCCCTTCCACCACCCCCACGCACCAGTCGGCCGGGATGGCGACCGGCGCCGACTCCCACACGAGGTCGCCGGAGGCTGTCGGGAGCGGGGCCGGGGTCGGGCGCCGTTTCGCGCGCCGCGCCGCGGGCGCGCCCCGGCCGGCCCTCGGCCGCGCGCCAGCGCGCGGCCGCATGCCGCGCCACCCGCTGGCGGCGAGGCGCGCATCGCCCGGCGCCCCTCGCCCCCCCCATCCCACCGTCGCGGTGCGTGTGCTCCAGGGGCACGCTGCCGCCAAGGCGCCAGGCGCCCAGGCAGGGCAGGGAGCCAACGACTGCCAGCTTCTTGGGGCCGCCCGAGTGGGGGGCGTCGAAGGGTGCGGTCGTCGCGCGGAAGACGACGGCCCGCGCCGCGGCCGCGGTGGCGGCCACGGCCGCGGTGTCGAGAGGGGGGACGAGGGTGGCGGGGGGCATGTTGCCGGGCGGCGACCGCGCCCAAGGGCGGAGAGTGGCGCGCGCGGCTGACCGCGCGGCCGCCCCTCCCGGCGCCCGTGCGTTCCTCGTTGCAAGCGCCGCCCGCCCCCTCCCGCTCCCTAGTACGGCCGATACCGGGCGGCGTCGTGCCGCCGGGCCGGCCCCGCGGGCGCGCCACCCGGCCCGCCGCCCGGGTGCTGCGCGTAAAACCCCGCCGCCGCCGCCGCCGCGGCCGCCGCGTGCTGCGCCCCCCCGTACGGCGCCGGCACGCCAAACGGGGGCATGTGCACGGCGCCGGGGTAGGGGAAGCCGGAGGGCGCGGTCGGCGGCGCCAAGATGTAACCGACTTGCCCCGTCGGCAGCAGCATGGGCAGCATGACGGCTGGGGGCGCGCCGTACGCGCCCGGATGTCCGTAGGGTGCGGGCGGCTGGCCGAAGAGGGGCGCGGGCGGTGGGTGGTGGCCGGCGGCGGCGGCCGCCGCAGCGACCGCGGCGGCGGCCGACGCGGCGGCGGCGGACGCGGGCGCGGGGTAGGGGTAGGGCGCGCCGGCGCCGCGCCGGCCGCGGTCGCGGCGCGCGGTGCGGTCGTGGCGCTGCGGGCCGGGGCCGGCCGAGTGCGCGCCGCGGCTCTCAACCCCAGCCGACTCGGACGCGTCTTCGCCCGCCTCGCTCGTGGACGCCGCGGTGGCCGACATGCCGGGGCGCGGGCCGCGGCCGCCGCCGGAGACGCCGCCGGCGGGGGCGCGCGCGGGGCCGACCGCGACGGGCGCGCCGCCGACGGACGGCCCTTCGCCGCGCGCCGCGGCCGCGACGGCCGCGACGGCGGCTTCTTCTTCCTCAAAGTACACGAACGCGTAATCCGGAGGGGGGCGGCCGTCGCGGGGGGGGGGGAGGACGACCCGGTCGACGGCGCCGAGAGGGGCGAAGGCCGCTTCGCGCTCTTCCCCGCCCCACCCGCCCCCCAGCCCCGCCACGTGCCCGCCGCGCGCCGCGGGCGGGCCGGTGCCTGCTTTCGGGGGGGGGGGGGGCTTCACGGCGGCGAGGGAGACTGTGACCGGCCGCCCGCCGAGCGTGAGCGCGGCGAGCGGGCCCAGGGCGGCGGCGGCGGCGGCGCCGTTGTAGAAGTTGAGAAAGCCGAAACCGCGGTTGCTGGTCGGGGCGTCTTTGGAGGTGACCAGCTCGACGGCCTCCAGGCCGCGCACGCCGCACGCCGCGCGCGCCGCCGCCTCCAAGTCGGCCAGCGCCAGGCCCCGGTCCAGGCCGCCCACAAACAGGCGGTGGTCCGGGGAGGGCGGCGTGACGCGGACGCGGGTGGGGGCGGCGGGGAAGTCCGGGAGCGCGCCGCCAGCGAGCGCCGCGACGGCGGCGGCCGCGCCGGCGACGGAGGCAAAGGTGACGCGGGCCGCCGCCGACGCCGCGCCCTCCACTGCCGCTTCCAGCGCCACCGAGTGCACGGGGCCGGCGCGCTCGGCAAACGCGGCGACCTGGGCGACGCTCGCGGCCGCGGGGAGGCCGTCGAGCCGCACCGCGGCGCCGTGCGGCGGCAGCGCCAGCGGGTCGTCCTCCGCCACAGGCAGGGCGTCAGGTGCGCTGCCGTCGCCCTCGGGCGACGCCGGCGCGGGCGGGTCCGGGTCGGGGCCGCGCGGCGCGACGCGCGCCGAGCGTCGCGGCGCCATCGCCGACCGCGGGCGGCGGGCGGGTGCGGTCCGGTCGACGGGCGCGACGACGCGGTGTGTGGCGTGGCGCGAGGGCGCGCCACTTGGCTTTGGCGCGCCAGGAGTGGCGCTCGTTCGCCGGCCGCTCGCTCAAAGCGGCTGCGCGTCAGCCCGGCGCCACACCCGCCCGCGGCCTCGGCCAGGTGGGTGGTGGTGTGAGGTGCCTCCCCTGGGGACGCGCCCGCCCGCGTTTTAGGCGGGCGAAGAGGAGGGGCGGCGCGCGCGCGCCCGGAGATTCGCGCCCACGCCCCGCCTCCTCCTTCAGCGCCCGCAATGGCCGACCCCGCCGCGCCCTCCTCGCGGCGCACGTCGTTTGCGGATTGGACGGCGGGCCTGCGCGCCGGCTCGGGCTCGGGCGACGCGCCCGCGCCGCGCGCGCCCCGCCCCGCCGCCGCCTGGGCGCGCCTGCCCGACGTGGGGGCCCTGACGCCCGTGGCCGTGGCCCTGCACACGCCGGGCGCGGGAGGGACGGGGGGCGGCGGCGGCGGGAGCGGCGGCGGTTTCGGGCGCCCGTTCGACGGCACGCCCCTCGTTGCCGCCTCCCTGGCCGCCCTCCCCAACGCCCTCTCCGCCGACTACTGGCTCGCCCGAGCGGACGCGGAGCGCGCGCAGAGCGGCATCGCGGGCGCGGTGGCGGCGCTGGGCGAGGGCCTGCGCCGCGGCGCGCAACCGCGCGCCGCCCTCGTCGCCGCGCTCGCCGCCGCGCAGGCGGCCAACATTGAAGCCGCGGACGCGGCGGCGACGGCAGAGGAGAGCGGCGGCTCGGACGAAGCCTCCCTCCCCCACCCTCGCCCGCGCCGCCCGTCGCTCAAGCGCGCAGGCGACCCGCCGCCCGCCGCGAGACGCGCCGCCGCCGCCGCCGTCCGCTTTGCGCCCGACGCCGACGCGCCCGCCACCGCGCCCGCCGCGCCCACGCCCGACGGCGGGCGGGGCGCGCCGGGGTGTGCTGAGAGCGCGGGCGCGACGCCTGCCGCGTCGGCGCGGTGCGCGCGCGGGCGCGAACCCGACCCCGCCGACGCGCCGCGCGCGCTCTCGGACGCGCTGGATGCCGCGGCCACGCCGGCCACGGGATACCTGCCGGCCAGCGGCGCGTGGGGCGAGTCGACGCCGGCGTCTGCGCGCGCGCCGTCTTATTTCAACCCCGCCTACTCGGCCACCCCTCCCCCGGGCGGCCGGCGCGCCTCCGTCTCCGGCCCGTGGTCGGGCGTCTTCGACGCCCACGTCGCGGCCGCCGCGTCGCGCGCCGCGCGCCGCCGCTCGTCGCTCGGCGGCGCGTCCGCGGGCCGCCCCTCTCTCGGCGGCTCCGCCGGCCCGCCCTCGGCGTCGTCCTCACTGTCGGGCGCGATGAGCGGCATGAGCCTGCTGTCGCCGGGGGTGGGCGGCTCGGTCGAGAGGGGTGGGAGGGGCGCGGTCGCCGTGCCGCCGTCGCCTGCCGCGGCGGCGACCGCCGGCGCCGCGCGCGCGTCCTTGGACGGCGTGTCGCTGCCGTCGGGTCGTTCCTCCATGGACGGCGTCTCCTTGCCGCCCTCGATCCGCGCGTCGCTCGACGGCGCCGCGCCGCGGCGCGCGCCGCCGCTCTCGCCGCCGCCGGCCGCCACCCCGGGCCGCCCCGGTCCTGGCGACGCGGAGCGGCTGGCGGCACGCCTGCGCGAGGTGGGCATGGCGACGCCCGCGCGCGGCGCGGCGGCGGCGACGCCCGCGCGCGGCGCGGACCCCACCGAGAACGACGCCCCGCGCCACCGCCTCCGCCCGTCGCCCAAGCCCGGGTCGCCCCGGGGGCTGTCCCCGACCGAGGCCGCGCTGCGGGAAGGGTTGCGCCGGTCGGCGCGGCTGCGCGGGGGGGGGGAGGGGACGCCGCGGGCGGCGCGCGGGGGCGCGTGATCCGGGGCGTGCAACCGATGGCGGAGCACGCAGCGACCTATTCTTGGGGCGGCGCGTGATTGCCAGCGGTCGGCGGTGGGAGAGAGCGAGGGCGTCGGCCGCGGCACCCCTCGCGCGCCCACACCCCGTCCCCTCCCCCCGCGGATCGCCTCCCCCCTCCCATGTCCCTCCGCGACCTCGCCCCCGCCTTTCTGTACGGCGGCGCCGGGCGCGCGCCCGGCGCGGCCGCCGCGGGCGCGGCCGCCGCCATTGGCGCGCCGCCCGCGGCGGCCGCCCCCGCGCCCCGCGCGGCGTCCCTGGGCGCCCGCATGCTGGCGGCGTCGCCCGCGGAGGCGCCGATCGAGCTGTACAGCCCCAAATTCTACGGGGTGAGGAGAGGAGGAGGGGGCGCGGCGATGGGCGCGCGCGCGAACCGCCGGCCGCTGGGCCGGCGCCGCCGCCCGCCGGCCTGCGCTGCGTGGCGTGCGCGACGAACGCCGCCGCGCGGGCGGCCCGCGGGGATCCGCCAGAAGCCGCACCGCCCACCCCTCGCCCCCCGCCTCGCTCTTCTCTCCCCCCTCCAGGTCTGCGCCGTCGGCGGCGCGCTCTGCTGCGGCCTCACCCACACCGCGGTCACCCCTCTGGACGTCGTCAAGTGCAACATGCAGACCAACCCCGGCAAGTTTCCGTCGATCGCGGCGGGCTTTTCGATCACCGCGCGCGAGGGCGGCCTCAAGGGGCTCGTCCGGGGGTGGGTCCCGACGCTGTTTGGGTACTCCATCCAGGGAGCGGCCAAGTTTGGGCTGTACGAGTACTTCAAAAAGTGGGGAGCGGGGGAGCGGGGGGGCGTGCGACGGGAGCGAGGGGGCCGCGGAAACCGCCCTCCCACCCACCATGCACACCCCGCCCCCCCCCTCCTCACCCCCCCCCAGGACCTACGCCGACGCGGTCGGCCCCGAGGCGGCGGCCAAGTACCAGACGCTCGTCTTCCTCGCCGGGTCTGCGTCCGCCGAATTCTTCGCCGACGTCGGCCTCTGCCCCTTTGAAGCCGTGAAGGTCAAGGTGCAGACGGTGCCGGGGTACGCGCGCGGGCTGAGCGACGGCATGCCCAAGTTCATTTCTCAAGAGGGGCTCGGCGGCCTGTACAAAGGCCTCACCCCGCTCTGGGGGCGCCAGATTCCGTACACGATGATGAAGTTTGCGGCCTTTGAAAACACGGTGCAAGCCCTCTACAAGCACGTGGTGCCCAAGCCCAAGAGCGAGTGCACCAAACAGGAGCAGCTCGGCGTCTCGTTCGCGGCGGGCTATATCGCGGGCGTCTTCTGCGCGGTCGTCTCCCACCCCGCCGACAACCTGGTCTCCAAGCTCAACGCCAACAAGGGCGTGACAGTCGGCGAGATTGTCAAGGAGATGGGGTGGGGCGCGCTGCTCACGCGCGGCCTCCCGCTGCGCATCGTCATGATCGGCACGCTCACCGGCCTGCAGTGGGGCATCTACGACGCGTTCAAGGTGGCGGTCGGGCTGCCGACGACCGGGTCGGCCGCGCCGGTGGCGCCGGCCAAGTGAGAGGGGGGGCGGGGTGGGGTGGGGTGGGCGATTCGTGGCCGTGGGGGGGCTCCCGGCCGGCGCGGAGCGTGCAAAGACAGGGTGGCGGGTCGCGCGAGGAGGCGGGCGGGCGAGGCAGAGGCAGGGACGGAGAGACGAGCGCCGCTCGGCCCCCCTCTTTCTCTCTCTCTCCCTCCCACGCTCGCTACAGCACGACCTCCTCATCCCGCGCCGGCCCCAGCACCGACCGCGGCGCCGCGGGCGTGGCGACGCTCCCGCCTCCGGGCGCCGCCGCCGCTTTGCGCAGCGCCGCTGCCGCGTCGGCGTCGCGCTTTTTCTTGCCCTGCACCTTTTTGAGCCGGAAGAAATCCTCCCGCTCGAGCTCGTCCAGCTCGCCCTTGATGTAGGCGATGGTGGCCTCCAGGCGGGGGCGGACGACGTTGTCGAGCGCGTTGACGCGGCGGTTTGTCGTTTTGATGGCCGCGTCGAGCGACGCGAACGCCGCTTGAAGGCTCGCCAGCTCCACGACCAGCGCCACCGCGTCCAAGAACGCGGCGCGCGCGCCGGCGACCTGGGCGCCGCCGGCGCCGAGGCCGGTGAGGTCGGCGCGGGGCGCCGCGGTGGCGGGCGGCGGCGCGCGCTCGAAGCGGGGGACGCGGACGCCGGCCACGTTGTCGGTGGCCGCCCGCACGCGCACGGACGCGCTGGACACAGCGTCCTGCACCGTGTGCCGAAAGTCGCCGGCAGCGTATCTGAGGGAGGGAGGGAGGCGGGCGCGTGAGTCGAGGCGGCGGCGCGACCCCCTCGCCGCCCCGCGGCGGAAGAAAAAAGAAACGCACTTGGCCTCGGTCAGCGCAAAGGCGGCCGCCTTCATGGAGCCGCCCACGGCCAGCTTGGACTGCATGATCTTTTTGAGGACCTGGCGGAAGCTAAAAGGAGGGAGCGAGGGGGTCGGCGGGGGCACCCATCGGCCGCGCCGGCGCGGGCGCCGCGCGCGCCGGCTCGCGCCCCGCCACCACGGCCGGCACACGCCCACAACGCCCGCAGGCCCTCCCTCCCTCCCTCCTCTCGCCCATACCGCATCGAGAGCGCGTCGGCCTTCTTCTTCAACAGCGCGTGCCCCTTGACCGCCGCCAGCAGGCGCGTCTTGATGGCGGCCAGCACGGTGACGGTGGGCACCACGGGGAGGCGGGCGGCGGACGACATGGCGGCCGGCGCCGCCGGGAGTGGGGTGGAGCGCGCGACGGCGCCGGCCCACACTCTCCGCGCCCCGCCGGCCGGCCTCGCCCTCCTCCGCCGCCGCCCGCGCGCCGGGCGAGCCCGCTCCCGGGGCAGGAGAGGCGACAGGCGCACGAGGCGCGCGCCGCAACATGGAGCCGGAGGTGTACGACCCGCCCGCGGCGGCCATGCCCGCGCCGGCGCAGGTGCAGGTGCGGGGGGTGGAAAGGGGTGGGATGGGGAGGGTGGGGTGGGCGGCTCGCGCTGGGCGCGGCGCGGCGCACGCCGCGCGGCGCGACGCGCCCGCGGCGCGCCTGGCGGGCGCCGCGGGCGCGTCGTCCGGGGCGCGTGCGGCCCGATCGGGGCGGGCGGCGCGGCCGGCGGCCGCGGCCGCCCGGAAACGCCCGCCGCGGCGGTCCGCGCGCCAACCCCCACCCTTCCTCTCTCCAGCCGCCCCCGCCACCGCCGCCCGCGCCCGCCGCGCCCGCGCCGACGCCGCCGGCGTCCAACATCGTGCCCGCACCCGGCCTGGTGGCGCACCCCAAGCCGGCGGCGCCGGCCAACGGCGCGCCGGCGACCGCGCCGCCGGCCGCCCACGCGGCCCCTGCCGCCGCCCCGCCGCGCCCGGCCTACGTGCCGCCCGCCCCCCCCGCCAAGCGCCCGTCGCCCGCGCCCGCGCTGAAGAAGCGGACGCCGCCGCCCGCCGCGCCGCCGCCCGCCAAAAAGGCGGCGCCCGCGGACGCGCCGCCCGCGCGGCGCGTGCTGTCCGACTCGTCGTCGGACGAGGAGGAAGGATTTAAGAAGCCCACGCCCCAGCCCAAGCCCGTGGCGGCGCCCAAGCCCAAGCCGACGCCCAAACCCGCTGCCGCGCCCAAACCCGCCCCGCCGCCCGCCCCACCCCCGGCCGTCGC
>Ga0315287_10006835_pt1 | contig 11393 bp, 15 predicted proteins | sample YL17G11_0_MG_FD_205037 | JGI IMG/M metagenome (GOLD analysis project Ga0315287, IMG submission 205037) | Sediment microbial communities from Yellowstone Lake, YNP, Wyoming, USA - YL17G11_0 | ecosystem: Environmental > Aquatic > Freshwater > Lake > Sediment | place: USA: Wyoming | collected...
TTCCATTCCCACCGGACAGGCGGTCGTTGCCGCTGCCGCCCTTAATGTTGTCGTTGCCGTCGCGACCTTCCAACTTGTTCGAAACGTCCGATCCGACAATGGTGTCGGCACCGTTCCAACCCGTCACGTTCTCGCAATCCCTGATCGTGTCTTCCTCGCCAGATGCGCCGTTCCCCGACGTCAATACGGCACTATCGAGCTTGATGGTGAGTGCGGATGTACGACCTTGGTACTCGACACGGTCGTTGCCGGGGCCGCATGACATCGTGTCGCTCCCGTCGCCACCGTCGAGAAGGTCGTCGCCTTCGCCGCCATAGAGGCTGTCTCTGCCCGCGCCGCCGCGAAGGGCGTCGTTGCCGCTATCGCCCGAGAGCCGGTCCCCGGCTCTCGCGGTACGAATGTAATCTCTTCCCTCGCCACCTTCGATATACAGGGAGTACGGCAAGTCATCAGACACGAATGTGTCATTGAGATCGCCTAGGCGCATATGTATTTCGAGGTGATCAAGCTGACCGCACACGAGTTTGCGCGTACCGTCCTCGGTATGGCAAGCATACGGATATTCTTCACCTGCGACACGCAGCGTTCGACCTGCTGGCAATAGGAAACCCAATTGAAGCGGGTTGAAGAGCGTCGCGGGGATCTCCTTCAAGAAGACCTGATCGGCGAACGCCTCCTTCAGGCGGATCCACAAGAAGAAGTTATCCTCGTCTATAGCATTGGTCAATGGCGTGGTGTCCTGCCGGGACACCAAGTAGGTGTCACCATTTGCCGGATAATCGCCAGTCGCCCCCGCACCTGAAGCGAGAACGGCGAACGCGAGAGCGCCCAACACCGCCACCATTCCGATAGATGCTCGCGTCGTCCGTCTGCGTTTCATGACACCTCTTCTCTTGTCTATCGACCATCGAGGCATAGTGAGGTTCCGCTCATGCACCCTAGGCACCTCCCTCTGCGAATGCAACCAGCAGATCAAACATTCACGAGATCCTTTGGATGCCGTCAGCAATACGGCTGCCTCGGAGTACGGAGCAGCCCTCCTGTCCCGTGGACGCTGCGGCACGGCACCTGACCCCTACCGAACCGCCGCCACGACCACCTCGTTTCGGCGTGACTCGTCGGCCTGCCTGATTTCCTCGGCGGCCTTGTCGAGCGAGTCGAGCACATCGTTCGTCGGCAGATCGTCGTCCAGAAGATGAACGTAGGTTCGGAGAGTGAACCCTGCGTCCGAATGGCCGAGGAACCGAGCGACCTGGGGTGCGTTCCAGCCCGTGCGGAACAACTGGGTGGCGCAGGAATGTCGCATCGTGTGGAAGCTGGGCCAGTCGCCCACGCCCGCTGCTTCGCACGCCGGTTTCAGCACCCGCGCCGCGAAGTTCTTTTGGTCGATCCTGCTTCCACGCTCAGCCGTGAACACGAGGTCGCTGTCGGCACCCTTCGTCTGCTTCCGCTGCTCCCACAACATCGCGTCCATCCGCTTCGACACGCGAATCCGACGTGTCTTCCGTCCCTTCGGCAACGTCACGGTGCCCCGGTGGAACTGACGCGCCACCGTCAGCACGCCCTTGCCGCGGTCGAGGTCAGACCAGCGAACCTCTATCGCCTCCCCCACCCGCAACCCCGTCTCCGCGAGAAACGACATGAACGTCAACCACTGTTCAGGGGTTGCTGCCAGCAGCGCCGACAACTCCTCCGGCTTCAACGCTTTCACCTTCTCTGTTGCTTCCTCGGTCTGGTCAACGGGCGCGAAGATCCTCACGCCTGCCGCCGGGTTGAAGCGGATCAGGTTGTCACGATCATGCGCGTCCGCGAGCAACGCCTTCACGGGAGCGAGTGCCCGTCTAACACTCGACTGCGAGAGGCCCCGCTTCGACAACTGGGTTCCGTAGGCAGCGAGGTCCGATGCGCCGATCTCCGACAGCATCATCCGGCCGAAGAACGCAACCGCTCCAGATCCCGTCGGCTGGCCGTCAACATCGAGTCCGAGATCAGCACGGTACAAGGCGAGGGTACGAGGCCCGATGCCGCGCTTGGTGCGTCCCTGGTACGAGTCGATCCACTTGGGCGCGTGCTGCCCGAACGTCAGCTTCGTGGTCGCCCTGTATTCGCCACGCGACACATCGGCAGCCAACTCAGACCTGATGCGTTTCGCCTCCGCATACGTTTTGACGTAGTGCTTCTTCTGCTTACCGGACGGGTCGCGGTAGCGGATCACATACGAACCGCCACGCTTATAGACGCCCTTCGTGGCCGTCTTCACAAGCGGAGGAAACGCCTTCTTCGTGGTGGTTGCGCTCATGGCGCAAACCCCCTCTCAGCCGAACGCCCTCCGGGCAAGGCGATTCGGCCGCCCGCCCGGAGGGCGAGGCCAGCATACGAGAATGAGAGGAAGATGCGAGGCCGAATCCCGCATACATCCATTGTAGACCCTCTAGCGCGGGTCGGCGGACAATCCGGTAGACAGCGAACGGTCATATCGTGGGCTCCTCTCCATTCACGTCGGGCCACACAGCGCGGGCCAGTTCGATCAGTTCGGGGGGTGCGCTGCCGGCGGCGATCACTTTGCGGGCACCTCCCCTCGGCGTTTTCACGCCATACACCTGAAGCCAGAATCTCAGGTGGCTGTCGCCGTACCTCTGCATCGGCGTGTGCCCGCGGCACGAAACACACAGTCCTCCGCTAGGGACTGCTCCTGCCCGCCAGTTCCGCGCCTGCCTGGGCGTGACGCGACGGTCAGCACCGCAGGCAGGGCACCGGATGATGGGTTCGGGGGGCGTTATCCCTTCGCTCTCTTTGCAAGCGCCTTCTGGTAGCTGTCGATCAGCGCGAGGGTTCGCGTCCCGTATCCGACGATCAGGAATCCCGGTTCCTTGGCGACGGTGAAGAAGCCGCAGCCCACTAGATGGTTCAAATCCTGCTTGCGGAACCGGATTCCCTCGAAGTGCGTGTTGTCACCGATCGGCCAGTGAGGGAGTGCTGTCTGCTCGGTGTACGGCAGCCTCGCGGTCACGCCACAAGCCTCCGCGATGATGTTCGCGAAGTAGCAGAGGTGGGCGACGTGGCGGAGGTCGAGCCACGCCTCCTGCATCGTTCCGTCAGCGCGTGTCGTGTTCACCAGCGCATCCCAGACGACACGGGACGAGAAAACGGCGGCGCAAGCATCGCCGCCCGCCTCCGCAACCGGCTCCCAAATCAGCCCCGCGGCACGGCGGCGTTCGAGGTCGGCGGCGTTCTTCTTGTCGCTCTCGGCTTTCAACATTTTATGGAATTCCTTCCTCTCGGCAACGGCTTTGTCGTGCGCGTCGTTGTACCTCGATCCTCGGTTCTTCCTGTTCCCTTCCGAGAACCAAAACCGTGACCAGTTGCTCTCCTTGTCGCTGACCTCACGCGCCTTCAGCTCTTTCTTCGCGGCGTCCGAAAGGCGCTTCGCGTCCTCCGCCCTCCTGATCACGGCGTCACGCCCCGCCTGCGTCGTCGGCTTGTCCAGCGCCCGTATCTCTCTCATCTCGGCCCGCGCCTGCTCCACCGTCGCGACCAACTCCTCCGGCCTCATCGTTTCGAGCTTCCTGTTTGCCGCCATCGTGTTTCCTCTCCTTCGGTCGTGGTGTATGTCGATCCCGCCACGGTTGGCGAAAATCTGTTCGCGGCATGTGCATCACGCCCGCCATTTTGTGTTGCTTCGCGCGCTGCTTCCAAGACGCGCTCACTTGCCCCACCCGGACCTGTTTCGCGGCCACGCCAAGTCGCGCTGCGGTGTTGGACGCACCTGAGGCCGGAAGCCCAACTGCCGTTCCAACTCGCCCGCCGGGAACACACGCTGCGGGCGTTCCCGGAGGTCGTGGGCGCTCCGAAGGTGCAACGGCCGGTTGACGCCTCGGCTGTCGATCTCCAGCACCGCGGACGCGAGCGCAATCGCACGGTCAGCGTGGCTGCCGCCAGACCTGGGGATCTCCACCTGACTGCCGCCCGAACGCAAGCGGGTGCGGAGGCTGCATAGCTCGTCAACCAAACCGGGGTCGTCGGGCAGCGTGATCGTGTTCGCGTAGACGCGGGCGCGGACGGCACGGAACGCCGCGGTGCGCGACACACCCGTCCACGCCCTGACTTCGACGCGACGGACACCACGGGCCCGCAAGCCTTCGAGCACGACCGCGGGCAAATGTGCGTCGGTGAGGACGACGGCGTTGCCGTATTCGGCGGACATCGCCGCGACCGCGTCCAACACGGCGTCCACGACGACCTGATGTTGATCCGTCGTTTGCCTGCCGCGCCGTTTCTTCTTCGTAGCGGGCTTCCACTGTTGCACCCTCCCGACGAGCAGCCGTGACGGATCGGTACGGCTGCGACCCACGACAGCGGCGGCAGCCGGGTCGCCAGCGAACGCCGGGTCAAACCCCAGCACCCAACTATCGGCGGCGTCGGCAGGAAGCTCCTTGTAACGCCCGACAACGTCGGCTAGTTGCTCCCGCTCGAAAAACGCGCCCGACGATCCGTGCCCGAACTTGGCTTCGTACTCTCTCGCGTAGTCGGCCTCACCCAGCATCAGCCGCTCACCGGCAAGGAACTCCTGCGACACACTCGGGCTCATGTCAGCCGTCTTCGCGGTGAACGCGACAGCGTCGGGCAGTTCGCCCGATTCGGCCTGCGAGTGCATCCGATAGAACAAGCCCTCCGCGGCCAAAGGCGTGGACAATAGGATCATCCGTCCCGCGGTGCCGTAGCGCAGGAGAGACGGTCGGGTGGCCCGGTAGATGGCTTCTGCCACCGCTGGCCCGGAAGTCTCGCTCAGAAAGTGCGCGGCCTCGTCCAACGTCACCATCGACGCCGATAGACCCCGCAGATGCCTGTCGCTACAGGGCATCGCGAGCAGTTGCCGGTTGCCCGCCAGGATGATCCGGTCGTCACGACCCCCGACGATCATGCTCGACAAGAGCGGCGAATCCTCCAGCAACCTTCTCGCGTACGACAGCAGGATCGACGCCTGGTCACGGCTTTGAGCAACGACCAGAGCGTGCCGCGTGGAACCAGCCGCGATCTCGTCCAAATCCGGCCTCAGACACAGGTTGACGACGGCACTGATCGCGGCACACATCGTTTTGCCCGATTGCCTGCCCGCGGAGCACACGACCGTCTGGTTGTCCTCAATCGCCTGCAACAACTCCCGCTGCCGCAACGTCAACCTCACGTTCAAGAGCCGCGGATCGTCACACGCCTGCACCGCCGACACCGGCACGCCCACCCGACTAGCCACCGTCCACACCCCCGCCCTCGACGTAGACGCGCTCGATGTGCTCCTGCAACAAACGATGCCCAGCATCCCTCGACGCCTGCCGCGCAGCCTCCGGCGTCAACCCCAACGCCTTCAGACAAGAAATCCAAACCCGAACCCAGCGACCCGCGTCCTTCGACAGCCGATCCGCCGACGCCGGATCGTCCGGATCCAACATCGCCGCGAACGCCGCCTCCATCTTCGCCCCCGTCAAAGCAGCCGTCGCGACCATCAGAGAAAACCGTTCAGCATCCGCCGCATCCAACTGACCCCGAATGACCGCCTGAAGCTCCTCAGCCCTCGGAGCGAGCCGAATCGGGCTATACGCACCATGCGTCGAAGCCACCGTATTCCCCGGCTGGAAACTCTCCCACTTGTACCCCCTCGCCGGAACCCCAGACGCAGGACGAAACCCACCCCGATCAAACCCCTCCCCATCAGCCACCAGACACACCCCCCGGAAAACGAAAAACCAGTTGAAAAACCGCGGGCTGCCGCGCACCCGAAAATGACCCCCCGGCAAATCGGTAGGACTCCTCGACGGCAGCCGACCAGCCAATTCCTTGTTGCACAGTCACCTCGCAACCCCGCTTCCCATGCGGTGTCGCGCACCGTTGGGGCACAAGTGGGCCACAAGTTCTGCGCGGGAGATCAAGACACGGCTGCCGTCCTTGTGCCTCGTCAAGCGGCCGTCGCTCAGCAAGTCGTACACCCGCTGCCGCGAGGAGCGGAGCACGGCAGCGGCCTCGTCCACCGTAAGGAACTCGGACGCGGGCTCAGCCGCAGCCACCCCGCCGAGACGTTCGAGCACACGATCAGCAACGCGCTCGACAAGCTCGTCCATCGCAGCATCCGACAGGTGCGCCTCGAAGTTCACGACCGGCTCCCGTCCTGCGGGATCCCCCACGTCGTCAGTTCCCGACGTGCCGCCGCTATCGCCTCGGTGACATCGACGCCCTCGCGGATCAGCCGCTCGCACCGCAGGATCACCGCGGCGTCATCGAACCCCTCCGGGTCGAGCGGCCGGCCATCCAACTCCGCGACAGCACAGATCACCGCCTGCAACTTCGACAGTCCAGGCCGCCACAGACGACGAGCGGCGGCGGCGATCATCTCGGTCGTGATCTCGCTCACGGCCGCCGCACCGTCTCCGTGATCGCCTCGAAGTCGAACCCGTCGAACTCGTCGGCGTCTACACGCGCAACGTCGTGAGCGTCGTCAGCGGCGTCTCCAGCAGGAGCGACGTGGTGCGTTTTCGTGGAGTCTGGTGGTGTGTCTTGTGGGGGTGTGTTTGAGCCGTTCCCGTTCCCCCCTTCTGTAAGGGGGGGAACAACGGGAACGACTGGGTTCTCCGGTTCGGGGAACGACTCGGGAACGACTGGGGAACGACTCGGAACGGCTTGTTTATCGGGGTTTTCGGGGAACGGCTGGGGAACGTCTGGGGTGTTTTGGGGCGGGAACGACTCGGGAACGACTGGGGCTTCGCGGTAGGGTTTTTGGAGGGTGATGTGGCGTGCGGTTCGGGTGCCTTCGGCTTCGGCTGCGTAGCCGTCTTGGATGAGGTAGTCGAGGGCTGCGAGGACGTACTCGCGTCGGCCTTTGACGTTCTCGTCTACGTCGGCGCGGATGGGTGCGTTGGCGTGTGGGCGTTCGAGGTAGAGGGACACCTTTTCCATCAGGCGTGTGGGTCGCCATTCGGACGGCGTGTCGGCTGCGGCGGTGTTCTGGAACGTCCAGGTGATCCGGTGGGTGGCGGGGTCGGACTGGACGTGGAGTTCGGCGGCGGTGCCGGTGAGGTAGCCGAGCCGGTCCTTGTGGGTGACGATCTTCGAGTGGCCGTGGTGGCCTCGGCTGAAGGGTTTGCCGATGATCTCGAAGCCGAGGTGAACGTCAACGCCACCCATTTTTCGTTCGCTGCCGATGGAGTAGCGGCCTCGGCTGTCTTTGGCTTTGACGACGTGGTCGATCAGGATCGTCGCGATCCCGGCTTGCCAGAGCGGCCGGATGAACGTGGTGGAGAACCGTTCAACGTCTTTGCGTTTGCCGTCGTCGAGGTCGGCTGCGTCATACGCTCCCGCGATGGCGTCGATCACGGCGACGGTCACGCCTGCGGCGACGTAGGCGGCGAGGTCGGCGGCGGTCGGCGGACAGTCGGGCTCGACATAGAGAAGTGATGCGAGGTCGTCGTCCGTGGCTCCCATCTCGCGCAGCCGTTGCTTCGCGAGCGCCCACCCCATCTCGAAGTCAACGAGCAGGACGGTGTTGCCGACACGGATCTCTTCGAGCAGGAACGCATACGCGGCCACCGTCTTCAGCGACGAAGGCTCGCCCGAATACAGGTGTCGGCCTCCGGGGTAGACGATGCCGCCGCTCCCGATGGTCGGCTCCACCGCAGGCTTGTCTTCTGTCAAAGCAAGGTTCATCGGCTCCCAACTGTTGCGCTCCCCACCGCCGTTGTCCGCCTCCGCGGTACCACCCGCGGTAAGCGGCTCGACCCGTTCCAGCGTTGGAACGGTGGTGGAACGTGCCCTCCGCTCCATCCATTCGGCAGCCGTCACAGCCGACGTGGCAGCCGCGATAGCGTGATCCCGCAGATCCGTGACTCCCTCACGGGCAGCGTCAGCCAACAGATCCGCCACGTCGTATTTGTCGGGCCGGTCCTCACCGAGATCCACCACGCGAACGTCAGCGACGACACCCTCTAGTGATGCCACGACGTGGTCGGCGTGCTCGCGGCCCGCGTCGTCACAGTCGGGCCACACGTAGACGGTCGTCGCGTGAGACAGGCTGGCGGCGTACTCGGCCTTCCACTTGCCTGCGCCCGCGCCTCCCACAGCGGTCGTCGCAACAACGCCAACGGCCCGCAACGCATCCGCGCACTTCTCTCCCTCGACAACATGAACGGTCGCCGCCGCCGCCACCTCGGACAGGTGGTAAAGGACACGCCTTGTGTCGTCGCCCATCCCCGAAACGAACCGTTGCCCGTCGCGCCGCTGCTGCCAGAACGTCTTGCCGCCGTCGGCCCGGTCGGTCCGCACGACCCGGAACAACGGCTGCCCCTCTTCGTCCTCGTACACATAGTCCGTGCGAACATCAGGAGCCCGTACGGGTGACGCGGGTGCGTCGAAGAGGTCGGCCATCGTCAACCCCAACGCCGCCACGATGCTGTCCGTGGTGCAGCCCGCGTGGCAGTTCAACAACACCCTGTCGCCGTCACCGACAGCGACCGACAGCGACGGCTCCCGATCCTGATGCGACGGACAGCGGGCAGTCCAGCCGCCACCATTCCTCTTCACCCTCTCCAGACGTTCGAGGACGTTGTCCACCGCACTCACGACTCCTCACCGTCCTCGGTGCCGCGCAACATGAAGTCGGCCTCGTCCCAACCGACCAACCACGATTCGCGGCAGTCGGCACAGTCGCCGCCGTAGGGGACGGCGCTGCGGGGTGCGCCGCCGAAGCGGGCCACAGCCCCCTGCACGACAATCCGGATGCAGTCGAGCGGCAAACCCACCTAGACCGCCTCCACGTCCTCGCGCTCGCGCGAGAGAAGCAGCCGCCGCGTCGTCGTCATCGTCGCGGTCTTGGGCCGGAACGAACGGGCCGCCACGGCGACAACCGTGAACGTCCCCAGTTCGTCGTCAGCCTCAGCCCAACGGCGAACGGCCTGCCGCGAACTCGTAGCTTCGACCGTGCCGACGATCTCGAAGCTCGCGGGCGCGGTCTGGTGGGCGGTCGCCAGACCCCGGAGAACGACATAACCGCGGCCGGAGTCGTTCGCGGGTGCGGTCATGCGGCCACCAGCAAGCCGTCGAAGTCGCATAGATCGCAGAACACGTCCGGGTGCAGGTCGAGCCACGCTCTGAGCGCCAGTTCGTCCTCATAGGTCGAGCAGCAGAGCCGCACGGTCGGCGCGACGCACTCGATCTGAAACTCGACCACGACCGATGGCGGCAACGGGTCCAACCGGATCACGCCGCTCACGGCTGATCATCCTTCGCGAGCGGACGCACGATCCGCCCATCACCCTCTAGCTCGACAACCTCCAGCGGCACGCTCGGGTCACGCGCCCACAAATGAATCCAGGGGCGCGGGTAGATGACGAGCCTTCCGCCGGGTCGTACGACATGAGGGATCCGACGCTCGACCGTGAGTTCGCGGACGAGGCGCTCAGACGAGCGAAGCCACGTCGCGACCTCGCCAGCGATCAGGTTGGAGTCTTCGCCTGCTTCCTGATCTTGTGTGATTCTGTTGGACAATCGAGCCCCTCATTGAGTTGACGTTTACGAACACAAACGCCTCCTCTCTGTGCGGGGAGCGATTCCTTGAAGCGAGGATTACGGCCCTAACCCGGCCCTCTGCCCAACGATCTAGAAACGGTACACCAAGCGTCGGCTGTTGCCCTTTGGACTCATCGCACCACATCTAGGCGGGCGCGAGAATCTAGTCCTGCCCGAACTCCCGCTGCCAGGACTCCGAGCAGAACCCGCGGGGGTCAGGTGCCCGCGCATCAGCACGCCGCGCAACTCAACCAACCCGTCAGGCGGATCTTCGAGGCACGTGAGCAGTGGAGGGCGTAGAGGTTTTCGTTACCGGAGTGACTCGGGATCGACAGCCATTCGGCTTTGGTGGGTAACACGCGGTCAGGTGTGAGGCGCGTCCGAAAACCAACGGAGGTTTATGCCGCCGATGTTGCCGTCCGCCCCGAACACCATACGGTTGCATATCCCTCTGGAGTCCTGCATGGGAGGATTCGTGATGCCTCTGGAGCAGACGAAACCCGCGGGGCCACCGCGCAGCCGAACGTCGTTACCGAATGCCTGCGGGTAGCTCAGATGCGGGTAGAGCAGAAACAGCTTCTTCAAGGCGGCCTTCGCCTGGGCGCACGAATAGCTCAGTTTGGCGTCGATGCTCTTGATGGAGATTCTCACCAGATAGCCCGTACCGTGAAGCAAGTTGGGGTCTGGGCCAATCCTCCATTGCGGGCCGCTGACGTGGCACCACACCGTGCCCTGCTCGCGTGTAGTAGCTCCGTCAGCGACAGACGCAGGCAACAGAGCAAGGAGACCAACGAATGCCGCGACCGCCACGACGCGGGCGGACGGTCGGAATGGCGAGAGCGTCATACCCGGCATCCTAACGCGATTCGGGGGGTCGGGTGCCGTGCCGCAGCGTCCACAGGACGGCGGGGAGCGTGCGATTGGTGGATACTCAAGCCCGTGCTTGAACGCCTGGTTCTGTGGGGCTCCTTCGGAGCGATCGCTGGCGGTGCCCTCTGGGTGGTGAAGTTCGCCGTGATCACGGCCCGTGACGGGAGCTTCGAGCCACTGGAGAGCTTGGTCTTCGCAGCGGGACTCGCCGGGATCCTGGTCGGCGCACTCGGACTTGCGGCGCTCGTGACCGGCAGAGCGTCGGGATGGCACCGACTGGTCGTGTTCCCGTTGGCCTTCGCACTCCCGATCCTCCTCAGTGTCATCGTCTCGGACGCCCTAATCAAACCCACGATCGGGACTACCAACCAAGGACTGGACGAGGAGTCTGGCATCCTCTTCGCCGGTCTCCTCTGGATCGCGATCGGCATCCTCCTCCGCAAGGCGAGTATCCGCCCTGACACGGGGGTAACGACGAAACCCGCCGCCTGAACAAGGCTCCCTTGACCTGCCTGTGCAGACGCTCGACTGCTGACCCCGTCTACCAGGAACTGCCGAACTCCCGCTGCCAGCACACCGGGCAGAAAGGCGGTCACCCTATCCCGTCTGCCGGTGCGCCACGAACTGTCCGAGCGGATAAGGTGCGGCCCGACTGAAGCATTGCCTTCAAAGGCCGCTTCCCCATAGGAAGGAATGAAACGACATGGCAGAGCCAGTGATGGTGATCATCAGGTTCGCCGGTGACGTGAACGAGGTGCTGCCACGATGGGAGCAGGCGGTGAAGCTCTGGCAGGAACAGTTCGGCAGCGAGTACAGGCTCCCGGCCACCGTTGTTGCTGAAGGAGAAAACGGCGAGCTTGTCGTCGTCAACGTCTTCGCAACCGACCAAGACCACCTGAACTTCGGGCAGAACATGGGTGGCCCGATGACGGCTGTTGGGCTGACCGACCCGTTCGCCGGATTGGAGCATCTCC
>Ga0315287_10006837_pt1 | contig 11391 bp, 8 predicted proteins | sample YL17G11_0_MG_FD_205037 | JGI IMG/M metagenome (GOLD analysis project Ga0315287, IMG submission 205037) | Sediment microbial communities from Yellowstone Lake, YNP, Wyoming, USA - YL17G11_0 | ecosystem: Environmental > Aquatic > Freshwater > Lake > Sediment | place: USA: Wyoming | collected...
GTGGGGTGGGTTTATTTTTGTCCCCGGTATGTGTGGGGGGGTGGGGGGGGGGGGGGTGCTCGCCCCCCCCCCCGCGCCCCCCCCCCCCCCCGCCCCGCCCACCCCTCACCACTATCATCCCTCGTTTCCATTTTTCTGTCTCCCCGCACCCAGGCTCTCCTGGGCGAGGGCGGCAACGCGGTCCTGGAGGGCCAGCGCGCCTTGCCCGCCCGCCTCGCCGAGTCGGGCTTCACCTTCAAGCACCCGCGCGCCGACGCGGCGGTGCGCCACCTGTTCCGGTGACACGGGGGCGCGCGCTATTTTAGACCAGGAATATAGGCAACAGTAGAAAAAACGGGCAGAGGCGGACCCTAACCCTCTTCTTCCCCGGTCCCCCTCTTTGTTCAATCATTCATTTTCCATGATAGGTCCTGCTCGGCGAGGGCGGCACGGTCGTGCTGGACGGCCAGCGGGTGGTGCCCACCAAGACGCAAGCGGCTGGCTTCAGCTACGGTTTCCCGGACGTGCGGTCAGCTGTGAATGATGTGGTGAAAGCGTGAAAAAGGTTACGTGCGTGCTGTTTTTGTGAGACAAGAGGGAGAGGCGAGGTGGGTGGGGAGCCCCCTTTCTTTTGACCTCTCTGTTACTCTCCCTCCGCGCTCCTCAAGTCACTTGCGTGTGTTTGTGCGTCTGCGTGCGCTATGTACCGGGCGTGTGTGAGCGGGGCGACGGCGACGACGGCCATATCGAAACGAAAGAGAAAGGAAGAGAAAGAAGAAGAGCAGCAGGTTGGAGGTCGCCCCCACCCCTCTCCATTTTCGCCAACCGGAGAGAGAGGGCCCCGGGCCGTCGTCCACGCACATCCTCTTCTCCCGTCCTCTCTCCCTTTCCCCATTCCACACATGAACATGACCAGGTTCGAATGAAGAGAGGAGGCGGCACGAGTCGCGCTGTCAGCTGCCGAGCGTTTTTTGCTGCCGTCGGGTCTTTGCAGCCGCGCGGCGCTGCCTGCCCTCCCTTCACCCCGCTCACACCCTCTCCACTTCACACACACACATCCCCTCACCCAGGCTGGTGACACCCGGGCGCTTGTCCGGCCTGGCGGCTCGGTGAGTCTTCAGTACGGGAGGAGGGCGAGAAGGAGAAGAGAGGGGTTGACTGTTGGGCTTCCGCGTCGCGCCCCCTCTCTAGCCGCTCAATCGGCCCGCTCAATCGGTGGGCCTTGCCCCGCGCCGCCCCACCACACGCCTCTCACACCTCATTATCATCCTCATCCACAGTGTCATGTACCGCTCCCCGACCGTGACCCGCCCTCTGTCGCTGCGGCCGGCCTCAACGCCAGTCGCGTCGCCTTTGTCTTCGTCGGCGGGCGCCCGCCGCGCCGTCGCCGTGTCCGCGTCCGCGACCGCCGAGAGCTTGAGGTAAAGATGAAAGGGTATTGTGATGCGCCAGGGCATGCATGATTACAGTAGCCCTCAGAAAGCGCGTTTGTGAAGGGGAGTGGAGCGCCCCCTCCTCTGGGCACGGCTGCGAACGGAAGCACACTCACTCTCGCCACCTCCCTCTCATCATCCCTTCCCGATTCATCGCACAACACAACAGCGCCCCCGCCCCAGACATCGACTGGGACGCCCTGACCTTTGGCATCGACAATGTGGCGCCGGTAAGGGGCAGAAAATGAGAGAGAGAGAGAGAGAGAAATAGGCGCGCACGCACTGCTTGCCGCACCGTGTGCCCGCTCTCTCTCTCCATCCATCCATCCCATCCATCCATCTCTCTCTCTCACCACTTTTCACAGTTCATGTACCGCGCCCGCTGGTCGCCCGACACGTCCTCTTACGCCGGCGGCCTGGTCCCCTACGGCCCCCTGTCCCTGGACCCGGCCTCCCAGGTCCTGAACTACGGGCAGTCTGTGTTTGAGGGGATGAAAGCCCAGCGCTCGGCGGCCGGGCGCCTGGTCCTCTTCCGCCCGGACCGCAACGCGGCGCGGCTGGCGGCCGGGGCGGCCCGCCTGTCCATGCCGCCCGTGCCCTCTGATGTGTTTGTCACCGCGGTCACGGAGGCCGTCCGCGCCAACGCGGCCTGGGTGCCGCCCACGGGCAAGGGCGCGCTCTACCTGCGCCCCCTCCTCCTGGGGACGGGGCCGATCCTGGGCTTGGGCCCCGCCCCCTACTACGACTTTGTCGTCTTCGCCTCCGCCGTGGGCGCCTACTTCAAAGGCGGCCAGCTCACCCCGATCGATTTGGTCGTTGAAGAGGAGTTCCACCGGGCGGCGCCCCGGGGCATGGGCGGCACCAAAGCGGCGGGCAATTACTCGCCCGTCCTGGTCACGCAGCTGGCGGCCAAAAAGGCCGGCTTTGCGGATGTCGTCTACCTGGACGCCAAGACGGACACCTTCTTAGAGGAGGTCTCCTCCTGCAACATCTTCGTCGTGAAGGGCAAGACCATCCGCACGCCCTCCCTGGCCGGCTCCATCCTGCCTGGCGTGACGCGCGCGTCCATCATCGACCTGGCCCGGGCCCGCGGGTATGAGGTCGTGGAGGAGCCGGTCCCCGTCGCGGACGCCATGGTGGCGGACGAGGTGTTCACGACGGGGACGGCCGTCGTGGTGTGCGCGGTCGGGTCCCTGACCCTGCGCGGCGAGAAGCGTGTGTACGGCAAGGAAGCCGGCGTCCCCACACCCGTCGCACTGGAGCTGTACAAGGCGCTGACCGACCTGCAGACGGAGGCGGGGCCCGACCCCTTTGGCTGGGTGTACCCCGTGACGGAGAAGAAGTGAGAAGAAAAATGGAGGGGAGGGCGTGCGTGGAGTGCGTGAGTGGGGCCTACGCGCGTGCGTTTGTGCGCTTTTTTCTCTCTCTGGAGAGATGATGGAGAGAGGGGCGGGGTTGGGGGGATGGGGGAGATGGCGAGAGCGGTTTTGCGTTTAACAGAGACGCAGCGCCTTTTTTCTCCCTTCCGTTCTCACATGCTGACACACCAGACGATTCTGTACAAGCCCCTCTCCACCGGGAACACGCACACCGGGACGCGGCACCACTGAAAAGCATTCACACATTATTCATCATTCTTCATTCCAGCCGGTAGATGGCGCACACCCGCCCGGGCACCCGCACGCTGTACGTGACCGGCGGCGGCACCTGGATGACCACGTGGTCCTCTTTGCCTGCCAGCTCATTCCAGGCGGGCGGCACGCCGCGCGGCGTGGCCGGGCTCCAGGCGGAGGGGACAAAGGCGGCGCCCTCGACCCAGACCGCCGACGTGGCGGTGGCCCCTCTGCCCGCGGCCTGGGCTTGGGCCAGCACGGTCGCGCACAGGGCCGGGTCGGCTAAGGCGGCCGCAAAGGCATTCGCCTGTTCAGGGGTGGTGTAGGGCACGTCGGCGTCGGCCTCGCCGGGCTCCACCAGGCGGAGGCCGGCGCGGAGAGGAGGGCTGAAGAAAGAGCGGGGGCGGGGTTGGATTTTGAGGGTGGCGGTGGCATGAAAACGGAGGCCAATTGGGACCGCCGGCCGGGCCGGGGCGGAGGCACGCCTCCGCCCTGATGGGCTGGCTAGAAGAGTGGTCGGAGTGTATGCCGGGCGTGTCAGGTGGGCGGACATGACGGTTGACGACGTGCGCGGGCGCGTGTGTTTTTATAAATTTGGAATGGCTAGCCGCATCCAGTTCCGATTGCTTTTTTGGCCTGTGTGTAGAGCACACGTCTCACACGCGCGCACGCAGTGACCATGGCGCCCACCCGCCGGACATCTGCCCTGGCCCTCTTGGCAGTAGCCATGTGCAGCAGCGTCGTACACGCGGCGCTCACGGCCACCACTCTCCCCACCCGCCTCGCGTCGGTGGAAGCCGCGCTCGCGTCTGCCACCTCAAAAAACACCCTCCTGGCCGACCTGGCCGCCTGGGTCGCCATTCCCTCTATATCCGCCCTGCCCGCCCACGCCCCGGACGTCGAGGCCGCCGCCGCCTGGATCGCCGCCCACATGAAGGGCTTGGGCCTAGGCAATGTGACCACCCTGCGCCAGGGGCCGGCCTCGCCCGCCGTCCTGGGCGAGTGGCTGGGCGCGGGCGGGGGTGCGCCGACCGTCCTCATCTACGGCCACGGCGACGTCCAGCCCGCGGACGCGGAGGCGGAGACCTGGACGTCCCCACCGTTTACAGCCACCGTCCGGGACGGGGCGGTGTACGGGCGGGGCACGTCTGATGATAAGGGCGGTGCTTTGGGCGCGCTCGCGGCCATCGGGGCATGGATCAAGGCCGGCGGCGGCCCGCCCGTGAACGTGAAAGTTTACATCGAGTTCCAGGAGGAGATCGGGTCGCCCGACATGGGCGGCTTCCTGAGGCAGCATGGGCACCTCCTGGGCGCGGACCTCGCCCTCAGCGCGGACGGGTCCCAGCCTGGCCCGGAGGTGGGCGCCGTCGTGGCCGGCCTGCGCGGCGCGGCCGCCTTTGAGATCCGCGTCCGCACCCTGGCCGGCGACGTGCACTCCGGGTCATTTGGCGGGTCGGTGGCGAACGCGGCCCACGCGCTGGCGGCCGTCATTGCCGGCCTGCACGATGCGAGAGGGCGCGTCGCGATGAAGGGGTTTTACGATGGGGTGGCCAAACCCTCACGCACCGACCTGGCCGCGATCGCCGCGTATGAGGGCTCCCCCTTTTTCGATGGCCCCGGCGAACTGGCCTCCCTGGGCGCGACCGCCCCCGTCGGCGAGGCCGGCTTCTCCACCCTCGCCCGGCGGTGGGTGCGGCCGACGTGCGACGTGGTGGGCAGCTGGTCAGGGTTTACGGGGGACGGCATCAAGACCATCGTCCCCGCGGCGGGCGTGGCCAAGGTCGCCTGCCGCCTGGTCCCGGGCCAGGCACCGGACGCCATCCTCCGGCTCGCGCGCGCCCACGTCCAGCGCCTCTCCCTGCCCGGCGTCGCGCTGGAGGTCGTCCCCCTCAGCTTCAAGGCGACGCCCTACCGCCTCCCCCCCGCCTCCCCCGCCGCCGCCGCCGCCCGGGCGGTCCTGGCAACGCTCGTGGCCTCGCCCGACCGGGTCTTCACCAACTGGATGGGCGGCTCCATCCCGGCGACCGCGCACTTCAAGGCGGCCCTGGGTTTGGACACCGCCCTGCTCGCGTTTGGCCTGCCGACCGACCGGGTGCACGCGCCGGACGAGCACCACCCCCTGAGCCAGCTGGGGAAGGCCGGGCTGGCGTACGCGCGTGTTTTGGCGGAGCTGGCGGAGCCGGGGGTGCTGGCCAGGGAGGCGAGGACGGGTGGGGCGGACAAGGCCGAGCTGTAAAAAAATAGAAGGCCACTCGCTTTTTTTCTTGTTCTACTTTCCGCGACATGCCCTCACCCTCCGCCGGCTGGGGCAACTCCCACCCTCGCGGCGCGACAGCTGCCGCGCCGGGTGGCTGGGTCATCACTTCCTCGCCCACACGGCGGGCGGGTGGTGGTGAAGCCAGTGCGACGCCCGCTCCTTCGGGGCACGCCACCGAATTACGCGCGCATTGTCTCCCAACTTTCACTCCGCCCGTCGGCACCCCGGCCGCCCGCCTGCACGACGCGCACCTCCCGTCCGTCGACACCCTAGCAGCCCGCCTGCACGCCTCCTTCTCCGAACTGGCGACCACGCGGGATGATGTCGCCCGCCTGCGCTCCCACCTGGCCAAAGCCCGGCGAGCTGTCGTGGCGGCGGAGGCCGAGACCGATGCGGCCGCGGGCGCCGCGGCCGCCCTGCGGGCGGCCCTGCACAAGGCGCGCAAGGATGGTGAGGGCGCGGCCGCCCGGTCGGCGGCCGCTGAGGGCGCCCTGCGTGGTGCCCGACGGGAAGCGCGCCGCGCCACCGAGGCGGCGGCCACCTGGGAGCGGGCGGTGGTGACGACAGCCGCCGAAGCGCGGGGCCTGGTCGAAAAGCTGTCTGCCGAACTGGCCGCCGAGAGGCGGGCCCGGGCGGTGGCGGAGGAAGGGGCGGCGGGGGCGGCCACCGCCCGCCGGGAGCTGGCGGCCCTGCAGGCGGCGGCCGTGGAGGAGGCGCGGGCACGGGCGGCCGCGGCCGCGGGCGCGGCCGACCAGGCCGCGGTCCTCCAGGCGGCGCTCGCAGAAGAAAAGGGCGCGCGCGGCGAGCTGACCAGCGCGGCGGGCAAGGCAGAACGCCTGGTGGCGGCCCTGTTGCAGCTGGCCACCGCGCTGGTGCCGGCGGGCGCCGCCTCCGCGTCGGACGACACGTTTGAGCCGACGCCCTCGCGCACCGCCTCGCCAGTCCCAGGCGGCCGCCGCGCCGCCCGGCCTCCTCCATCCCGCACCGCGCCCTCCGGCTCCACCACCCTCTCCACTGACGCGACGGCGCTGGCGGCTTTGGGCAGGCACCAGAGGCACCCACGGCGACCGACAGATGGTGGCAGTGAGGAGGAAGAGGTGGTGGGTGAGAGGAGGAGTGGGCAAGCAGGGGTGGCGGCAGCAGCGAACGGGGACAGCCCCGCCGTCGCCGCCGCTTCCTCCGCGGCCAAGACCATTTTCGCGACGCCTGGGGCGTGGTCCGGGACTGTTGGTGGGGACGGGGAGTCGACTTCGCCGGCGAGGCGGCCTGGAGTGTGAAAAATACAGAAAAAAGGAAAACAAAAAACCAACACGCGCCCCCTGTCAAGCCACGGCCGCCTGCTCCTCCTTTTCCCGCGCCGCCGCCGCCCCGGCCATCGCCTCTGCGGCCAGGGCGTCACCCATCGTCGTGGTAGTGACGACCGTCGCCGCCTCTTCACCCGCCTTCTTGGCCTCCCCACCACCCTCCTTGACCTCCCCTCCTCCACCCGTCCGCGCGACCTTGGCCGGCCGCTCCGGCCCCCCACCGCCCTCACCCGCCGGCCGGTGCCGGGACTTGGGGCCCCAGTGCGCTTCCGGGTTGGGCAGGAACCGGGCCGTCCCGGCGGTCCGGGAGGCGGACAGGGCGCCCTGGGCGCGCGCGAAGTTGGCCTTCGCCCCGGGCTCCCGGCCCATGACTTTAGAAAACACCGCGTCGGGGCCGGCGGCCTTCAACTTGTCCGCGAGCTTGGCCTCACCGAACTGGCTCCGCGCCCAGCACCGCATCACATCCCATACCACGTGCGGTGGGGCATTGGTCTTGACGCCCAGCGGGTTGGCGTGGGTGCAGGAGACGCGGAAGCCGGCGTTGACTAGGGCGGACCGGAACGTGTCGGCGGGCGGCGGGGCGGTCGCCACCGTCTTGGCCAAGGCGTGCAGCGAGTAATACAGCGGCGCGTCCGGCAGCTCCTCCGCCACGGTCGTCAGCAGGGCCTTGACACGCGGCGCGGCCGGGTAGGACGACGCATTGCTCCCCAGCTCGGCCACCAGGTCGGCCACCCAGGCGGGGTCGTGGAGCGGGGCGGCCCAGATGGGGCCGCCCATCATGAGGCCCGCCCCCGTTTCGGGGCAGACCGCCGAGGGCTTGCCGTCCGACCCCGCCACTGCCGGGCCCTGGCCCGCCAGGCGGCGCACCCCGCCGCGGCGCCCCTTGTCCACCGCCCGCCCGACGGGCTGCAGCCAGAAGGCGTCCAAGCCGGCCGACTGCCACACGTACGCCAGGCGGAGGGGCAGGGTCTGGACGGCCGCCGGTGAGTCGCGCACCCGCACGAAGACGCGCACGTAGAAATCGATGGAGACGGAGAGGAGCGGCTCGATAACGCGCTTGGCCCGGGCAGCGGCCGCGGAGATGGAGGCCAGCAGGATGCGGATGGCCTGCTCGTGGCCGTAGGGCCGGTGGAGGGGGTATGCCCCGTACTTGGCCCACCCAGCCTCTCCCGCGCCGCCGCACAGGACGGCCAGGTCGGTGGCCGTGCAGGCCAGGAGCCCGCCATCCACAACCGCCCGCACCGCGGAGTCGAGCAGGTCGCAGGGCGCGCCATAGGGGTCCAGGTCGACGACCTCGTAGGCGGAGGGTGAGGTCAACATCTTGACGCGCGCGTCGGACCGTGTCGGCCGCACCTTTGCGGCCGCTGCCCCGCCGTTGAGCGCCACGTTCCGGGCGATGGCCGCCACCGCGCCGGCGTCCAGGTCGTTAGCGTCCACGTGCGACACGGCCTCGATCTCGGTCGCGTACCGGATGGCGCGCAAGCCCGTCGCGGCGAGGCCCTCCAGGATGCGGAGGCGGCCAGGAGGGGGCGGGGGTGGGGGGGCGGCGGCTGCGGGGGCGTCGCCCCCGCCCTCACCGCCCCCCGCCCCGGCCTTGGCGGGCTTGGGCCGCCGTTTCTTATTGCCGGCCGCGCCTTCCGCGGCCAGGCGGGCGGCGAAGATGCGGAGGACGGCGATGGACAGATCCCGGTTGACGACCTAGACGGAAACGACGAGAGAGAGAGGGGAGGTTCAGGGAAAAATGCAGCGCTCCCGCGAGCGGCTAGCCCGACCGCGTCTCTCCTCCTCTCCCTCTCGCCAGTACACCCTGCCCGGCACTTTTTCTCCTTTCACACACACACTGGCGTGTACCTCAGCTCATGTTGCACACAATGTCGCGACAACTATCTAAGCCATCACCTCCTTCCCCCGCCCGCCGCCCCTCACCAGAGGCTCTCGTCTTACCTGCACCGGGTTGTAAAACACTTCGTTGCCGCGCTGCAGGATGCGGGCCGACCCTTCCTGGATGGTGGTGTAGCCTTCCGGTACGATGCCTGGGGTGATAGCAGTGGGTTCAGGGGGCGGGGCGGCGCTGTGTGGGGACGGGGAGAGAGGGCGTGAGCAAAGCCGATGCGGCGGCTTTTGGTCGGGGAGCGCGTGCAGGAAGACGGGGATTGTGTCACTTTCGCTCACGTTACGGGTGGGGCGGTCATGGTGGTGGTGCTGCTGCTGCGTTGTGCTGATGTCGTGCTGCTACGTTCACGGCGTGAAGTGCGATCGCGTGTGCGTCGCGGGGCCTCAAAAAGAGAGAAGTGAGGGGAGAGCCGGGTCGGGTGCGACTCTTTCACTCACTACGGCGTTCGCCGTAAAAAGATATGAAGAAGGGCGGCCCTGCTGGTTCACCATGTCGAGCATCCTCCCCGTCGTTGTGCGACAGGCCCTGGCCATCGATGTCGACCCCGCCGCGGGGCGGGTCAGCGGGTGAGTGAGAAAAGTAGAGAGTGTATTGCAGAGGGGGATCGGCGACTATTGCGCACTCGCCTCTCTCTCTCTCACACACACCCGCGCTCTCACCATACATACACACACACACTCAGGCACACGGAACTCGTGGTGGAGTTCCCGGCGGACGCGACGACCATCGGTGAGTGCTTGTGAGAGGAATGGAGGGGAGAGAGAGACAACAAAAAACGCGCACTTCGTTCTCTCAACCCGCCTCCGCATCTCCTCATCCCTCCACTCAGGCCTCCACGCCCGGGGCCTGGACATCGCGGCGGTGATGGTGGACGGCGAGCCCGCTGTCTTTGACTTGCGCCCGCCCGCCCCCGCGGAGGGCCCGCCCTCGCCCGCCGACCTGGGCGTCGGCGTGTCCAGCGGAGGGCCTGCCCTCCTGGCGGCAGCGCTGGCGGAGCACGCGGTGTGCGCGTACACGCGCGCCCTGGAGCGGGAGCTCCCGCCCGAGCTCGTCATTACGCTGCCGACCAGCGTCCAGGCGCGGGCGGCCGCGGAGGCGGCCGACGCGGCCGCGGAGAACGCGCGGGAGGAGGCGGCAGCAGCAGCAGCGGCCGCCGTTACAGCCCCTGGTGGCGGCAGTGCCGGCGGCCCGGCCGGGTCGGCGGGTGGCGCCCCACGCCCCGGCGCATCCACCGGTGCACGGTCTGCTGGCGGTGGGGGTGGCGGCCCCGCCGCGTCCGCCCGCACAGGCGGCGGCGGCGGCGGCGGCACCCAACAACCTCCTGCCCTGCCCGCAGCACCCCACGCCCCGACCCCGCCCCCGCCCGCCCGCGTGCACGCCACCCTCCGCGTCGCCTACGCTACAACAATGCCGCCAACCTCCACAGCTGACGATACCACGGCACCCACCCCTGCCAATGCCGGCCTCGTCTTCGCGGCGCCGTACGCCTACACGTCCGGCGCCCCCCGCCGCGCGCGCGCCTGGTTCCCGTGCATCGACGCGCCGTCCCCCGTCCCGGGCTGCCCCTTTGAGCTACGCGTGACCGTCCCGCCCGGCTCCCTGGCCGTCGCGTCCGGCGTCCTGCGCCGGGTCCGGGCGGCCGCCCACGCGGGCGGCGGCGCCTGGCGCACCTTTGCGTTTGACGTCCCCATCTCGTGCACCCCGGCCCAGGTCGCCCTGGCGGTCGGCCCCTTCCGGTGCGTGCGGGATGTGACGGCGGCCGCGGCGGCGGCCGCGGACGACGCTGACACAGCCGCCCGGGCGGTGGCCGAGGAGGAGGAGGAGAACGGGCTGGGTGGGGGCGGTGGCGGCGGGTCGGATGGAGAGGGCGGCCAACGCGCCGCGACCGGCGCGTCTGCCGCCAAGCCGCGCAAGCACTCCCGCCCGCCCGTCACGCACGTGTCCGCCTTCGGCCCGCCGGAAGCGGCGCACCTGCTCGCCTTTACCGCCCAGACCCTGCCCCTGGCATTGGTGGAGTACGAGACCTACCTCGGCGCGCCCTTGCCGGGCGGGGCCCTGCGCCTGGTGGCGGTGCCGGGGGAGGCCGGCCCCCGCCCGGACGCCCCCATCACGGGCGCCGGCGTCATCCTGGTCTCCTCGGCCGCCCTGTTCGGCCCGCGCACGGTGGGGCCCGGCCTCGAGTCCCGCCTGGCCCTGGCCCGGGCGGCGGCCGCCCAATGGTTTGGCGTGCTGCTCCGCCCGGCCGCGGCGGGGGACGGGTGGCTGGCAGACGGCCTGGCCGGCCGCCTGGCGGCCCTCTTCCTGCGCGCCCGGTGGGGCAAGGCGGAGGCCGCGCACCGCCTGGCGGCCGAGCGCGCGGCCGTCCTGGCAGGCGATGACGGGTCTGCACCCCCGCTCTTCCTGGGCGGGCCCCCGGGCGCGGAGGGCGGGTGCCACGGCAGCGAGCGCCTCGACCCCTCCCCCCTGCGCGCGTGGAAGGCGGGGTGCGTCATCGCCATGCTGGAACGCCGGGCGGGCGACGACACGTTTCGCCGGGTGGTGCAGCGGTACGTGGCGGACGCGGTGGCTGCGGCGGCGGGCGAAATCGCGCTGGGGGCGGGGGCGGACGAGGCGGGGGGCGGGGGCGGCGGGGCGGACGCCGGGGGCGTCGCGGCCGCGGCCACCACTGCGGCTCACCTTTTGCCGGCCCCTCCCACCGCCCTCGCCACCGCCCGCGCAGCCGGCACCCCGCCCGCCCGCCTGCTCAGCACCAACGAGTTCCTGGCCGACATCGCCCGCCTGGGCGGCTTCAAGCGGGACGCGGTCCCGTTTTACGAGCGGTGGGTGGCGGGGGGCGGCGCGACGGCCGTGGAGGGCGCGCTCCATTACTGCCGCCGCCTCAACCGGTTGGAGGTCGCCCTCCGCCAGACCG
>Ga0315287_10006838_pt1 | contig 11391 bp, 15 predicted proteins | sample YL17G11_0_MG_FD_205037 | JGI IMG/M metagenome (GOLD analysis project Ga0315287, IMG submission 205037) | Sediment microbial communities from Yellowstone Lake, YNP, Wyoming, USA - YL17G11_0 | ecosystem: Environmental > Aquatic > Freshwater > Lake > Sediment | place: USA: Wyoming | collected...
GAGCGCCCTCGGCTACAATACCATACAGGGAACGGTCAGCCTGACTGTAACACCGTCCATAACCATCTCGTTCTCGGGAACAAACAACACGGTAAACTTCATGTCGCTCGCGCAGAGCGCCAGCAACGACACCACCACCAACAACCCGAGACCGTTCGTGATTGAGAATGACGGAAACGTGAAGGTCAACGTAACCGTAGGCGCCACCGACCTGTGGAACACCTCGGCAAATCCCGGTACCAACTACAGGTTCGCAGCTGCCGCCATGACCGGCGGGGAAGGCCAGTGCTTTGACCCTATAGGCAGCAACACCTCAGCCACCAACATGCCGCCGACGGCGGGTGCAGGCAGGCTGTTGGCATACCTGAACTACACCGACACGTGCGACGAGGGTGAAGTCGAGATATACGTGACCGCCCCGAGCAACGAACTTGCGGGTGCCAAGACCAGCACGGTGTCAATCGTATCAGTCCAGGCGTCTTAAGCAAACGGGCAGTTTTGACCCGTCCCCTCTTTTTTTTGTTCGGTGAGCAGAGGCACCTATCGCAATGTTTGTTAGTCCTTTACGATAGTGCCATTCATATCATTCCTTTGCGATAGTGCTAATGTCATTATAAGTCAGTGAAAAGGACCTTGCAGAATGAACAGGAGACGGCCTTCACGAGCCAGAAAGCAGCTACAGGCGGATTTCCCGCGTGCTGATGCACATAGCGAAGTCAGGATGCACGTCCTGAGCGTAGTAGCGGCATTGGTGCTGGCCGGAATAATGATAGGCGGCATGAGCGCACTCGGTTACAACACGATAGTCGGGACAGTGAGCCTGACGGTGCTGTCTTCAATAACCATCTCCTTCTCCGGATCAAACAGCACGGTCAACTTCCTGAGCCTGGCATCGGGAGCCAGCAACGACACCACCACCAACAATCCATACCCGTTCGTGATTGAGAACGACGGCAACGTCAAGGTCAACGTAACGATAGGCGCCACCAACCTGTGGAACACGTCTGCAAACCCGAGCACCAACTACAGGTTCGCAGCCTCTTCGAACGGGGAAGGCCAGTGCTTTGACCCTATAGGCAGCAACACCTCAGCCACCAACATGCCGCCGACGGCGGGTGCAGGCAGGCTCATGGCCTACCTGAACTATACCGATACGTGTGATGAGGCGGAAGTGAACATATACGTGACCGCCCCTTCCGGCGAAGGCGCGGGTGCAAAGACGAGCACGGTAGCTTTGGTATCGAGCCAGGCGTCGTGAGTTTTGTTTTTAATACTTAATCACATTGGTAAATGTATGAAACTTCCCCTGACTGCCGCGTTCTTCTGCCTCCTGATGGCGATGCCTGCAATGGCCATCGGAATATCACCCGGACGGTATGAGATGGATTTCATTCCTAACTTCGACGGGGGCTACTCGTTCACCGTAATCAACAACATAAACGAGTCGCGCAACATCAGCATCTCCGCTACGGGGGAGCTTGCAAAATACATAACGTTCGACAGAAACGGGACGTTCCCGTTCGAGCCGATCAGGTCCCAGGGGTTCAACTTCTACGTGAAGCTGCCGGAAAGCCTCGAGCCCGGCAAGAACGAGGGAAGGATACGTGCCGTCGAGGTCGCGCAGGCGGAATCGGGGGTGGGAGGAGTGGCCGGTGTGGAACTGCAGTTCTGGGTGAAAGTGCCTTATCCGGAGAAATACATAAGGGTGGGAATATCCACCCAGACGACCAAGCCCGGCGAACCCGCGCTTTTTGACATAGTCCTGACGAACCCGTCCGCGATGGAGCTGCTCCCGGAAACCGACCTCGAGGTGCAGGACGAGAATCACACTTTGCTCGACAGGTTCGAACTCGGGCCGAATTTCGTACCGTCCGGTTCGCAAATAACCCTCCACGCAAGCTGGACGCCGACCGCATACGGGAGCTATTACGCGCTGGTCCGCGCCCGTTATGACGGCCTCCAGACCAAGAAGGAGGCGGGCTTTGCCCTGATACAGCCGCCGACCAGCGCGGCCGTGATGCCGGAGAATCCGCCGGAAAGCCCGCAGCCCGACCTGTCCTTCTATGCGTTCCTGATAGTCCTGCTGGTGGTCTGCATGGTGATAGTGGCATTCTGGCCGAAAAAGAGGAAGGGTGAGCAGAAATGAAAGCAAGCTACATAATCGCGTTCATCATCCCATTGCTACTGGTGATGGCAACTTGGGCGGTGATAATGCCGGAGTTCAATGAGATACCGATGAAGGTGAAGATCGGGAATTCGGTCATAGGAATAGATGTCAACACCACAGCGCTCACGTTCGGGACGGTGTTCAACGGAGGCAGCTCCAACCGGACGCTGGTGATAGTGAATTCCGACAACTACGACAAGATCGCATACCTGAGGGCGGAAGGGAGCATGACGGATGCGATGATGGCGGATGCGATGAATTTTCCGAAAGAGGTCAGGGTAAAGGCGAGCGCTAACACGACCGTCAACATCTTTGTCAACATTCCGAATGAAGCCGAGGTCGGGGGGTACACGGGCACGCTGAAACTGTTCCTCATAAGGGCAATTTAAGCGCAAGGCGCAATCTTTTCTGATGGAAAGGGAAACCCTGCTTGTCTCTATAGCCATGGCATCGCTGGTCATCCTTTTGTCCGGCCTTACGACCGCGCCGAGCGCCATGATAGCAGGACCGGTCCAGGTGGACCTGCCCGGAAATGCATCAAGCATAAACCTCACCCTGAACGGTCTCGAGACCAACGTGACCATAAATGCGGGCGGGAGCGTGATCGTGTTTGCGGAACTCAACGTATCCGGAGGCAACATAAGCCTGGACATAAACAGTACCGGGTGGAGCACGTTTACCCACACCACGCCGCTTTTCACCGTGGTCATCTTCCCTGATGCGGGTGTTTATGCTGTGACGGCCTGGTTCGGCGGCGACAGCAACTACACCGCAACAAGCATAACGCGTTACGTGACCGTCAACGCGGTGCCAACCGTTCCGCCCGGACCTCCGGGGGGCGGCGGACCTCCCGGAGGAGGCGGAGGCGGCATAATGAACATCACGCTGCCCGAAAGCAAACTGGATGTGATAGTGCTTGCCGACAACAAGGTGATGATAAACGGGACGAACCTGGTCCCAGCGCCGTACTTTGCGGACACGTCCGGGGCGACAAAGATGCCGGTGTACGGGTTCTCGTTCATTCTGGGACAGGGAACCGAGCACATGATAATAATAATCGAGACCGTGCCCATGCCGGAGGACCTGAAACCGATCGAGGAGGAATACCCCGGCAAGATCGCCTACCAGTACATCAAGGTGACGGTGACGGGCATCGACCCGATGCGCTCGTTCAAGACCATAAGCTTCATGCTGAAAGTCAGCGATAAATGGACGAAAGTCAACTACGTCGACAGCAACAGCATCACGCTGTACATGCATGGTAGCTGGAAACCGGTCAGCACCGCGAAGATGGCCGAGGGCGACGGCTACTACCTTTTCCTGGCGAAGGACATGCCCGCCCTCACCAATTATTACGTGATAGCCGGCACGTCCGCGCCGCCCGTGTTCCCGCTGATGACCATCACATCCAAGACGGCACCGGCGTACATGCAGCTGGCAATTTTTGCCCTGGCAATAAGCCTGCTCCTGTTGCTGCTCGGGAGGACGAGGCGGAAGAAGGAGGAGCCGAAGAGGCAGGTAAGCCTGGAGAGGCGCGAGATGTACAGCAGCAACCCCTGGCGGGAGGAAAAGAACGAAGAGAAGAAGCAACGTAAAAGCTGAGATTTGCTCGCCATATCACCGGTATCGGAGCAATATCATTCTTTTTGCTCGTCATGCCATTGAGAACGAAGCCATAGGTAAGTCGATGGACATAAGTTCCAACACGATGCTTTAGTGCTGCGAGAGCTGTTGGCAGGGTTAGCTCTGAGGAGTAAATGCAATTCCTATGCCTCACGGTAATATCAGAAATAGCTCTGAGGAATATCATCGATATACCTCAGAGTAATGCAAGAATAAAATAAGAAAAAGGTAAATTAAATTTCAGGCCATCGACGGTATAACGGTCGTTGCAGTGCTTAAAAGGTCTTGTATGTTCTTCATGGCCGAACCGTCCCAGTCCCAGACTTGGTTCTGCACTACGAGCTCCGCCTTGTCCGGTACCATCAGCTTTAAGTGATATGAAAACACTTTCATTCTTATGAAAACGTTTTCATCCGTGCCGCCATGGAACGGTACGCCAGCCAGGTTGCTGGTATTCTTCTTTGAGCATCCGACCGGTACCTTCTACGAAAGTGAGGTGCGGCGGCAGGTGCGTATCAGTGCCGGTGCCGTCAACAAACATCTCAAATCGCTTGCGGAGCACGGCTACCTGACATCCGAGAGGAAGGGCAACATGAATTTCTACCGCCTCAACCGGACAAGCGGCATGGTCCGCGACATGAAGGCGGCCTGGAACATGTCCCTTCCGCTCGCCGGCAAGCTGAAAGACGCCGCAAGGGAACTCGATGTGAAAATCTACCTCTATGGTTCCACGGCGCGCGGTGAGGACATCGAGGACAGCGACTGGGACATACTGGTCATCGGTACCGTGCCGCTGACCGAAATCGAAGGGAAGTTCAATGATATCCGGAAAACATCCAAACGCAAGCTCTCGCTCATGGTTTTCACCTCCGCGGAATGGCTGGCCATGTGGCAGAAGGACCCGGCCTTTTATGAGCGCGTGGAGAAGGACAAGAAGGAGCTGACATGATGGACATGCGGGAGTGCATCGAACAGGGTTTCCTCGTCCGCATCAGGCCGGACAATGCGCTGGTCGACAAGGCCCTCAAGGAGGCCGAATACGACCTTGGCAGTGCGAGAGACGCACTGGCCGACGAGGATTTCAAATGGGCGATCATCAAGGCCTATTATGCGATGTTCCATGCCGCCCGCGCGGTCGTGTTCGCGCTGGGTTACAAGGAACGGCGGCACTTCGCCGTTCAGATCGTCCTTGAAAACCTGGCGAAGGAAGGGAAACTTGAGGGTGTCTGGTTGAACTACTTTTCCGCCGCGATGGATAACAGGGAGGGCGCGGACTACAGGTATTCCTACTCCAAGGAAACCGCCGAGGAACAGGTTCGGAACGCCGGCGAGTTCCTCGCCCGGATGAAGAAGCTCTCCGGCGCCGTTTAGCGCCCTTGCCCATAGTTCCTGCCATTTAATTCTTTTGCCCGCCTTGCCCCTGCATCGGAGCAATATGAAATAGCCCTTCGGGGTAGATATAATTCGTTATAGCCGCCTGCAGTCCTAAAACAGCAATAGTTCCGCGGAGTCATAGAGATGGAAATAGCTCTTCGGGTAATATCAGAAATTGCTCTGAGAAATAAAATCGATATAGCTGTGCGCAGTCATGTCAAAAAACAAAAGAAGAAAAAGGGAAAATTAAATTTCTAGGCCATCGAGATTTTTCCGCAAAGGTCCACTAGAAAGGGCTCCTATGTTTCCCTGAGAATCGCTGCAAGGGCTTCCTTGACCTTGCCCGCATTTTCCTCATAATTCGGCAGCCTGGGCAGGAGCCTTTCGAGGTCCCTTTTCCATCCGGCCCTGATATGGTCTATATGCCGCATGATTCCGACCAGGTCCGGTCTTTCATGGTAGTATGCGAACTTCTTCCGTATCATTTCCGGGTCGGGTCTCACACCGTTGCTGAGCAGGAACCAGACATCGTACAGGTCCCTTGGCGCCGCCCTCGAGCCGAGTGCATGGATTTTTTCGGCCAATATCTCCCCGATGCTCATCACCGTTATCTTGCGTTTTCCTACGCCATACGCGTCTATCAGTTCCCTCTGTTCCGGTCCGCCTGCGAGGTTCTCCCTGAAGCTGAAATCAAAACGTATCCGTTGGCGGTGCCCGAGCGGGCCGGTGAACATGATGGCGACTTTCAGGCCCGCGCGCGTCTCCTCTTCCTCAAGCATTCCGAACGCGATCCCTCCGATCGTCCTTCCGGCCAGTATTTCCGCCAACCCCCTCATCACGGCATCCTTGCCGATTCCGACGACCGTGAAATCCAAATCTTCCGAGAACCTTGCCGTCCCGAAGTAGACCTTCCTTATCGCGGTTCCGCCCTTGAACACGAGATGCCCTGCGAACCCGGATTCCGCGACGGCATCCAGTGCCACCGACAGGGCGTAGTCCGCTTCGATGACCGCCTGTGGCACGCCTTCCCTGCCCGCCGTCCGCTTGAGTTCCGGAAGTGTCATCATTCTTATCCCTTCAGCTTTCCATCCAGCAAGTGAGCTCCTTCTCCGTCACGTTGAGAAGCAGGCCCCATTTTGAAGACTTCCCCTTGACTTCCTTTGCGGCGGAAGGGTCAAGCCAGCGCCAGACCGCATCCTTCCTGGCGATATCCAGGCCGGGCAGCCCCAAGACCTCCAGCAGGAAGCCGAGTCGCCGCCGCACCGCCTCATTGGACCGTGATGCGAGCGCGCGGAGCTTGGCCCGATTGACGGTCTTCCTGGCGCCCCAGAGCGCCTTGGATGCCTCCCTCATTCCCCCGCAATACCCGGGATGCGACAGGCAATCGATGATGAGCTGCTCGGCGGTGGCGAACCTGACCGTCTGCCCGGCAATACTCTCCTCCCGCCATTCCCCGAGGCGTCCGACCCTGATGAACTCGAACCTCAGTCCCAGCGCCCCGAACGAGCGCCGTCCGGCCGTGGTAACCACCTGGGTAGTTCTGGGTATCTGTTCCGTGAAGCCGTAGTGGTTCAGCGCGGTCCAGAAACCCACATAATAGGGCCTTCCTTCCATCAGCCTTGAGACCAGCACGAGCGCCTCTTCCGTCCAGTGCCCCTCCGGCCCGGCCTTCATGGGTGCGAAAAGGTACATGCCCCGCGTAATCCGTTTCAGGCGTCCCTTTTTTGTCAGTTGCCATGCCAGCTTGTTCGCGCGGCCCCGTGAAATCCGGAGCATCCCCGCAAGCCGGGCGGAGGTCACTACCGCAGTTTCCGCCTCCTCCAGCGCGAAAAGCGCCCTGGATTCGAGCTGTCCGAACTCTAAACTCTTATGTGACATAATTACTCAGTGAGTAATTTACCCGTATCGAAGTTTATAAGCCTTCCCAGCCCCCGCCAATTCATAGTTTTGCTCGCCAGGCTCTTGTGAACGGAGCCGGGGGCAAGTGCATCGGAGCCCGTCATTGGCACACGCCTTTTGCCATTCCATTGCCCCCGCAGCTCCCGCTAATCCGAGAACAAAATCCTGCCGCAGCAGCAATACGTGCAAAGTAAATGTCGCGATTGCGGCACGATATGACGCGATTGTTTTTGCCTATAGCTGCCCGCAGTCATATCATTTTGCCCGTCATGCCATTTTGAACGGAGCCCGATAGCTGCATGCAAGCGGGCGATTGACGAACTTTCCGCTGGTAAATTGACGTTCAGTAAATCGAATTTTTCAAGCGGTGAAGAAAAAATGTTTAAATCATTCACCTGCATTAACTGTTCATGGGCAAGAAGTTCATCTGGTCGCGCCATTTTGTTGAAGATGTGCTTAAGCGAGGGGCGTATCCGACCGCAATATGCGAGCTTAACGACACGAAAAAGGCCATAGAGGATGCCATCATGGGACTGAACCCGGCCGCCGCAATAGTTGACGACATCAAGCACGGCGGCAAATTGTGCATATTGCCCCTCCGTGAATCGAAACTTGCTTCGGCATCTTTCAAGATTGATGAGGAGGGTGGCAGTATTTTCGTCAAAAACATCGAATGGTCACAGCAGCCTCATATTGAGGCACATAGACAGGCCATGACAGCAAAGGCTATAAATGGTGAAACCACCAACAGTAACGTGGGGAAGGGGGAGGTAGGGTAATCATGTCAATTCCTGGTCTGTCTATCAAGAGGTGTCCGGAATGCAAGTCGGCAGACATACATATCAGGCCGAACGAGAGGTTCAACTTCGTGAAGCCGAACCCGGGCCCGATCTCGGTCAATCAGACGTGCATAAAGTGCAATCATTGCGGCGAGGAGTACTTTGACGACGCCCAGATGACAGAGCTTTCTAAGAAGATCTGCGAAGTGAAATGAACAAAAAACGAGCGCCGAGAAAGGGGTCCGTCCCGGACGGACGTGCATCTCTGCATCGGAGCAATATCTTTTCCTCGCCATATTCTTTCGAACGGAGTCATATCGTTTTGCTCGTCCTGCCCGTGAGAACAAATATATAGGCAAGTCGATGGACATAAGTTCCAAAGCCCTGCCTATCGCTCCCGTTAATCTTTTCTATAGTTGTGCGCAGTGATATGAACAAAAGAAGAAAAAGGGAAAGTTAAATTCAGGCCATCGAGTTTTCCATCATCTGGTCGCTGATCAGGGTCAGTTCTTGTATGTTCTTCATTACCGAACCGTCCCAGTCCCAGACTTGGTTCTGCACTACGAGCTCCGCCTTGCCGTCTCCATCGATATCAGCCGAAACCATTGCATCGGCCTTGTTCCCGTGCGAACCGTCGTACGCACCGAGCTGCGACCAACTGTCGCTGCCGTCAGACTTGTATATTCTCAGATTGTTGGTCGTTGTCCTTCCACCGTCGAGGATGCAGTATTCCGTGAAGGCAATCTCGTTCTTGCCGTCATCATTGATGTCTGCAATCTCATTGTTCATGTCGAAGCAGTTGCTGAGCTGCTTTTTCCAGACCTGGCTGTATGCTCCATTTGCATATCTCCAGACGAAGATATTCCCATTGCAGTATCCGCTGCCAAACAGCTCGTTTCCTGCGGTGCCGTCGATGTTGCCTACGCTGATTTCATCCACCGCGCAATTCGTGCTCATCGGGAGAGCGGTTATCGAATACACTCCGTTGTCGTAGTCCGCGATGACCGGTTGGTTGATATAATTGCCGGTACCCTTGCCCATGATTATCTCAGGGTAGCCGTCGTTGTCCGTATCGGCCACGGTGATTCCCATGCCACCGAGGTTCGGTATGCTGGCTTCCTTCGTGCAGGTTGATTCGGTGCAGTTCCACACTTCAGCCGAGTTTTGGTTGTCAACACCCGATATGACAAGCTCTTTCTTTCCGTCCTTGTCCACATCACCGATTTCCATGCTGCAGGTCGGGTCCGTGGTTTCCACGACTATGGACGGTGAGCTGCTCGAATCACCGTTGTTCCAGACCATTATGTAATGTTTGTATGTGGTGACCTTTCTGCTCACCTGGGTCGCTACAGTCTTTTTCGAAACCACTTCCTTGGTCCCGTCATTGTCGACGTCGCCTATCACGACCTTGTTACCACTTTCGGCCGACCAGGTATGGCTGAACTTGCCGTTCACCCAGTCATACAGCCTGACGTAACCGCCTGTCGTCAGCACAAGCTGCGGGCTTGAGGTTATCACAAGATTACCCGTGGGCTCTACGTAAGGCGGAGGGCTTGGCGCAGGCTTTCCCGCCATCACGCCGATTGCAAGTATTGACAGGGCGAATATGGCTGCAATTGAAAGCGCCATCGCTTTCGTGTTTCCTTTCATTTTTTAATCACTCCTTTTGTTTTGTTGTTTTTGCTCTGGTTTTGTCAATAATCATTCTGTAGGCGCAGTATTAAATAGCTGACCTTTGCCGCAAAACAGCAAGGCATGACAAAAATGCCGAATTATTGTCTGGAGAACAGTGGTCTTGACAATACACAAGCTTATGAACTGATTTTTTCATACATGTTCAGGTAAACAAGCGCAAACATTCAAACCAGACGAGAAAGAAAAACAAAGGTGAAAAACCAATGAACAAAATGATGACGCTAGCGGCGTTCGGCGTGGCGGCAGTGTTTGTCGTCGCGGCGGTAACCCTTGCGGCACCACCTGCGGAAGCGTGGGATGCAACAGATGTATGTGAAGTATGGTACAGCACCACACAGAACGGACCGGCCGCCGAAGTCGCAAGCAACGTAGTATTTGCTGCTGACGGCGCGGACTTAGGCTGCTTTGGTGCCATCCAGGAGTGCTGGAGCCAAGGATTATACTTCATATACACCGATCCGAGCTTCTCCCAGAACTGCTAAGGAGTGAATGAATATGGAAAAATTGAAAATGATGTTCGCTCTGACGGCAGTTGTCGCGCTCGCAGGCGTGATGTTCGCAGGCGCGGGGTTCGCAGCGGCACAGGCACCCAAGTTCCAGACACTGAAGGCGGCAGAAGCCGTATGGCAGAATGCCGGCCACATTTGCAACGAGAACTTCGGCGGAGCGGCAGCCAGCTGTGATGCATGCTACGACAAGGCGGGAGCCAACGCGTATGCCGATACCCATCTGTACTGCACCAACAACGCATACACCGACTGCGGATGGAACAACGACAACAACATGAACTGGAACGATAACAAAGAAATTTGTTATTGCGACGAAGGATATGCCGAAGGTTGTTGAGAACCGCGAAAACGTTTGTTTGGTCTGCTGCCTCCGGGCAGCGACCTTTTTATTTTACCTTCCTTCAATTCTTATATGATTCCGAAGAATATCGACGACAAGGCGCTGGCATGGAAAGTATCTCTGTTCCTGTTTCTTTCATCCGTTCTTTCGGCGGCCGTGAACGCATCACGGGGCATTGCACTGGGCGAGATGTTTGGGAATCCGCTTTTCCGGGCACTTGTTGCGGCAACATTCCTTTCCCTGCTTTTCTGGCTGATGCGCAACTTCAACGTCTCAAGGAACAGGTCGCTTGCGGCGGTGGCCGTCATAGCCGCAGTGATGCTGGTAATAGGCGCCTCAGGGATACGGGCCTACGTAGTGATGTCGAACAGCATGAGGCAGGGCAATGACACGTCAAGGCTGTATTTTTTCTGGGGAAAGCTCGGATATTCCAAGGAGAATTTCAGTTCATTTCCTTCATCTGGCGGCTTCCAGGCTGGCGACCTACTCATAGCGGCAAGGACGGACAATCTGAAGATCGGGGACGTGGCCGTGGACGTCCGCAGCGACATACCGCTGACGCACAGGATATTTTTCCTGAACGAGACGGCAGTCATCACAACCGGTGATTCATACCCGCCGATTGATGCAAGAAACATCCAGCAACGGGAAATACGCCCCCGTGGAGGCATCTATGGAAAGGTCCTATTTGTCGTACCGAAGGGAGGTATACTGAAGGTCATGGGATACTGCCTAAAGGACCCTTCCTGCAGCCCGCCTGAATGTCTTGACAAAGGGAACTGCGGTGATACGAGGGCGTATGAGTAGCATTTATTAGCCAATTCGAACCCCTATTGCACATGATTCCTACGCGAATCCTTCAGGTAACGATAATGTTTCTGGTTATGTTCGGTTGTGCGGCCTTCGCGGTCGGGGAAGTCATTGAACAGCCGCTGTCTGTAAAGGAGGATGCGGGAAAGCTCTATGTGAGCTATGATACAGGCAGGATAAGGGTGCTGGATTCCT
>Ga0315287_10006839_pt1 | contig 11390 bp, 6 predicted proteins | sample YL17G11_0_MG_FD_205037 | JGI IMG/M metagenome (GOLD analysis project Ga0315287, IMG submission 205037) | Sediment microbial communities from Yellowstone Lake, YNP, Wyoming, USA - YL17G11_0 | ecosystem: Environmental > Aquatic > Freshwater > Lake > Sediment | place: USA: Wyoming | collected...
GATGCGGGCAACCGGAGCGCGATTCGCGGGGACCTCGACTACGTCAGTGAACCCGACGTACGCCTCCTCGAACCACAGAACGCCCTGGGCGTCGGTCCGTTCGGCGAGGGTTCCCAGAACGAGCTGCTTCGATTCCGCCTCCACCGGGACCCACGCGACGCGCTCGCCGACGGAGATGGCTACGAGAACCCACGTGTGGACGCCATCCGGCCAGCCGGCCGCGCTGACGAGTCGCGTCTCGTACCCGCCACCGCTCAGGACTCCCGCGCTGTAGGCGGCGAACTGGGCGCTCGTCCAGCTTCCCCAGCCGCCCAGCCCGAATGCCCGCTGCGACGCGTACGTCGGCGCGGCGAGCGTGGAACGCAACGCGTCGAGCGCCCCGAGGAGGACGGCGACCTCGTCAACCCGATAGGCGGTCTCGTTCGGCTGGAGGACCTGCGGAAGGTCCGCGGCGAGGCCGGGGACGCCGACGATCGCCGACAACAGCACGACAACGCACAAGCTACGGGCAAGATGGATCCCATGCGAGTTCATTCGACTATTGTACCTCTTGCCTTCCGGCCGACAAGCCTCTGCAGCAAGGCCGTGTCGCGCATCCAGTAAGCGTTTGTGCGCCTGGGGTCCCCGCGCACTGTTGGAGGTCCAGCGGGGAGTCGCCTCGGCTGGTTCGAATGCGAGGTGGGACTTCGTGGGAGGCACCCTCGCCGGGAGGCGGAGCGCCGCCGGACGGTAGCCGGTGACCCGGCGGAAGAGCCGACGGGGCTCGCCTTCGCCCGGACCCTCGAGGCCGTCGGCATTGAGTTGGCCTTGGGCCGACTAGGAGTATTGCGGGGACCGGTCTCCCGCGCCAGGGAGCGACAGAGAGCCCGCCACGCAGCGGAAGTGACGATCGCCTTCCAGATCCTGGACCGTCGATGCCGCGGTTGTCGGGGCTGCCCCCTCCTCGTACACTCGCCGCCGGAGGTCAGGATGACGCACAGGGTAGTGTTACTGCTGGTGGCCGTCGTCGCGGTCGTCGCTGGCTCCGCGGGGGCCCGCGACATCCGCCTGCCGGAGGAGGCCCCCGTCCGCGGCAACGTGTTGGTCGCCGAGGCATTCACGCGGGCTGTCGGGGACGAAGTCGTCCCGATCGAGTACCCCGCCTGGCCCGGCAGCAAGGGGATGAAGCCGTCGACGTGGTTCGCGGTCCGCATCGAGGCGCATCCAGGAGATGTGATCGTTCTCGCCCCCGGCGACTACGACGCGGAGATCTGGATCTTCACCCCCAACGTCACCGTGCGCACCGATCCGGGGGCGACGAGCCTCGCCGTTATCCGCGGGACGATTGAGGTCGACGCCGACGGGGTCATCCTCGAACGCCTGGCGGTCACGGCGTCGACCGACCCGACAACGAGCGGGCATGGGATCGAGGTGAACCGGAGTCGCGCGCGGTCGATCACGATTCGCGACTGCTCCTCCTCCGGAAACCAATGGACCGGGATCCACATCATCGGGGCGTCCGGTACGATCGACGAGCTGCGCGTCGAGCGCTGCATCCTCCAGAACAACGGGATGGACGGCATGGATTCGACGTCGGTGCGCCGCCTCGTCGTCGTCGGCTGCACGATCACCGGCAACGGGTGGGGTTTAGCCACGGGCGTCGGCATCCGCATCGGCCACTTGGTCGGCGACGTTCAACTTCTGAACAACGTCGTCGCCGACAACCGGCACGCCGACGTCTACCGTGCGTCGGGGTAGCGCCCTCAGCCGATCGGACCCGTGCCGTCGGTCGACGCTCTTTGCGCTCATCAACGCCTCCCGGAGGCGAGGTGGGATCTGGGACGCTCCCTTCGAATCGGCGGCCTGTGCTGGCGCTTCGATCCGCAGACGCTGGACGAACCGCTGAGCGTTGACGGCGCTCTGCCCGAGGTGGCAGTTGTTGGCGGACGCGCAACGGACGTAGGCGAGCGGCAGCGGCGAGTCCGAGAGGCGGCGTGGCGCGGAACGACCGCGAGGAGGATCCACGGAGCCTCCTCGCGGTCGGGACTACGATGCTATGAGATCGACGCGTCGTGGAGGTTGACCTCCAGAAGAAGCGGCGTCAACGTCGTGCGTCCGTCTCCGCGGGCGCGTAGCCGAACCTGGACCACGAGCTGCTCCGCGAAGCGCGCCTCGATCCACCCTCCGCGGGAGGGGGTGCCGTCGTAGACCGTCACCCAGCCGCCAGGCGAGAGTAGGATGTCAACCTGCCACGACAGCGACGGCTCATACGGTTGCTGGCTTGTTCCGCCGGAGGCTCGGCCTCCCGGCCCCCCAGGTGCGACGATGACGGAGGGTTGGGGGAACGTGCCGCGGAAGCGAATGCCGTCGCACAGGAGCCCCCCGCCGGGAGCCGTCAGGACGATGTACGGTGTCCAGTCGTTGCGCGTTGTCCGGTAGCGAGAGCCCGTTTCCAAGCTTCCGTCGACCGCGCGCGCCGGGTCCTCCCAGCCGGACGCTGGATCCACTGAAGCGACAGGCAAGACCCACGCGGGGTCCTCCGAGACCGAAACGGCCCTGGACGCGGAGCGGGACAAGCCTCCGTTGTCCGTCACCGTGAGTTGCACGGTGTAGAAACTGGCCGTCGCGTAGCTGTGGGAGACGAGTGCGCCGGTCGCGGTTCCGGTGTCGCCGAAGTTCCAGGCGTAGCTGATGACGGTGCCATCGGGGTCCGCGGATGCCGACGCGTCGAACTGAACCGGGGTCCCCACGCCAGGCGAGGTCGGAGAGTATGTGAACGCCGCCGTGGGGGCTTGGTTCACAGGAATCGGAGTGAGCGTCACCTGCACGGTCGTCGTCGATCCTGCCGTAATCGTCGCCTGCCGCGTCTCCGTCTGGTATCCCGAGCGGGAGACCTCGACCGAATGGAGGCCAGGGCTGACGTTCGGGCGTTCGAGGTTCGTCGTACCGATGGGGACGCCGTCGAGCCGGACGGACGCACCCGCCGGCGTCGAGAGGACGCGCAGCGTTCCCGTGGCGAGAGGAGCGGGCTGGACGTTGAGGGAAGCCGAACCCACCGCTCGATCGCCGGCGGCGAACGTCGACTGCATCGTCGCAAGAACGGTGTTGACGAAGGCGGTCGGGTTCGTGCTCAACGTCGGAAAGCCGAGCCCGAACGACGTGGGGAACCCGGCAATCGGTCCTGTGGCCGCGAACAGCCGTAGCGTCTCCGCGCCGACCGGCTCCGAGGCGCGGAGCGTGTAGGCGGCGCCCGGCAGGACGCGCGAACCCGCGGCGAGCGCGTTGTTCGGCTCGTACAGACTCGGGAAGAGAAGGACAACGCGATTGTCGGCCGTGATCTCGACCAAGTACACGTACGCCGCACGGTTGACGGCGAGTGTGATGGCGATCGACTCCCCGATCGTGTAGGTCGACTTCGGCAGCGAGACGTCGGCGACGAGCGTTGGCTGCGGTGACCCGACGACGGCCTGCGCCGTGTCGAGCGACTGTCCGCCGGGGCCAGACACCGTGAGCGTGACCGGATAGGTGCCGGCGGCCGCATAGGCGTGCGAGATCGTCGAGCCCTGTCCCGTGAACCCGTCACCGAACGACCACAGGTACGCCGTGATGGACCCGCTGGACGCTGTCCCGTTGAACGTGATGGGCGTGCCGACGATGCCCGCGTACGGGCCTCCCGCTTCGGCGATTGGCGCCAGCGTGGCCGCGGTGACGGCAATGCTCTGCGCGTTGTTTGACTCGTTGGATTCCGCGACCTGCCCGAGGTCATCCACGCGTACCGTGAAGGTCTCCGAGCCGAGAGTCAGCGGGAGAACGAGCGAGACGCTGCGCGCTGCTCCCGCTGCCAGGGACGCGCTCGATGCGGTCGTCGACAGCGACGACCCGTCGAGGCGTACTCGGAAGGCGCCAGACGAAGTGGCTCCCTGGTTTACGATGACCGCGGTGAACGTGACGGACTGGCCCACCGTAGGCGCGGTCGGCACGTAGGTCAGACTCTGGACTGTGAGGTCGGGCAGGGACGGCGCTTGAACGAGGACTTGGCGGCCAGTGGCTCCCGTCGCTCCGCCGTTGTCCTGCACCGTCAGCGTGACGGTGTACGTGCCGGCGGACCCGAAGGCGTGGCTCGTGGAGACGCCGCTGCCGCTCGTCCCGTCGCCGAAGGACCACAGGTACGAAGCAATCGCGCCATCTGGGTCGTAGGACGCCGACGCGTTCATGGACACGGCGATGCCGGGCTGCGTCGTGGGCGGCGAGGGCGTGAACGAAGCGACGGGCGGCTGGTTCGAAGGGGTCGAGATAGTCACCGGACGGGAGGTCGAGGCCGTCGACCCACTGTTGTCCTGGACCGTGAGGGTCGCCGTGTAGGCCCCGGCGGCCGTATACGCGTGAGAGGTCGACGAGCCGCTTGACGTCGTGCCGTCCCCGAAACTCCACGTGTACGCGACGATTGTGCCATCCGGGTCGACGGATCCTGTTCCGTTGAACGTCACGGTCTGGCCGACCAGCGCAGGCGACGGGGAGACGGTGAAACTGGCCGTCGGCGGCTGGTTTGGCGCGGACGGCGCCTGCAGCACCAAGCGGCCCCGGCCGTAGGCGTTGGCGCCTCCCATGGGCACGGTGCTCGCCAGGAGTTGCGACCGCAGTGCCGAGCCGGCCAGCGACGGCTGCGCCGAGAGGAGAAGCGCCGCAGCGCCGGCAGCGTGCGGTGCCGCGCCCGACGTGCCGGCGAAGCTCGTGTACGGCGCCGTCCCCGTGCTGACGTTGTCAGGGCAGACGAGGTCCGGCTTGGCGCGGCCGTCGGTCGTGGGTCCCTGGGAGCTGTAGGGTTCCTGAGGGCCCGAGGCGTAGTTGGCGTAGTTGATCGCGCCGACCGCGACGACTTCAGCGACGTCGGCGGGAGCGAGGATTGAGCTCGATGCCACGGCGGGTGAGACTCCCTGGTACAGGTTGTACAGGTTGAGCGTGCGCGACCCCGTGCCGCGGAAGCGAATGGTGTACGTTCCGCTCTGAGACGCCGTCGTCTGGATCGACTCGGTCGGTTCTTCAGTTCCCGTCTGGTACTTCGTCGACGAGGCGACGAGGCCCCCAAGGGGGTCATAGAGGTAGAGATCGTAGTCGGACGACGACTGCGGCCACTCGTTCCACGTCAGGTAGATCATGATCGAGGAGCCGCTCGTTGCGTAGAACGTGACGGGAGTGTCGTGCCATCCATCGAGGTTGGCGTCGGCGAACCCGGACTGCCAGTGGGATTGGGCCTCGTTGCCCGCGGCGTTCACCCACAGAATGCCGCCGCTCGTGGCGCGGCGCGCGATGTCGCCGATGGTGCCCATCCCGTCGTAGTTGTTGGTGTTGTACCAGCCGAGGGAGTGGTTGATGATGTCGATCCCATTCGCCAGGCAGTACGTCACCGCTTGGTCCAGGTCCACGTCGTCGCCGATCTTGATCAGGTAGAGTTCCGCGCTCGGGGCAACCTCGTAGACAATCTCCGCCACCGCCGTGCCGTGCGAGATGCCGCTCGTGAGGCCGGTGCCGGTGAGGTCGACCTGGGTGAGCGTGGCGGGGAGGTCTCCCCGCGATTGGGCCTGCGCGAGTCCGTAGAACCCAAGATCGATGACGGCCACCCGCGCGCCTGTCCCCGTCAATCCCGCGGAGTGGAAGGCGCTGGCGCCGATGGCGGCGACGCCCTGGCCGGCCGTAGCGAGTGCGTACGGCTCGTACGGCGCACGCACGAAAGCGACGCCCGACAGTTGCGAGACGAGCGTGGCCAATTGGCCGACGGGCACCGTGACCTTGAGTAGGGTCGAGGACGCCTCGACGGACGATCCCGAGATGCCGAGAGCCGACAGCGCCGCGGCGTTCGATGCGCCCGATCGCCCGGGACTCGATTCCATGACGACCGTCACGGTGCCTGCGGTGGGAGAGAACGGGACGCCGAATACGTCGGCCACCGTGCTGAGAGCGGCCAACGCCGACGAAGGCAGGCCGCTCAGGCCCTTCGCACCCAACGCGCTGAGGGTGGACTGAGCCGCGGCGATGAGACTCTCCAGGGCGCCGTCGAGTTTCGGACTGTGTTGGGAGGCCGCCAACTTGCCCGTTGTGTAGGTCTTCGCCACGGACAGGGGCGTGGGCGTCGACGTCGGTGAGCTGGAACCGGTCGCCGTTCCCAGCGTGGCGGCGACGAGAAAGTCGATCGCCCCGCTTTGGTTCTGCGGCCACGACAAGACGGCGAGGAACCACCCGGGCGCGAAGGAGATCGGGACGCCGACCAATCGACCGTTGATCGAAACGGGCGTGACTCCTCTGGCTGCAAGGGTCGCCGATACGGCGCTCAAGTCCTGGAGGTAGCGTGCGATCGTCGATCCCCAGGATTCCGCGATCATGACGAAGTGCAAACGCCCGGAACGCGTGAAGGCCTGCAAAGTAACCTGCTGCCCGATCGCACTCTGCGACAGCGGCTGGATGGAGACGGCGATTCCGGTGGCCGTCTGGAAGCTCGACGCAAGCGACTGCCAGGAGTCCTTGGTCGACTGCTCGACGCCGACGACGAAGGTGTCTGCGGCGAGAGTGCTTGCCGCGGTGACCCCGAGAACCAGAAGAAGGACGAACGCGATTCGTTTCATGCTTTTCCCCTCCTACGGTGCGACGGGGACGTACGGCAGGCGCACGACCCCAACGGCGTTCGACTGGGCGAGCGCCATCCGTTGCTCGATCGGCAGAATGAGCTCTACGACCTGGCGGGATTCCGATACGACATACGCCGCGAGCGCGGCATAGAGCGTCCCCCCGGGCAGCTTCCTAGCGACGACATCGACGTCGAGGCCAAGGAGCGCGAGGCCCTTGGCGGCCCATCGCGTTCGACTCATCTGCGCCTCCTTCCAGTGCGCCCAACATGACACGGTACGTACCCGCCGGGGCACGTCAAGTTCCGGCTGAGCGGTCTTGGGCCGCCAGGATACGGCGGGCGCATCCCACACGGGCTTGGTGTCCTCTTGCGTGATGGACGCGCCAGCTTTCACCGCAGAGGACGCAGAGCGCGCAGAGAAAGACAGGGTCGGTGTAGCGTCGCACCTCGTTGTGCGAGGCGGCTCGACGGTCTCGCTTGTCGAGCCGCTAGGGAGAAGCCGTGGTGGGTTCCGGCTTCTCCTGACCGGGTTCCTGTCGTAGACGTCGGAGGCAAGCTTGCGGCATCACCGAACCGCCGCAAGCCCTAGCGCCCGGCACCAACGACGCCGGGAGCCAAGCTCACGGCGCTACGGCCGGCTATTCTTGGCGGGCTTGGCGTCCTTTGCGTGATGCGCGCCGTCTCACGCCCAGAACGCAAAGGGGCAAAGAAAGACGGGGTCACTGTAGCGTCGCACTCGGGGTTAAGAAGAGGAGTGCCCCGCGCTCTTCTATGAAGGCGCGCACGCTCGGTTCTGCCGAGAGAGCGCCATGCGCTCGGTTTTGCCGAGAGAGCACACCACCATCTGTGTGCGGCGTTTACGTGCGCCGCCGCCGAATACCAGGCGAGGGAGGGGGCATGTCCCCTATTGTCAGAGGCGACGAGAGAGCGTAAACTAGGTGCATGTATGTCAAGCACGGAATCAGTTCCCTCGTGGCCGGCATCCTTGCTGCTCTGGTTGCTGCGAGTATGTGTGGCAACGGCTCCACCGGCGCGTTGGATGGCAAGACGACGTGGGCGACCGAGCAGTCCGGAAGAACCGTGTTGACTTGGGAGGCGGGGATCGACGTCGCCCACGATGTCGATCTGTCCGAAAGCTTCTTCGGAACAAGTCTTCACCTCGACGCGGCGTTCGCGGGGTGGAGGTCGTCGAGAACTGTGAGAGCGCTCGAGGACTTCGCGCAACTCGTGGCGAGTGTGCCCCTATCTGCCGACGACCAGGCGACGGCCAATGCTCAGGTGGAGGCAATTCTCGCGGCGCGGACAGCACTGCTGACGGCGGGTGCGCCGATCGAAGCACTCGAACAGCGCCTCGCGACTCTCGTCGATCGGCTTGACGAACTTGAGGCGACGCTTGCCGAGGCGCTCGGGGCGGCGTCCGCCTCGCGGGATGCCGATGAGGCCCTCACTGCAGTTCTCCTGACCCAGGCGAGCGGCGACTTCATCGACGGTCTGCGGTACTTGGCAGGCCGGGTGAGGCTCTACGGGCATGGGACGCTGCGCGCGGACTGCGCGGCGATCCTCTGGCGTGCGGCCGTGGCGGCATCCGACGGGGAGATGAGCCGGTCATCGGTCGCTCTGACGGAGCTGCGGGCCGTGCTCGTCGAGACGAGTCCGACGGCGTTCCAGCGGTCGCGGCTCGACACGGCGGTGTCCAAGATCGACTCGTTGCTCGGCTACGGGCCGCGGATGGGAGGGGACGTGGCTCTCGGCGCCTCGAGCGCCGCGAGCCTGTTCGGCGTTCCCACCGAGTGGGCGGCGCGGGTGATGCGCGAGATGGGAACCGTCCCCACGGCGCGCTCGACCGAGATGTCGTGGACCGCGTCCTGCGAGCTGGACGTCGCGGCAGCGCAGATCGAGGCCGTTGTCGAGGCGCGGACGGTCCGTCACGATGACGCCGCGGCCCGCGACGGCGACGTGCTGGACACGTCCGCCGAGGTGACGGCCGAGTTCCCGGTGGGCGAGGCCGGTGTCTCGATTGGTGGCCTTGTCGAGCGAGAGCGGTACGCGCTCGCGTTCGATCGCGAGATTCCGGCGACGGACGTTGCAGCGGCGGTGCGCGGCGTCTCCGATTTGCTTGCGGACGTGACGAGCCTCGGCCTGCCGGGCGCTGTGGCAGGGCGGCTCGTGGCACTCCTCAACAAGGCGCGACTTGCGCTCTGGGAGGGGCGAGGAGCGGACGCAGTGACCGCGCTGGGTCAGTTCCGCGATCAGGTGTGGAAGGAAGCCTTCGGCGGCGCGCTGACGGAAGGCGCGGCCGCCGTCCTGGCCGCCGCGGCCGACGCCCTCCAGCCGCGTCGAGAAGAGGTCACGTGGACCGTGCCCGCCGCGATCTCCGGCGTGTTAGGGGAGTGGAGCGGCACGATCGACGCCGAGTGGGCGCGACGAGCTGCGCCGAGCGACAGCCTCGTCGAGCGGACCGACTGTGTCGTCTCGCTGAGTGCGGAGCGTGAGCGCGAGGACGCGACGCTGTCGGTCGACGCGGAGGTGAAGTGTGTCGAGTATCCGCACGACGCGATCAAGGGGTATCGCCAGTCACAGCTCGCCGTGGGAGTTTCCGACGATGGAGACGATCCGCTGGAAGTGGAACTCGAGGCCAAGCGGACATCGACATCCTACGCGCTCGACGCGCGCAAGGACAAGCGCGTCACCGGTCTGTCGCTGGACGTCGCCTTCGCCGAGGCGCCGTGGGAGGGGGTGCTGTCGGTCTCGGAGTCGAGGGTTGAGTACCCGAACGATCCAGGCCGCGACGAGCGGGCGGGGGCGTGGAGAATTGTGGTGGAGGCGGCCTTCGTTGGGGGAACGCTCGAGGTTGCGTGGACGTCAGGGTGGCGATCGACGGCGCCGGGTCGGAAGACGGAGGAGGGTGTGCGCATCGAACTCGATGCTACGGCCGAGACGATCGACTTCCATCTCGGGGCGGAGGCCGTGAGGACGAGACGAGTCGGGGAAGGTGGCGCGTGCCGCTGGACGCTGCGCTGGGAGGTCGGCGTCGACGTGGATTTCTAGGTGGGCGCGTGGGGCGCGCTGCGGTGTTTTCGTGCGGAAGCGATGGCTTGCTGCATGTCGTGGATCTTCTCGTCGAGCGAGCGCGCGAAGAGGGAGGTCGCGTCGTCGACCGGGCTGCGTCCGAGGCGCTGGCCCAGTTGCAGGGCGTTGACGACGCTCTGCCCGAGGTGGCAGTTGTTGGCGAAGACGTAGACGATGTCCGTCTCTTCGGCCAAGCGTTCGATCCTCGCGGCCCACGGTCCGAGCTCGGTCGCGGTGTAGAGGTAGTCGTAGCGATCGCCAGCCAAGGCCAAGGCCTTGGCCTTATCCTGGTTCCACCACGTCGTCTCGTTGCGGCCGTGCAGGCGTACGTAGCCGGTTCGGTTCGTGGCGACCTCGCTCGGGCGCGGCAGGTGCGGAAGCTCGGGCAGGTCGACGTTCACGAATCCGAGGCCGAGGGTTCGCAGGAGGTCGAAGGTCGCTTCGTTCGTCCAGTCGTCGTGGCGAAACTCGACGTGAACGGGAATCTCGGTTTCGAACGAGCGCGCCAGCTTCGCGAGATGGCGGCGCGACGCCTCGTTGGGGACGAAGGCGTATGGGAACTGCGCCAGGAGTCCGCTGAGTCGGCGCGCGCGAACGAGCGGCTCGATCGCCTTCTGGAATGGCTCGATCTCGCGGTCGAACGCGGCGAGGTCGTGGGTCATCGCGCGGGGGACTTTGACGACGAAAGTGAAGTTGTCGGGCGTCGTCTCGACCATGCGCGCGAACGTCCGCGGCGATGGCGTGCGGTAGTAGGTGGCGTTGATCTCGACCGAGTCGAAGAGCTTGGCATAGTGCGAGAGAAAGGCGCCCGGTTTCATGCCACGCGGGTACACCGTGCCGACCCAGTCAGCGAAGCTGTAGCCCGAGGTTCCGATGCGCACCTCGCCGGTCATGGGGTCATCCTACTCCGCGTGCCGGCCCGAATTCCCACGTCTCCTGGATGAATCCGCCGACGTGCTGCGGTAGTGGCTTGAGCAACAGTGAGGTGCCGAGGCGAATGGCGCTGTCGCCGTAGCGGGTGCGGATCGTGTCGACGGCGCCGTTCAGGCGGTCGCGGCGCCGATCCTCCTCGAACAAGGCGTCGGGCAGGGCGCCGCGTTCGAGGAGGTTGGCCGCCGACACGGATACGAGGGCGATCTCGGCCGGGTGGACGGGGATGGCGCTGAGGATCGAACGGCAGGCGCGATAGATCGTCTCGCCGTCGTCGGACGGGAGGGCGAGCGTCGCCTGCTTCGCGTAGCCCGGGCCGAGGACGCCGGTGCGGAACCCGCAGTGGATGGTGCGACTGACGTAGCCGAGCCGTCGCAGGCGGGCGGCGACCTTGTCCGCGAGCTCGCGCAAGACAAGGAGGGCAAGCGAGACGTCGCGCATCTCCGGCGGCAGTGTCTTCGAGTGGCCGACGGATTTTGGCGGCGGGATCTCGGTGTAGGGGATCACGGGCGTCGGGTCACGCCCCAGGCCGATCTGGTGCAGGAAGAGCCCGTACACACCGAACTCTCGGCGCAGCAGGGCGTCCGACGCCGTGCCGAGGTCGGCGAGCGTGGCGATGCCGAGTTGGTGGAGGCGCCGTTCGATGCGCGGGCCGATGCCGCAGATCTCGCCGACCGACGTGGTTCGCAGGAGGTCGGGAAGCTCCTCGTCGCGGAGCAGGCCGACGCCGTTCGGCTTGCTTCGCTTCCCGATGAGCTTGGCGAAGGCTTTGCCGGCGGGGGCGATGCCGAGC
>Ga0315287_10006840_pt1 | contig 11390 bp, 5 predicted proteins | sample YL17G11_0_MG_FD_205037 | JGI IMG/M metagenome (GOLD analysis project Ga0315287, IMG submission 205037) | Sediment microbial communities from Yellowstone Lake, YNP, Wyoming, USA - YL17G11_0 | ecosystem: Environmental > Aquatic > Freshwater > Lake > Sediment | place: USA: Wyoming | collected...
ACAATCCACATCCGCTGGTCGACGCACGTGCCGCCGCCCTCGTGGCAAAACACGATGAGGTTGGGCCGCGTGGGATGGATCAGAGTATGGCTGATCCACGTCGGCTCACCCCAGGCGGCTACGGCATCCCCGCTCCGGGTGTCGATCCGCATGACGACCGAGTGCGGGTGCTGATAGTAGCGCTCGTGCATCGTGGCGTAGATGCGGCCGGTCTCCGTGCTCAGCACCGTATCCTGGCAATAGGCGAAGGCCACGTAGCGGCCGTCGGCCGTGCAGGTAGGCAGGGCAGGTTTAAAGCCGGCCGGCACGCGGTACAACTCGCGATCTTCGAGCGTGTCGGTCTTGACCGAGTGGAGTGCCGGGCCGTCGAAGTAGAACAGCCAATTGCTCCGCGAGACACACGCCATGTTGGCCGAGATCTTCTGGCCCGCCGTCAATTGCACCAGGCGGGCGGCGGGGATACCCAGCAAATGCCACTGGTATGCACCGGAGCGGTTCGATACGAAGATCGCGTTGTCTGCGCCGCTGCCCACGAAGGCCCATGAGGTGAAGTAAGGATGCACGTTGCTGGAACCATCGCCGGTCAGCCGGCGGACGCGAGTACCAGTCTTCGGGTCCTTGTACTCCTTGATTTCGCCGCGGACCTGCTGGACCTTGCCCCGGCCGCCGGCTGCGGGGCTGGTGTCGCCTGTTGCCTGTCCGGCGTTCTTTGGCGGTTCAGCGGCCATCACGAGGTTCATGGTCGATGACGATATGGCCGCCCCACCAAACGCGGCTAGGCGTGTGAGGAAGAGGCGGCGATCCACCAAGTCCGCCCTCGACCTGCCTGACACACCCATTGCTCTACTATCCATAGTTTGTCTCCTAAGTTTCGAATACAGATGGAAGATGCACCACGCTCACGTCGGAGTCCGCGCTCTCGGCCGCACAGGCCGGGGTGCCGCTCGTTGAGGCAATAAGCAAAAGAACAATCAGAAGCCGGGTGTTTCGGGTCCTGTACTTCATGGCTGCCTCCGGAGATAGAGTACGGCGTCACCGTCAAACGGCGGCTGGAAGGAACGCTTCTCACCCCCGGAGGCATTTGGGCCTTGCGTGGTGTCGCCAGAGCGAGGATTGAACCATTCGACCGCGACCGTGCCGGACACCGCGGAGAGATCCACCATCACGGCACCGCCTTCCAGCAGGTAGACCAGATACTCCTGGCCGGGATCGGCCAGACAGAAGTTGGTTGAAGCGAACTCGCCATGTGGCGTCATCGCAGCGAGGTTCATCTTCCGGGCGTAACGCAGCGTGTAACCCATGCTGCGGCGGAGCAGTTCGAACTGCGGATCGAAACGTTCCCCGAGAATCGAGCCGTCGTAAGGGTCCATGAAGATAGGATTGTGCCCCCGCAGGAAACTCCGCCAGACCCAGCCATGCGTGCCGCCGACGCCCCAGACGTGATCGGTGTCGAGCAGACTGATTTTGCGGACCTCCCACGCCGGCGGCGGATCGCGGAAGCCATCCTGGCTGCCCGGCGAAATCCAGTCCGCCGGACTGACTGCCATGGTGGCGAGACGCTCGCCGCCATGCCCGGTGATGCCGACCGGGTGCTGCCTGGGCTTGGACCGCTCGTAGTCCTTGATCGTCCCGACCACCCACCAATCCCACTCCTTGTTCCCGCCCTCGTTGATGACCTCGTACAGCACGTTGTCCAAGTCGTTCACCGTATCGACGACCTTGCGGATATAGGCCGCTTGCAGGGCCGTGATCGCGTCACTGGCCAGCGCGTGGATCTCCAGGACGTTGCCATCGCCGTTCAGGTCGCCGGTGATACCGTTGATGTTATTGTCGGGGTGGAACGGGTGGCTGCGATACGCCCAGCCGTCCGCGGCCGGCACACGGCGATTGGCGTGGCTCAGTCCCCAGCCCTCGAACAGCATCACGGAAACGTAGATCCCCCGCTCCCCGGCGGCACGAACCCGCGTCCGCAGGCGGTCGAAGTACTCCGGATTGAACTTCGTCAGGTCGAACTTGGGCTTGCCGTCCAGCGCGTTGCCCGGCCCGGTCCGCGCCCACGCCAGCGGGGCGCAGTGGTGCACGAAGTCCTTCCCGAGGTTGCGATTGGCGCGGGTGTCCCACGCCACCGAGTCCCACGTCCACAGGCGAATGAAGTTGTGGCCGTAGCGTTGGAGGAAGTCGAGATACGCTCCATAGTCGAACGTGGCCGGCGGATCGGCCTTGTCCATGTCCACCAGGCCGTTCCACGTATGTGAGCCGGTCAGATAGACCGCTTTCAGCGAGCCATCAGCGCTCTGAGTCCCATCGGTGAAGTACCGCGGATTAGTCGGATGCACCCGCAACGGACCGGAGGCCTTCGCAGGTCGATCGGCGCCCGCATAAACGATGTGGCCGGCCGCGAGAGACAACAGAACCACCAGAAGAAAAACTGGATTAGTTTTCATTCTCTTCTCCTTTCTTTCACCGTAAACCGACTCAAGGGGTATCCAGGATCCGCCTCTCGCCACCGGAACTCGCCGGAGAGGCTTCGAGGGTGGCAATGAGATTCTGGAGGTAGAAGAGATCGCCTGCCGGGACCACGGGCGTGTCCAGGAGCTTGGCCAATTGGTCGCGGGACGCTTGCAGAATCTGGGCCTGGGCCTGGAACAGAGCATGGGTCTGCTGGAGCGGCATGATCCCATTCTCGTGCTGCACCTCCTCGTTGTGTCCGGCCATCCAATAAGGCGCCATGTGGGTGTAGCGATCGATGGCGTCTTGGACCTTCACGAGAGCGTTCTGACGCAGATAGTCCGCCAGCTCCGGCACCAGAAACATGAAGTTCCACGTCGTGATCAAGGTATAGAAGTATTGATCGCTCTGCGCATTGCCGGTGTCGGCTTGTACATCCCAGCGGAATGTCTGGGCCCGGAGCCGAAGCAACCGATCCAATTCCTTCTGTTGCGTGGCATAAGGCCGGCCGACCATTTTGGCCAATTCGACGTAGCCCACATAGCCCGCGATGTAGGCGTTATGCACGTGGGGAAACGCCTGGAGATAATGGTCGGACGGGGTGGAACCGATCACGCCGGAGGCTTGCTCGAAAACCTGGGTGGGGTCGGCCAAACCTGCTTGGGCGTATTTCCACATGGCATAGACGTTGTGAGGCGGCTTGCTCCAGCCAGGGAAGGAATTGCTCGTAAGAGGCCCGAAATCGTGCTCGAAGATCCTGGCCGTGGAGGGCGGATACGCGAAGGGCTCGCGTGGCGCTCCGTCTGTGAACCCGATGTGCACGTACTTGTAAGGAGGAAAGGCGGCGTATTCATCGCGGAGATACTGACGCACCTGGTCCTGCATTTCGGGCTGCAGGTGGGGCAAGGCGCGCAACAGCGTGAGCAGCATATCCGCCGGGTCGTGCCAGTAATTCAGCAGATAATCGCCCAAGCGGTTCACCGTGTGGAAATCGATGAGACCGATCTTGGCAAAACCTGCCATCAAATGCCCCTGGTCCAGAATCCTTCTGACCCCCGTCGCCAGCCGCTCTCGGATTGCCGTTTCGGGCAGTGGTTCGACCCCTGTTCCTCCGGGAGGGATACGCGCTACCGGCAACACGGGGGCGCTGCTGCCCAAGCCGTCGGGACCGAAAGCGATGATCGCATTGCCACGGTGCACGTACATTCTGCCGTCGTAGATCGTGGGCCCGACGTTATCGCTGTGGGCCAAATACATGGGCTTGATGTTCGCGGGCCCTACACTCCAAAGGTACTGGGAGACTTGGCTATTGTAGCCGGCCGGCAGGGTGCTCGTCTTGAACCCATCGCCGCTCATGTGCCGCCACTGCCGCCGGCCGTCGGTTTCGGGAAAGGCGGCGTTGGCGACGGACAGGTTCGCGCTGCCCACAAACCGGTCGTTGCACAAGTTCCAATAGACATAACTTCCGCCCGCCGAGATTCCCACCGGCTCATCGCCGGGCCAGAAGCCGCTCTGGCCCGACATGTTCGAGACCGGCAGGCTCAGGAAAGGCGTGCCATACTTCCAGCCGACCATCACCGCTCCCGGGATCCCCCCGCCCGTAGCGTGACTCACACTGCGGAAGTAGATTACCCCGTCGTGACCACTGACCAACGGGGGATAACACGTTCCGCCATGAGTCCACGCCCACAGCATCGGTGCGGCATCCGTGGTCCCATCGTTGTCCAGGTCGAAGGCGACTTCTTTGCCGGTCCTGCGATCCAGAACGATCAGGCTGCGGCGCCAGGGATACCGCTCGAACCAGTCGGGGATCGTGCCGCCGTTAGGGTTGGTGCGAATATCGACGGTGGGCTCGCCGCCTGCCCAGTCGCCCGGCTCCGTGCCTCGGACCCCCGGCAGACTATTCGCGGTCATGTTGCCTGGGAAGACCCACTCGTCCTGGAATCCCACCAAGCCTTTTTCGACCTCGGTCCGGGTGAACAGGACGACGTCTTGGTAGATCACCGGCCACCAGGAGTGCCAGCCCATGCCCGGGAGCTTGTCCGAGCGCCAGACCAGCGTTCCCGTCCGGGCATCCAGGGCATACGCGTACGCGTCTTGGGAACCGAAGAAGATGATCCCATCCTGGTAAGCAGCGGACTGCAGGATCTGTCCGCCGGTCTGATACGTCCACCTCAGCTCTCCGGTGTTCGCGTCCACGGCATACAAGCAGCCGTCGCGGCTCCCGGCACAGACGAGCCCCTCGACTACAAGCGGACTCGTCTGAAATCCTCCCGCGGCACTAAACGTCCAGAGCCCGCGGCCGGTATCGGCGCCGAGGGCATGGATCTTGCGATCCAATCCGCCCACGTAGATGCGACCGCCCGCGTAGGTCGGGGAATGCCCCAGGGGAAGCTCGGTGGGGTACACCCACAGGTCAGCACCCGTAGCGGCATTGAAAGCATACAGCCCCCGAGCAGTCGAAAGGAACAGTTTTCCTGCCGCCGCAACGATCTGCACCTTCTGCGAGATATAGGGCTCGACCGGCTTGACCCAGATCGGCTTCAGCACGCCAGGGGCAGCCTCCGGCACCCACGAGGTCCGCTGCGGATTGGCCCCCGCCGTGACCCACCCTGGAGAAGCCGCCGCAGACGTTACACTCATCGAAACCCAGAGCGACAGCAACGTCACGCCCAGCACGATCCAGGCACTTTCCAACGGATTTCGCCTCATGATTCCACCTCACTGTTCACTGCCGGGTTCTTCTGTAGATGACAGCAGTATCATACTCGCGGCCCGATTTTCCGCCATACTCGGCATGGAAGAAGGGCACGGCGCCGGTGAAGGCCGGGACCGAGTCCGGTTTTCCCACGAGTGCGGCCGCCAAATGGAGCAAGGCCTGTGCTTCGTGGTTGCCAAGCCGGCAGAACAGGTGTCGCTTACTGGGCACGAACCAGCCCTGCTGCACTCGCTGTTTCAGAATATTCTGCCCAATGATCTGGGCCTGCTCGAGAAAGGCGGCGTTCCCGCCGGCACGGTGCAGCTCCAGCAACGCAACGATCAGGAACGGATCTGCCGAGTTGTTCGGGAAGTGCAGCAATGGTCGGGCCTGGGGCGTCTCACCGATATCGCCCCAACCGCTCCCTTGGGCAATGTTACGCGCCATTTCCCAGAGGAATGCATCCTGCGACAGGCGAAACGCCCAGGCATAGACCCAAAAGTGGGCCGGCCCGGGATGCCCCGCGCGGAGCACCCGGCCCTTCGGTCCGAAGTAGCCGTCCTTCTTGCACACGTACCCCTCCATGCTGGTGCCGTCTGTAAGCATGGGGATGAACGCGTTGTCCGTCTTGCGATACGCCGATTTGCCCCAGGCGGTCAGCTCCTCGACTGCCCATCGCGTGAAGTCCCGACCCGACTCGCCCAACTGCTCTCCCAGCAACAGGCAGCCGACCTGCGGTTCCACCAGCGGCGTGTCGCCGTAGCAGGGAAACAGCGTGCCTTCAACCACGCGATGGCCCTTGAAGTCGTCGCCGTACTGGTACTGCGCGCGGTCGCCTCGGATTTTGCCCACGTCGTCACACCATGCCGACTGGCACTGGCTGAACTGAAATCCGCTGAGCCCGGTCTTGGGGTCGCGGGTCTCGACATACCGATGGGCCAGGCGTCCGGCCCAGACCAGAGGCTCGTGTGCGCCGGAGAGTTTCGAGAGCATCCCCGCCGCGAAGTAGAAGTCGCTGCCCGCGTTATGGAACGTCAGCCCTTCCCCATCGAAAAACACCTCGCCGCCGCGATATTCGTTCTGCCAAAGGGCCCCGAGCTTCTTCGGGTTGGCGTGCCGGTTGAAATCCAGTCTGGACCAGTCGAGGATGTGCCCGTCCCACATGTTCTCGATGAGCTGCCGGGTCGCCTTGGGATCGGCTTGCCACATCAACTCGTAGTGCGGGAAGAAGCACTTCAACTCATGAGTGCGGCCGGTCCCATTGGGTTGGCCGGTGATCACGTCGTCGGTCGCGTTGTAGGCCAGGTGCCCGCCCCAGGCAAGCAATCCGCCGTTGTGTTCCGTGCCGTACCGCAGGTGATCGAACGCGTAACGCAGGGCTTCGAGAGCAGCCTCTTTGTAGCGGGGATCGCCCGTCAAGCGGCTCAATCCATCGAGCGTGCGGAATAAACCTTCCTGACTGGCCAGATTGCAGAGCACCCACTCTTTTCCATCGGCCCACTTCCACTTCACGGGCTCAAGCGTGTCCACGTTGAGGCCATCGACGAAGAGCGGCGTCGGCTTGCCGTACGTGTCACGACCGTGAGAGAGGACCTGGTCGGCGAATTGCCGCACGGCAGACAGGTAAGGCTCGGCATCCGCTGCCCGAGCTCGTCCGCTCAGGAAACTACCCAGGAATAGCCCCGCGACGCAGAGGGTCAGTTGTATCTGGATCAGCGGTTTCGAGCAGGAGCTGGTCTTCATTTTGTTTTCCTTTCTCACACGGAGGATGTGTCAGTGTACTTCCCAGGCGGCTCGGGTGAAGCCGGACGCTGCTTCACGGCCGAATCGCAGGGGCGGATTGCCGTTTTCAAACGCGCCGATGTCCGGTGCGGCACCCTGGTAATCGTCGTTGAAGCCCGGCAGACGCACACCTTTGTCGATCGCCGGATTAATGACCTGTACGACCGGGTCGGTGATAGCGAACTCCTTGCCGCTGCGCGAGTAATCGACCTTGCCCCACTTGATGGCAGGGACCGTCGTCGCCAGGAACCACTCCAACCGCTCCGACGGCACGAACATCGATCGGACAAACCCGCCGGCTAGATAGCCGCCGGTCAGGTCGTTTCGGAAGTCGTTTGGCGGGCCGTCGCCGTTGGTGGAGGGATAGGTGTCGCCACGAACGCGAAAGATGTTGTTCTTCGACACTGCGTTGCAGATCCCGTGGCCACTGAAGACGCTCAATGCGCCGTTGGGCTGGAGGGCCGTGTTATGGAAGATGTATCGCCGGCCCCGGTCGCCTGGGACTTCCTCGCCATTGACAGTGATGGTCCTTACTGGACCTCCGGTCTTGATGATCATGCCACCGCTGGGGTCCTGGTGGGAGATGCGGCTGGAGGCGAACACGTTGCGGTAGATGTACAGCGGCCCCATCGATGTGCTTGCCGTGGCTACGAACACAAAGGTCTTGTCGATGTAGTTGCCCCAGATGCGGACGTTCATGTTCGCGCCCTCGCTCTCGATGGCGTCGTCCCAGCAGTTGGTGATGATGTTGCCGTAGATGTCGGAGTCACGGTTGGGGCTGCCCTGGAAGCTGAAGTTGCTGCCGCCGCCGATCCCATCGTTGTATCCGTGGTCCTCGGTGGATCGAATCTCGTTGTACCGGATGATGTTCCCGCCAGAGGAATTCTGCAAGGTGATCCCCTGGGGGCCGTCCGGATGGCCGGACTCCCAGTCGTTGGAGCCGCCGCGGGGATGCTCGATCAGATTCCGCTGGAGGACCAGTCCGCCTGCGCCGGTCTCCGCGTAGATCGCGCTGTCGGAGCCGTGAAAGACACCCCAGACCCGGGCGCCGCCGACCCGGCCCCACAGGGTCATGTGACAATCCTCCACGACTACGTTCTGCACACCCTTGCGGATCAGCACCGCATGTTGCCCGGCGTTCTTTAGCTCCAGCCCTCGGATGATGACGTAGTCCGCCGCCACCTCGATGCAGTTGTCGTGCAGGTTGAACACGTCGATCACGGTCTCGGTCCCCGGGGCCGGAGTCACGAGGTGCCATGCGTCGGCTGTGCCGGGCTCGGTGATCCGCACGGGCTTGTCCAACTCGCCGCCCTGCAGGTGCGTCGTCTTGCCGATGGAGAACTGATCGCTGCGGGTGGCAGCGGTCAGCGAAGCTTTCCTGCCGGAGGACGCCGTCAGCTCAATTTCGTAGGCCGTGCCCGGCTTGAGATAAACCAGGCTCCCGCGAAACTCGCCGTCTTGTTCATTATACCACAGTGGGTACCCCTCCCGCCATGCGATGTCTCCCTGCGTGCGGAAACGGACCTGTGCGTCACGGCCCCCAGCGTCATCCACCTTCCAGTACAGGCCAATGCATTCGAACGTTGGCACCGCCGTCTGCCCCCACATGAGGCCGGGCCAGAAAGCCACGAATATGACCTGCAACGTCACTCCAACGAACGATGTGGTCCTCATCGAACCTCCATTTCTGCCCCTATGCTGCTGGGCGGATTATCCAGAATGGGGGCGATATCGATCATGTACATTTGCCGGCCCAGGCCCTCGTGGGTGGCATCGATAGAGACGATCTTTCTGTCGCGGCTGAGTCTCGGATGCAGATCCACCCGGTAAACATTGGTCGGGGCTGTGGACTTCAGCTTGGCCAGTGGCACGAACCGTTTGGTCGGTATGTGGTATATAAACAGATATTGATAACCATTGATGGCATAGGTGTCGGATAAGATCCAGTCGCCGCCGGGACCGGGGATGTAGCTGACGTGACCGTTGTGGGAGGACTCGAAGAGCCGGTCTTTGGCCTTGCCGGTCCCATCGTCCTCATAGAGATAGTAGCCTCGGCCATCCAAAATGCACCGGTCGTCCCGCCACTCGTGATGACTGGGCGCGTTATAGAGATAGCGAACGTCTGAGCCATCCGGGTTCAGGGAGAAGGCTTTGTCAAACTTGTCGTCAGGGTCCTTGACGAAGGCGATGAACCGTGAGCCGGCGGGATTCCATCCCTCGCGGAAGACGTAGAGACAGCCAGAGGAAGGCGGCCCTTGGGGGTAGGCGATCCTCGCCATCTTCTCCAGACTCATGATGAGCACCGCATCGCCCGTATTCAGGTCCATTTTCCAGATGCCCGTTTCTTTGGGAGCCAACTGGCCCGCGTATTTGTCCTCGATGCCGACGTAGGGGGTCCCTCCGTGCTTCATCCGCTCGAAATCGTGCGTCAGTGCGGAGGTCCCGTCGGGCGATGGAGTGTAAATAGGCCGAGGCAAAGTGCGCCTTGCGCCATTCTTGAAGTTGTACACCCGGCACACGTACCGCGTGCCATCGTCCGAGCGGTCATTCCACAGGATCTCATCCGATCCGGGCCGCCATTGTAGCCGGGCACCCTGCTGCCAGTTCCACGCCGTTGTTTCCCCGATCTGCGTCCATTTGCACCCATCCTGCAGATCAATAAAGCCGATCTCCGCGCGGTCGATAGGCCGCACGTCTCGATTCTGACAATGGACCCTCATTCCCAGTATGTAGCGGTCCGTGGGATCGAATTGCTGACATTGGTAAAAGAAGAATCCGGTATAGTTCGGGCTTTCGCTCGTTCCCGGCTCGGAGACCCGGACGAGCTTCGGATACCGGGCGTTCTTCCACGCCATCAGCTCCGCGAAAGTCCCATACGTCGTATACAACGGGTCGTCCCGTGCTCGGCCATCGTCGAATTCCCACGAGCCAAGGTCAATGTGTCCACTGCGCGACGGATCGCGTTGGGGTGCGAGGGCTCGCACCTCGGCTCTCCCTGCTGCCGCGACGGTCATTGCAGCCAGTTCTGCTCTTGCCTTTTCATAGGCTGCCGGGTCTTTGTCCCACTGAAACCACGAGCCGGTCAATTGGCGAACGATACGCTCCGCTTCTGGGGCCTTGCCCAGGCGATCCAGGATCGCCAGGTATTCGTAATCCTCAATCGCATCTCGCAGGGCCTTGAGACGCACCGTTGGCACGATGCCGTCATAGCCTGTCGCCCGCGCGGGATAGACCAGTGAACCCTCGCCGTTGAATCGAATGCCTTTGTCGCCCTGCTGCAACGCGCCTCGCCCGGTATACACGGGCACATGCAACCAGGGATCGTCCGTTTCCTGCCAATATGACATCCCGCCCCAGTAGAGCAGGCCCTTCATTCGATCCCGCCAGGCCATCCAAGCAGGCACGCGATAGTTGAGCAACGGGTAATCGACGTGCCACCACGGCGTGGGCTTGCCCTGGCAAAGGGCGGTGTAGGTCCAGATCGTTTCACCCAAGGCCTGTCGCTTGGCGGCACTGTCCTGGCGATGCAGCGAGAAGAGCGGGCACCAGATGTCCACCGCACCGTAGAGGTCGCCCCAGGCACTGTCCGCGCCGCCATTGCCCGGCTCGGTCCAGGTCTGCTCCACGACCATGACTTGGACGACCGATTTTGCGTCACGAATCGCCCGGCCCCACCTCTGCACGTATTGATATTCCTCCCGCGTATTCGGCTCGTCCTTCAGGTACACGTAAAAGACGACCTGGGGCCGATCGAGATCTTTGGCGGCACGGTCGAACGCAGCGAGCCATGCGCGGAGTTTGTCGCGCTGAGCCTCCGGGTCCTTGATGACACCGGATGGATGCGGAATGTCAAGGGCGTTGACATTGTAGCGGTCCACGAACTCACGTAACGCCTGTACCTGCTCAACAGGGATCCGATACGAGCCATCCGGCTGGACCTGCGGTCGAAGCATCCCAGCTGGGGGCGTGGCATTGAGGCGATGCTCGCTGAGCAACTGTGCACACTGCTCCTCCACGGCTTGCCAATCCGACGGCTCCGGCTCCTTACCTTCCTTGGCCCGCTGACGATAGTAATTGCGCATCCGTTGGGCCGGCGAGCCGAACGCCGTGACCAAGGTTGGGATCCGAGGCAGGGTGAAGTTCCACACCGTCAGCATAACAGGAACATCGAAGCTCTTTCCGCCATCTGAGGTCACGCGGTAGATGCCTTGGTACTCTCCAGGCGGGGTCTCGGCCGGCACGTAAAGGTCCACCCAAATGCCGTGTGTCTCGTTGGCCGGCAGATCGAAAGGCACGGCGTTGAAGCGAGCTGCCTCCAACTTCTTCCCGGGCAGCTGATGCTGAAAAGGGATCAATGGGTCGGGATACCAATCCGGCCTATGCGCGTCGTTTCGATAGGTGCCGACCTCGATATAAAGCTGAAGCTGACGAAAGAGCCAGCTCTCCGACGTATGCAACACCG
>Ga0315287_10006841_pt1 | contig 11390 bp, 10 predicted proteins | sample YL17G11_0_MG_FD_205037 | JGI IMG/M metagenome (GOLD analysis project Ga0315287, IMG submission 205037) | Sediment microbial communities from Yellowstone Lake, YNP, Wyoming, USA - YL17G11_0 | ecosystem: Environmental > Aquatic > Freshwater > Lake > Sediment | place: USA: Wyoming | collected...
GACAGAGTTAACGTAATAAATACGCTGAGTGCCTGGAGGATGGTCCTTTCTGGGTATCCGTTCATAAAAATGTAACCAGGCACAAAGCAAATTAAACCCAGAGGAGAAAAATGAAAGTTAAATTAGCAGACGGATTAGATTATGATGTGCAACCACTAACATTAGGTGCACTGGAAGAACTTCAACCGCTTATCAAAAAGATATATGGGACGGACAAGACTATTGATGTTACAGACAAGACTATATTCGGAGATGTTATAACGATTTGTTTGACGATATTAAAAAAGACTAATCAGAATATGACATCAGAAAAGATTAGAGAAATAATTGACATACGAAATATTAAAGAAGTCTTTGCAGCAGGATTTGGAGCAGAGGACATAAAATAACATGAATAAAGAAGTCTCATTAGAAAATGCTCAATTGTATGACTTTATTGCTCATGAGTATGGTTATACTATCGAGTACATAAAAGATCTTGATATGCAGTCAATTATAAATCTTATAAGAGCAGCGATTGTTAGACAAAAGAAAGATTCAAAAAATCTTTATGATACAATTAGATTTGCTGTGCATATAGGTCAAGACTTGCAAAATACTAATGAGATCTCAGAAGAAGAAGAAGAGATAAATTTAAGAAGACTTATTAAAGACATGACAAAAGCTAGCGATGAAGAAATAGATGAGATGAAAGAAAAGAATATAAACGTACCATTGTAATGGAGGTAGAGACATTACTATAGGAGAATTACAAGTAATTTTATCAGCATCAATAGGCGGACTGACTTCCTCATTAACTGCAGCAGGATCGGCGATAAGTAATTACACGAGAAATGTCAGCACTTCTATTAAGTCTGCTACAGATGGAGTTAATAACGGATTTAGTTCTATAGGAAAAGGACTTAATCAGGCTAAAGATGCAATAACTGGTGCACTTACGATAATCACAGCGTCTTTGACTGCAGTCGTTGGTACTATGGCAATAGTCTCATGGCAGGGCGCAAAATATGCAGAAGATTTATGGATGGCTTGGACAGATGCTGCAGACAAAATAGCTGCAACATCTCCTCAATTAGATGCATTTAGTGCAAGCATAAGTAATATGGGAGCAAAGTCAAAGTTCACAATGAATGAACTTGCTCAAGTGTCGAGAATCGCTGCAGACAATTTATTGAATGAAAAGCAGACTTTAGAAGCAGTAGCAGCAGCAATGGACTTAAGTACTGGAAGAGGCGGAAGTCTATCAGCAGCTACAGAAGTAATATCAAAAGCAATGAGGATATTTAAAGACGATTCTCTTTCTGCAGCAAAAGCTGCAGATATATTAACTAGGGCAGAATTGAGTGCAGGAGTTCAAGCAGATGATTTACAGTCTGCATTTTCAATGATTGCACCGATTACTAAAAAACTTGGATGGGATTTTGCAGACTTAGTAGGGTTATTAGGTACATTAAAAATACATGGCGCGGATAGTGGAAGATCAATTATGCAATTAAGTGGTCTATTAAAAGACATATCAGAACCGACTTCAAATTTAGGTAAAGAAATGTCAAAAGCTGGCGTGGCAATAGACATCACTGGGGGTCATACTGCAGATCTTATATCATTATTAAAATCAATGAAGAATGCCGGAATTGACGTAGATAAGATCATAGATAGTTTGGGTACAAGAGTGGGACCCCAACTTGCTGAGGCTATGAAAGAGGGAGGAAGTGCAGTAAAAGCTCTTACAGATCAGCTAAATAGTGCAGACGGTATTGCAAAGAAGATGTCATCTACATTTGAAATGACATTCGGTGGAGCATTCTCATATCTAATGGCTCGGTTTAAAGATTTTCCAACAAGACTTTCAATGTTTTTATCTGGGTCATTAACTAGTCTGTTTACGCCATTGCAAAAAGGACTTGGAAGTATTTATACTGCAATAGAAAACTCTGGTTTAGCAAAAAAACTAGATGCAGTACTAAAACCAGTTTTTTCACAATTGGGTACGTGGATTTCATCAATTTTATCCAAATGGTCAGAGTTTATTAGTAAGATAACTTCAAAAGATATTGAGAATGCAGTTAATAGAATCAAGATAAAATTTAAAGAACTATCAGACTGGATACGAGAAGTATTTAGTGGAGTTGACTTTAAATCATTAGCAAAAGGATTGCTAGAAGCACTTGCAAGTGTAATTAATATTGGAAAGTCAATGGCAGTAGCATTTGCAAAATTACCAGAATGGCAAAAGAATATAGTATTAATAACTGGAGCATTTGTTGCACTAGGTGGAGCGTCAATTGTTGCAGGAATATTATCTGTAGTAGGAGCAGTCGGACAACTTACGACAGCAATATTAGGATTAAATGCAGCAAAAGCAGCAGGAGGCGCAGCAGCTGTTGCAGGTGCTGGAGCAGGTACTGCAGTTCCAATGGGAGTAGCAGCAGGTGGAGCTATAGCAGCAGGTATGTATGGATTAAATGAAGCAAAAAAAGGACCTATGGGACTTCTTGCAGCACCAGCGACATTAATGATGACAGCAATTAGCGGTGCAAAAGGAGGTGTAAGTGCAGCGACATCAATGATAAATAAATCTTCAGGCAATGAAGACTTAACTAAGTCTTTTGAAAAGGGAATCAATAACACTGGAGAATTAGAAAAAGAAGCAGAAGCAACAAGAAAAGAACTTAAAGAAAAGTCTGAACAATTTATGAATTTATTCGGAGATACTACTGGTAAGATAGTAGAATCGAATAATGACATAATCTCGTTAATGACAGAACTTGCTAATAAAGTAGTAACACTTCAGAGCAATTTAGATTCGATAAATAATAGGATAGCTGCACTAAGTCTTTCACAAAAAAGCAGGACAAGCGGGATATAATCATGGCATACTTCAAAGGAAATGTAACATTCAATAATGTAAGAATAGGAGACTTAGCATGGATAGAGACATCATATTCAGGAAATATATCTATGAAAATAATTCCCCGAGCATTGGGAGTTAGACTTAGAAGTACTGTAGAAAATGGAGGTGGTTATATTACTATAACAGTAAGATCATGGGTAATTAAGACTTCTAGAAAGTCATTTGAAGATTATGTCAATGGATTACAATCATCATTAGGTTCAGGACCTTCTTCATTAGTATCAGATGGTACTACATATTCAAATTGCTATTTGAATAAAATATCTATGGAACCGGGTAATGCAAAGTTCGGTTTTTTTAATATCGAATTAGTTCAGTCAATTTAGATTAAAATAAATTATGAGTAGAATACTGTTAAATACGACTACGAAAAGTGGGTCTGTAACAAGATTTTCTTCACAAAGGAAGATCATTAAGACTTCATTAGGTACTCTTGTAGCATTTTGTTACCTAGGTGATACTTCTTCATATAGAATACAATATTCAAAATCATTAGACGACGGTGTTACATGGTCTTCATTTGTAGATGTAGCATTTGGATATGATATGGTGTTGACTGGAGGATTTGATGTACAGATAGATTCGTCTAATAATATCTGGATATTTATGAATAGCGGTTCAGACGGATATATCAAAAAACTCACATATAGTGCAGGAACATGGACTAATGGAACTACAGTTTCTATTATGTCAAATAGTAATAAGGGATCTATATTAGTAAAATCGAATGGAGATATATGGGTATCATGTTTCGACGACACAAATAGCGATTTTTACTATAACTATTCTACTGATGGAGGTTCAATATGGATAGGAATGGGAACCATAGTCACCTCTGCTGCACCTAAATCAGGGAAATTAATAGAAGTAGGAGGAAATCCGTGGATTATATATGAAGCAGGCAATTCATTAATTTATCGAATATATTCTGGAGGATCATGGGGAGTAGAACAAACTATATCTTCTTCTGGAATAGTAGATGGAACAAACGTACTTGGTGTTGCAATGATATCAGACTCAAGTGTATGGGTTTTTTGTACGACTACTTCAGGAATTAAAGCATATAAGTATGACGGTTCTACATGGGACTCTGGAACTCTGATTAGTGACAATACTGGTGATACATCACCAAGTCCGTGCATATTCTCAAATACAAATTTAGCCGTCTTTTATAAAAAATCAACAGGAAGCATCTACTGTAACAGATATAACGGAACTTGGTCAGGAAGTGTATTACAAGGACATGGTGAAACAAATGATGATGCACCAGTTGCTTTAGAGAATCATACAGAGCCATTTTTTATTTATACTCAAGGAACTTCAACACCTTGGAACATATATTTTGATAGAATATTCATTGCTGAATCTGAATACACCACTGGGTTACAATATTCTGCACAAAGAAAATTACTAAAAACTACTCTTGGTAAGTTGGTACTATTTTACTGTGCTACAAGTACTGCAGCGACAACAATAAAGTACATGACATCAGATGATGACGGTCTTACATGGAGTTCTCCGATAAGTACAGGATTTGGACATGTATTAGGAAACGGAACTTTTGATGCTAATATAGACGCATCAAATAATATCTATATAGCAGGGTCTGGAACTAGCAACACCTATGTTCAAAAGTTGACATATAGCGCAGGAACATGGACTAATGGAACATCTATTGTTGCAATTAGTCATGCATGTACAGTTGGAACAGTATTCATGACGTCTGGAGGAGTTCTGTGGTATATCGGAAGTCAACCGTCAGCTGATATCATATGGAATACTTCATCAGATGACGGTGCAACATGGGGTACACATTCTCACATTACAAATACTTCTACTATACATGACTTAAAATCATTTGAAATGTTAAACGGCGATATTTGGTGCATTTATACAAGGACTACTGCTGGAGTATTTTATCAAGTATACTCTGGTGGTTCATGGGGTACTGAAACTTCTACATCAATCTCTACAAATACTGGCAGTTGGCTTGGAGTAAATAGAATCTCAGATACAGATATATGGGTAGCATATGGAGCAGTAGGTACAGGAAACGGAATCAATATAATACATTATACTGGAACATGGTCAGCAGCGACACAATTATCGACTAATCAGAATGATGGACAACCAGCAATAGGAAACATCAATGGTAAGCCAGTAGTGTCATTTAATAGTTTTGTATCAAATAGAAATATATCATACAGACTGTTCAATGGTTCTACATGGGATGCTGCAGTTCAATTAACGAATGGTTCAACAAGTCAAGTAGATTATGGACCGACGTTATTTGAGTCTAATTCACATGTTTTATATGTAGCATGGATGTCATGGAATACTGCTTCAAATGTTGGAGGAGTGCAGTTTTACAGAAAATTTTTAATAGTATACTCATCATTTTTATTAAAAGCAAAAGTAGTAACTTCTACATTAGGAGATTATTTATTTAAAGCCAATCTATTTAAGAATATTTCAAGCAACTTTACATTAAAGTCAAGCATTTTTACGTACTCATATAAATTAACCGCTACGATACTTAGTACTATCTCTGATTCTTTTCTATTAAAAGCTACATTATTAAAGCACAACTTAAGCTCATATTTATTAAAATCAAGTGTAATAATCTTATTACGAAGACTGTATAATCACTGCATTATATCAGACGTGTATGGAGCACTATCAATATCTACTCAAGTAGGAGGCACAAGAGTAATTACTAGTCCAAACATACTAAGTAAAGTATATATTTATATTAAAGACCCTGGATCGTCAGGTTATACGAGAGTAGACATACTAAAGAATGGAGTATCAATATTCACTAATCCATCAGATAAACCTACTGTGCAGTATTCAGACACAAATCATTTTGCAGAAAAAACTGTCAATGTGATTCTTACTGCAGGAGACGTGATTTCATCAAATATTGACGCAGCTGCAATAGATTCAGAAGACCTGTCGATAATTCTTCATTTAGACTCTTTTACAGGACTTAAACCAAAAGTAGTAAATATAGATTTTTTTGATAGAACATTTAAATTGAATATAAATGACATATGGGTATCAAATGAAATAAATGCAAAGATTAGGTTTGAAAATATGATGGACATCACAGTCACTCCAACGATTACTTTATTTCTTATAAATGGTACTTCAATGTCTTTGACTGGAAGTTGGTCATCTGAAGTGATTGAAAATGACACATATGTGTTAGATAACTTTGTGTTAACTGAATCAGATGTAGGAAATGCGCAATTAATTATAGAAACAGCAAAAGACAAGTACGGAGTTATAATGACTAAGCTTCAAGTACCAGCAAATATATCATCTTTTATAGGAAAGATAACTTATAATAAGTATTCAATTGATAATAATGTAGACCTTACATTTAATGTCGTGTCAGAAACTATTTCATATAGTTTAGATAATACTACTTTTACAAACCAAGTAGCATGGAGCAAGTTATTAACAGTAGACATAACTAATGCACTAATTGGAGGAAATTCTTCAGATGGAACTAAGATAGTGTATGTTAAATTTTATTCTGGTGTAAGTGAATGTGTCAAGACTGCAATAATAAAGTACTATGTCACACCAATTGGAGCATGGACATGCAATATAGTTAAACGAGTTCTTGAAGAATCTAATTCAGAATATACTGCATTCATCGCTTTGCCAGATGATGCTAAGATTATACCAGTAGTAAAAGCAAGAGTCTATCAAGACAATGCTCTAGTTCAAGAAGACACAATAATACATAGCTATATATTTAATGGATTCGATCTTACATTGGGAGTAAATCCAATCACTAGAGATTTCTCGATATCTTCTGGAGAAGTACTATTAGGAGATGACGACGGAACATACATGAATAAATCAGGAACGACATTAGTATTAGATGCAAATGTTTCAGAAAGCAGATATGATATAGTTGCATTAGATGATTTAGGTAATTATGTAATCATAAAAGGACCTGAAGGAGAAGTAAACATAAATCCACCATATTTAAATGACTTATTATTTCCAAAGTCTAGTGTTGCAGGTGAGTCAAGACTATGGCCAGAATTTCCATTAATATCAGACTTTTATACACCGTTATATGGATTATTAGTAGAACAAGAACGAGGAATAGGATTAACATCATATTTAAATCCATTGTACTGCATAGATTTAAGACCCTCATTTATTGTAGTATTATTTAAACTAATTTCAGAAGATTCTACAGTAATAAAAGTCGAGATAGAAGATGCGGTTGGACGGACTTCATCTATTTCAACAACGATACAAAAAGTAAGCAGCTTAGGTTACTCAAGTCGAACATTAAAGGCATATGAAGATATAAATAAAACTATACCAGTTGTAAGCGGTACACCGACTACTGCGACGAAATTGTATTTTGAACTGATATAGAACTGCGGAGATAAAATGGCACTAGTTACAGATACTTTCATAAAAGTAGTTTTGAATTTAGTAGGAACATGCAAAGTAACTCAAGCAGATTATGGTTTGCAAGCAGTGCCTCAGCCAAATCCGCCAGTTGATTCACCTACACCTAATCCACCAGTTTCATCATTTGATTCAGGAATTAGACTTGAGCAACCGTATCTTGTAGGATCGTCTACATGTCTTGCAGTGCTTTATCAATGGCATACCGGGTATCCTGGTACAGTGTGGTATAGTCATTGGATTACTAAAGCATACACAGTAACTTATAACTTTGCTGCAGCTATGGCACAATTAACTACGATGTACCCGCCTTCATCTCATGAAATAGCTACGATAGCGACTGGACTTACTAATTCTCAATTAGCAAATTCTAATGTCAATTATGGTGACCCGACTGTTCAACCAAAAGCAGTAGTAGTCGAGGGAGAAGGAGATAAAATTACTATCACTCAAACAACTCTTAGTACAGAATCATATATGAAAAGAATTATTGATGACATGTATCATTCTAGAATAACGACAGGTCAAATGACTCTTACTGGTGAAGGACCCAATATAAATACTTCTCCATCTTGTACATATGATCGTACTTATGTCGTGCCGACTACACTATTGGTTACAGTATACATCGCAGCAAAATCAGACTCACTAGATTTTTCAACTATGATTGGTGGAGAATGGGAAGGTACTCCAGTTGATTCTACTAAAATTAATCCAGCAGAAAAGACAGACGATTCAGCTGATTCTTTAAGTCCAGGAAATAATTCAGTTGGAGTTAGAGACTATGGAAGTTCAATAGGAAGTTCAGGAAATGGCGCAGGACTTCAAGTAAATCCATTAATTGATTTTGACTATATGTATATACCTCAGAATGTCGATATAACGAATACAGATGGTGTAGTAGTAGGTGAAGGAATAATTGCAGGAAGTCAACAAGGTCATAATTTAGATAATGAAAACGTATATGTGCAATCAATCACTCAGTCTGTAAAGAGTGCCGACACAATGTCATTTATTGAACATGTAAAATATGATGAAGCAGGGATATTTAATATTAATGACAAAGTCTTTGGTTTAGTAGCAGGAAATACTAGATTTAAGGGTTGGATAAAATCAAAACAAAGAGTTATTAGTGATTCAGAACAGTACATACAATATGAAGCAGTCGGAGTACGAGGTTGGTTGCAGACGATACCATTTGCTTCTACTTATACTGCAAACTTAAAGCCAATATCTTGGATATTTAATGACATATCACAATATCTTCCTAGGATGTTAGTCAATGAACGTCTAAATCTATCTGTACTACCGACATCATTGTTACCAACATTTTCATTAGAGTCTGCAACATATGCTTATGCACTTGATGCAGTCTTAGATTATGCTAGCATATATCAATGGTATGTAGACTGTCATAGTAATTTAAATATTTTAGACTTAAATAATCTTCCAGTCGTAAATTTATCTATGCCAATAGAAGGAGAGTATTTAAAGAATCACCCGACTTATAAAATAATAAGTAAGAACTTAAATGTTGATGTAAGTAGTAGTAGAACTAGATGTATAATTACGGGAGACTTTCCTATTCGTGAATATGAAGAAAGAGTAGACCCAGTTTACGATAATAGAGCGATACCAACCTTGGGTGCAACTATATATTTGCATAAAAGGATTCAACCAAATTTAATTTCAAATAATAGCATACCAGTTTATGTCTATTGGACTGATCCAGTATTTACTGGGTCATTTACATATAATCTGCAATTCGTCGATTGTAATACGGGAGAAATCAGAATATCTGGAGGTCCACTAAGTAGAAGACCTACATATGTAAGATATTGCATAAAAGAAGATAAAAATCCATTAAAGTACGATACTGGATGGAGGGGCTCTGCATTTACAGACTATGGAGTTCAACAGGTATTATTTCAACAAGACACAAGATTTAGGAAAATAACTTTACCAGAGGGGGTAATTAGAGACGACACGTCATTGATGGTGCCATATGCAAATAATTTATTAAAACCATTAGAAGACTGGAAGGTGGGAGGTTCAATAACTCTTGATGGTTTAAATGTAGACTGTTATATTGGAAAGTCAGTTCATATTTTAAATTCGAATTGTGTAGAATTAACTACATCAAATATGGCAATAATGTCAGTGACATGGGATTTTGAGAATAAGACTACTTCATTAAGTTTGACTAACGACTATTATTTAGGGACAAGCATAGTAGACCCAGTTGATGACAGCAAGTATGATGAAAGAAAGCTAGTAGAAAAATTAATTTTAGCAAAAAGAAAAGTAGAAGAAACTCCATGGGTATGGAAATAGAGTTGCACTTAGATGCATGAATGACTTCGGCCTCTTAACAGAGGCCGTTGTAGTATATTAAGGTAAGAAAATATAGCCTTTACATTTGTTTACTATTATGTTATAATTAATACACAAGGAACAAATGGAGGATACATGACAGTATCAAGCGTAATTAAAGACTGTTTAGACAATGGAATAGAACAAGAAGCTTCTATATTAGGAATATTAAAGACAGTGTTTGAGGACATAGATATTAATAGACTGCGAAATAGGATCAGATCTGGCATACAGTACTTTAAACAGAAAGAATCACCAAAAGTAGAATTAAAAAATTCAGAATTTAAGATATCTGGCATACCGCCAAGCCAAGAACATCAAGATAAATTAATCGAGGTTCTTAAATTAATCAAAGAAAAGACAGATTTAAAAATTCCAGATATTCGATGGACTTGCGGTAAAAGATGTAAAGCAAGTACGAATTATATTAAACTTGCTACTCGCAGTTGGAATATCTCAACACTAGATCAGACTTATTTTATCGGAGTAATATTACATGAACTAGTGCATTCAAACGGTATACGCGGTCATCGTAATAATTTCTTTAATAGACTTATTTCAGTCGGAATAAAGTGCAACTTAAACTTAAGCAAATGGTTTAAGAGAGAGTATACATCTGGCCGACGTTTTTATAATACATTTGTTAGACCTAAAATAGATCGTCAAGTAGTAGAATCATGGGAGAATATAAAATAATATGGAAGAACATTTAAAGATTCTATTATTTATATGGTACTCAATAATGATTATCGCAGTACTGTACTTTATAAAGTGCATTCTATAGAACGGAGTAGAGATGATAAAAATATCTAAAGAAGTCGCTATTAAGAAAATTTATGAAACATCTGGGCAGATATTTAAGGTGACATTTCGTAAGAATAACGGAAGATTTAGAAGAATGATCTGTAGAACTGGAGTAAGAATAGGAGTAAAAGGAATCGGACATAAATTTAATCCAACAGAAAAGGGATTAATAGGAGTCTATGACATGAGTAATGGATTTAGATTCATTAATACGAAAGAACTCATTAATTTGACAATTGATCACGTACACTATTCAATTAAAATATAGCCTTTACGTTTGACTGTTTATGTGTTATAATCTATATATAAGGAACAAACATTAACAACCAACAAGGGGGGAAGAATGAAAACCTTCAAAGAATACAAAGTCGGGGATAAGGTCACCATTCAGAATGCGAAGAAATATGATGCATTATCTCCAGAGAAAGTTACGGGGGAAGTTTGGCGTATCGGAGATGATGGTAGAATCGGGGTTACCGTTGGTAGTGGTAGTATGAATGTAGAACCTAACGATTTAAGGATTTAACCACCACCAAAGGAGGAAAGAATGAACAAAATATTCGAAGGAGTAGAACCTAAAAACAGAGATTATTTTAAGAATGGATTAAAAAATATCAGTACAATGTTTCATATAAGTTTTGAAGGTATGAGTGCAAAAATAGAATATGATGAACCATGTATCAAGAGTATTGAAATGATAGAAACCAAGGCAAAACATATCAAAGCTATGAAGCAATTTTTTGGATTATTTAAAGAATACCAGTTTAACCACTAACCACCACCAAAGGAAGCAAAAAGGAGGTCTATAATGTTCGAACAAGCTAAGTTTGAAGTAGTCGAAAAGAAGATAGTGACA
>Ga0315287_10006842_pt1 | contig 11389 bp, 8 predicted proteins | sample YL17G11_0_MG_FD_205037 | JGI IMG/M metagenome (GOLD analysis project Ga0315287, IMG submission 205037) | Sediment microbial communities from Yellowstone Lake, YNP, Wyoming, USA - YL17G11_0 | ecosystem: Environmental > Aquatic > Freshwater > Lake > Sediment | place: USA: Wyoming | collected...
ACGAATAGATGCCGCAGGAGTGGCCTTTGCCGCCGACGTCGTAGATGCCGCGCATCATGTCGAGCGCCTGCTCGAAGCCCCGGTACTTGTAGACGGCGAGCAGCGTGGTCAGCTTTTCGCCGGAGAACGCGTATTCGCGGCCGATGCCGTCGCCGCGGACGATGATGAACTTGCGATCCGCGGGGATGGCGAAGCCGGCCGCCTTCGCGAGCTGCTGCGGCGAGATGGCGACGGTGTCGGGCGTCCGGTGCGCCTCGTCGTCCCACATCGCGCGACGCAGCGCCGCTTGTTCCGCATCGTTCGCGAGGTAGCCTCCCTCGACCTGCAACTGCGCCAGCAGCTTGTCGAAGATCGGCTCCGCGATGACGAGGTTGCCGTCGGCCGAGCAGCCGGATCCAAAGTCCGAAGTCTTGGACAGCCGCGTATTGCGCGCGGCCTCCTCGACGTTTGCCGTCTCGTCGATGATCATCGTCGAGTTGCCCGCGCCCACGCCGTAGGCCGGCGTGCCGGAACTGTGGGCGGCGCGGACCATCGGCTGTCCGCCGGTCGCGAGGATCAGGTCGGCGCGCGCCATCAGCGCCTGCGACATCGGGATGTTGACTTTGGTCAGGCACTGCAGGATGTCGGCGGGCGCGCCCTCGCGCTCCAGCGCCTCGCGCATCAGCCGCACCGTCTCGAAGGACGTCCTCTTCGAGCGCGGATGCGGCGAGAAGATGACGACGTCGCGGGCCTTGATGCCGTAGATCGCGTTGCCGGCGGGCGTGAGGTCGGGGTTCGTCGTAGGCACGATGCACGCGACGATGCCGGCGGGTTTGCCGTACTTGACGATGCCCTTCTCGGGAATTTCCTCGATGATGCCGACGCTCTTCTGGCGCAGCGCGTCGCGCAGCACGCCGCGGATCTTCATCCGCTTGCCCATTCTGCTCACTGCGTCACCGAGGCCGCTTTCGGCAATGCCCATGTCGACCAGACGCGTGAACGCCCGCTTGTTGGCGACCGCCCATGCGACCGCCTGACAAAGCCGGTCGACTCGTGCCTGGTCGTAGGTCTCGATGACGGCCAGCGCCTTCCTGGCGCGCGCGAAGACGGCATCCAGTTCCTGCTGCTGCTCCTCGGTAATCGGCTTTTTCGTTTCGGTCGCGACCATGTCCGGGATTCTCCTGTGTCGGTCGGCAGGCAGCAGCGTGCCGACCGGTATGTAGGGACGGAGCTCGGCGGTATTTCGTGGACCGCGATGCACTTGTGCGGGGACACCAAACCGCGACTTCCACCGGCCGATCGCGCATCCCGCGAATGCCTGAACGATACGGCCGGCCCGATTCCACCGTCAAGGGCGTATATCGACAATGTGCGCGCCAGTCGCCCACTTTGTGCGCCTTGGGGCGAAGTTTTGGACTGATGTGGCATTTTTCTGGTGAAATGCGTATTATCTGGGCGATATGCGCCCTGCATGACCGAAACCAGCCGATGTGTCGGAGCCGGATTTCGCGGCGCCACCGAAGGGCCACGATGCGACGCCAAGCCACTGCCATAAAGCCCATGGCGCGATCCGCGCATCCCACGCCCGCTACAGCGCCGCTCGCGTCGATCGACCCGGATGCGCTTGTCGCCGACACCATCGCGCGCTTTGGCCACGACCCGGATTTCGTCACTGCGTTGGCGCGGGGATTGGCGGTGATGCTGACCCTTTCGGACAAGAAGCGCCGGATGTCGATCGCGCAGATCAGCCATCGCACGGGGATACCGCGCGCCGCCGCGCGGCGAAGCCTCCACACGCTTTCGAAGCTGGGTTTTGTCGCCGCCGACGACGCGCGTCGGTTCTTCCTGCGACCCCGGGTGCTGTCGTTCAGTCACGCCTATCTGTCGTCTTCGCCGCTTGCGGTGCTGGCACAGCCCATCCTCGACCGGCTCGGTGAATCACTGCACGAGGCGTGCTCGCTCGGGATACTCGACGGCGACGAGATCGTGTACCTTGCGCGATCGGCGTCGTCGCGCATCATGTCCCCCGCGCTCAACGTCGGCCGACGTCTGCCCGCGTATTGCACGTCGATCGGTCATGTGCTGCTCGCGCACCTCCCGCCGGAAGAGCTGAACGCGTATCTGGCGCGGGCCAGGTTCCATCCCTATACGGAGTACACGTTGACCTCCCCGGAGAAATTACGGTCGCTGTTGAGGGACGTTCGCGAGTCGGGGCTTGCGTTCGCCAGCCAGCAGATGGAGTCGCGTCTGTGCACGCTCGCGGTGCCGGTCAGGGACACCGGCGGCAATTTCGTCGCGGGCATCAACGTCATCCTTCAAGGGCGTTTGGTGGCCGCGAGCGACATGGCGGCCCGGTTTGCGCGGCCGCTGCAGGATGCAGCCATGGAGCTGGGATCGTTGCTGATTCCGTGATACGCCCGAACATGGAGCCTTGGCTCGTCACGCAGCGCGCGACGGTGGCTTGTTTGCCATGCCGATCTGCCGGGCGTGATGGCAGCGGGCGCTCGTTGTCCATCACGGACCGCGGCGCTGGCGAGCCGGGGGCAGGACCGAAGCGACCGGTATAATCGCCTCGTTGTCGTGCCGGCACCGGCACGCCGTTTCGTTCACTTGAGCGTCCGTTGCCTGGACGCGTCCGACCTCTTTCCCCCAATGCACGTCTTTTTCGAGGACGACGGCCAGTTGAAGGCCGGTACCGTCCTCGCCGACAACGACTCGTCGCTGCAGATCGAGACCGCCTCGGGCAAGCGGCTGAAGGTGAAGGCCGCGGCGGTCCTGCTGCGCTATGCGGAGCCCGCGCCCTCGGCGCTGATCGCCGAAGCGCAGCGTCTTGCGCGGGACCTCGACCCGAACTTCCTGTGGGAGGTCTCCGGCGACGACGAATTCGGCTTCGCCGACCTCGCGCGCGAATATTTCGGCCATGCGCCGGCAGCGGCCGAAGCGGCGTCCATTGCGCTGGCGCTCGCCGCTTCGCCGATGTATTTCTACAAGCGCGGCAAAGGGAGATACCGGAAGGCGCCGCCGGACGCGTTGAAGGCCGCGCTCGCCTCGGTCGACCGCAAGAAGCGCGAAGGCGAACAGATGGCTGCGTGGGGCGACGAGCTCTCCCAGCGCCGGTTGCCTGACGCGCTCCGCGGCAAGTTGCCGATGCTCCTGTACAAGCCGGACAAGAGCGCGCTCGAATGGAAGGCGCTCGCCGCTGCCTGCGAGGCGGCGCACACAAACCCGGTGGCGCTCCTCGCCGAGTGCGGAGCGATTCCGAATTCGCACGACTATCACTTCAATGCGTTTCTGGCCCAGGCGTTCCCCCAGGGCTCCGCGTTTCCGGCGCAGGGCAAGCTGCCTCTCCTGCCCGATCTTCCCGTGGCGGATGTCCGCGCATTCTCGATCGACGATGCGACGACCACGGAGATCGACGACGCGTTCTCGGTCCGCCTGCTGCCGAACGGCAACCATGAGGTCGGCATCCACATCGCCGCGCCCGCGCTTGCCATCGCACGCGGGTCGCCGCAGGACGCGATTGCGCGCGCGCGCCTGTCGACCGTCTACATGCCGGGGCGCAAGCTCACGATGCTGCCGGACGAGGTCGTCGCGGCATTCACGCTGGCCGAAGGGCGGTCGGCACCCGCGCTATCGCTCTACGCCGAAGTCGCGCCGGACGGCAGACTCGTCCGGCACGAGACGCGCGTCAACCGCGTGCCGGTCGCGGCGAATCTGCGGCTGGATGCGCTGGACGAGACGTTCGCCAACGATCTTCCCGCGCCGTCCGATCCGCCGTGGACCGCGGAGCTGCGGGTGCTCTGGAAGCTCGCGCTGTCGCTTTCCGCCGTTCGCGGCAAGGCCGATTTTGCGCGCATCGACTACAGTTTCTACGTCGATTGGGATGCGGTGGTGGAGGGCGGCGAAGCCGGTCAGGTGCGCATCGTTCCGCGGCCGCGCGGAAGCCCGCTCGACAAGCTCGTCTCGGAGCTGATGATCTTTGTCAACAACAGCTGGGGCAAGCTGCTGACCGACGCGCAGGTCGCCGGGCTCTATCGGACGCAATCCAACGGCAAGGTGAAGATGAGCACGCGTCCCGGGGAACACCAGGGGCTGGGACTCGCACATTACCTGTGGTCGAGCTCGCCGTTGCGGCGCTACAGCGACCTCGTCAATCAGCGCCAGGTGCTGGCGACGCTCGAGGGCCTGACGCCGCCCTACGCCGAGAACGACGCCGAACTCTACGCGGCGCTCGTCGATTTCGAGGCGACCTACTCGAACTATGCCGAGTTTCAGGACCGGATGGAGCACTACTGGTGCCTGCGCTGGCTGCTGCAGGAGCGTGCCGTCGAAATGACGGCGACGGTCCTGCGCGAAAGCCTCGTCCGCTTCGATCGGCTGCCTCTCGTCGTGCGTCTGCCCGACCTGCCGGCACAGGCGCCGGAGTCGCGCGTCCGCGTCGCCATCGGTCGCATCGACCTGCTTCTCGCAACGCTCGAATGCCGATTCGCCGGGCAAGCGCCGGATTGACTCGCCGGATTCCCTCGACGTCGAGGCCAGGCGGATGTCCCCGGCCGCCGGGCCCGCCTTGCGCACCGCGCCCGACGGGTCGAAGCTGCGATAGACTGCTCTTTTTCCGCGTCACGAACTCTTGCCGCGCCGACCCGCCACGACGAGCACGCCCTTGCCCGTGCCTCCGGCCCTCAGGAAGGCGCCGACGGCACGCGTGCGCACTCCGGCCGCCAAGGCCCCGGTCGCCGCCAGGGTCTCGATCGCCGCCAAGGCCCCGATCGCCGCCAGGGCCCTGATCGTCGCCAAAGCCTTGATCGCGGCGAGCCCTCCGGTCGCCGCCACGGCCCCGAGGGGTGTCAGGTACCGGAATCTCCCCGCCGACCACGCCGCAAGCCGGCTCGTCATCTACACGCTCGGCGCCTCGCTCGCGATTCACGGAGTGCTGCTCGCGCTTCGATTCCGGCCGTTCGATTTCAAGAAGATGCAGGACCGCACGCCGCCGCTCGAAGTCGCGCTGGTGAACGCGAAATCGAAGTCGAAGCCGACGAAGGCCGACATTCTGGCGCAGGCCAACCTCGACGGCGGAGGCAACACCGATGCGAACCGCCAGGCGAAGACGCCGCTGCCGGTGCTGCCGAAAGCCGGCGCGAGCGGCGAGATCGCCGTCGCCGCGCAGAAGATCGAGGCACTCGAAACCGAGGCGAAGGAACTGATGACGCGCTTGAGGAGCGCGCCGACGGCGCCGTCGGCTCCGAAACCGGTCGACGTGCCCGAACCGGCAGTGCAGCCCTCGACGAACGAGCTGATGCAGCGCACCCTCGAGGCCATGCGGATCGAGGCGCGAATCGCGAAGGAAATGGAGATCTACCAGCAGCGGCCCAAGCGACGTTTCGTCGGTGGGCGCGCCGAGGAGTACCGGTTCGCCCGCTACGTCGAGGACTGGCGTTCCAAGATCGAGCGTGTGGGGAACCTCAACTACCCGGAGGCGGCACGCCAGCTCAAACTCTACGGCAACCTGCTGCTCACAGTGTCGATCCGCAGCGACGGCAGTGTCGAGAACGTCGAGATCAACCGCTCGTCGGGGCAAAAGGTGCTCGATGCCGCCGCGGTGAAGATCGTCCAGATGGCGGCCCCGTACGCGGCGTTCCCGGCGGAAATCAAGCGCGACACCGACGTACTGCACATCACGCGGACGTGGATGTTCACGAAGGGCGACGAGCTGCGCAGCGAATGAGCGAGGCGGGCGAGCGTCAGCGAGCCAAGGCCCGAAGGGCGCGTCGCCGAGCGATTGAGGGCGGCCGACGAGACGGTGCGCCGCATATTGTCGATTGTGCGGAGGCCGCCGTATGAGCGCCGGCCCTATCCGCCGCTGGACGTTGCGCATGCTCGCCGCGGTCGCCGTCGTCGTCTTCCTGTGGCTCGCGTGGATCGCCGGGCACATCGGCTGGTACCGGGTCCAGCCGCCGCGCGAAACATCCTTCATGGTGCAGCGGATGGACGAGGCGCGCGCGAAGAATCCGAAGGCCGCGCTGCAGTACCGCTGGGTTCCGTACGCGCGGATCTCGATCCACCTGAAGCGCGCGATGATCGCCGCCGAGGATGCGAAGTTCGCCGAACATGACGGTTTCGACTGGAGCGGAATCGAGAAGGCGCTCGAGAAAAACCGGAAGAAGGGCCGCGTCGTCGCGGGCGGCTCGACCATCACGCAACAGCTTGCGAAGAACCTCTTCCTGTCGCCGGCAAAGAGTTACTGGCGCAAAGGCGAAGAGGCGGTGGTCACGGTGCTGCTCGAAGCCTTGCTTCCGAAGCAGCGGATCTTCGAGCTCTACCTCAACGTGATCGAGTGGGGCAACGGCGTGTTCGGAGCGGAAGCGGCTTCGCAGCGATTCTTCGGCGTGACGGCGGGAGAGCTTTCCGCCGAACAGGCGGCGAGGCTCGCCGCGATGACACCCAGTCCCCGGTTGTTCGAACGCAGCCCCGGTTCGGCCTACCTTGCCGGACGCGTCGCGACGATCCTCGCGCGCATGCCTTCGGCGACGATTCCCTGATTCCGTCGCTCGCCGGATTCTTCCGGCGGCCCATGAATGCGCAGGGTTAGAATGCGGGCGGCTAGCTCTGCCTGCAGTCCTTCCTTGACTTCGACCCGGCCATGTCCGAATCCATCGAGATCGCCGACGCCACGCGGCCCGACGCGCCCGCGAGCGTGCAGGATGCGCTCGCCCGGGTAACGGGCCTTCTGCGCAAGCACCGGCTGGTCGAAGGGCTCGTGCGCGAGCAGCTGGGACGGCCGCCGACCGAGGCGCACGCGGAGCTCGCGGAAAGCGCCGTCTACAAGAAAAGCAAGGTGGCGCTGCAGCGCGAGCTCGATCGGCTGCACCCGGCCGACATCGCCTACATCCTCGAGGCGCTGCCGCTCGATGAGCGGCTGTACATCTGGGACCTGGTCCGCGCCTCGCGCGACGGCGACATTCTTCTCGAGGTCTCCGACGCGGTTCGCGAATCGCTCATCTCGTCGATGGACACCGACGAGCTTGTTGCCGCGACCGAGACACTGGAAGCCGACGAGATCGCGGAGCTCGCACCCGATCTGCCGCGGGAGGTGATGGACGATGTGTTCCAGAGCCTTCCGATCGAGGAGCGCGAGCAGCTGCGGGCCGCGATGTCCTTCGACGACGACATGGTCGGCGCGCTGATGGATTTCGAGGACATCACCGTGCGGCCAGACGTCACGCTCGAGGTGGTGCTCCGATATCTGCGCCGCTTCGACGAGCTGCCGTCGCAGACCGACCAGGTGTTCGTCGTCGACCGCGACGAGCGCCTGCTGGGCGTGTTGCCGGTCAACAGGCTGATCGTCACCGATCCCGAGACGACGGTCGAGGCGGTCATGCAACCGCCGGCGGTGAAGCTGCGGCAGCACGAGAAGGCCGACGTGGCGGCGTCCGCGTTCGAGCGCTACGACCTCGTGTCGGCGCCCGTCGTCGATACCCACGACCGGATGGTCGGGCGCGTGACCGTCGACGAAGTGCTCGACTTCGTCCGGCAAAGCGGCGGGGAAGACCTGCTCGCCCAGGCTGGGCTGCGCGAAGAGGAGGACGTCTTCGCCTCGGTGTGGGCATCGTTCCGCAATCGCTGGGCGTGGCTCGCCATCAACCTCGTCACCGCGTTCATCGCATCGCGCGTGATCGGCATCTTCGAAGGATCGATCGAAAAGCTGGTCGCGCTCGCCGCGCTGATGCCGATCGTCGCCGGCATCGGCGGCAATTCGGGCAACCAGACGATCACGATGATCGTGCGCGCCGCCGCGCTTGGCCAGGTGGCGATCGCCAATGCGCGGCAGCTCATCCGCAAGGAGATCACGGTGAGCCTCATCAATGGCGTCATCTGGGGCGGCGCGATGGGTCTCGTCGCGGCCGTATTGTACAAGGACCTGCCGCTCGGCCTCGTGATGGTGCTGGCGATGACCTTGAATCTGATGCTCGCCGCGCTGATGGGCGTACTGATCCCGATTTCCATGCTGAAACTCGGCCGCGATCCGGCGATGGGTTCGTCGGTGCTGATCACGGCAGTCACCGACTCGGGCGGATTCTTCATCTTTCTGGGACTTGCCACGCTGTTCCTGATTTGAGCAGACTCGCGGACTCGCTTCCGGGCCCGGCCCCTGCCCGTGGCCGGCGCCGCCAGCGGAATAAGTGGCGCTGATGTCCTGTTGACGCCGGTGTTCCCAACCACGTCAAGGAGATTCAAATGATTTCCCGACTCAGCGGCCTGCCGGCTGCGCTTCTCGTTCTGGCCATTTTCGCCTGCGGAACCACCGCGAGGGCGCAGGCCCCGGTCAAGATGGTCGACGGGGTCCTGACCAACACCGCCGGCATGACGCTCTACACGTTCGACAAGGATGCCGGCGGCAAGAGCGCGTGCAACGGTCCCTGCGCTGCCAACTGGCCGCCGTTGATGGCGGGCGCCGACGCCAAGGCCTCCGGCGACTGGTCGATCGTGACGCGCGACGAGGGCGCCAAGCAGTGGGCGTACAAGGGCAAACCCGTCTACCTGTGGGCGAAGGACCAGAAGCCCGGCGACAAGACCGGGGACGGCGTCAACAGCATTTGGCACATCGCCAAGCAGTGAGAGGAATCGATTAGCCGGGATCGCGAAATCGGGTTCGGGCCCGCGTTTTCGATGCCCGGCGCGGTTATCGCTCGGACGCCGGAAAACGCGGAGTCCGACTCCATTCACCACGGCGCGCGCTGAAGGCACGAGGAGCCCGGTTTCGGCTGACGCGGAGTAAGCTATGGGTGCGCGAAGCGCGACCCCGAGCTTCCTCCCCGACTTCGGGATCGCGCGTTTTTTCCAACGGGGACGCCACGCTCCGACACCGTGCCGCAGCTGCCTGCAACCGACGCCCCGGCCCTCCCTCATCCGGATTTGGTCGCCGCCATTCCGCGGCTGCGGCGGTACGCGCGGGTGCTGACCGGCGATGCCGCCCGTGCCGACGACCTCGTCCAGGACACGCTTGCGCGCGCATGGGAGAAGCGGCGGTTGTGGCAGACCGGCAGCGATCTTCGCGCGTGGCTGTTCACGATCATGCACAACGTGCACATCAACCAGCTCGCGCTCGCGCGCCGCGACGCCGCGAATGTCTCCCTCGACGCGGATCCGGGCAACCCTTCGTGGCAGCTCCCTGTGCGCGCGAACCAGCTCGATCGCGTCGAGTTGCTGGAGGTCGTCCAGCAGATTGGCCGGCTTCCCCCCGACCAGCGCGAGGTCTTGCTGCTCGCCGCCGTCGAAGAGTTGCGCTACGAGGAAATCGCCAGCATCTTGTCGATCCCCATGGGCACCGTGATGTCCCGGCTTTCGCGCGCGCGGGACAAGCTGCGGCGACTGATCGACGAACCGGCTTCGACGCTGCGCGTCGTCAAATGAATATCCGGATGCCTTCGTGAATACCGGTAGCCAAATGCCGATCTCCGACACCGACGTCCACGCGTACGTCGACGGTCAGCTCGCGCCCGGGCGCGTTGTGCGTCTCGAGGCGTCGCTTGCCACCGACCCCGGGCTCGCAGCGCGCATCTCGGAGATGCGCGCGCAGAACGCCACGCTGCGCGACGCGCTCGACGCGGTGCTGTCCGAGCCGATTCCCGAAGAGCTGCTCGCCGCGGCCACGGCGCCCGATACGCGTGCCTCCCTCTCCCGCCGCTGGCTTGCGCCGTTGTTCGCGGTGGCCGCTTCGCTCGTCGTCGGCGTGGGCCTCGGTTGGTTCGGCCGCGACGCGCTGATCGAACGCACGGGAACGCCGACGACGTTCGCGCGGCAGGCCGCGTTCGCGCATGCGTTGTACGCCGCCGACGTCAACCGGCCCGTCGAGATCTGGGCAAACGAGGAAAAGCGGCTGGTCACCTGGCTCACGAAACGCCTCGGATTCGGTGTCCACGCGCCTGATCTGAACGGTCTGGGATATGCGCTGGTCGGCGGCCGGCTCGTCGCCGGCAACGAGAAGCCGACCGCGTTGTTCATGTACGAGAACGCGGACAAAGAGCGCCTGTCGCTGCAGGTGCGCAGGCAGGCGCCCGGCACCGGCGAGACCGCGTTCCGCTATGCCGCGGAAAACGGCGTAGGCGTGTTCTACTGGATCGACGACGCCTGCGGTTACGCGATCTCGGGCAATGTCGACCGCGCGCAGCTGCTCAAGATCGCGCATGTCGTCTACGGCCAGCTCGCGGCGGCGGAGGCCAGCGCGCCGAAGTAGGCTCCGGCCGCGTCTGGCGCTGCGTCGAGTGCCCGTGGTACGGTGAGGCCCCCGTAACGCCGCATGGCGGCCGCGCGTTGAACAATGCGCGCCGCGGACTGTCGAGCGAATTTCTGATCCAGCACACCAGTGCAATCTCCTCCCGCCCGCCCTGGTGACTCGATCGAAGACGTCGACACGCCGGCGCTCGTCGTCGACCTCGACGTGTTCGAGCGCAATCTCGACCTGATGGCCAACGCGGTGCGCGGCGCGGGGGTCGTGCTGCGTCCGCATGCGAAGGCGCACAAATGCCCGGACATCGCGCACGCGCAGATCGAGCGCGGTGCCGTCGGCATCTGTTGCCAGAAGGTCGGCGAAGCCGAGGCGTTCATCGCCGCCGGCATTCGCGACGTGCTCGTCACCAACGAGATCGTCGGCCAAACGAAACTCGCGCGGCTTGCCGAGATGGCAAAAGTGGCAAAGGTCGGCGTGCTGGTGGACGATGCCGCCAGCGTCAGTCACATCGGCGCGGCGGCGCGGGCCGCCGGGGTTTCGATCGATGTGCTGGTCGAGATCGACGTCGGCGCGAATCGCTGCGGCACGTTGCCCGGCGCGCCGGCGGTGGCGGTTGCCCGAGTGATCGCGCGTACGCCGGGGCTTTCGTTCCGCGGGGTTCACGCCTATCACGGTGCCGCGCAACACCTGCGCACGCCGGAGGAGCGGCGAGCCGCGATTGCGCGCGCAGCGGAGTTCGCAGGCGAGACGAAGGCGGCAATCGAGGCGGCCGGGATCGCGTGCCCGACAATCACCGGCGCGGGCACCGGGACCTGGCAGCACGAGCGCGACAGCGGCGTCTACACCGAGATCCAGCCCGGCTCGTACATCTTCATGGACGCCGACTACGAGCGCAACGCGCTCGCGCCGGATCAGCATCACTTCGAGCAGAGCCTGTTCGTGCTGGCGACGGTGATGAGCGCGCCGGTGCGCGAACGCGCCGTCGTCGACGCAGGATTGAAGGCGTTCGCCTTCGACTCCGGCCCTCCGGTCGTTTACGGCGCGCGCGGATTGACGTACGTGAAAGCGTCGGACGAGCATGGCGTGCTCGCCGTCGCTCCCGACATCGGACCCCCGCTCATCGGCGACCGCCTGTGGCTCGTTCCCGGCCATTGCGATCCGACGGTCAACCTCTACGACTGG
>Ga0315287_10006846_pt1 | contig 11387 bp, 12 predicted proteins | sample YL17G11_0_MG_FD_205037 | JGI IMG/M metagenome (GOLD analysis project Ga0315287, IMG submission 205037) | Sediment microbial communities from Yellowstone Lake, YNP, Wyoming, USA - YL17G11_0 | ecosystem: Environmental > Aquatic > Freshwater > Lake > Sediment | place: USA: Wyoming | collected...
CGCTCGACCCGTTGATGGCCGACGGGGCCGTCGTGGTCGACGTCCGCGAGCCCCGCGAGTGGGAGGAGGTGCGCGTGCCCGGGGTGGTGCTGATCCCCCTGGGTGACCTGCCCGCCCGCGCCGCGGACATCCCGGCCGCCGACACCGTCTACGTGATCTGCCGCAGCGGCGCCCGGAGCCTGCGGGCCTGCGAGTTCCTCCTCGCCGGTGGCCGTGACCCGGTGAACGTGGCCGGTGGCACCCTCGCGTGGATCAGCTCGGGCCGCCCCACGGAGTCCGGCCGGTGAAGTGGGCCAGTGAAGTGGGGCAGTGAAGTGGGCCAGCCGTGAGTGACGACTTCGAGCTCATCGAGACCGACGAGGCGTTCGCCGTGCTGGTCGACCGCCTCGTCGACGCGCCCCGCTACGCCATCGACACCGAGTTCCACCGCGAGCGCACCTACTTCCCCCACGTGGCGGTGGTGCAGGTGGCCGACGAGCACGGGGTCGCCCTGGTCGATGCCCTGGCCGTCGACCTCGCGCCGTTCCGGGCGGTGCTCGAGGGCCCCGGCCTGGCCGTCATGCACGCGGCGCGCCAGGACATGGAGGTGATGGAGCGGTCATGCGGCACCGTGCCCGCGCGCCTGCTCGACACGCAGCTCGCCGCCGGATTCCTCGGCTACACCTCGCCGTCGCTGGCCATCCTGTTGGAGCGCGAGCTGAAGGTGCGCACCGGCAAGGCCGACCGGCTCACGGACTGGTTGCACCGCCCGCTCACCGACCGCCAGCTCAGCTACGCGGCCGACGACGTGGCCCACCTGCTCGCCCTGCACGACCGGCTGTGGGCCCGCCTCGAGGAACGGAGCCGCACCGACTGGGTGCTCGAGGCCTGCGAGGAGCTGCGCACCGAGCCCCGGGGGCCGCGGTCGCCCGAAGAGGCGTGGCGGCGAATCAAGGAGATCCGCCACCTCAAGGGCTCGCGGCTGGCCCTGGCCCAGGCCGTGGCCGGATGGCGCGAGCAACGGGCCGCGGCGACCGACACCACGCCCCGCTTCATCCTGTCGGACCTCGGCGTGGTGTCGGTGGCCTCCTCGGCCCCCTCCACCACCGACGAGCTGCGCCAACTGCGCGGGGTCGACGGCCGGGTGCTGAAGGGTGGGGCCGGTGAGGAACTGCTCGCGGTGATCCGCGAGGCCCGCACGGCATCGCCCGCGCCCCGGGAACCCGCCTCGGCGCCCGAGCTTTCCTCGGAGTTGCGGCCGGTGGTGCCCCTCATCTCGGCCTGGCTCAACCAGCGGGCCCGCGACCTCGACCTCGAGACGTCGCTGCTGGCCACCCGCAGCGACCTCGAGGACCTCCTGCGCGGCGCCCCCGACGCCCGCCTCACCCACGGCTGGCGGGGGGAGATCGTGGGCGAGCCCATCCGCCGGCTGGTGGCGGGGGAGACGGCGCTGGCCTTCGAACAGGGCCGGGGCCTGGTGCTGGTCGAACGGGTGGGCGAGCGCGTCACCGACTGAGCGCGTCACCGACTGAGCGCGAACCCGCCCGCCAGCACCACCAGCACCATCACGCCCACGAGGGCGAAGCGCGTGTCGCCCCGCCGGAACCACCGGCCCACCAGCCAGAGCACGCGCACCACGGGGATGCCGATCAGCAGCACGATCATCCCCGTGGCCGCCGCACCGCCCAGGTCGCCGGGCGCCAGCAAGGCCACCAGCGCCAGCACGATGACGGCCACGGTCTCGGCCTGAAGGAACTCGCCCATCGGACGGAACCGCTCCTCGCGCGGGTCGTGGGGCCGCCCGGGCGACATCGGGTGGGTCATCGCGACCTCCCCAGCACCACGACCGCCACGATGACGAGGAGCACCCCGGTCACGACGCGGGTCGCCCGGGCCGGCAGGCGGCTCTGCAACAGGGCGCCGCCCATCGCCCCCACCAGTGCCCCCAGGCCCACGGCGGCGCCGGAACGGAAGTCGATACGTCCCTGGCCGGTGAACACGATGAGCCCGGCGGCCGCGGTGATCCCCATCGTGAAGGTTGACGTGGCGGCGGCCACCTTGACCGGCACCTTCATGACCTCGCTCATGGCCGGCGTCTTGAGGAAGCCGCCACCCACGCCGGCCATCCCCGAGATCGTCCCCGCCACGAGGGACACCGCGAGCCCCAGCGGCACCCGGGTGGCCTGGTACGGGATGGCCTGGCCGCCCTGGTGGTAGGTGCCCCCGAGGGTGCCGGGCCACTCCCCGGGGGAGTCGTCGGTGAAGGAGCTGTCGGGCAGGTTGCGCACGCCGCGCCGGGCCAGGGTGGCGATGGCCCCGGCGAGGGCGCCGAGGCCGAGGGTCCGGGCCAGCCACTGCTGGGACACCACGGTGGAGGCGAGGGCGCCGGCCACGGCGCCCACCGAGGCGATCGACTCCACGGTGAGGCCCAGGCGGTGGTGCACCAGTCCGTCGTCGAGCTGGCGGGTGGCGGCCGCGAGCGAGGTGGCGGCCACGGTGATCAGCCCCAGCGGGGCGGCCTCGAGGGGGCTCATGTCGAGTGCCAGCAGCACGGGCACCAGGATCGTCGCCCCGCCGATCCCCCCGACGGCCCCGAGGCAGGCCGCGACACCGCCGAGGACGACCAGCGCCCATTCCGGGGGCAGGCCGGAGGGCATCAGTGCAGCGCCACGACGCGGGCCTCGTCCGGGCCCAGGGTGCGCCCCGCTCTGTCGAGGGTTGCGCTGCCGCCCGGGACGGTGCCGCCCAGGACGGTGCCGGCCGACACCGCGTCGGCCACGGCATCGCCGGTGAAGTTGACGGCCACCTCGACCACGGCGGGCCCGGTGGCGGGGTGCTCGAGGCTCCGCCGCCAGCGAAGCACACCCGTGGGGGCGTCGAGCAGCTCGATGGCGCCGCGCTGGAGTGCCGGCGTGGCGCGCCGCAGGGCCAGGAGGCGCCGGTAGTGCTCGAGCATCGAGGTCGGCACCCCGGCCTCGGCGGCGACGCTGTGGGCGGCGGCATCGGGCGGCATCGGCAACCAGGCCCGTGGTCCCCAGCCCCCGTCGTCGGTGGCGGTCCAGGGGATCGGCGCCCGGCACCCGTCGCGGCCGCCGGGGTCGAGCACCCGCTCGGGGGGGACCACGGCGTCGGCCAGGCCGAGCTCCTCGCCCTGGTACAGGAACGGCGTGCCCCGGAGGGTCAACAGGGTGACCGCGGCGGCGCGGGCGCGGGCCTCGGAGCCGTAGCGGGTGACGTGGCGGGGAAGGTCGTGGTTGCTCAGCACCCAAGTGGGCCAGGCGCCCACCCGGTCGTGGCCGGCGTAGGCCAGCTCGAGCTCGTGGCGCCACACCGCCGCGTCCCACTGGGCATGGAGGATCAGGAAGTTGAAGGCCAGGTGCAGCTCGTCGCCGAGGCCCAGGTAGCTGAGCTGCTGGTCGCGGTCGAACACGGCGGTCTCGCCGAGCAGGAGGTGCGCTCCGGGCTCGTCGCCGTCGACCACACGGCGCAGGTGGCGCAGGCACTCGTGCGTGCCGGGGCCGTGGTCGAAGATGCAGGCCGGCAGGCCGGCGAGCTCGTCCGGCGCGTCGGGGAGCTCGGGGCCCTTGCCGATGCAGTGCACCACGTCGGCCCGGAAGCCGTCCACGCCCCGGGCCATCCAGAACCGCAGCACGTCGGACATCTCCTCGACCACGCGGGGCTCGTCCCAGTTGAGGTCGGGCTGCTCGGGCAGGAACAGGTGCAGGTAGTACTGCCCGGAGGCTTCGTCGAGGGTCCATGCCGGCTCGTCGCCGAAGGCCGCCCTCCAGTTGTTGGGGGGCCCGCCGCCGGGGGCGGGGTCGCGCCAGACGTAGTGGTCGCGGCGGGGGCTGTCGACCGACCGGCGGGCCTCGACGAACCACGGGTGGCGGTCGGAGGTGTGGTTGGGCACGTAGTCGAGCACGACCTTGAGCCCGGCGCCGTGGGCGGCGGCCACGAGGGCGTCGAAGTCGGCCAGGGTGCCGAACACGGGGTCGATGGCGCAGTGGTCGGCCACGTCGTAGCCGAAGTCGGCCATGGGCGAGGGGTACACGGGTGACAGCCACAGGGCGTCGATGCCGAGGTCGACCAGGTGGGGGAGGTGCTCGAGCAGCCCCGGCAGGTCGCCGATGCCGTCACCGTCGCCGTCAGCGAAGCTGCGGGGGTAGATCTGGTAGATGACCGCGGTGTGCCACCACGGAACGTCGTCGCTTGGATCCACGAACTCACTCTCCGTCGCACTGGGGGTGGTCGATTCCGGTCACATCCTTGCACCCTGATCGTGAACTGTGGTTCACCCCGCGCTACACTTCAGCACTCGTTCACCAACGACGGGGAGTGCGCCGTGAAGAAGGGTCGGCACCGCCGATACGAAGAGGCCAGAGCCCTCAAGCGTGGCTCTGACCTCGACATCGAGAGCATCTTCAGCGACCTGTCGGACGAGCGCGCCTCGATCCAGCCCGACGGGCCCCGCACCGACGGGCCCCGAACCGACGAGCCCGACGAGCTCGACGACGGCGAGGGCCACCTCGACGACGAGCTCATCGAGGATGAGCTCGAGCAGCGCTGACCAGCTCGCCGGCCTCCAACATCCTCCACAGATCCTGATCGTCGCGCACGGGCTCACCCGCGATGCTGAGCCCTGGAGGGGCCGACCCGGCTGAGCGGGGATGGCGGAACGCCAGTGGGCCGGTCCGCAGCGCCCCGTCGGCGAAGGTGATGACCGGGTCGATCCCGAGCCGGCGCACGGCCTCGTCGAACACCTCGAGCACGCCGATGTGCAAGGTGGCGGTCATCGGGTCGCACAGGCCCTCGATGTCGGGCTCCTCGAATGGCTGCATCACCCGGCGCCGGGCGTCGAACACCGGCTTCAGCGCCTCGGCGTGGCGGCCGTGGCGCATCCGGGCCTGTTCCCGCACGCGGGGCGCCCGGGCCGGCACCCCATCGAGGCGGTCGTGGTGGCGCCACAGGCGGGCCCGGGCCGCGACCTGCTCGATGCGGGCGGCGTCGTCGGGTGACAGGAAGGTGCCCACCGGGCCGCGCAGGGCCCGGGTCGACGCGGCGATCTCGGTCAGCACCGCCACGAGCATCCGGTTGGCGGGGCAGTCGAACGTGCGACGGGCCGTCGTGCACACGAAGACGTCGTCGTTGCCGAGGGCGTTGGCCCGCGCGGTGATGGTCTCCGACCACACCACCGGCCCCCGCACCGAGTTCACGCACCGCTCGAGGGTGTCGGCCAGCTCCAGGGGCAGGGAACGCACCCGCTCGCCCATCGTGGCCAGGAGCGCCTCGGCCTCCACCGACGCGGCCAGGGAGATCCGCGCCGCCTCTCGCAGCACCGCCGGGGGAAGCCCCGTCATGGCCGACGCCGCCGCCACTGCGGGGATGCGCCGGTCGCGCCGGCGCCACAGTTGGGCGGTGGCGGAGGTCATCGGGTCGGTCCCCGTCACGCCGTCCACTGTCACGCCGTCCCGTTACACCATGAGCTCTTCGCCGAGGAGCTCCTCGATGACCCGGTGCGCCTCGGCCTGCTCCGCCTCGGCCAGTCGGGGGGCCATCTCGTTGAACAGCTCCACGGCCTGGTACTCGTCGATTCCCTCGAACTGCGGCAGGAAGAACCCGTAGAACACCTCGTAGAGCAGGCGGGAGGGGGTCACGTCGTCGCGCATGCGGCGCTTCACGTAGCGCTTGGCGTCCACGTAGATGGCGGGGCCCAGGTTGTTCAGGCGGCGCAGGGGCAACAGCTCCTTCAGGATCTCGCCGCCGCCCTCGAGCAGGCGCTCGTAGGCCCAGTCGGGAGGGGGGCCGACCTCGATGAAGGCGAAGCGGCGCATGAGGGCGTAGCTCATGTCGAACAGCAGGTTCTTGTCGATGGCGTTCATGGTCGCCACGATTCGCCAGCTGGCGGGCACCCGGATCGGGTCGGTGCCCTCCGGGGGGTCGACACCGGGGGGAACGAGGCTGATGGGGATCACCTGGCCGGATCGCCGGTAGGGCAGCACGACCGCCGAGCCCGACAGCACGGTGAACAGCTGGCCGAAGGCCCGGTCGAAGTTCGAGCGGTTCATCTCGTCGACCACCAGCCACTTGCCACTCTCGATGGCCTCCACGAACAGTCCGGGCCGGAAGATCAGGCCCTCGGGCGTGGGTTGCAGGCCCCCGATGGTCTCGAACGTCGTCCACTCCGAGGTGGCGGTGGTGGGCTGGTAGCCGGTGCACAGCATGGCGTGGCGGCCCAGCTCGGCGGCCAGGTAGGCCAGGGTGGTCTTCCCCGTGCCCGGCGGTCCGGTCAGGATCACGTGCTTGCCGGAGTCGAGGGCCGCGACCAACTGCTCGACGACGTACTCGGGGAAGATCAGCCCCCGTTCCTCACTGAGGCGGGAGAGCTCCGGCGCGGAGAAGGCACTCACGAACCGAGCATCGGCAGACCCGGCTCGGGGCTGTAGAAACCCTTCCAGCCGGGGCCGGGCCGGGAGCTCGGGCCGGAGGGCCTCCGCTCAGCCGGGGCGGCGCGCCGGGTGGGGCACGGGGGTGCCCTCGCTGTCGCGCAGTGCGATCTCGGCCACGAGGCGCTCGTACACCCCGTCACCCACGAGGCCGACGATCTCGTCGCGCAGCGTCTCGATCACCGGGGAGCTGTCGACGAATGCCTCGGGGCCCTCGGTGCACCACCAGTGGAAGTCGCGGCCGCCCTCGCCCCAGTCGCGGCGCTTCCACTCGCGCAGGGTGTGGGTGGAGTGCTCCACCTCGTCGAGGTGGTGGGTGAGCCGCAACGGCAGCTGCCAGCACACCTCCGGCTTCCAGTCCATGGGCCGGTCACCGTTGTCGAGGGCGGCGACGTGCAGGGCGCACCCGCCCCCCCGCTCGAAGTCGGGCCGGTTGAGCATGATGCAGGCGCCGTCGTGGGTCCTGGTCACCCAGTCGCCGTCCTCGTTGCGCTCGATGGCTCCGCCGGCCTTGCGGGCGGCCTTGCGGAACTGCCACTGGCTGTCGTCGAGGCGGTCGATGTAGCCCCGCACCGTCACGCGGTCGTTCTTGTCGGCGAAGTGGGCCCCGTGCGAGCAGCACCCGTGGCCGAGGTGCTCGGCGTCGTCGTCGAGCACGCCCTTGCATCCGTCGCCGAAGATGCAGCGCCACGAGCTGAGCAGGAACGTGAGGTCGAACAGGTACGTGTCGCCGTCGTGCTCGAAGGACAGCCAGTCGCGCCGCGACCGGGTCACCTCGGGATCGTCGGCCGATGACAGCACGATGGAGCCGTTCGCGCCGGGGGACCTGGTGATGCTCGCCACGGCGTGACACTACCGAGCGCCGGGCCCGGGGCGCGACACCGTTACGCTTCGCGTCGTGGTGACATCGGCGACATTCCCCCGACGATCGGCGCTGAACTGACGCCGAGGTGGCGCGGGCGGTGGCGGCAGCCGCGCGGCGCGTCCGACCCGGTGGTGGCCCATCTCGTGGCCGACCTCGTGGCCGAGCTCGGCGAGGGCGCGGTGCTCACCGAGCCGGCGGCCCTGCGCCTCTACGGCCACGACGCCTCGACCATCCGGGGCGACGCCCCGCCGGTGGTGTGCCTGCCGCGCACCTCCCGCCAGGTCGCCACCTGCGTTCGGGTCGCGGTCGCCCACGGGCGGCCGTTCATGGCCCGGGGCGCAGGCACCGGCCTCGCCGGGGGAGCGGTCCCCACGGGCGACCCGGTGGTGATCGTGACCACCCGGATGGACCGGGTGCTGCACCTCGACGTGCCCGGCCGGCGGGCCTGGGTGCAGCCCGGAGTGCTCAACCTCGACCTCGACCGCCGACTCGCCCCGCACGGCCTGCAGTTCGCCCCCGACCCCTCGAGCCAGCAGGCCTGCACGATCGGGGGCAACGTGGCCAACAACAGCGGCGGGCCCCACTGCCTGGCCCTGGGCGTGACCTCGGCCCACGTGCTGGCCGTCGAGGTGGTGTTGCCCGACGGTGAGGTGGTGGTGCTCGGTGGCGACGGGCCCGAGCCACCGGGCTACGACCTGCGGGGCGCGTTCGTGGGCAGCGAGGGGACCCTGGGTGTGGCCACCGCGGTGTTGGTGCGCCTGACACCGCTGCCTCCGGCGGTCGAGACGATGCTCGTGACCTTCGACGACCTCGACCGGGCCGCGGCCACCGTGTCGGCGATCATCGCCGCGGGGATCGTGCCGGCCGCCCTCGAGATGATGGACGGCGGCCTGGCCGCGGTGGTCGAGGACTTCTGCGGAGCCGGCTACCCGCGTGACGCCGCCGCGGTACTGCTGGTGGAGGTCGACGGCCCCCCGCACCAGGTCGCCGCCGACGCCGCCGTGGTGGAGGCCATCGCCCGCGCCGAGCAGGCCCGCGCCGTGCGCGGGGCCGCCGACGACGCCGAGCGGGCCGCGCTCTGGAAGGGCCGCAAGTCGGCCTTCGGCGCGATCGCCCGCATCCGTCCGGACTACTACCTGCACGACACGGTGGTGCCGCGTGCCGCCCTGGTGGACGTGCTGCGCCAGGTGCGGGCCATCGCCGAGGACTGTGACCTGTTGGTGTTCAACGTGTTCCACGCGGGCGACGGCAACCTGCATCCCCTGCTGCTCTTCGACGCCCGCGAGCCGGGGGTGATGGACCGGGTGCACTCCGCCGGCCGGCGGATCGTGGAGGTGTCCCTCGCCGCGGGCGGTGTCCTCTCGGGGGAGCACGGCATCGGCCTCGAGAAGCGGGGGTTCATGGCCGACATGTTCGGCCCCGCCGACCTCGAGGCCCAGGCCCGGCTGCGGTGCGCGTTCGACCCCGAGGGTCGGTCCAACCCCGACAAGGTCCTGCCCGGCGGCTCACGCTGCGGCGACCTCGCGGGTGGCCCTGCCAGTCCCGGCTCTGCCGGCCCTGGTGCCGGAGCGGGGGACGCGGCGGAGGCCGGGCTGTGGGTGTGAGCGCGGCCGGCCGACCCGCGCCCTTTGCGGCGATGGACGCCCTCGCGCTCGAGGTGGGGCCGACGGGCCCGGTGGCCGCCGTGGGTGGCGGCACCCGCGGCGACCTCGGTGGGGCCCTCGACGCCGGCACCCGGACGGTCGGCGCACCGCAGGGCATCCTGGCCCTGTGCCCCGAGGAGCTGGTGGTCACCGTGGGGGCGGGCACCCCGACCACCGAGTTGGAGGCCGCCCTGGCCGAGGTGGGCCAGATGGTGGCCCTGCCGGTGGCGGAGGGCTCGACGGTGGGGGGCACGCTCGCGGCCGGCCACTCGTCCCTTCACGCCCTCGCCCTGGGCCCGGCGCGCGACGCGCTGTTGCAGGCCCGGGCGGTCGATGCCTGGGGACGGGTGGTGACCGCGGGCGGGCCCACGGTGAAGAACGTGTCGGGATTCGACCTGTGCCGCCTGCTGGTGGGCTCACTCGGCACGTTGGCCCTGCTGGGCGAGGTCACCCTGCGCACCCGGCCCCGCTGGCGCGCCGGCGTGTGGGTGGCGGGTGTGGCCGACCCGGCGGGGGTGCTGGCCGCCGGCGCCGGGCCCACCGCGCTGCTATGGGACGGCGAGCGCGTGTGGGCACACCTCGCCGGCCACACCGACGACGTGGCTGCGGCGGCCGCGCGCCTCGCCGCGTTGGGCTGTGATGCCGTGGTCGACGGCCCGCCGCCCCTCCCCCCGCACCGGGGCTCGGTGGCCCCCTCCACGGTGGGGGAACTGCCGGCGGGCCACGGCGGGGGGTTCGTGGCCGAACTGGGCGTGGGCACGGTGCACACCCAGCGGGCCCCCGAGGCCCCGGCGATGCCGCGCCGACTGCACGAACTGCATTGCTCGGTGAAGGCCCGCTTCGACCCCGACGGTCGCCTCGCCCCCGGCCGCTCGCCCCTGCACGGCGTGCGTGTCACGGGGTGATGTGAGGATGGGGCCCATGCAGGACGCACGTCGGGGGCCCCTCGGCCTCGATGGCGACACGCTGGCGGGCTGCGTGCAGTGCGGCCTGTGCCTGCCGCACTGCCCCACGTTCCGGGTCAGCGGCGAGGAAGCGCGGTCTCCCCGGGGGCGCATCGACGCCATGCGCGACGTCGAGTGGCGGGGCGCGCCGGTCGGCGCCGGCTTCGCCGAGGCCATCGACAGCTGCGTCGGCTGCCGGGGATGTGAGACGGCGTGCCCATCGGGGGTGCACTTCGGCGAGCTGCTCGAGGGCACCCGCCACGCCCTGGCCGCTGGGGCCGGCCCCAGCCCCGTCGGCCCCCTGCAGCGATGGGGCCTGGCTCGGCTCGACCGGCCCCGGCTGCTGCGCGCCGGAGCACTGGCGCTGGCCGTGGCCCAGCGCGTCGGCATGGGCGGCGTCACCCGCCGTCGCAACCTGCCCCTCCTGCCGGTGCGCCGCGAGCCACTGCGCTCCACCGGCGACGACGTGGTGCTGCTCACCGGCTGCGTCATGGACGCGGTGCAGCGCGACGTGCACGCCGCCGCGGTCCGTGTGCTCACCGCCGCGGGCTTCGGTGTGCGGGTGCAGCCCCGGCCGGGGTGCTGCGGGGCGCTTGCCGCCCACGCCGGCCTCAGCGGGCTGGCCGCCCGCCAGGTCGACGCCCTCGCCGCCGGGCTCCCGGCGGGTGTGCCCGTGCTCGTCGACTCCGCCGGGTGCGGGGCGGCGGTGCTGGAGGCGGGGCGGCGGCCCGGCGCGCCGGCCGCGGTGGTGTCGTTGTCGGAGCGGGCCGTCGACATCTCGACCTTCCTCGCCCGCGAACTGCGGCGGCTGCCGGCTCCTTCGCCCGATGCGGCCCGGCCCGTGGTGGCCGTTCAGGACCCCTGCCACCTGCGCCACGTACAGCACGCCCACGAGTGCGTGCACGAGGTGCTCGCCCGCTACGTGGAGGTACGGGCCCTCGACGACGAGGGCCTGTGCTGCGGGGCCGGCGGCTCGTACTCGCTGCGGCACCCCGGCGAGGCCGCGGCCATCAGGGAGCGCAAGCTGGCGGCCATCGGCCGCACCGGCGCCCCGGTGGTGGCCTCGGCCAACCCCGGTTGTGCGTTGCACCTCGCCGCCGGCGGGGCGACGGTGCTGCACCCGGTGCAGGTGATCGACAGGATGTGCCGCACGGGGAGCCTGGCACCGTGAGCAGGCACGACACAGCAGGCACGACACAGCAGCAGGAGGGCCGTGATGGCCGGTGAGTTCGAGGAGATCAGGGGGCGCCTGGAGGCGATCGCCGAGGAGCTGGCCGACCTGGCCATCGTGAGGCTGCGGGAGTCGATCGACGCCGGCGGCCACGAGCTGCCGGTGGACGAGAAGCGCCTCACCCGGGCCCGCCGGGCGGTGGAGAAGGCCGTCGCCCTGCTCGACGAGCCCGACGACCACTGAGGGGATCGCTCAGTCGCGGTTGAGCGCCTGCACCAGGTGGTGCAGGCGGGCGAAGTGGTCGTTGACGAAGTGCAGCCGCAGGCGGGGCAGGGCCACGGC
>Ga0315287_10006848_pt1 | contig 11385 bp, 12 predicted proteins | sample YL17G11_0_MG_FD_205037 | JGI IMG/M metagenome (GOLD analysis project Ga0315287, IMG submission 205037) | Sediment microbial communities from Yellowstone Lake, YNP, Wyoming, USA - YL17G11_0 | ecosystem: Environmental > Aquatic > Freshwater > Lake > Sediment | place: USA: Wyoming | collected...
CCCGTTATGACCGTCAGGGAGCTTCCGACCTTCTTCTCCGGCGTCTCCAGCCGCGTAGCCGTGACGACGATGTCGCGCCGCAGCACCGAGCTGGTTTTGTCTTGGCGGTCGTCGGCGCGAAGGCCGGACGGGATGAGCGCGAGGAGGCCGGCGAGGGCGAGCGTTCGTCTGTCCATGGGAGGAGCTCCGCAGCCGCCCCCGCCGCTTTTAGTTTCCCGTCTTCCGCCCGAAGACCGGTCGACCCTGGCTTACGGAAGGTCTCCTGACTCCCGGATCGCTCTCCTCCCAAGCCTTCCAGCCATGTGGCCGTGGCGTCTCTTGGGATTCGTCCCCGGTTACAGTAGCGGGGGCTGTGTCCGCATCCGACGGACTTCCCTTCTAATAAACCGTGAGGATTTTAATCTAAAAGACAAAAGGGGTCAAACCTTAAATCCAATACGATTTAACCCCTTCTTGAAAACTGGATGGCGGGCAGAAAAATCCCAATGGCTATTTTTATAGGTTTTTCGAATTCCCCTTGATGACCATTTTCAATTATACCACAAAACCGCAAGGAAAGCAATGATTTTTTTAGATCTTTTTAAAAATACCTTGATGGCCGGACCCGCGACAGATTTTTACCTATAAAACAGCCCTTTCACTCGGTTTTATTAGAAACGTTCAGGCTAAGGTCCCTCGTTTTGAGATTTACCCTGAAAAATTGTATAGTGGGGACACCTTTAGGAGGGATAAAAATGCCCATTATCGAGGAGAAAGGCCTGAAAAACGGGGATTTTCGGCTCGTCGGGCACCATTTTGTGGACTGGATCGCCGACTATTTCGAGAATGTCGAGAAATACCCCGTTCTTTCCCCGCTCGAGCCGGGCGACGTCAAGAAATATATCCCCGCCGTCCCGCCCTCCAGGGGCGAGGCCATGACGGAGATCTTCCGGGATTTCGAGAGGGTCCTCCTGCCCGGGGTCACTCACTGGCAGCACCCCGGCTGGTTCGCCTACTTTCCGGCTAATAACAGCCCCGCTTCGGTTCTGGGGGAATTCCTCACCGCCGGCCTCGGCGCCCAGTGCATGATCTGGCAGACCTCGCCGGCGGCGGCCGAGCTTGAGGAAGTCGTCCTCGATTGGCTGCGGCAGATGACCGGGCTCCCCGAGGGCTTTTCCGGCGTTATCCAGGACACGGCCTCGACGGCCACCCTGTGCGCCCTGCTTTCGGCGAGGGAAAGGGCGACCGGCTTCACCTCGAACGAAGCCGGCCTCCAGGCTCCGCTGACTGTCTACGCGTCCGAGGAGGCCCATTCGAGCGTTGACAAGGGCGTCAAGATCGCCGGGTTCGGGATTAACAACTTCCGCCGTATTCCGACGGACGAGCGGTTCGCCGTCATCCCGGAAAAGCTCGAGGAGACCATGACCAGGGACCGGGACGCCGGGTTCGTTCCGGCCTGCGTCGTGGCCACGGTCGGCACGACGTCATCGGGGGCCATCGACCCCTTAAGGGCGGTCGGCGAGATTTGCAGGAGGTGCGGCGCCTGGTTCCACGTCGACGCGGCCTGGGCCGGGACGGCCGCCCTGCTCCCCGAAAAGCGCTGGATCCTCGACGGGGTCGAGCTGGCCGATTCCTTCGTCTTCAACCCCCACAAGTGGATGGCGACCAACTTCGACTGCTCGGCTTATTTCGTCAAGGACCCGGCGACGCTCGTCCGGACCTTCGAGATCCATCCTGAATACCTCAAGACCGGCGTCGATGCCAAAGTCAAGAATTACCGGGACTGGGGCATCCAGCTGGGCCGGCGCTTCCGGGCCCTCAAGCTCTGGTTCGTCATCCGCTCTTACGGTGTCGAAGGGCTCCAGGCCATGGTCCGCGAGCACCTGCGCCTGGCGGCGCTCGTCAAGGACTGGGTTGAGGGAGACGGCCGCTTCGAGCTCCTGGCCCCGGTCGACCTGGGCCTCGTCTGCTTCCGTCTCGTCGACGGCCGGGAGGAAAGCGGGCTCGACGAGCTCAATCGCAGGCTGCTCGAGCAGGTCAACGCCTCAGGACGCGTCTTCCTGACCCACACGACGCTCCGGGGGAAATTCATCATCCGGTTGGTCGTGGGGCAGAGGACGACCGAGGAGCGCCATGTCCGGGGCGCCTGGGATATCATCTCCGCCGCCGCCGGGGAAGTCCTAAAGACTTGACCCCTTGGTCTATTCCGGCTTGAGGGCGAGCTATCGCGCGGGGCGGCTTTTTTTCCGGAGCCAGCCCGTCCGGATCCGCGATTTCCGGTCCCGGGTCGTGTAGGGCTTGAGGTCGAGGACCGGCGTCCCGTCGACGAGGTCGAGGCCGGAAACCTCGAGGACCCGGCCGTTCCTCCCAAGCAGCTTGACGACAGTCAGGCCCAGGGGATTCGGCCGATGCGGCGAACGGGTCGAGAAAATCCCCCGCGGCCCGGACTCGCCCGGCGGAACGGTCTTGAGCTTGAACCCCGCGGAGCGGTGGAAATGGAAGAGGACGATGATGTGCGAAAAGCTCTCGAGGTCGTCGAGGCCGTCGGCGAATTCGGGGAAGACCTCGATCTGGCCGGCGACGCGTTCGAGGAAACGGGGCGGGGCGAAGGCCGGGGGCGGCAGGTCGGCCGGCTCTTTGAAACGCGACCTGACGACTCCCACCGGCCGGAGCCGGATGGCGCCCGTCAACCGTTGACGTACGTCAGCCATTTCTCATAGCGGGGGGAGCGGCCGGTCACGGCCTCCTTGTAGGCCCCGACCATCTTCAGCCCGATCGGCCCCGGGACGCCCTTCCCGACGGTGTGCTTTATTCTGGGGCCGGCCGGATCGGACCCGTCCGTGACGGAGATGATGGGGATGACCTCGACGGCCGTCCCGCAGAAAAAGGCCTCGTCGGCCCCGAAGAGGTCCTCCTTGGTGATGGGCCGGACGACCGTCTTGAACCCGAGGTCGCGGGCGATCTCGAGGAGGCTCGTCCTGGTGATCCCTTCGAGGACGGACTCCTTCCGGTCGTTCGTCACTAGCGTCCCGTTCTTGACGATGTAGATGTTCTGGCCGGGCCCTTCGGCGACGCGGCCCTCGAGGTTCAGGAAGACCGCTTCGTCGAAGCCCTCGTCGCGGGCATCGAGGCCGCAGATCGTCGACTGGACGTAGACGCCGCCGAGCTTGGCGGACATGTTGAACTGGGTGTGGTGGACGCGGCGCCAGGGGACGATGTAGGTGTTGACGCCCGCGCCTGCCTTCTCGCCGAGGTAGGCCCCCCACTCCCAGGCGCTGATAGCTAGTTCCACCGGACAGGCCTTAGGCACGAGCCCGAGGTTGCCGTAGGAGAAAAAGAGCAGGGGCCGGATGTAACAGCTCTCGAGCTTGTTCGCTCGGACGGTCAGCTTGATGAAATCGGTGATCTCGTCCTTGTTGAAGGGAGGCTTCATCTTGACCACGTCCGCCGACAGGAAGAGCCGGTCGACATGCTCCGGCAGGCGGAAGATGGCGGGTCCCCGCGCCGTGCTGTAGGCCCGGATACCCTCGAAGGTAGACGTTCCGTAATGGAGGGCGTGGATCATGGGGTGGAGGCCCGCCTCGGACCAGTCGAGGAGCTTCCCCATGAACCAGTATTTCTCGGCTTTGGGAAAATGGGTGTTAAGAAACATGGATGATTCCTTTACGCGCTACGGGAGGATGGATGGCGGGAATTATCAGGCATAGAGAACCGGTCAATCCGGAGAAAGCCAGTTCGTGTTTGATGAAGACACTACCTCGCTGAGAATCCATGCTATCACAGCCGAACGGCCCGAGTAAAGCTAGCCGCGCGCCCGGGCGAAATACGTTTTTCCCCCGTGGACGGCCTCCCGGACTTTCCGCCGACCGCGGAGTGAGGAAAGGGCCTTGATGACCTCGTCCCGGTGACGGCCCAGGGAGAGAGAAATATCCTCGGCGGTCATGGGCCTGCGCCCGACTGCGGTCAGGAGGGCCGTTTCGAAGTCGCCGGCGGCCGGCGCCTGCTTCCGCTTTTCGAACGAGGCGATGATTTCCGCCCGGGGGCCGAGGGCATCGCGGATCTTTCGCATTGCTCCGGGGCTCAACGGTTTCGCTTGGACGTCGGCGGGCGGCCGGACGACCGTGTTCAGCTGGATGCGCTCCGGCCGGATCCTGTCCGCGGCCGCCCTGAGGGCTTTGATGTGGGCCGGGGAATCGTTGACGCCCCTGATGAGCATGACTTCCAGCCAGACCTCGCCCCGGAATCCCTCGCGGAAGCGGGCCAGGCCGTCGATGATCTTTTCGGGGTCGAGAGCCCTGTTGGGCCGGTTGACGCGGCGAAACAAGTTCCCGGAAACGGCGTCGAGCGAGGGCACGACGATGTCGGCGGCGGCGAGGTCCCGCCGCACCTCTTTCCGGGTGAGAAGGGTCCCGTTGGTCAGGACGACAATGGGGATCCGGGTCATCTTCTTGATGGCCCGGATGATGCGGCCGATGTCCCGGTTGAGGGTCGGCTCGCCCGAGCCGGAGAAGGTGATGACGTCGATCTTCTGCCCCGACTCCACAGCCTCCTTGACCTGGGCCAGGATCTCCCCGGGCGGAAACCAGCTCCCCCGCCGGCAGACGGTTTTTTGGGTCGACCCGAGCTGGCAGTACGTGCAGTCCAGGGTGCAGGTCTTGAAGGGGATGATGTCCACGCCCAAGGAAAAGCCCAGGCGCCGCGAGGGCACGGGGCCGTAGACATAACGGTGGCCGCCCATCAAGCTTTGCCCTTGTAGATCTCGATGAACTTCCGGAGGGAACGGTCGTAGGTCTTCTCCACGGCATCGGGGAACAGGCAAGCCGGGAGCTCGCGGAGGCTCCAGTGGTAGGCCAGGCAATCGCAGCAGAGCCCCTTCCGGCTGCAGGGCTCCCAGCTGCAGTTGCACCGGGCCTTGTTTTTCGCGCTTTTGCACTCGCTCATTCGCCGCTCTCTTATATAAGGAATCGAACTCTCCTTTTATTATAGGATTTCCCCGCCCATAATGAAACTGCCCCGGCACGAAAGCCGTGGCCTCATTTTTCCCGCATTTCTGCCGGCCATTCCTCAGGACCTGTTTTCTGCCTTAAGGGGTGTTAACAGAGGAGGCCGCAGGTAACAGGGGCTGAGGGTATCGTCTGAGGGAGCATAAAGCGGTGATTTAGCCTTTCCGGGACGGATACGCGGACTCCCCCCACCGAATCCGGCCCGGGAAGGCGTATTAAATCACCGCAGCGAACGAAGACGATACCCGAGGCCACTCTGTGCGGCTTTCTCTGGAACAGCCCCGAGCGATGTCAATTCATGACCGGCTGGCCCGTGACCCAGGGTTGTTTCCGTGGCCGGTTTCTTGTATCATATCTATCTTCAAGAGGTTAGTGAGGAGTCCCATGGCGCGATATACCGACCGGGAGGCCAAAGCCGGCCTGAAGACGAAACTGCCGGCCCTCGAGACCTTCCCCAACCAGTTCCCGGATTACGAGATCGCCATCGAGTTCCCGGAGTTCACCTCGGTCTGCCCCAAGACGGGACTGCCCGATTTCGGGACGATCCTCCTCCGTTATGTCCCCGGCAAGAGAGTTCTCGAGCTCAAGTCCCTGAAGGAGTATTTGCTGGCCTACCGTAACCTGGGCATTTTCTACGAGAACGTGGTCAACCGCGTCCTCGAGGACATCGTCCGGGCCTGCCGCCCGTCGAGCGCCGTCGTCAGGGGCGAGTTCAACCCGCGCGGCGGACTCCGGTCGGTCGTCGAGGCCCGTTACCCCCGCCTCCGGAAGCGGCGGCGCTGAGGATTTTCCCGCCGTCCCCGCGCCCGAGCTCGACCTCCGAGAAAAAACCGGCATGACCCCTTCAACGAACGGTCCGCGGCTCGGCCGGACCGATCTCTTGATGTTCCTGACCATCCTGCTCTGGGCCATCAATGTCTCGGTCCTCAAGATCGGCCTACGCACGATGTCGCCCCACGGCTTCAACGCCGTCCGGCTGGCCCTGGCCGCGGTCGCCTATCTGGCCGTGCTCGCGGTGAGCCGGGACAAGTTCTCCCTGGCCCGGAAGGGGGACGGGTGGAAGGCGGCCGGACTCGGGCTGTTGGGCATCACGGGCTATCAGATCGTCTTCATCCAGGCCATCGCCAGGATGAACGCATCGACGGCCTCCGTCGTCATGGGGACGAGCCCCATCTTCATCGCCCTCCTGGCCACCGCGGTCGGGAAGGAGCGGATCTCGCTCGCCGGCTGGGCCGGCATCGGCATCTCTGTGGCCGGATTTCTTCTCGTCGTTTCCGGAGAGAACGGGGGCCTCGTCTTCACTTGGGAAGTCATGGGCGGGGCGGTCATGGTCCTTGTCGCCAACGCTTTCTGGGCCGTCTACACCGTATTCTCGAAACCGGTCCTGGAGCGGAATTCGGCGTTCCGTTTGGCCGCCGTGGGGACGATCGCCGGGACCCTTGCCTATCTGCCGTTCGCGGCGAAGGACCTGGCCGCGGTCGATTGGGCCCGGATCCCCTGGCAGGGCTGGGGGGCCATCCTGTATTCCGGCCTGGTGGCCATATTCCTCTGTTTCGTCCTCTGGTACCAGTCTGTCAAGGCGGTCGGGAGCTCCAAGACGGGCGTCTACGGCAACCTGACCCCAGTCCTGGCCATCCTTTTCGCCGGAGTCGCGCTCGGCGAGCGGCTGACCGTGCTCCAAGCCGCCGGCACGGCCATCACCTTGTTCGGCGTCTACCTGACGCGGTCCGGCTACAGGCTTTTCGAGCGGAAGGGCGCTGGAGGCGATACGGGCCCGGCAGTATCTGCCTAGCGTAATTTGTAGACCTTGTGAAGTTGGACGGACACGCGGATATTGGACAGTCCCATCCGGTAAGCGTCTTCGAGGACTCTTAGCGCTTTCTTTCGACTCCAGGGCGCGTTTGACTGCGGCTGGAGGATGAGGGGGATTTCCGGGGGGAATGATTTTCTCACCGTCCTGACCGCGTCGAGCGTGAGCGTCCGGCATACGATCAGTTTGACCTCCCGCGCCCGCTTCGGGAATCCGGGGTGGAAGTCATAATCCGGCGGCTTGGGCGACAACGTGATCCAGTCCGCCCCCGGTTCGGGCGGGAACGTCCCGTTCGTTTCGACCTGGACCCTGAGTCCTGCTTCGTGGAGGCGCCGCACGAGAGGGCGGACGTCTTGGGCCAGGGGCTCGCCCCCGGTCAGGCAAACCCAGTCCGCGGAGCTGCCGAGGCGGAGCCGGCCGATCTCTTCGACGATCCTTTCGACAGGCGTCTCGCGGCCGCCCCTCCAGGCCTTCTTCGTGTCGCAAAAACCGCAGCGGCGGTTGCAGCCGGCGAGGCGGACGAAGATCGTCGGCTCGCCCTGGCGCAGGCCCTCGCCCTGGACCGAGGCGAAGATCTCAGTCGTCTTCAGCGTAGGTGGCCGACGCATCCTCGGATTCCCAGACCGTCACCGACTTGACCGGGTACGTTTTTTTGAGTTCTCCGTAGAGATGGCGGGCGATGTTCTCTGCGGACGGATTGAAAGGGAAGACCTCGTTGAGGAGCGCATGGTCGGGAAGCGTAGCGGCCAGGACCTTCTTGACCTCGGCGAAGTCGAATCCGATGCCGATCCGGTCGAGCTCGCGGACGGCGATCTCGACTTCGACCTGGAACGTGTGGCCGTGGACCTTTTCGCACTTGCCCTTGTATTCCTTGAGATAGTGGGCGGCCGAGAACTTGTCCCGGACCTTGAGTGTCCAGCTCATCGTTGACCTTCCTTTCGAAGACGGACGAGGAGGGGATCTTCGCGGCCGAGGGCCTTCCAGGCCCGGGCGCGAAGCCGACAGGACGAGCAGGTCCCGCAAGGGGCCTCGCATCCGGAGTAGCAGGAGACCGAGTAGGAATAATCGACGCCGAGGGCCAGGCCCTCCCGGATGATGTCCATTTTGCCCAGGCCGATAAGCGGTGCGAGGACCCGCGGCCGGGGACCGCCGAAAGCGGCCTTGGTCCCCTCGCGGATGGCCCTTTCCATGGACCGGACAAACGCCCTTGTCGTGTCCGGGTAGTCGGGGGAATCGGCGACGTGGAAGCCGCAGACGAGGTCTCGGACGCCGCGCGCCTCGGCCCAGGCCGCGGCCAAGGCGAGGAAAATGCCGTTGCGGAACGGGACGTAGGTCGCGGGAGGGCCGGGCGCCTTTTTCGGCGGTCGGGCGGAGCGGGGGAGGGGGATGGCCGTATCGGTCAGCGCCGACCCGCCGATCTGCCGGAGGTCGACCTTGAGGACGGTGTGCGCGACTCCCAGCTTGCGGGCGGCCTTTCGGGCCAGCGCGACCTCGACGCGGTGCCTCTGGCCGTAGTCGAAGGTCAGGGCGTGGACCCGGTCGTAGCGGGCCCGGGCCCAGGCCAGCGCCGTCGTCGAATCGAGCCCGCCCGAGAACAAGACCACACAGGATGTCACTGTCGCTTTCCTCCAAGGACGATAATAATCGAGCCGGACCAGATTTTCAATACGACCAAAACGGTGTGTGCCAATCTGTCGGCCGCGTGGACGCCACCCTCTTCAGTTGCGACGGGGGACCATCCGTATCCCCCGGCCCCCCGGGAACCAGTCCCGGCGGTTCCCCCATCGCAAGCGATGGGCCCCCCTCCGCTACGGGGTCTCCGGATGGCCCCCGTCACAACTCGGGCGGCTTCCTGCGGCCTCCTATCGGTATCACCCTGCACTACCTTCCTTAGCACTAAAAGAAAGGCCCGCGAGGAGGCCGTATTGTTGACACCCCCGGGCCGGGATGGTATATCTTGAAATTCGAAAGATGAGCGAACATCCGATCGAAAAGGGCATCGCCGGGGTCGTCAAGACCTACGAGCTCCTCGACCGCGTCCGGAAGCGTCAGGACCTCGTCATCCGCGACGACCAGTTCGATTACGAACCCCTGCTCGACGCCGCCCGGTACGCGCGGCGGAGGCGGATCCGCTTGAGTCTCCTCGACACCGGGAGGTTCGGCGTGACCGAGCTCGAGGCGTTCGCCCGCGAAGGCGCCCGGGTCCTGACGTCGGACGAGGCCCGGCCGCGGGCCGATGAATGGGGGATCCTGCTCGAGGCCTGCCGGGCCTCGCGGGCGCACCTCTCGGTGTTCTTGAACGGCCCTCTGCCGCCGGCGGCAGGAACCGGCGGCATCTCCCTCCAGGCCATCACAGACCTTCTAGGACGAGGAATGGATCTCCATATCTCTAATCGGACGCGGGCCTGCGATGCCGGGATCCTGGCCGAGCTCACGGCCGGCACCAAGGCCGGACGAGGATATCTTGTGTATTACCATCACGGACCGCTCGTCCCTGAGCTAGCCGGGCCGGCGGGCCGCGGTGCCTGGATCCATTTTTCGGACAGGAATTCGGCGGACGGAACCTGGGCCGAACTCGCCGTCGATGTTTCTCGAGCGGCCGCCTCTTCCGGGGCGAGGTCCGCAGTCTATGTCGAGCGCGGCCTGCCGCTCGAGATTTTGGAATCACTCTGGGCCGCCGGCGCAGTGCTTCTCTTCCTGACGCCGCCGAGCGACGACCGGTCCCTGCTGCGTCCCATCGAGACGTGCGCGGCGAAGCGGAAGGTGCCGGCGCGGGCATACTTTCTCTCCACGGCTTTCCTTCCCTGACTTGAAAAAACCGGCTCTTCCGCTACAATACGAATCTCATGAATGCGCATGAACTCGGGCAGTCGCTGTCGCTGTGGGCCATCGTCCCGTTCGCGGGGCTTCTCCTGTCCATCGCCCTCCTTCCCCTCCGGGCGCCGCATTTCTGGGAGAACCACAAGAACAAAGCCCTCGTCGCCTTCCTCTGGTCCCTGCCTATCGCCATCTTCTTCCTCTTCCAGGCCCCGCACGAACTCATTCTGTCGATGAAGGACTACTCTTCCTTCCTCCTCCTTCTCACGGCCCTGTTCATCATCTCCGGCGGCATCGTCCTCAAGGGTGACCTCAAGGCGACTCCCGAGGTCAACACGCTGTTCCTGCTCATCGGCGCCGTCCTGGCCAACTTCATCGGCACGACCGGGGCGAGCATGCTCCTCATCCGTCCTCTCCTGCAGACCAACTCCGAGCGCCGGCATACGATCCACGTCCCGATCTTTTTCATCTTCCTCGTCTCCAATATCGGCGGCAGTCTGACCCCGCTCGGCGACCCGCCGCTCTTCATGGGCTTCATCAAGGGCGTACCCTTCCTTTGGACCCTCCGGCTTTTCCCGATGTGGGCCGTCATGGTCGGCGGCGTGCTGCTGATGTTCTATCTCTTCGACAGCTATCAGTACCGTAAGGAAGAGTGCCGAGATCTCATCCGCGACCGGCGGCGCATCGTCCCCCTGCACGTGACCGGGACGATCAATTTCCTTTGGATCGCCGGGGTTATCGCCGGCATGTTCCTGCCCTTCCCGCTCCGCGAAGGCGTCTTCATCCTCGTGTCCGTCATGTCCCTGCTGACGACGAAACGTCAATGCCGGATCGACAACAAGTTCACCTATAGCCCGATCCTGGAAGTGGCCATCCTCTTCGCCGGCATCTTCGTCACGATGATCCCGGCCCTGCTCATCCTCAACGCCCGCGGCGTCGAGCTCGGCATCGCCCAGCCGTGGCATTTCTTCTGGGCCACGGGCTCTCTCTCCTCCTTTCTCGACAACACGCCGACCTACCTGGCCTTCTTCTCCTTGGGGCAGGGCCTCGGCCTCAACGGTGATGTGATGGGCATCCCATCGATCTTTCTCAAGGCCATCAGCGCCGGCGCCGTCTTCATGGGCGCGAACTCCTACATCGGCAATGGCCCGAACTTCATGGTCAAGGCCATCGCCGAGGAGTACAAGCTAAAGATGCCCTCGTTCTTCGGCTACATGGCCTACTCCTTCGCCATCCTCATCCCGCTCTACATCGTCGTCACGCTCGTCTTTTTCAGGTAAGAATCACGCGGATCCCGCCATGATTATCGCCCTCGCCGCGCCGCAAGTTCCATGCTGTTTATCTTCGTTCACGGGCGCCTCCGCGGTTTTGAGAAACGCGCACGGCGGAGCGGATCGATACCACTAATGGTGCGGGCTGGACGCCGCCCTACAAAGAAAAGTGGTCGATCGGAGAAAAAAAACTTGACATTTGGCTAGAATGGTCTATAAATGAAATTGAAAAAAGTGATCACGCCATCGGAAATGACGAAAGCTTGATTTGAAAGAAGAAATAGATCGATGAAAGTAGCATTGCTGTTCAGTTCGAAAACGGGGATGGAAGCGACGCTCTCTCATCGCCCCGACGAACGACGCGACGAGGAAGACGAACCTCCATCGCCAATCGACCTGCTCGCGGAATGCGATTCGGACGAAACGATCGCAGCCGTCGGGCGGGTGCTCCAGGAACGGCACCAGGTTGCCTTCATCGAATCCGATGAGAAGGCCTACGCGCGCC
>Ga0315287_10006849_pt1 | contig 11385 bp, 11 predicted proteins | sample YL17G11_0_MG_FD_205037 | JGI IMG/M metagenome (GOLD analysis project Ga0315287, IMG submission 205037) | Sediment microbial communities from Yellowstone Lake, YNP, Wyoming, USA - YL17G11_0 | ecosystem: Environmental > Aquatic > Freshwater > Lake > Sediment | place: USA: Wyoming | collected...
AGAAGCAACGTCGGACGGGAAGGTAGCCATCTCTTGAAAGTCAGAGGTCCAAATCAGTCGGCCTCGACGGCCGGGTCATCAGGTAAGGCCTGGCCGCCAGGTACTTCCGGGCCGCTGCTTTGGCCTCATCTTCGCTGCCCGTCACCTGATAGACACTGTAATCCAGGAGAACCCCCACCCGCTCGGGGTGGGGCACGGCGTGCAAAGTCTGGTTGGTGCAGCAGTCGGTCCAGAATTCGAGTGGGTGCACCTCCACGCCACGCATGAGGTCCTTCCTGACCAGCACCGCGTCTAAGCCTTTCACCACATGGACCAGGACGTACCCCATTTCCTCGGCTACCAGGGCCACCGCTTTTAAAGCGGCGCCAAATGTATAGTCAAACCCTGTCGCCGGCACGCCCGCGTCCGCGGCCTGGACAAGAGCGGAATCAATGGGGTGGTTGATGTTGTATTCCATGGTCACCACTCGCGGGCGGTACCCACCCTTGATGAGGCTACGAAACACCCACAAGTCGGACGAATCGATGTCTATGGACACATAATCAGGCTCCAGTGGGACCTGGTACTTGTCAAAGAAGCTCACAATGTTGTCGGGCGTGATCATTTCCTTGTGCAGGTTGATGGCCTTGTTTTCGTTGTCGCCATCCAGCAGCAACCCCTTCCACCCAAAATGCTTCCACAGGGTAAACGTGTTGGCGCCCGTCCCGCCCTCGTATGTCTGGCTATTAAAGCCAAACTCTACGAAATACTTGTTGGTAATGCCCAGGTGCTGAAAGAGGTAGAGCAGGATGCCATCTTGCTTGCCTTGGCTGTGCAAGCGGAAGGACCCAGCGTTGTGAGTAAGGCCCCAGGTTGGATGCGTGAGGGCATGGCGAGCATGGGGAGTGACGCGTCTGGCATGGCCACCACTATAAGCCGACGTGGACCGGCACATGGTGGCTAGAGCCAAGAGCAGGGTAGCGTGACGGTGTGTCAACATACTTTTGTTGATTCATCCACCGACTTCGATTGCAGTTTGCGACACTCTCCTTTTCTTTCATTTATTTAGTCTTTTGAATGGCGTATTGATTACAAAAAAACAGTTTGGCACGCTGAATCGTGGCAACTTAAGTTGTCCTGGCATGTATGGCAATGCTTGCAAGCGTTTTCATAGCCGGCAACTTGTTGAGAGGCCACGTAGAAATTGCTCACATGCCAACCCGCAAGATTAGCTCGTTTGAGGCAGCATTAGCAGGTAGGCCAGCCCTGTCCCGGTCGTTCCGCTACGCCATCTCTGGCATCGCTGGACATTTATCAGCTTGAGAAGTTTGCATTGCGGCCGTCGGATTTTACCCTGAAGCACCTGGTTTGGCCGTTACAGCAAAACGCATTCTACCGCACGGAAGGCGTCCTCCCCCACCCCCTGGCGGCAGTGTTTATTCGGGCGGGCGACAAATTCAAAGAGGCGCCGCCCAAGTCTGTGGACTCGCACTTTGCCGAGCTGACATACCAGGACGTGATGGCATCGCGGACCTCGTAGCGCATGGCGGAGCTTGTGCGGCTCGCCCTTGCCGACTTGCTCATCACAGTCCAAGCAGACGTCTTTGTGGGCACCCTGTCCAGCAACTGGGCGGACCTCGGTGATGATTTACGGCGTGTCCTCGGTAAAGCGTGGATGCCGCACCTCAACCCAGAGCGTCCGCGCTAGAATATAAGCTATACATAAAACAGGAAGGGTATTTTTTCTTGAAGGGGCGAGATGGGCCAGGGGCTTGAACAAGAAATGTGGACACAAAAAAATGTGATTTATAAAAGCCGAAACCCAGAGTCCTTGCCTCCCACATGCTGACACAAATCTGCAGACGCCTTTGGGTACTGTCGCCGCGGCGCCGCCCATAAAAATTCGCAAAGTGCACATGCCCGCGTGCCGGCATTGTCCACTTCCCACGCTGGAAAAGCCATGACTCGGTGCAGAGCGTCTAGAGATCTGAAATCCCTTCGCCAAGCCAGGTAAGCTTCATAGGCGGTGCGATTTCCGGCCAGGAAACGCAGGTGCTCCGCCAGAACTGCCGCACTCTTGAAGTCGGCTGCGTAAATGACAGAGCCTAGAGGGGCAAGTTTTTTTAGGGACGTGCCATCTCCTAAATACACCGGCACAGACCCGGCAACGAGGGCATGGAACACTTTTTCAGTGTTGTAATACGCGCACCCAGAATTCTCAGCCGCAAACATAAACAGGTGCTGGGTCGAGACCGCCGCTTTTTCAGCGCCAGGTCCACCAGTGGTTGCCCACTTTCTCCAGCATGCGTTTAAGTCAGGGCCCACTTTGGGCTTTGCTAGCCCCGGACCGCACCTGCCGTACGAGACAATGGACACATTACGCGCCTCGAGTTCGTCTAGTAAAGGTAAGCGTCCTAGCGTGTCGACAAGGCAATTAGAAATCCAGGTTGCCATCATGGGGCGGCCCTGCTTGAGGTGGTACGGTGGTAAAGGCCACGCCAACGTTTTGTTCACATCTTTTGCCGTGTCCAGGACCATGTTGAAGAGCGGGAAATCGGCATCCGGGCGGTAGCCCATTGTGTAATTGAACTGGGCCAGAATCGAGGCGTTGCGCAAGGATGGATAATGATCGGGTGACTCGAAATAGGTGCCCACCCAGAGCTGGCCGGGCGGGCGGGGCCAGAATGGGCGCTGAGGTGGAGCCATCAAATTGAAGATGACGACGTCGGCTTGGGCGGCTGCAGCGACATCGCCGTACCGTCCGACAGGATCGCAGGCTCGGTCGCACTCCGTAAAATTAGTCGACCACACTGGTGATGGTCCGTAAACATGGCTGTACTGGGCAATGCGCACCGATGAAGGTACTACATTGGTGTTGACGCTACCCGACAGGCGGCCTGTTCCGCCGGCCCAGTCATAGGCAACTTCCATTGACATCCGCGCCTCCGTGGCGAGGCCTATATATTTGGCAATGTTTCGGCCGTAAACGGATATGTTTATGTGCCTTGGTGCAGTCTTTGCAGGCGCGGTAGTCTGCACTGCCGAGAAAGATGGAGCCTGTTTGTCATTGGCCCACCCCTGATTTTCCCATTTCGTTTCGCCGCGTCCCATCGCATTGATGCGCAAGGGCAAGCTTGGGCGAATCCCCGCATGGCCTCGCCCACGCACAGAAGTGTGCTTATCATCCATCGCGGTGGCATTTGGCATGGCGTCACCCCATTGCTGGCGCCCGAGGATAAGCCGCGGCCACATTAGCACGGCCACGGCTGCTGCTTGGACGCCAAACCAGCGTCCTGGAAGAAATGTGCCGCGCATTTTATAATGACCACATGTGTGTGTTGATGGGCAAATGGTTCATTTCTGAGCGGGCCTACGTCTCCAAATTTGTTTTGAAGGGAAATGTATTCAGTGTTGCAAAAATAATGGCTTTGAAATGAGGACGCCTCATTCGCGTCGCTCTCCTCAAAAGAGGCGGTTCACACGCCTTCTGGGGGGAGCCGTACTTACCGCGGTCGGACTGAAACTTTTAGTGTGGACGCCAAGGCTGTCAAGCTCCGATGTGCTGGTCAGATGGGCGCCACGAGCACTCATATCCTGTCTTGTCCAGCGCTTCATTGTGCCCGACCTGCGTGTCGCGTTGCAGGGCGTCCTGGGTGAGGCGGGAGGGCACATCGCCGTCTCCGTCCTGGACTGCTGGGATGAGCGGTGGGCCAGCGTGTGGGCTGGCCTTGGTGGCGGTGCTGCTGCTGGGTCGCCCAAAGTGGTCGTGGATGACGTCGTGTGCATCGACTTTTCTGGGGCGCCCGATGCTGGGGATGGGGCGGCTGGCGGGGAGCCCCTAGCACCCGCACCGTCCGTACCATGGCTGCAGCATCGCAAAAGCCTCGTCCATATCAATCACGCGCCTCGTGGCGGGGCGTCGACCCCATCCGCTAAACTGGCCGAGTCCATCACAACAGGACGCAAAAGTGGCGGTCATTCCTCATCATCACCATCATCCCGCTCCCCGCCCCGCACCATCTTGGCCCTCGCTAGCCCGGACGGCCAGAGCATGCCGGTCCGGTACGTGACGCTCATGACATCGCTGGCATCTGCAGGCTCTCCTCCTCCTCGCCTGGTCCTGGTGGACACCGGCAACACGTTCGGCGCAGACGGCGCCCCGACTGCATCAAAGAAGCCGCGGGCGCCCGGGTTCCAGGTCATTAACGCGTCCCCCGCACGCCACGCATTCTACGCCCTGTCCGTCAACACGGTGCAGGGGACGTTTTCAAAAGTGTATGCCACGCAATTATGGGGCAGCGACGGCGGTGGGTCCGGCACGGGCTCCTCCCTGGCCGCCACCGCCAGTCTTCGCACATCTCTCACCGACCTCATCGCCAAGTACCGCATCAAATCTTTTCTGGATTCGTCGTGCGGCAGCATGCACTGGATGCCGCTGGTCGCGAAAGCAGCGCATGAAGCGGATCCTGCTTTCCGGTTTACGGGGTCTGACGCCGTTTGTTCACTCATCGAGGGACACCAAGCCACGTTCGCCACCAACAGCTCCTGGATGACCTTCGCGTGTGTGGATGGTAGCCACGAGCCCCTACCCTCCGGCCGCGATCTCATCTTCAGCCGGGACTCTTTACAGCACCTGCCCATCGCGTCGGCCTACAAATTCTTACACAATGTTCGCCAGTCGGGGGCTAAATATTTGTTGGTGGGCAGCTACTTGACGGGTGGCCAGCAAGTGACGGGCGGGCGCAATGAAGACGTTGCCGCGGGTGATGTGTACGACATCGACCTTCTCAAACCGCCCTTTAACATCCGCCCCGCCCCGATGGAAGTCATTAAAGAAGACAACCCAGAGCAGAAATACATGCTGCTGCTGGATGTCGCCCGCATGGAGTGGGATGAGGACTTGGGGCTGGCATGAGGAGTGGAGGAGGAGAGAGATTGGCAAGGAAGAGAAGTCAAAACAAAAGAGGGGAGAGACAAGGGCGAGGTCAAATGCCATGTCAATCTATTTTTTACACGGGCGGGGATCTCTCTCCGCCTTTTTAAGCCGGACCCATCACCATGCGTCCACCTGCGCCCACGTTCGCAAACGCAATCTCCTCAAACTGGCCGGCACAAGTGTCGCACACCGCGTTTTCTTCAACATGGAACACGCGCATGCCCGCATCATCCAGGGCTTCCAAGAGGTTGACCGCGTCCTGCGGGCCGTGCCCACCCCAGCCGACATGAAATTCGACTTGAGCTTGGGTGATGGGCAGAGGTTGGCCGCCACTCTGTGCGACAAGGCTCTCCATGGCCTCCCATTCGGCGCCCTCCACATCAATTTTGAGCAGGTCGATCCACGCGTGCCCGTTCTCCTTCATGAGGGTGGCCAGCGTGCGGACGGGCAGAGTGCGGCCGCCAATGACGGCATTGCCGTCAACGGCACTCAATCCGACTGCATTAAAAGTGATGCCCGGCACCGCCTCGACCGCAGCTTGCACCTCGGGCGCCAGCGTGGGGTCAAACGTAAAGACAGCACAGGATGTCCGGTTGAGGATGGCCGCCTCAAAGCTGGTGTCACCATTGGACCCGAACGAATAGACCACGCACCCGGGCCGTTGCAAAAAGGTGTCTACGCCGCACACCCATTTGCCACCATCTGACAGCTTGCCTAATTTTTCCATGACCGCCGGGCAACGGTAAATATCGCGAAACGGATCGACCCACAGGGCGTTGGTGGGGCTGTGGAAACTAGAGTGTGTCCACCCGTCAGGCCGGGTCCGCATTCGGGCCACCAGGTCGGCGGCGGCGGTGCGCTGGCGGCGGTAGGCGGCCTCATGTTGAGCGGCCAGGTCGCCGGCCATGACCGCCCGGCGGGACTGGCGGGACTGGCGTTGGCACACGTCGCCAGCCCGAACATTCAAGCTGGGCCGGCGAGCAATCAGCCAGACCACAACAAGCACAGCGACCGTGATAACGCGGGATCGCCAAGCTTGACGTGTAAAGTGCACCATTGATATGAATTGAGCGCTCATGTGCGGGTAGACACACACAAGAAAGCACAATCAGGGCGGTCAGCGGGACAAGGAGGTGGGATATCTTTCTTTCCATGCGGGGATGTAGAGAATGAATGGGCTTTCTTGTCATTAAAATAGTATTTCGACAATGCTTAGGTCCGAATTCTAATTGCTCTGAAATTATATTAGTTTCAAAAGTCTAAGTTCCAATACTGGCATGCACTCTCATTGGTCAAACCCGCTCTAAATTCTATCTCCTGAGCCTAAACTTCACGTTTTTTTGTTTTCAACTTTCTTTTACTTTGATGCAACTCAGTTTCAAAATTGATGTCGCCTCGAAATCTTGACTCTACCAGTGCCCTACCTACACATAGTAGATCATTTCTTTGAAACTTACATCGCGCCATAGGGAAGAATTTATCTGTAATGTTGTTTCATCAAACATTTCTGCGTTGGTTATACTTTTATACATGTCAATTGGTTCGCAGACCATGCAGTAAAAACTGCCGCGTGGTTGGCATCATGAGCACTCTCTCGATGGCTGGCACCAGCAGCAGCGGTGGGCACTTGTCGCGTGACCCGACGCTTGCGCTTGTCCAGTCTGACACTGGAACCTGCGATTTTGCATGCTGGGCATCGTTCTATCTCCGATGACGATCTCGACAGTCCATGGCTACGACTCGTGTTCGTGCCGGCCCACGACTCACACGGCCCATGTTTCGACGTCAAATCACCAGTTCTACCGTAATGCGCTCCATGTACGTCACTTAAGCCATGGAGCGACAGAGGTGTTTGACGACCGATCATCATGCCTACAAGGATGGACAATGGTGGAATCAAATTCAAACACTGTGTGCACAAGTCACAATCACCACCTAGCATTCCGATCCAACTTGACCCTCCGGGATTCGGCGGGCTGTGTCTGGCCCGTCGTTTATATGAAGCATCCACTTCAAACCGACAGTATAACCGCCGGCTATCCTTTTGCAGGCACCAAGGCGTCGAAGAATTTCTGGCGGGCCCGATATGAAACGGTGGCCACCCGTTCCTTGCTCGAGTTAATGCACTACACTTCTGTACAACTGTGCAGGTTCAAACTTGGAAGACCTTAAGAAGGGAAATCTTAACGTTTTTTTTTTTTTTTTTGTAAAGTGACTTATTTATTTGCCAAGCATATGTATGTAGTAAGCACACAAATGAGAGCGATTGGACACACACACATTCAAACACACACGAGGTCAACCTGCATTACTTGTCTTGCCTTAGCCCACAAATTCCACGTGCGCGCATGCGTCCCCTCCGAATTGCCGCCGGTACCGTGGCGGCCCTATTGATTGTCGTCATGGCCTTGTCTCCGGCTAGAGTTCAGGCTGAAGGAGAGTATGCGCCCTCGCCCGAGGTGCGTGAGATTTGAAGGGAGTAAGAGAGAGGTTTTTAGAACGACCACATATTGAAATGCATGCTGCGCCGTGGTGTGTGTCACAAGGCTTGCACATATTTGAAAGGGCGCTTCCCGGGCAGACATGGCGGCCTTAGTGGCCGGTAAAGCCAAGGTGACGACCACCGCCGGGTTGGTCAAAGCTTGAGGGTCCACGGTCGCTGCCGCCGCGGCCGCCCGCCTAACAATCACCCGCACTGCTTCAATACGCACCCGCCCTCGTCCACCCATCAACCGTCCCACCGGCCGCCCTCGCACCGCCTTTGACCGCCACATGGACCCGGTCATGACGCCGGGGGAAGCGCTGACCCTGCAGTGGTACGCGTCGCAGGCGAGGACGTACGTCGAGTATGGGAGCGGGGCTTCGACTGTCCAGGAGGCGCTGTTGGCGGGCAAAGCGCTGAGCATCGAGAACGGGGAGACCTGGTGCAAGGAGATGATGGCGCGGGCGGATGTGAGCTTCTGGCTGGCGCAGGGCAAACTGAATTACGTGTGCGTGGACGTTGGGGCGACAGGTAAGAAAATAAGGGAGAGGCAAAAGACCTCCTCTTCTCTCCTACCCGCCGTCTCTCCCACCCAAAACCCGCTCACCCAACCCCTCTCTCTTCCCCTTCATTCTCATACAAGGCGCATGGGGCATGCCCATCAACCCTGAGGACAGCGCCCGGTTCCCGGACTACGTCAACGCGATCGAAAGGCTCGGGAAAGTGAAAGGCGGCGGGGCGAGCGTGGACGTAGGGAGTCCTGGCGCCGCCGCTCCTGCTGCCCCCACCAACGCGTCCTCTGCCAAGTCCGAGCCACTCCCGCCGTCCTCTCCATCCGCCCGGCCAAAGCCTCTTCGACCCTCCTCTTGCATCGCGGACGTCGTCCTGGTGGACGGCCGGTTCCGGGTGGCGGTCGCGCTGAAGGCGCTGTGGCACATCGACGCCGCGTCGGTCGTGCTCATCCACGACTGGCCGCCCCGGGTCGGCGCGTACGGGCGGGTACTCGAGTACTACGACATCGTGGACGAGATGGACGAGCTGGTGGTGTTGGCACGTAAAGCTGAGGTAGACTGGGGCGCGGCGGCGGCGGACTTGGCCAGGTATGTCAACCACCCTGCGCGGCGGGCGTGAGTCATTAATGGAATGAGAGAAAAGTGGTGGGGAATTCAATCCCTGCGTTGGTCTAGTAGCGTTCAGTGCGTAAGAAAAAGGGGTGCGGGCGCGGAGAGGGGGAGACAGAGAAGGAGAGAGAGAGAAGGAGAAAGAGAGAAGAAAGATAGAAGAAAGAGGGAGATTAGGGTCTGTAAAAAACCTCGGGTTGGCGCTCGGACTGACTGAAATGAACACACCACGTTGTGAAATTCGCTCACATCTCAAGCTACTCCTGCTCGCTGCGCCACTCTCAGCGCTGTACTGTGAAGGGAGCGAGGGTGGGAGATGATGGGAGGAAGCGGGCGGTGAAGTGAGATCACCATGAAAGGTGTAGATCTGGTGAAAGTTAACTTCCTCTACACGCCATCCTGGCCCCACTCTACCTCTCCTTACTCGCTGCCCGTGCATGACACATTGCAATAACCGTGACAATATGGACAAGCCATTGGTGTAGGTGGCATGGGCTGAGGTGAGGTGAAAGGTGAGAAAATGCGGAAGTGTCCTGGGGACACGCGGGCCATGCACGCCGCGCGCCCAAGGTTTGGGGTTGTCGAGGGTGGCGCGTTTTTTGCATAGTGCGCCCTCCGTGGTTTGACAAACGCCTGGGCAAACGCTAATTGGACCGGCCCGACCGGCCTAGCTTGGCGTGGGTGGCACAGCGGGCGCGGCTCGACCTCGCCGGCAGCCTGTCCATCACGGCCGACGATTTCGAGGACGCCGTCTTAGCACCCTCACTGGGCTTGGCACGAGCGGTGTGGGCTGGAGTGGTCACTCTGCCCCCCCGCCTAGTCCCCTGGTCGGCCCTCGTCGGGGAAGTGGCCCTGCGCCGAGAGTGCACAGCCCATGCTGCCCTGCTACCAGGCAGCGTGGGGTTTTTATTGGGACTGCCCGCTGGGGTCAAGTAAAATATTGTTGTTTTATCTATCTCCTCCTTTCCACTATTTGGAAAGTCACTTCTGTCCATTGAAGATTATTAATTGCCGGTCCTGAGCGTTTCAACTCTCTCCACCTGTAATCTGTCAGATGAGGAGGATGTACTGTCCGCGCCGCGCTTCCGTACTTGCTGTTGCGTTCATGGCGGCGACGAGTTTACTCTATAGCCGTGCTCACGTCGTGAGTTCGGGCGATTCGCCACGTATGCTCAGCAAACTCGGAGCCCGCCACCATTATGGTCTTATCCCAATGTCGGCTTCTCAGTCGAGCGCCAACACAATGCGCGCTGTCATGCAAACGAGCGCAGTCAGCAACGAGCGCACCAAGGACCGCGTACGTTACTACGTGCAGGGTTCCGGGGGCGACGTGGGGGATGCCTCGGCCCCCGCACGAGCAGCAGCTGCCCTAGGAGTGGCCACCGCTGGACCTGTGCTGGGTTCCGGCGCCGCGAATCTGGATACTTTGCATGCGAATGGACGCCTCGTGGTGCTGAACGCGTCCATCTGCGCTGCTGGACCAGCCACTTTGGCGTATGTGGTTGAGCGTCAAATTGGCCCGGACTCTCCCGTCGCCCGTGAAGGAGCGCTGCCAGATTACCTTGCCGATGCCTGTGCGGTTGCTTCACCCACCAGTGCGGCCTTTGTGGTGGGCGACGTGGCCTCGTGTTACTCCCGCCCCGTCTTTGCCAAGGCGCGGCCGTGTGGGTGCAACACATCTGTGCTTATCAACTTGACGCGAGAGCGACACTTCGGGTTTGACGCAGTGCGTTGAAATGGGGAAATAGAGATCGGGGGGGGGGGGGGGGGTATCGCACTATAAGGCCTCACCCCCTCATCCCCCAAAACTTTCCCTCGTAGCACGCTCTGGACGCGGCAGACATGCCCTGGGATGATAAACGTTCGGTCGCATTCTGGCGAGGTGCGGCAACAGGAATTATCAATGACCGGTGGCAAGCCTCTCGGTATCATCTGCTTACCCGATGGGCGCATTCATCCGACCCGCGGGTCAACGTGGGCATGACATTTTTGCCTATGTCTACGAAGAATGCGACACGAGACGCTTACCTGACCGCCACTGCCAAGCCGGGCATGTCGCCGACCTCAATGCTGCGGTACCGGTACTTGATATCCGCCGAAGGCTACGACGTTGCCACCAACCTGAAATGGGCTCTATGGTCGGCATCAGCCGTCATCATGCCCCGGCCGACTGTGTGCTCCTGGCTGATGGAGGACCGCCTGGAGCCGTGGGTTCATTACGTACCGGTCGCGGCCGATTTCTCCAACCTGACGGACGCGGTGGATTGGTGTGAGCATGCAGGCAATATCGGTGCGTGTGAGCGCATCGGGGCGGCGGGGCGGGAGTATATGGAGGCACACAAGTTCATGGATGTGAAGGCTGACTTGGAGCTGGGGCGGGAGGTGACAGCAGCGGCGGCCAGGGAACGAACGTCCTGTGTCTTTCCTCCACGGTGTGTGAAATAAATGGTCCGTTCATGCGTGCTATGCTACGTGGATATGGCTGACATTGGGCATGATGCACATTCGACGGGCGTCATTATAAGGCAATTCCCAGCTCAGAGTAGCAAGCCCCCCCCCCCCCCTCCCCCATCCCCCCCTAACCCTTTCACCTCTAGAAATATACTGCTGCTTACTCTACTTTCTTTGCCCGTGCCAATACACATCTATGTGGGTGTCAAATAGACGTTCAACGCGCATTTGTTCATGACGCAACCTGGTGCAAAAAAAGTATTTACTTCCAATGTGCTCACTTAGACCGCCCTGGCATGGCAGCGGCAATTGACCTCACCTCAACGCACCGGGCCACACTGCTCCCGCCTTCATCAACACCCATTATAAGACCATGCGTCCGCACCGCCGTCGTAGGACGGCCAACGCACTGCTAT
>Ga0315287_10006850_pt1 | contig 11385 bp, 7 predicted proteins | sample YL17G11_0_MG_FD_205037 | JGI IMG/M metagenome (GOLD analysis project Ga0315287, IMG submission 205037) | Sediment microbial communities from Yellowstone Lake, YNP, Wyoming, USA - YL17G11_0 | ecosystem: Environmental > Aquatic > Freshwater > Lake > Sediment | place: USA: Wyoming | collected...
GTGCGGGTTGCGCCCTGGGTTTGCTCGCGGAGAAGCGTTGCTTGCTGGACGCCCATGTCATAATACGAGCCTTCCAGGTGCAGGACCAGGTCGCCCTGGCTGGTCTTCTCCAGCCAGCCTGTCCCGGTCTTGGTCTTGCAGGTCCCGAGAGTTTCGGCATTGGCATTGAAACAAAAGGCGCAAGCCGTTAAAAAAAACACCAGCGCTTTGTAAATTCTCATCCTCATTACTCCTCCCAAAAAGAGGTTTCCATTATTGCAACACTAATGTTTGATTGCTGCAAATTTTGGGTCAAGCTCAATAGCTTTGTCAAAATCTTTTTGCGCCAATTCCGGTTGTGCTTTGGCTTTATAAACCAATCCGCGATTATAGTAGGGCTCGGCATATTGCGGATCAAGCTCAATGGCTCTGCTGTAATCCCGGATGGCCAGGTCAAGCTGGCCTTTTAATTGATAGGCAGCCCCGCGACCGTTGCAGGCCTCGGCATATTTAGGATTCAACTCTATGGCTTTGCTTAAATCCTGAATGGCCGGGTCAAGTTGGCCTCTCTGAAAATAAGCAACCCCGCGACCCCGGTAGGCCGCGGCATATTTGGTATTCAGCTCCAGGGCTTTGCTGAAATTCTGAATGGCCGGACCTAGTTGGCCTTTTTCAACATAAGCAGCTCCAAGATTATTGTAGGCGGAAGCAAATTTAGAGTCCAGCTCCAAGGCTTTGCTTAAGTCCTGAATAGCCAGGTCAATCCGGCCTTTGTCAATATAAGCGGCCCCAAGATTATTGTAGGCGTCAGCATATTCAGGATCCAGCTCAATGGCTTTGTTGAAATCCTTTATGGCCAGGTCCAGTTGGCCTTTTTTTCCATAAACAACCCCGCGATTATCATAGGCAAGGGCATTATTAGGGTCCAGCTCCATGGCCTTGGTGTAGTACAAGACAGCCAGGTCAAGCCGGCCTTTATCAACAGCAGCGGCTCCCAGATTATTGCAGGCGTCGGCGTTTTTGGGAAATTTTTTGTGGACGTCTTCCCACAAGGCGGTGTTGCTGGTCCATACGCGGTTGCGGCTGAAAGTGAAAAATCCAAAAAAAAGCGCAATCGCCATGGCCCAGGGCAGGACCAACTTTAGGCTTTTCCCCTTCAGAACCGGCCAGGAGCATGCGGGCGCGAGCACGCTGAGGAGGGCGAGATAGAGCCGGTGCTCGTACACGATTTCGATGGGCAGCGGCATTGCCTCAACCGCCAGCGAGCCGAGGTACCACAGGACCGCGAAGGAAAAAATTCTCCATCTCCGCGCGCGGGCCAGGGCGATGAAGACCGCGGCCAGAAAAGCGGCCCAGGAAACCACGGTGGTGAAAGGATGCAGCAATCCGGTGGACAGCGGGAACTCGTGGAACAAGCTCAGGAATTGCGGGAACGGAAAAAGGATCAGGCATAAGTACCAGAAGAGCGGCCTGGGCGCGGACAAAAATTTGCCCCAGGCGCTGATCTGGTGGTAGGCGAAATCGTGGCGCAAACGCGCCAGCATCTCCGGCCGGAGCGCCACGGCCGCGGCCAGCGCGTAAAAAACCGCGAGCGTGATAATCCATCGGGCGTTGCTCCGCAGCCAGCCCGGCTTGAGCTCGTCAAAAAAATAAACCTTGTAGAGGAAAATCAGGGCCGGCAAGACCAGCGCGGTCTCTTTGCAGAGGATGGCGGAAATTGTGCAAAGAGCGCAAAGCGAATAAAACAGGGGCCGGCGCTTCCTGGCCTCCAGGCCGAGGTGGAAAAAATAGATGCTCCAGACCGAGAACGCCCCGGCGAACGAAGCGTGCCGCTGGACTATGTAAGTCACGGCCTGGGTGTTGAGCGGGTGCGCGGCCCAGAGCAATGCGGACAGCCACGCGGCAATCCCGGAACGCTTGGGCTCAAAGCCCATGCGGACTAAGAGCCGCTCGAGCAAAAGCCAGACCCCCAGCGCGGTGAGGCCCAAAAATAGTAAGTTGACTGCGTGGTATCCGGCCGGGTCCAACCCCCCGAAATAAAAATTGAGCGCCAGGCTCAGGTTGCTGAGCGGCCGGTTCTGTTTCCCGTCCTGCCAGGCGGCCCGCCAAAGGCTCGATGGCTTGAGGTCAAGAATGCGGACATAAGAATTGTTAACCACCGAGCCCCAGTCGTCCAAATGGAAAGGCGCCTTGAAACTCGGCAGGTAAATGACCAGCGCGAAAGCGAGCAGGAAAATTCCGGCGCCCAGCCGCACGGGCCAGACATGCCCGTTTTTTATCGCAGGGTTCTTCTTTTTCATGGGAAGGCGTTCATTCACGGCGGTTTTCCTTGCAGCCGGGGCTATTGCCTGCTCCGGGGTTGCGCGAAAACCGCTCGGTTAAATATTCCAGGACTCTTTTGTTTGGCGCGGGCGTGCTCTGACTTTGCTCTGCCATAACCAAAGTCCATTCTATATAAATCCAATTTGGCGGTCAATGTTTTATTATAAAGCAAGTCAATGACAGAAACGGTCGGGGATTTTAAGGGGATCCTTGTGGCTATTGTACTTTTCGGTATTTGCCTCCGTGGAAATTATAAATCGTTCCCTCCTGGCAGATCCGATGATATCCCTCATCTCGATCGGAAAGAACTATGAAGTCATCCTCTCCCGCAAAACCCTTCATGAAGGGCAAGAGCACCTTCCATTGATCTTTCACCTTACCAAAGATGGCCATTCCACAGGGCCCATGACTAGATTCCATGCAACAGAAGGCAAATTCACTGTTATGGTCCTCATTGAGGTCCAGCGACTCTCCATCGTCATAATTGCTCCCGGTTTTCACATCACATTTTATTTCCTTCATCAACCGCTTCACTTCCTTTGGCAATTCATAGTACTTGATGAAATACTTGATCGTGGAGTGAACGGTCATATCCTTCTTCCCGCATTGCGCTTGCTTGCCGTGAGAAGAGGTCAATGATAGGACCAACAACATCAAAGACAACAGAAATATTATACGGTGTTTTTTCATTGTATCTTCTCCTTTTGTTGTCCTGGTGTTATCATCGAGGGGCAATTCTTGATATCAGACCATGACTTTTGAATTTTTCATTTCAATATGCACCTTGCAGTCATTTATTCGCTTGCAATTCTGTTTTCATTTCTCCCAGCCGGTGGAGGAGCGCCCAATTGAACATATAAGAAACCCTGAGCCATTCCGGCCCGGTTTTGCAGATTTTATGGAATTCTGTGAAGAACTTGAGGAACAGGCTGTTGGGATGCGACTTGAGGTTTTCATAAGAGGAAGCCACCATTTTTCTGATCTCGGCCTCGTAAACACTAAGGTCCTTGTCCTGCAGGGATTGGGCAAGCTCCCGGACCCGCCCCGGATCCAAAATGTTGAAAGCGTAATTTTGGTCGGCCTCGTCCCTGACCCCTTTGAACACATGGTTGATGGTGTCCTCGTCAACCTCCAACTTTTTATAGCTGTTGAAGCTGTTCCTGGGCACGTACATGTTCATGACCTCGATGAATTCCTTGTGCGCTGCTATGTAAGGATAAGAATCGGGCAGGCTCATGATCCGGAAAGCGCAGTTGATCATTTTCCCGATGTAATCGTTCTCCGTGGCGCCGGAATATCTTTCGTAACTTATGTGCAAGGCATTCGGCTCGATGGCGATCCCCTGCTTGAGAAAGACCTCGTTGTTCATCTTCAAATCCAGCCGGGCCAGGTTGACAAAGTCGCTTAAGGTAATGGCCAGCCTTTCCACCATCTGGCAGACTTTGGCGTTTCTACGGAAATCGTCGGAAAAAGGCCAGACCGCAAAAAAGCCGTCGCCCGTGAATTTCACCAGCCGGCCGCTCCCCGCGCTGATGACATAATGGCATAGGATATAAAACCGCCTGATGAATTCTTCGACCACCGGAGCGCTGCCCGAGGCGTAAGCAGAAGAAAATTTGGACAAGTCGCCCGCCAGCACGATCAAGGAAACCTTTTTGGTGGTTATGTCAATAATTTTAGACATTAATAAAATCCCCTGCAGCCGTCATTTTCTCTTCCGGGCGCCAATCGGATTCGCCTGATTTTTCGAAGGTTAAACAATATGGAAGCAAAAGTCAATAGCCGGTTTTAACGCTGCAGGCTGCTGCCGTCATCATTGCCATTGACCTTTTCCGCAGCTTCAATCTTCTGCTTGCATGCTGATCGGGAAAATTTTAGACTGCTTTGGAGCTGGTTTTTAAGGAGATTGCCATGGATATCGAATCTTTAAAGCAGTTGGCGGGCTTGTTCCCGGTCCTGTTCGTAGTCGGCTTTGTGCTGTTGGTTTATTATTTGATAAAACGCTCGCGGAAACAACACCAGCAGAAGCTGGAGTCGATCGCCAATTCCCTGGGCGGGGAGTTGGTTGACGGGTTCTGGGAGGTGAGGCTTATGAACTATGAAAAGGAGCAGCGCATCGTGCTGTTGCCGGGCGGCAAAAACACGCCCCCGTCGCTCGAGCTCCGGCAGTTCACGGACCTGGACTTTGACCTGACCATCATGAAGGAGAACAAGGTGACCCTGACCATGGAAAAATGGGGGCTCAACATTGAGACCAAGTCCGGGGACCCGGTCTTTGACCAGAAATACCTGATCAAATCCCGCCCTAAGGAACAGGCGCAGGTGTTTTTATCATCGCCGGAGCGCAAACTCATCATCGATTTCTTTTTCGACGCCGGCTTCACCATGATGACCCTGCGACAGAAGACGCTCTCCTTTGAAAAACCGGACTACACCGACCAGGACTTGGACCCGGACCTGCTGAGAAGCCGGCTCGACCAGCTCCATAAAATGATCGTGGGCTGAGGCCGCGCTCCCTATCGCCATCCGCGCCTTCAATTTTCTGTTTGCATGCCGAACAGGAAAAATTTAGACTGGGAGCAGGCTATTTATAAAGGAGCGCTCATGGAAAGCGGGTTTTCTATGGATTTATCAGTTTTTTTCCCGTTCCTGGTGATCACCGGGATCATGCTGTTCGCGGCCTACTCGATCAAAGCAGCCAAGAAAAAAATCCGGGAGAAGCTGGAGCCGATCTCGCTGGCCATGGGCGGGGAGCTGGTCAGCGGCTTTTTTGTCCAGGACTGCGTGAGGTTCATGAACTACGGAAAGGAGCAGCGCATCGAAGTGTTGCCCGCGCTCAAAAACAGGCCGCCGACGCTCATCCTGAAGCAGTCCACCGACCTGGACTTTGACCTGGGCGTCATGACGGAGAACATTGTCTCCAAGGCCGCTGAGAAGCTGGGCCTGCCCATTGAGATCAAGACCGGGGACCCGGTCTTTGACGATAAATACCTGTTGAGCAGCAGCGCCAAGGACCGGGCGCAAATATTCCTGTCCTCGTCCGAGCGCAGGATGATCATCGATAATTTTTTCAACGCCGGCTTCACCATGATGAACCTGAAAATGAAAATGCTTTCCGTCTCCAAGCCCAACTACGCCGACCAGGACCTGGACCCGGCCTTTCTCAGGGCGCAGCTCGACCAACTCCAAAAATTCATCAACGGCTGAATCATTCAGGGACGCTCCCAGAGCTTTAGAAAAATTCAGTTTATGGCCGGTCTTGCAAATTTGCATGAAGCCGCAACTCCCTTGTACACAGGGAGCGTCCCTTAATTTCCCGCGTCTTTGCGCGCCTTTTCCAGCACGGATGAGAACAACTCGACATTGTCGAACTGGACGACATCCGCGCCGTATTTGACGGGGCGGGCCATGCATTCGGCGCTCGACCCCGCGAGCGCGTCCGTGAAGACCATGACCCCGCGCTTGTGCGCTTCCAGCACCATCTCGGGAGTGAGCTTCGCGCAGTTGGTGTCGAACGCAACTGTGGTCGGGAACTGTTTCAGAATTTCTTCCACCTGAGCGGCGTTTTCCAGATAGGGCATGACCGGGGCATCGGGCTGGTATTTCAAGAACTCGGGTATGGAATTTCCGCCGTGGCACACCACCAGGTTGTCGGGATAAAAATTATATTTCTTGAGCAGGCGGACCAGCTGGGGACGGGCGGGTTCTTTCTGGTCCAAGTAAAGCTTGACCCTGCCCTGCATGAGCGCGAGAGATTCCTCAACAGTCGGGACCTTCGTCCCCTTGAACTCGGGGCCTTTGCGCGAGCCGGCATCCAGTTCCTTCAACTGTGCGAGCGTGAATGAAGACACGGCCCCGAACCCGTTGGCGGTGCGGATGACATTGGCGTCGTGCATGAGCACGGGCACGCCGTCCCTGGTGTAGCGCACGTCCAATTCAACATAGTCGTATCCCAGCTCGATCGCCTTTTGGATGGCGGGCAGGGTGTTCTCGGGCGCGAGCGCGCGCACGCCCCGGTGAGCTGAGCGCATGATCTTGAGGTTGGGAGTGACGGTCGGGATCGCCTTTCGTGATGGGGCTTGAGCCAGCGCAACAGATGCGGCAAGGGAAAAAATTAAAGCAGTTGCCCATTTCATCATCGGCTTTTTTCTCCTTCAGGTTTTTGGGGTCAGGCCTCTTCACTGATGACCGGGCCGAGATGTTGAGGCCAGACCCCTGCCAAAATCCTACTCCTCATATTCCACCAGGCTCACTTTTCCCGGCGCGAACGGCTCGATGCGGATGGTGTTTGCGCCGGGCTTCAGGAATTTGCCGATTTCCAAACGCAGAGGCTTCTCGATAAACCCGCCCGCGTAAGTTCCGTTGACCGTGACCCGGGCCGCGGCCTCGGGAGCAATTTCGTCGCAGACCAGATAGACCCGGTGTTTCTTCAGGTCCAGGCCGGCAGGCAATTCGAATTTACCGTTAAAGGGATTAGCTTTCACCGGGCTGAGCGTGAGCTTGGGCCGGGGGTCCCACCAGTTCCGGCTGGACGGGGTTTTCAGCTTTGGCGCCAAAGACTCTTTCACGCCCGGGTCGATTTGCACCGGGATCTGCAGCTTGATTTTCGCGCCCGGCGCCAGTCTTATCGGCAGAGTCCGCTTCTCCGGCTGGAACACCAGGAGCGCGCTTTCATAAGGCTCCAAGGCCAGGCTGATTTCCACCTCGTCATTTTTAACGCGCTTGTATTCCACGGACGTGACCTCGTTGCGCATGGCGTCCCAGGACTCCGGCTCGCCCTGCGCCCTCACCCGGAACTTGAACGACCTCGCCCCGGGCTCCAGGTTCTGGTTGGCGATAAAGAAAACATCGCGGCCGCTCTTTACGCGGTGGAGCACATGCAGCCAGTTGTCGGTCTTGCCTTCCATTACCTCCAGTTCCGGATTCACGCCCGCGTCTCTTGAGAGCACGCGCTGGATTTGCTTAACGGTCGGCCTTTCCGGCAGAAGATAGGACCGGCCTCCAGATGCGCTGATCTTTTTCGCGCCCAGTCCGGGCCTGGCATTTCCGCCCCATATGGCTCCGGTCAGCGCCGCAATCTCCTTGCCCGTCCTTCCCATGGTGGCTGACTTTCCCGGCAAAAACCCGTAGCCGACCACCACCCCGCCGGCATCGAAAAATTTCTTCGCTTTCTCCAGCGTTCCATAGGGGATAACTTCCACCGGAGGCACCATCAAGACCTTGTAGCTCTCTCTGTGGAGCCTGATTTCCTTGCCTTCCAGTTTTGTGTCCTGCTCAAAGACATCATAAGGCATCCAGTCGCAGTCGTAGAGCGCGTCCTGCAAGACCGTGGTCATCACCTCGGGCGGCACCGCTTTTCCCACATGCGCGCTGTTGCCGATGAAAAGGAGCGCGACCTGGGCCACATGCCGCCCCCCGGTCAGCATCAGGCTCAGCCGGCTGGTATAGTCCGCGAACACGCGGTACAGGGGGTATCGCGGCTCGAACCCGCCGTTGTAAAAATAGGGAGGGCAGTCGGTGTCATAAGGGGCGCGGGGGTTGAAGGAATGGGGGATCAGGAAGTTCACGCCGCTCGCCTGCATCTGGTCGGTGTTCCATTTCATCTCCGGATAGGTCAGGTCCTGGCCGCGCGCGCCGAAGATCTCGACCATGGTCAGGTCGTCCTGTTTGCCGTAAACATGGGAGATGGAGCTGCCCAGCTTGCCCATCTGGTAAAAGCCCATGGGCCGCTTCCCGGGCGGGAGCTGCTTGAACACCAGGTCAATGCCCGCCATGTCCGTGTATTTCAGGAGCTGGAACATGTTGCCCGCATTCAAGTCCTTCCAGAGATACTCGCGCATGTGTTCGAGAAAATGTCCGATCGAGAGCACTCCGTGCGCGTGGCACCAGTCCGTGATCCCGCCGTACATGGTTTTGCCCCAAGCCTCCGCCTTGGCGTCCTGGTATTGATATTTGGCCGCAACCTGATCCTCTCCCGCAAGCCTGAACTTCCAAGCCACCAGCGCCTTCTTCCAGTCAACCCCGCGCGACTTGAGCATGGGGATCACCTCCGTGCCCCAGTCTCCATGAGTCTCAGGCTCGTCGTAAAAAAATCCCTGGATGGTCTGTCCGAAATCATCCTTGAACCGGTCAAAGTGCGGCTGGTAAACCGTCTTCAAATACCAGTCAACCGCTTCTTTGCTCGCGCCGTCCACCAAAACATGGCCGGCTTTTTTCTTTCCGTATTCCCAGGTGAAAGTCATTATTTGCCACCGGCCTTCCGGAGCGTCCCACAGGAGCTTGCCGCCCCTGACATTCCCGGTCAGGTCAACAAGACTCGCGCTGTCAACCCCGCCTTCTTTTTCTCTCCCCGCGACCACCGCCACCAGCCTTTGGTCGTATCCGCCGAGTTCAATTTGTTTCGGGCCTTCCACGCCGGTCGACTCAGCCGCCAGGACCTTACTCCCGTATTCCTGGGGCACTTTGCCGCCGACCTCTCCGCTCGGCCACCATTTTTCGTCAAAGATCCACATCTTCATGGCGTGCTGTTTGGCGAATTCCAGGCAGATGGCGAGGTCGCGGTACCAGCCCTCGCCGAGCCAGTCGCTGTGCGGCCTGGATTCCGCGGTGAAGGACCCGTTGCCGCCTTCGAAAACCTTCTGCAACTCCCCTTCCAACTGCGCCTTTGACTCGTCGCCGTGCAGCCAAAAGAGCGGCCCGGTGTAATATCTTGCTTCGATGGGAAGCGTTGTGAATTCCTTTTCGATCTCGCCGATGCTTTTCTCCGCGGTTGCGGCGTTCGCGGCCAAAGCGAGCAAGCCCGCCAATATTGTGGCGCCGGCCATCCGTTTTTTATTCATGATCCCTCCGTTTAAGGTCCATCACCGGTTTTTAGAAATTCAGTCCCCGCCCAGGCCCGGCAGCTTGCCGAAAACCTGACCTTGCCATTACGCTTTAGATGACTTTTTCCGCATCGGGCTGACAGGAATCTTATACCCGTTCGTTCCCGAAAGATCAAAGCGCCTAGCCGCCGCGTTTCTCCATTACGGGCCGAAGGAAGGCTTTCTCATGCTTTAAGAGCGTTCATGGCAAAAGAGCAAAAAAAACGCTATTCTTGTTCATTCACTCCCCGGTTTCTTTGACAAGCATTTGGGGGTGTGAAAGAATAAATCGGCCGATAGTATTTTAAGGAGCGGTTATATGGTTGATGTCAAGAGCTATTTCCGGCAGATTCTCCGGTGGATAAACACGACCACCCCGATCGGGATCATCGTGATTGTCGTTTACGGCCTGGCGGTCATTCCCGTGCTGGGCGACAGCATGATTATCATCGTGTGGGCGCTGATTACGGGCGTGGGCGCCTCGCTGTTCTTCATCCTGCTCCACTTCCGTTATATTCACCAGGAGCTGATGCGGGTGGACGCATATTTCCAGGGCAAGGGCGAGAGCGGCGCGGAGATGCTGCGTTTGTTGCTGGGTTTCCCGCTCAAGCAGCCCACCATCGGGTTCGTGATCTGGGCTTTCTGCGGAGGGCTCGCGGCGCTCGGGAGCGCCATCCCCAGCCACGGCGCTTTGGCCAAGTTTGACATGTTTTTGCTCTGGGTGGGAGTTCTGCTCGGGGCCTGCACGATCTGGATTTTCCAGTTCTTCCAGTTCCGGGTGATCCTGGCGCCCCTGGTCCAGGAGATCGTGAAAAAAGAGCCGCAAGTCCTGGAGAACACCAGCGTCCAAATCCCCAAGTTCTCCATCCAGCTCAGCCAGTTGATCACGGTCGCGGTCCTGCTCGTGGTGTCCCTGCTTTTTTCAATCATCTCCGGATACCAACAGGCCTCTTTCAACCTCCAGACCTGGATCGGGAAAAGCTCGCTCGATGAGGTGTCCTCAATCGCGGCCTCCATCGAAAACCTCGACCTGTCCAATACCGGCAACCTGGAAATGGCAAAAAGCTCTCTCACCCCCTACCTGGCGCCCGGGACCAGGATGCTCTATCTGCTGGACAGCTCCCAGCCCAAGCTGGACTTGTTCAGCGGGAACCGATCCCCCTTCAACCCGGTGACTTCGGGGGTTATTCGAGGCATGTGCGCGAAAAGCCGGGAAAAAACCGGGTTCACTTTCGACCCCTATAATAATACCGTGATCTGCTTCAAGCAGGTCGGCTCCATAGCCGCGGGAAAGACCCAAAGAAATTTTTATCTGGTGGCGGCCTATCCCTGGAAAAATTTCAGCTCCCATTTGAACCGGCTGGTCTTATTCTCGCTGATAATATTTGTCCTGTTCGGAGGCCTGACCACGGTGGTGGCCATAAGCGTGGCCCGCAATTTGTCCAGGCCACTCCTGGACCTGAGCAAAGCCACCCAGCGGGTGGCCAGAGGGGAGCTCAAGGAAGAAATCTTCTATACCTCCAACGACGAGCTGGGCGCGCTCGCCCACAATTTCAGGAAAATGAGCGAGAGCCTCAAGCTCATCATCTTGCGGATCAACAGCGCTTCCGGGGCTTTGGACATGGCCCTGGGCAACATCGAGCAGGCGAGCAAGGTGGTCAACAGCGGGGCCCAGGTCCAGGAGCACTCGGTTGAGGAAGTCTTCGCCGCCATGATGGAGATGAACACCACCATCCAGGGGATTTCCGAAAATGTGGAGACCCTGAGCCTGGCCGCGCAGGACAGCTCGTCATCCATCTTCGAAGTCGCGGCCTCCATGAAGAGCATCTTTGAGAACATCGAATCGCTGGACAAATCAATCAACGACACCTCATCCTCGGTCAGCGAGATGATCGCGGCCATCGAGATGGTCGCGGACCATGTCAACAGCCTGAGCGCCATTGCCGATGAAACCGCAAGCTCCATGGCCCAGATGAACGCGGCCATCCGCTCCATCGAGGGCCTGGCCAACGAGACCGCGGGCATCAGCGAGAACGTGATCCGGGACGCTGAACAGGGCGTGCAGGCGGTCGACTCCAACCGCCAGGGCATCCACAAGGTCGCGCAGGTGGTGAGCCACGCGGAAGAGGTGATCACCAAGCTGGGCAAGCGCGGGGTTGAGATCGGCAAGATCGTGCAGGTGATTGAGGAAGTCACCAGCCAGACCAACCTGCTCGCCCTGAAC
>Ga0315287_10006851_pt1 | contig 11383 bp, 10 predicted proteins | sample YL17G11_0_MG_FD_205037 | JGI IMG/M metagenome (GOLD analysis project Ga0315287, IMG submission 205037) | Sediment microbial communities from Yellowstone Lake, YNP, Wyoming, USA - YL17G11_0 | ecosystem: Environmental > Aquatic > Freshwater > Lake > Sediment | place: USA: Wyoming | collected...
GTGAAGATGTCTTTCTCGGCGAAGAAATCCAGCTTCTCCTTCGGATAGCTGAAACCTCCCGGCAGAGCGCCGAGGAGGAGAGCGACCTCGGAGCGGGGCGGGACGGCGAGCGGCGACTCGGTTTCGAGGACGGGGATATCGCTCTCCCGGAGCAGGGTGGCCAGGCGCTGGCGCGTCCCCGTGTTGGAGAGATAGATGTAACAGAGGTCGCGCTCGGCCTGGAGCTTCTTCAGGTATTGGAGAAAGAACGGGATCTTGTTGTCGAAACGAGGCACGGGCTGAAAGGAGAAGGAAAAGAACTTTTTCCGGGCCGGGGCGCCGAGCTCCTCGAAGCGCACGGCCTCCTTGCGGACCCGCTGGAGGAGCCGCGGCGGGAAGATCTCCTCCGGCGGCAGGGCGAAGACGCCGTCGGCGAGGAGGTCGGCGTACTGGCCGCGGAGCTCCTCGACGAGCGCGCCCCACTCGCAGTCGACGGCCTCGGGATTATCGACGACGAAGACCGGGTCGCGGAGATATTCCGTGACCGGCGCGAAGCGGTCGCCGAGGAGGAGGGCCAGGGCGGCGAAGCTGGGCCCGAAATCGCCCCGTTCGACGGCGGCGATCTTCGCCTCGAGGTCGCGGCCGTCGCCTTTGGCCCGCTTCCGGGCCGCCGCGACCCAGCGGTCCAGGAATTCGGGAGACGCCGGAAATTCCCGGAGTCCGGGGATCGTCAGGCGTTCGATCTTTTTCAGGGACCGCTGGCTGGAGATGTCGAACTCGCGGAGGGAGACGACCCGCGAGCCGTCGAACTCTACCCGAAAGGGGTTGATCTCCCAGGGCGAGAAGACGTCGACGATGCCGCCGCGCCAGGCGTATTCGCCGGGCGAGGCGATGAGGTCCTCCTTGGCGTAGCCGTACCGAGCGAGGGTTTCGAGGAGGAGGTCGTGGTCGGCTTCGGCGCCGACTTCGAGGCTCAGGAAAAGTCCGGCCAGGTCCTCCGGAACGGGAACGGGCTTGAGCAGGCCGCCGAGGTTGGTGACAACGATGGAGGGCGGTGTCGCCAAGAGCCGGCGGAAGAGCTTCATCCTCGAGGACGCTCTATCGAGGGCCGGCGGGACTTCGAAGTACGGATTATCGGCGAGCGGAGGGAGGGTGGCCAGCCCGGCGTCGGGCGCCAGCCGGGACATGAAAAAACGGCATTCCTGTTCGACCGGGGCCAGGGGGGCGGATTCGGCCCGGATGAAGACGACCGGTCTTCCGGCCGTCCGAGCCAGGCAGGCCAGGACGTAGGCCTTGGCCGGCTCGATGACGCCGTGGACCGCAAGCGGCCTGTCGCCCGAAGCGACGGCGCGGACGAGGGCGCCGAACTCGTCCGTGCGAAACAGAAAATCGAGGCTCACCGGGCTATTCTAACTTTGGACCGCCACGCGGTCAAACCGGGCGGCCGGGCGGCCGGGATTGGATTATTTTGATCGTCGGGAACCGGGGACATGGACCTCGGGTACGTGTCCCCCTTCTTCCCGGGGACATGTACTTTTAGTACGTGTCCCCATTCTTCTGAGTGGGAAACCGGGGACACGTACCGGAAGTACATGTCCCCTACTTCCGCCGCTCAGGAACCGGGGACACGTACCAAAGGTACATGTCCCCTGCTTCCGCCGGTCAGGCGTGTTCGATCGAAGTGTTCCCCGAGATCTCCGAGCTCGGCGTGGCCAGGTCGTCGAAGGGGATCCCTTCCGTTTTTTCGTTGTAAACGTACTGGCAGATGAGGCAGCGGTAGCGGGCCATGGTCGTCTCGGGCGCGGCCATCTTAGCATCGAATTCGGCGACAAACAACCAAGGAAATTAGAGGCGCCACCAGTAGGAGAATTTGATGAAGACGTTGTAATTGTCCTGGAGGAGATGGCCGAACTCGTCGCGGAGGTAATTGTTGTCGAAGCCGAGGAAGAAGACCGTCCCCGGGCGGAGGACCCAGCTGGCGAGAAGACTTCCGAACGCTTCTTTATAGAAGAAGTTGTAATCGACGATGGCCCGGAACGAGATCGTCTTGGAGAGCTGGTAGGTCGTCCGCTGGCGGACGACGTTGTAGTCCCATAGCCTCTCCCCGCCCGCCGAACGCCAGAACGTCTGCTTGCTGAAATCGACCCCCAGCTGGAGCCGCGAGCTCGGTTTGAACTTGACGGAGAGGCCGTAGGTGTTGCTGTAGCCGAGGAAGGCGTCGTCGGGATCGTAGTTGATGCTGTCGCCGGTCTCGAAGAAGAAATTGATGGGCATCCAGCTGATGAACGTGATCTGGGATTCGACCGATACGAACTGCTTCTTGAAGTCGACGTCGGCGAAGCGCTCCATCGCGTTCTCGTAAGAGACGATAATTTGGTTGAATTCGGTCAGGCGGAACTGGACGTTGGCGCGCACCCATGTGTCCTGGGTCGTGCTGTCGGCATAGCCGTCGCGCACGCCGGCCTGGAGGCGGAACTGGACCTGGTTGAGGTATTTCTTGTCGGGGTAGAGGCGGAACGAGGCGAATCCGCCGGCGCTGCGGTAGTCGGTCCGGTTGACGAAGCCCAGGGAGGCCTCGAAATCGGGGTGCATGGCCTTATAAAAACCGCCGATGCTCCAGTGCTTGGACGTGTAGAAGAGCTCTCCATAGAGGCCCGGGGCGAGGGCGGTCCTGTCGCCCTCCGCGCTCGACTTGGAGGCCAGGGCCTGGAAATTGAAGAAGACCTTGTCCTTGAAGCGGAGCTGGCCGTCGAGGCCGCCGAGCCGGCTCCAGGTCCCGCCCCCGAGCTCCTTGTCGGTCAGGGTGAAGCCGATGTAGGAGCCCGACCCGACGTCGGCCTTGGTCCGGAAGATGTTGGAGAAGGCCCGCGTGTCGGAAGCCGCGCCGCCGTTGGGGATCTCCCAGAGGCTCTCCGAGGGGTGCATATCGTAGGCGGAGAGCAGACCGTAGGTGAAGCGGCCGCTCTTGCCCGACATCTTGCCGCCCCAGATCGGGTCGGTGATCTGACGCGTGTAGACCGTTTCGATCTCGGGCGAGTTGAAGATCTCCATGCCTTCGAGGAAGAACGGCCGCTTCTCGTTGTAGCGCAGGGCGTAGCGGACGTTGTAGTCGATCTTGGGCTCGTCGGCCTCGATCTGGCTGAAGTCCGGGTTGACCGTGGCGTCGAGGGTCATGTTGGAGCTCAGGCCGAGCTTGAAGTTGGCGCCGGGTTCGTAGCCGATCTTCTCGCCTTGCCTCTTGAGGGAGGTCAGGAAGGGCATGACCTCGACGTTGCGGCTGCGTTCGACGGCGCCTTGGATGGTGAAGGTCCGGCCGTTGGAGAGGAGCCCGGGGATGTCGCGCGAGTAATTGGGGTGGAGGATGATCTCCCCTGTCCGGGGCAGGTTCCGGCCGAGGACGATGTTCCAGGTCTTGATGTCATCGTTCGGGAAACGCAGGCTCTTGAAGGGGATGGCCATCTCGACCGTGTAGCCTCCGGCGTCCACCTTGCCGTCGGACAGGAAGACGGTGTCCCAGCTGTCGTCCATGTTGTCGCTGCCGCCTTCCTCAATCCGCATCATGTCCATCTGGACCCCGATGGGATTGAGGAGGAAGGAGAAGGCGCGGCGCTTCTCGTTGAAGGTGTCGAGCATGATGAACACCCAGTCGTCCTCCATGCATCCGTCGCGATTGGTGACGGAGCAGCGGATCTTGGAGGCCTGGGAGTCGTAGGCCCGGAAAGCGACGTAGAGGTTCTTCTCGTCGTAGCCCAGGTAGGCCACGGTCTTTTCGGTCGGGACGCCGTTTTCCTTGGGTGCGAGCTGGACGAAGGCGTCGATCTTGAGGGCCTGCGTCTCCCAGATGGGATTATCCAGGACGCCGTCGATCTTGGGGGCTGTGGTCAGGCGCGGGATCTGGAGAAGCTCTTTCGGGGCGGGCGTTTGGACGGCGGCTTTGGCGGCGCCGGCGGCGATCACGGAAGCCGTCAAGCCAAAGGCGATGAAAAGGACGGCAGATCGCTTTTTTTTCCGCATCTTGCTCTTCCTTATCCAGAATGGCCGGGGCCGCCTCAGTCTGAGCCTCACCAGATTGACGAAAAAACACGCGAAAAGGTTTCTTCCCGGGGAAAATGAGCAATCTCACGACCACCCGCCACCCGGGCGCCGACGGTTGCGGGCGGGAGGAGGATACGACTATAATGGGCAGGAGAATTCTTGAACCGCGCGGAGGTGCGTCCTTGAGCAGAAACCCGGCCTCGAGATCCCGACGTTTTCCCATCCTTGCCATCGCCGTCGTCCTGGCCTTCGCCGTAGCCTTTCCCCTTGCCGCGCAGACGCCTGAGCGATATCTCGACGGGGCGCCCGATCGGGACGGCTCCGTCCGCCTGGTCATCTTCAATCCCGAGACCTTCAACATCCGGGCCCTGGCCACCCTGCGGAAGAACGGCACGCTCGACATCCCCGGACTGATCGTCATCGGCGTTTACCACGTCAAGCAGACGGCCAACTTCGCCGACAGCCGGAAATACGTCCAGGAGAACGGCCTCGACTGGTTCAAGTTCCACGAGGTTTCGGCCGAGATCAGCGAGCCGGTCCTCTTCAAGAAGAACGCCTGCACTCCCGAGTTCGAGTTCATCCTGAAAAAGACCGACGGCGTCATCTTTTTCGGCGGGCCCGACATCCCGGCGTCCGTCTTCGGGGAGAAGACGAACCTCCTGACCGGGATCTCAGACCCCTACCGCCACTGGTTCGAGGCCTCGGCCGTCTTCCACCTGCTCGGCGGATTCCAGGACGAGAAATTCGTCCCTCTTCTCGACGCGCGGCCGGCCTTCCCCATCCTGGGCATCTGCCTGGGCCACCAGACGCTGAACGTCGGGACGGGAGGGACGCTCGTTCAGGACATCTGGTCGGAGCTCTACGCCAAGACGACCGTCGAGGACGCGATCGCCCTCGGGCCGGAACAGTGGCACAACAACCCCTACCGGCTTCTTTTTCCCCTGGATAAGCTCATCGGCTACAACTTCCACTCGCTTCAGCTCGGGAACGGGAGCCACTTCGTGAAGGAGATGGGTTTCCAGCCGTCCGACCATCCCCGTATCCTCAGCTCGCACCATCAGGCCGTCGGGAAGATAGGCAAAGGGCTCGTCGCCGTGGCCAGTTCCCGCGACGGCAAGGTGGTCGAGGCTGTCGAACACAAGAAGTATCCCAATGTCCTCGGCGTCCAGTTCCACCCGGAGCATCCCCTGCTCTTCGACGCCGAGCCCCGCCACACGCAAAAACCCGGCGATACGCCGACCAGCTTCCTGGCCATCCTCGAGGGGACGCCGCCGAGCCTCGAGTTCAACAAGAAGATCTGGAGCTGGTTCGCCGGCAAGCTCGTCGAGAGCCACGGGAAATAGGCGGGCGCCGCGGAGATCCCGGCGGCGCCGGGACTCCCCTCAAGAGGGCCGGCTCCTCTTTAACTGTTCCCGGAATGGGGACTGTCCCTCTTGAGTTGACAATCTCCTACTGTAATAGTAGTATTTATTGTGAATTCGACGAAAGGAGCTCGCCATGAAGCGTTTCCTGATCCCGCGAGTGTCGCACTGTAAGGACGGCTGCCAACGTTCCTCCCGGGCATGAGGTGAAACTGCACCGGGACTGCCCCCAGGGGGATTGTCCCCCTTGTCCCCCATAGGGGCTGTCCCTCTTGGCTTGACTGGCCCGTCGCTCTGTCTCCTCCGGAGATTGGCCGACGGGCCTTTGTGTTTCCGCCTTGAGTCCGACATGACTTTGTTGAATAATGGAAAAATCGAAGAGATCGAAAGACCGAAGGAGGCCCCATGAAATACGGCATCGGTGCGGCGTTAGCGATGATCGCCCTGGCGGCGGGCTGCATGAAATCAGCCAAGGCGCCCGAAGGGATCCTGTTCAAGGACGACCTGGCCTTCCTCAGGACCAATACGAGAGTCGTCGTGCTCAGCGGCGCGGACGGGCTGGCCCAGGTGGCCGTCAACCCCGACCTTCAGGGCCGGGTCATGACCAGTACCGCAGGGGGGCCGGACGGACTGAGCTTCGGCTGGATCAACCGGGAGCTCCTCACCTCGGGCGTGAACAACCCGCACATAAACGCCTTCGGCGGCGAGGACCGCTTCTGGCTCGGGCCCGAGGGCGGCCAGTTCTCCATATTCTTCAAGAAGGGCGACCCGTTCGACCTCGACCACTGGTGGACGCCGCCTGCCGTCAACGAAGGGGCCTACGACATCGCCGAGCAGGCGCCGGACCACCTCCGTTTCCGCAAGTCCATGCGCCTCGTCAATTACTCGGGGATGGAGTTCCACGTCGCGGTCGACCGGGAGGTCCGTGTCCTCGGCGCGGCCGAGGCCGCGGCGCTCGGCGTCCCCGTCCCGGCCGGCATCAAGATGGTCGCCTACGCTTCCGACAACAGGATCACAAACGCCGGCGCGGCCGCCTGGACGAAGGAGACGGGGCTGCTTTCGGTCTGGATCCTGGGCATGTTCAACCCCTCGCCTGAGACGACCATCGTCATCCCGTTCAAGAGCGGGCCGGAGGCGGAGCTCGGGCCGGCCGTCAACGACGCCTATTTCGGCAAGGTGCCGGCCGACCGCCTCGTCGTCAAGGAAAAGGACGGCGTCCTATTCTTCAGCGGCGACGGCAAGTACCGGAGCAAGATCGGTATCGCGCCGGCGCGGGTCAAGCCATTCGCCGGGAGCTACGACGCCGCGAACAGTGTCCTGACCATCGTTCATTTGACCGTCCCCGAGGGCGCCGCCGACTACGTCAACTCGATGTGGGCGATCCAGGAGAAGCCCTTCGCCGGGGACGTCGTCAACAGCTACAACGACGGTCCGTCTGGGCCGGGAGCGAAGCCGCTGGGCCCGTTCTACGAGCTCGAATCGTCGTCGCCGGCCGCGGCCCTGGCGCCGGGAGAAACGATGACTCACGTCCACACGACGATGCATTTCCAGGGGCCGGAGAAGGCCCTCGACCAGATCGCCCGCAAGGTCCTCGGCGTCGGCCTCGAGGAGATCGAAAAGGCGTTCAAGAAGAGCTGACGCAGCCCGGTCCCAAAGTGACGTTCCTGAGGAACTCGGCGCACTTTTCCGGGTGGCTGACGTTGATATAGATGCCCGTGCCGATCTCGAAACCCGCCGGAGTCGTGAGTTTCGGGATGATCACCATGTACCAATGGAAATACTTATCATTCTCATCGCCCACCGTTGCCGACCGGATGATGAAGTTGTAATCCGGATTGGCCAGGCCCAGATAGACCCTGGCCAGGATACTTTTCAAGGCAGCGGCGAAATCGGCCGCTTCCCGGCTGCCGATATCTCCAAACGAAGCCTGGTGCTTTTTCGGCATAATGCGGATCTCGAACGGCGTCCGGGAGGCGTAGGGGGCGTAGGCGACAAAGAAATCCGTTTCAGCGATGATCCGTCCGCCCACCCGCATTTCTTCGGCAAGCATGTCGCAGTAAATGCACTGGCCGTGGGAATCGAAATAGCGGACCGCCTGTTCGATGGGATTGCGGACATGGGGCGGCACGATGGGAGTCGCGATCAGCTGGGAATGGGGATGTTCGAGTGACGTCCCGGCCCGGAGGCCGTGGTTGCGGAACAGGTTGATAAAACAAATCCGGCTTTGCCGGGCGGCGCTCAGGTAACGCAGCTTATAAGCCGTTACGACATCCTCGACGGCCGCGTTATCCATGGTGGCCAAAGTCATATCGTGCCGCGGGGTTTCAATGATGACCTCCGCGATCCCGTAGCCGGTCGCCTTCAGGAATTGGCCGTCCGGTTCGGTCCGAAAAGGAACATCCGGCTGCAGGGCGGCGAACTTGTTGGGCACGACGCGGACCTGCCATCGCCCGTTTCGCTCGATCGTATGCAGGGCCGGCGGCGTTTGCCCTTCGTTTCCGGGACAAAAAGGGCAATTGGGGCTGAACTCCGGAAGTGGCGGCTTTTCGATCGCCTGTTTGATAAAATCTTCCGGTCGCTTGGCCCGCTCCGTGGCGATGACCACCCACTCGTGGGTCAGCATGTTCTGACGGAATTCCGGCATCGTCCACCCTCCTAAGCCGTCATAATCGCATTTTCCGCGAAAAATCGCAACCTGACCGAATTGACGGCCGCGCCAGGGCTTGACATGCGTGTCCTTAAAATGTATCTTTTTTGTAGATACATTTATGTGAAATCATGAAAACTCGCGTTCAGAAATGGGGCAATAGCCTGGCCGTCCGCATTCCTAAATCCTTTGCCGAGGGGATGGGGATCGGGAACAATGCCCCTGTCGAGATGTCGCTCGAAGAAGGCGCCCTGGTCATCAAGGCCGACCGGGACCGGCAGTGGGACCTCGATGCCCTCCTGGCCGAAGTGACCGACGAGAATATCCACGCGGAGAGGGAAGCGGAAGTTCCGGATGAAGAGCAAGGAGAGGAAGGCTCATGAAGCGGGTTTTTTATACTCCCGAGCGCGGGGATGTCGTCTGGATCTCGCCCGCCCCCCGGACGGACCGGAAGCGGCCGGGGCGCCGCCCCGCGATCGTCCTTTCCCCGCAGGCCTACAATTCGCGGGCCGGCCTGGCCGTCCTCTGCCCAATTACGGCACACATCAAAGGATACCCCTTCGAGGTGCTGATGCCGCCGGACCTGCCAATTAAGGGCGCGATCCTGGCCGATCAGGCCGAAAGCCTCGATTGGCGCGCGCACCGCGCCGAACTGATCTGTTCGTTGCCCCCCGCGATCGTCGACGAAGCCCTGGGAAAGCTCCGGACATTGATTTAGGGACCTGAAAATACCGCTTCGGCCTCGTCGGTGTATTTCCCATCCGGAGAGAAGAGGATGAGCGGGGGCATGACCTCCGGATCGCCTCCGCCTGCCGTCCTAGCGGCGGCGATGTCCCCTGCGGCGGGGCCTAGCCCTCCGCTAAGCCCTAGCTCGACCAAAAAGAGGTTGGCCGGCGCCGACGCCCGAGGCAAGACCTGCCTGAAGCGGCGGATACGGAAGCCCCGCCGGTCGGCGGCCCGGGCGAAATCTGCGCGCCGTTTTTCCGGGTAGACAAAACAGGCACAGCCGCCGGGCTCGAGCCATGCGGCCGCTCTCTCCATGAAATCCTCAATGCCGCCATTGAGTTCGTGCTTGGCCGCGGACTTTTCTTCCGACCGGCTCAGGAATCCCGTCGCTCTTCGTATATAAGGAGGGTTCGAAAAGATAAGGTCGAACCGGCGGCCCGGTTCGTATGCCCGCAGGTCGGCTTGTGCGACCTCGATCCTATCGCCCAGTCCGTTGAGCTCGACGTTCCTCCGGGCCAGGTCGGCCAATCCCTCCTGGATCTCGAGCGCGACGATCCGCCGGAAGGGCTTGACGCTCAGGAGAAGCGAGATGATGCCGCTTCCCGTCCCCAGGTCGAGCGCTTCGTCATCCGCCCTCGTCCGGATGAAATCCGCCAGCAGGGGCGCATCGACGGAAAACCGGTAGCCCTTCTTTCTCTGGAGGACGCTGACGCGCCCGTGATAGAACGCGCCCAGGGTCTCGCCGTCAAGCTGCAGAGTTTCCGGAGTCGTCATCCTGGCCGACCTCCGTCATGACCACGACCTTTTCCGGCTGGACCTGGGCGTAGCCGCCCTGGATCGTGAACGATTCCTCACCGCCACCGGCGCGGTAGGAGAGCTTCCCTTTGCCGATTCCTACAAAAAGGGGCCGATGGCCGGGGAGAACGCCGACCTCGCCCTCGAGGCTCGGCAGGGACACGGCATCGACGTCGTCCTCGACGAGCAGACGCCGGGGAGTGACCACCTTCAGGTGGATCGTGGCCGGGTTGCCGTCGCTCATGCCGCCCTCAGCTCCTCGGTCCTCTGGGTGACGTCTTCGATCGCGCCCATCATGTAGAAGGCCTGCTCGGGCTTATCGTCGTGGAGGCCCTCTGTGATCTCCCTGAAACCGCGGATGGTCTCCTCGATGGTCACGTACTTGCCGGGGCGGCCCGTGAACTCCTCGGCGACGTGGAAGGGCTGGGACAGGAAGCGCTGGATCTTCCGGGCCCGGGAAACGACGATCTTGTCCTCGTCCGACAGCTCCTCGATGCCCAGGATGGCGATGATGTCCTGGAGGTCGCGGTACCTCTGGAGGATCTCCTTGACCCTGCGGGCGACCCGGTAATGCTCCTCGCCGACGATCCGCGGGTCGAGGATGCGCGAGAACGAAGCCAGCGGGTCGACGGCCGGGTAGATGCCGATGTCGGTCAGGGCCCGCGACAGGTTGGTCGTCGCGTCCAAATGGGAGAATGTCGTGGCCGGGGCCGGGTCGGTGAAGTCGTCGGCCGGGACGTAGATCGCCTGCACCGACGTGATCGACCCTTTCTTGGTCGAGGTGATCCGCTCCTCGAGCTCGCCCAGCTCCGTGGCCAGGTTCGGCTGGTAGCCGACGGCCGAGGGCATCCGGCCGAGCAGGGCCGAGACCTCCGACCCGGCCTGCGTGAAGCGGAAGATGTTGTCGATGAAAAGGAGGATGTCCTGGCCCATCTCGTCGCGGAAGTACTCGGCGACGGAAAGCGCCGAAAGGCCGACCCGCAGGCGCGCGCCCGGCGGCTCGGTCATCTGGCCGTAGATGAGGGCGGTCTTGCCGATGACCCCCGACCCCTTCATCTCCAGCCAGAGGTCGTTGCCCTCGCGCGTCCGCTCGCCCACCCCGGCGAAGACCGAGTAGCCGCCGTGCTTCAGGGCGACGTTGTGGATGAGCTCCTGGATGATGACGGTCTTGCCGACCCCCGCTCCCCCGAACAGGCCGATCTTGCCGCCCTTGAGGAAGGGCTGGATGAGGTCGATGACCTTGATGCCCGTCTCGAACATCTCGAGCTTGGTGCTCTGCTGGTCGAGTGACGGCGGGACGCGGTGGATGGGGTATTTCTTAGCGGTGACGATCGGCCCCAGCTTGTCGACGGGCTCGCCGATGACGTTCATGATCCGGCCGAGCGTGCCTTCGCCCACGGGCACTTCGATCGGTCCGCCGAGGCTCTCCGCCTTCATGCCCCGGGACAGGCCCTCGGTCGGGTGCATGGAAACGCAGCGGACCCGGTCCTCGCCGATGTGCTGTTCGACTTCGACGACGATGCAAAGGGGCTCGGCCACGTCGAAGCCCTCGCTCGTGATCCGGAGGGCGGTGTAGATCTCGGGCAGCGCGCCCCCCTCGAACTTGACGTCGACGACGGGCCCGATGACCTGGACCACGGTTCCGAATTTCGCGTCTTTCCGATCCATGTCTATTCTCCCTAGTCTTTCTGTCTGAGCGCTTCGACGGCGGTTATGATCTCCAGGAGCTCCTTGGTGATCCCCGCCTGACGGATCTTGTTGAGCTGGAGGACGAGGTCGTCGATGAGCTCCCTGGCGTTCTGGGTCGCGTTGTCCATGGCCATCATCCGGGCCGCCTGCT
>Ga0315287_10006852_pt1 | contig 11383 bp, 7 predicted proteins | sample YL17G11_0_MG_FD_205037 | JGI IMG/M metagenome (GOLD analysis project Ga0315287, IMG submission 205037) | Sediment microbial communities from Yellowstone Lake, YNP, Wyoming, USA - YL17G11_0 | ecosystem: Environmental > Aquatic > Freshwater > Lake > Sediment | place: USA: Wyoming | collected...
CCGATCATGACCTGGGTCAGTATCTGGCCCGAGGCATTCATTGGTCCGCCTGCGCCCACGGTTGATCCGGCGTATGCGGGCGACACGAGTGCAGCGAGGGACTGGCCCAAGCCCGCTGGACCGGCGGCGACCATCCCGGTGCTGCCTACGGTAAAGGTGACATCCTGTGCGCTGTTGATCGAGCCCATGCCAGCGCGTGACAAGTGGCCGGTACCGAAGTTGGAAATCATCTGCCAGGTGCCGCCATTGGACAGCCGGAACGGGTACACGAGGTTTTGAGTGCTGGTGGAAACCAGGAAATGGGCCTGGTCACCGGCGTCGTTGATGGCGCTGCCATTGGATCCCGCACCGGTGAACCCTTGGGGCGGAGCCGGCAGCCGGACTGCACTGGACGGGTTACCCAGCTGGTACCAGAAGTTCCAGGTCACGACCTTGCCGCCGGGGCTGATCGCCGCGGGGCGCTCATTGGGATAACCAAAGACCCTGAGGTCGGTCATGCCGGTCGATGGGGACCACATGAAAGGCGCCGCGGCCGACGGAATTGCACCGCCGAGCGTCGTCCATCCGACCATGCGGCCCTGGTCGTCGAGGCCAGCGACGTCGGCACTCGACATGTTAGGCAGGACGCCCAGATCCTGGGCCGCGTAGCCGGCGCCGTTCGGGGTCCAGACTGCGGCGTGCGTGGTGCTGCCGATTATTCCCACCTCGCCGCCGATCAGGCCGTGGTTGTTGATGAAGAACGGGTACTGGTCGCTGCTGGAAAACCCAGGGACGAGAGGCAGTACGATCCGGTTTCCGCCCCGCCACACCACGATTTCTTCCGGCGGCAGGCAGAAGGGGCCGCAGCCTGGATCGGTATAGGACTTGCCGACCACGTCTCCTGCGTCGTTGAGACCATATCCGGTCGCCGCGGTGCCAACGAAGTCGAGGGCGTACGTCTGGGCCACCTGACTCACCTCGGCGGAAGCGGCCGTAGTCGCCGTCATCATGAGCGAGAGTCCGAGCAGGGCTGCTCCGATGGAATCGCGACGATGTAAATTCGTACCCATGAATATCTCCCGGAGGGATGCGCCAAAATTCAGTACGCAGCCAATAGAGCAACGCCAAATGCCGGCCCGCGCAGGGGACTGCATCCTGAACGGCAAGCCGAGTTGCGCATCCTTAGGCCTTGTACCGCACGTCACCGCCAGGCCGATTCGACGGCCACTGTTACCTCTATACGCCCAATCCGGGTCAAGGTCGGTGACCAAGTCACCGTGGGCCAAGCCGGTCTCGGAAAGCCGACAACTTCGATGGTCTCTGCGGCTTCTACGTCTTGAATGCGTGGCCAGTTCGGCGGAGGGTAAATTTCCCGCGCCGGCCATGGACCTACAGCACGGCGCGCATCAGGCTGGCGAATGAATCTGGATCCACACGCCGTGGAGACATTGTTTCCCGAACTCGCATGCTCGGGCGACGTGGTTGTTGCGCAGGTGATCAGCTCGGCGCGCCGGGTCACGCTGACGCCTGGTGCGACGGTTTTCCGTCAGGGGTCCGCGTGCGAGCAGTACCTGCTGGTAATTGATGGGAGCGTGCGAGTGCTGATGCTCACAGACGCCGGCCACGAGGTAGTGCTGTACCACGTGCGCCCGGGTGAGTCCTGCATGTTGACCACCTCGTGTCTGCTCGGAGACGTGCCGTATCCCGCCGATGGCGTTACCGAGACTTCGGTAAGCGCTCTGGCCATCGAGTCAGGCGAGTTCAGGCGCGCCCTCGGCGACTCGCCGGATTTCCGAACGTTCGTCTTTCGTAACATCGGCGAGCGGTTCGCAGAGGTCATCGGCCGGCTATCCGACGTTGCCTTCGGCTCCATCGACCGGCGGTTGGCGACGGCACTGCTGCGGGGGCAGCAGTCAAGCCACCCCGTTGCACTCACGCATCAAGAACTCGCAGTGGAACTCGGCACTGCCCGTGAGGTGGTCTCGCGGCACTTGAAGCGCTTTGAGCAGCAAGGCTGGGTCAGCCTGGGTCGCAGCTATATCGAGCTGCTTGATCCGGCGGCGTTGTTGCGACTCAGCGAACCAACTGACGTACAGAACACATAGCAAGATCGCAGCAGGAACGCCAAGCGCGGAAACGTCCAGCCGAGCGCTTTGAACGTGTGGGGTGCGAATTGGTGATCAGGCCGCAAACGGCAGCTGGTAGAGCCCGCTGTGCTCCGCAAATATTGGATCCGGGACGAACTGACCCCGTTGCGGGGCCCTCGCCGAGCTGTGGCATGATCGCGGCGTGATCGGTGCTGGGCGGCCCGCATCGCGAGTATCCGCGGGCGCCCGCGTCGGCGTGATCGAGTAATTGCGGAGCACAGGCTCCAACGTCGCCTCAAACCATCGTCCGAACTGCACTGAGAGCAAATCGAAAGGGAGGGAACCGATGTCACTCGAACAGTTGGCCTATCTCGCGCAAATCCTTGGCTCCGTCGGCGTCATCGTGTCGCTGATGTTTGTCGGCCTACAGATAAAGCAAAACACAGGTGCACTGCAGCGCAACGAGCACAATTCTACGATGTCGCAATGGACGGTGATCAGGATGGCGGAAGCCAAGCACCGCGACATAGCCGAGTTGATGACCGCTGGCCTTCGTGGAGAACGCGCCCTGGATGCTGCCGATCAACTCAGGCTGGCGCAGATGCTCCAGGAATACGCCTGGGCGGCCTTCCATATATGGGACCGAACGCAACGCGGGGTCTTTCCGGTAGGAACCTTCGAGTTCACCGGCGGAGCCATACTGTGCAGCGTGATCAGGACCGCGCGCGGCGCTGACTGGTGGCAGAGTGCGAAACGCGTCGGCTTTCTTCCGCAATTCGTTGCGGACATCGACGCGATGCTCGCGCAGGAGCCTGCGTGACGGTGACACGCAATGACCACCAACTCTCGGAACCCTGTGCTCCGCAAGTATTGGATCCAGGGCGAACTGACCCCGTTGCGGGGCCTTCGCCGAGCCGTGGCATGGTCGTGGCGTGATCGCACTGGCTCGAGTCGTCCTTCGGTTGCTTGCCGACCAGGCCGGCCTCGTCGTGCCGTCGCTCAGACCTCGGCGATCCGTCGAGGCGGAGCGCCAGATGTCGCGCGCAGCCGGTGGGTGATTCTCGACGCGCGGTTCGGAAACCGTTCGGTCGCGATGCCGGTAAGCCGTTGAGCGCGTTGAACGGTGTGAAATGTTAGGGCCGTATTCGCGAGTTCGGTTCGGGATGGGCTCGGTCGGGCGGGGCGGTTCGGTCGGGCAAGGAACAATCCCTTGCCGGTCTTCGGCTTGCTCGCGCTGAACCGGGGGGCTCCGTCGTACTGAAAATCCGCGTGTCGATGGTTCGATTCCGACCCTGGCCACCACTCCCAACCCCGTGAATCGCGTGCGGATTCCGGCCCGAGCCGCCGTCCGCCTGCGAGGACGCGTGGGCGATCTGCTCGTACGAATGACGCGATCGCGTCATCGGCTTGGCTCCTTGATGCACCGCCAACGGTCGAAGCCGGCAATCGACTCCAAGTCTAAACGACTGCGAAATATCGGGATCACTTCAGTCGCGTGAATCCTGTCATGAAGTCGTGGGTTTGTCGGGTACATTGCTCGGACATGCGCATCGCAATGGTCACCGACGCCTGGGATGACACGAACAACGGCGGGGTCATTTCCACGCGCCGGTTCGTGGACCTCCTGCGGGCCCGGGGGCACACCGTGGAGATCCTCGCCACCGGCGAGGCGGCACCGGGGAAGGTGCCGCTCAGGACCTTCGTGATCCCCACGCCGGGCCGGATCATGGAGAAGATGCGATTTTCCTTCGCCTGGCCCGACCGGCGCATCCTCGAGGAGACCCTGGCGCGGCAGGACGTGATCCACATCCAGTTCCCCTTCTACCTGGGGATCCGGGCCATCAGTGTGGCCCGGAAGCTCGGCGTGCCGGTGGTCTCCACGTTCCACGTCCAGGCGGAGCACCTTCTGCACAACGTGGGCATCCGCAACCAGGCGATGGTGGACTGGGTGTACCGGTTCTTCCTGCGCACGACGTACAACCGATCCAACCACGTCGTGTGCCCGAGCGAGTTCGCCAGGCGAGAGCTGCGTCGCTACGGCCTGCGCGCGCCGGCCACGGTCATTTCCAACGGCGTGCCTCCTGAGTACCGCCCGCTGCCGATGGAGGAGTGCCGCCGTTTCGACGGGAAGTTCACCATCCTCTCGGTGGGCAGGCTCGCACGCGAGAAACGCCACGAGCTTCTCATCGAGGCGATCCGGAAGTCGCGTCACGAGAGCCGCATCCAGCTCGTCGTCCTCGGGTCCGGTCCATTGCGTGAGCGCCTCGAGGCGCAGGGGCGCGCGCTCACGAACGAGCCCATCTTCCGGTGGCTCCAACCGGCCGAGCTCATTCCGTACTACAGCGGTGCGGACCTTTGCGTACACGCGGCGGACGTGGAGGTCGAGTGCATGTCGGTGCTGGAGGCGATGGCCTGCGGGCTCCCTTGCCTCATCGCGGACGCGCCGCGCAGCGCCACCCCGCAGTTTGCGCTGTCCGCGGAGTTCCTCTTCGAGGCGGGCGACCGTGAGGACCTAACTCGCAAGATCGACTCGTGGATTGAACGCCCCGAGGCGCTCCGGCGTGCCGGGGAGCGGTATCGTGAGGCGTCGCAGCGATACCGGGTGGAGGCGTCGCTCGAGAAGCTGCTCGAGGTCTACCGGCAGGTTGTGGAAGCCGGACCGGCACAACCTCACCGTAGCTTGCCGCTTGCCTGACTCGCGCAGCAGGCAGGGTCGCCGCGTCTCGGGCCGGAGCGCCCACGATAAAAATCAGATAGGATCTGCGCATCAACGTTTTCGGCGGTGATCCCCTTATGATTGACATGAGGTCGCTGATTTTCGGGCCTGCATCGGCACGCGGTGTCGTATCTCGCGGATTCGGGGCATTCGCGTACATGACGCTTGTGCTCCTTTCGACCGCGTCGGCAGCGGAAACCACACAGAGGCAGGCGGTGCCGACATCGCCGCGCTCGAGCAGCGGAGCACAGCCGGGCGACACGCAGCTGGAGGAGATCGTCGTCTTCGCGCGGCGGCGTGACGAGCGGCTCGAGGACACGCCCGTGGCGGTCTCCGTCCGCACCGGCATCCAGCTCCAGGAGCAGTCGGCGCGCCGCTTCGACGACATCGGCCGCGACGTGCCGAACGTCCGCACGTTCAGTTCGCCGCAGTCGACGAACGCCCTCGACGTGACGATTCGTGGCCAGACCGTGGTTCGATCGGCGATCGAGTACGATCCGGCCGTGGGACTTTACGTCGACGGGGTCTACAGCGCGAACGGCCAGGGCGCACTGGCGACGCTGCTCGATGTCGGAAGCGTCGAGGTCGTGCGTGGTGCCCAGGGCACGCTGTTCGGCCGCAACAATACCGGCGGTTCGATCTCGTTCTGGACGAACCGTCCCGAACTCGATGCGTACCGTGCGGAGGTGTCCGGCTCGGCCGGCACCTACAGCGCCTGGATGGGTCGCGCCATCGTCAACGTCCCTGTGACGGACGAATTCGGGCTGCGACTCGCCTATCAGATCGACCAGCGTGACGGCTGGGGGTCGAGCGTGGGCTCGGGCCAGGACAATTTCGCGAACCAGCATCGTTACCAACTGCGCGTCGGCGCGCTCTGGAAGCCGACGGATGCCACGGACGCGTACCTGACCTACGAGCGATTCGATGCGAACGAAGTTGGTGCGATACTGCATCCCCTGACCGGGCCGCCGCCGGGCACACTCGTTTCGCAGATCGGCCAGCTGTTCGCGCAGTTCCCCATCCCGGGCCTGCCGACCGTGACGTTCCCCCGGAACTACTACAAGACCGACGCGGGCTACCATGCATTCGACCAGGCGACGAATGACGCCGTGCACCTGACCGTCAAGCAGCAGTTGAATCCTGATCTCGAGGCGAAGCTGATCGTGGGCTACCAGCACGTCGATGCCAGCACCGCGCTCGACGTGGACGCTTCGACCCTGCCGCTCGCCGACGCCACGCTCAACAACACCTCGAACGAGACGACGGCGGAGTTCCAGCTCTCGGGCAAGTCGTTCGCGCAAAAACTCGACTGGGTCGGCGGCCTCTACTGGTTCCTCGACCATGGCGGTGCGCCGTCCGTGCAGGCGCCGGCCTCTCCCGAGTTCCTCGCGGCATTACAGGCCCTGAACGAGGCGACCGGCGGACAGGTCGACCTGTCCCCCTACTTCTCACCGGTGCCCGTTTATGAGCAGAACTCGGCTCGAAACGAGTCCGAGGCGGCGTTCCTGCACGCCGAGTACCACCTCACCGACGACTGGGCCGTGGCTGCGGGCGCGCGCTACACGTCGGACACGCGCGAAATCGACGAGAACAGCTACGTGGAAGTGCCCGTCTACGGGCGCCAGTGCACGATCCTCGACCTGTCGCTGCCGCCTCCGTACCGGATCCAGGGACCATGCCCGCCGATACACAAGAGTGTCGATTACGGCTACTGGTCGTGGGAGTTCTCGGCCCGCTACCGGATCAACGATGAGCTGAACAGCTACCTTCGCATCGGGCGGAGCCAGCGCTCGGGTGGCTGGAACGCACCGCTCACTTCGATCCAGGATGCACCGTTCCGGCCGGAGGAACTCACCGACTACGAGGTCGGACTCAAGTCCGACCTTCTCGGAGGCTCGCTGCGCCTCAACCTTGCGGCTTTCTACGGCAATTACGACAACATCCAGCGCCTACTCGCGATGCTGACGCCCTCCGGGACGCCGACCACGATCGTCATCAACGCCGGCAGCGCGACGGTGAGCGGCGTCGAGGTCGAAAGCGTATGGCGCGTGCTCAATGGCCTGTCCCTGCTCGGCTCGTTCGGCTGGACCGACGCGCGCTACGACACGTTCGAGTACCAGCCGATCCCGGGCGGGCCGTCCGTGGACCTTTCGAACAACGAGTTTTATCAGACGCCCCGTTACCAGGCCTCGGCGGCGATTGCCTACGAGGTGCCGATCAGCGTCGGCATGTTCAAGCTCTATGCCGACTATGCGTGGCAGGACAAGATCCAGTTCAACGTGATCAACGATTTCAACTACCAGAAGGCATACGGCACGGTGAACGCGCGTGCCGCAATCGATTCCCGCTCCAGGGAGTGGGAAATCGCGCTTTTCGGCAACAACCTCACCGACACGCATTTCGCCTACAGCGGTGGCACTTTCGCAGTTCCGCTGTCACCCGTTCCGACGATGGCGTGGCAGGCGTCGGGCGCGCGTCGCGTCGTGGGTCTCGAAGCAACGTATCGCTGGGGCGCGGTGCACTGAACCGCCCGGAGGCTATTTCCGTTGCAGCGCCTGGTCAGCCTCGCGAATCCAGTCGTCTCGATCCGGTGACATGGGCAGGACCTGCGCTGCATCGCGGGCCCGCGCGTAAGCCTCGCGGGCTGCGACTGGATGCCCGGTCCTGTCCAGCGCCTCTGCCAGCGCCAGCATGTTCGGCGGATACCGGGGTCGCAGTTCGACGGCGCGTTTCGCTGCGATCAATCCTGCGTCGTCATCGCCGGGTCCGAGCGGCCATCCTGGCGCTCGAACCAGCACCAGGGCTCGCACGCGCGCCGGGCCAGCGTTGTCGTAGTCCGGATCGACGGCCTCCGCGTCTGACAGCGCAGCGAGCATCCGGGTCAGCAGGTCCGCGGCCCGCACCGGATGGGCGCGCGCTTCGAGGCCCAGGGCTATCGCCTGCCCGTACAGACAGGCCACGGAACGCGGGGCACGCGCGAGGCAGGCAGCGGCGTCACGACTGGCTTGCGCCGACAGCCGCTCACGCGTGCCCGGGTCGGGATCGCGCTCGCTGCGCGCCGCGCTCGCATTGATTGCCGCGGCCAGTTCCTCGACCGAGGCCTGTGCCGGGACGGGTTCGGCCGGCGGTGGCGGCGCTGCACAGCCGACCAGCAGGAGCGCCAGTGCGATGCACGCGATGCCGCTCCTCACGGCGCTGCCGGGCGGCTGGGCAACTTTGGCAGCGCGAAGCCCTTCAGTCGCAGCGAGTCGAGCGTTTCCGGACCTCCTGCCGTGCGACTGAGCTTGAGCAGTCCGGACTGCAGCGATCGCGCGCGGGCCTCGGACATGCGCGAACCCACGACGGCTACCACGGCCACGGGAAACTCGGAGGACTGCAGCACGGTCTTGAGCTGCGCGGCGAACGGCAAGGTCGGAAGCGCCGCGGTCTGCTCATGATCGAGCAGCACGGCGACCGGCTCGCCGGCCGCCGCTCGGCGCAACGCACTGAGCACCTGCCCGGTCGACTCGATCCTGATGTCGGGCGGCAGCTTGAGCGCGGCCAGCGCCGAGTGCCGCACGAATTCCGGTGCGTAGCCAGCCGTACTCAGGATCGTGTACCCCGCCAGCGACGCGGGAACCGGCCCGAGGCCGGCCTTTGCAACCAATGTCCAGCGCTGTTCCAGGCCCGCGCCAGCGACGTCGGCCTGCGCGTACGGTGTCAGGTGCAGGCGCGCGCCGTGTTCTACAAAAAAGGGATACGGCGTGAACACCAGCGCGGCGTCGGCTCCGGCGAGCTTCTCGACGCAGCCTTCCTCCGTCGGCTGGTACGTCGCCGTCAGGCTTCCCGCCGGCCAGCCCGCTGCGGCCGCGGCAGCCTGTGCGAACTGGTCGACAAAGGGCTGCGCGTCAGTCGTTCCGCCCGGGTATCCCGGAGCGCAGAACACCAGTGTAACGACGGCGCCTGCCGCGAACGTACTCACCGCATTAGCGTATCATTTTTGCTCCGCGCACGAGGGCCCTACGCGGTCAGTAGTACGGTAGATTTCACGCATGTCTACAGACGCCTCGCCCGGGCTCGTCCACGTGTTCGTCCGCGTGCTTCGCGCGCGAGTGTGGATCGTCGCGGCATTCCTGGTGCTTGCCGTCGCCGGAATCGATGGCGCGTTGCGCGTGCCGAATGACCCGGCGATCGACAGACTTGTGGTGGCCGGCGATCCACTGGCGCGCGCCACGGCCGACTTCGAGCGGGTGTATCCGGAAGGTTCGCAGGCGCTCATCATGCTCGAGGCGCCCGATCCTCTCGGTGAAGCGGTGCTGCGCGGCGCAGAACACCTCGAACGCCAGCTCTCAAAGGTTCCCCAGGTCCAGGCGCACAGCCTTCTGACGGTGTACCGCCGCGGCAGCTCGGCTGGGTCACTGGGTAGCGACGAAGTCGCGCGTGTGAGGTCATTTGCAACCGGAACGCCGCTGTTCCGGCGCGCCGGACTGCTTGGCGATCATTATCTCGGCATCGCGATCGAACTTCACGCCAGTACGTCCGCCGAGCGTGACCGCGCGCTGGCAGCGATCGACGAACTCTCGCAGTTCCTGTCAGTGACGGGCGGTGCGTTCACGGCGGTCCGGTTCGTGGGGTCTCCGTGGCTGGACGCATGGCTCGAGCATCACACGGGCACCGCGACGAAGCGCTTCATGCCGCTCTTTGCAGTCTTCCTGCTGGCGCTGGTGCTGATCGTCTTCCGCTCCTGGCGTGCGCTCGGCGCGATCGCGCTCACGCTCGCCTGCGTGGTCGCCATGGCGCTCGGCGCGGCGCAGGTCTTCGGCTGGTCGCATACGATCGTGTCGGGCCTGGTGCCCTTGACCGTCATGGTCACGACCACGTCGACGCTCGTGTACATCCACGCCCGGTACGTCGAAGCGAGCGACGCGCCGACCCCGCTCGAGCACCACGCGCGCGCGCTGGCCAACAAGTTCCTGCCATGCACGGCCTCGATATTTGCAGCCGCAGTGGGTTTCGGTGCACTCGCGGTCTCCAGCATTCTCCCGGTGCGCGAGATGGGGCTGTGGACGGCGTGCGGCCTGGTCGTGGCGTGGATCGGCTGCTTCACGTTGTTTCCGGCGCTGCAGTCGCTCCTGCGCACGCCGACGCGCTCCGAGCGCGCGGTGTTCGGCCAGTGGTTCCCGGGTTTCGTCGACGTGCTGGTCCCGGCGAGCCGGCGTTACCGCTGGCAACTGGTCTGCGGGGCCATCGTGCTCATGCTGTTTGGCGCGGCGGCGCTGTTCGGTGTTCCCGGCGTCCTGGCGCCACTCCGAATTGAAACGGATGCGCTGTCATACGTGAATCCGGACGAGCGCGTCGCGATCGACACCCGCCACTTCGAAGAATCGAACGGGCTCGACGTGGCCAACCTCTGGCTGCAGACCCGGCCCGGCCATGCACTGGATCCCGAGTTCCTGCACGCCGTGGCGCAATTGGCGAATCAGCTCGAAGCTGATCCGCGCATCACTGCCGTGGATGGGCCGACCTCGGTGCTGCGGTGGGCGCGTTACGTCCAGTCCGGGTCCGACAGCCTGCCGTCGGAGGCCACCGCGTGGCCGAAGCTTGCGTCTGATCTGGAGCAGATCATGCTCACCGAGCCCGGCACCCGCGGGTACGTCGATTTGACGGACCTCGCCAGCGTGCGGCTCGTGGTCCGGGGTCGGGCCGCGCTTTTCGGGCCGCCCGGTGCGATGCGCTCGTACCTCGAGCAGACCTGGGCCGCGGCGCAGGCCGATCAGCCCGCGCTGCGCGACATTCGTGGCCAGGTGGTCGGCAAGGGCGTGCAATCGGCGGAAATCACCAGGCACCTCCTGCCGACGCTCACGGAGAGTTTCGCGATCACAGCCGGGGTCATCTTCCTCGCGTTCCTGATCGTGTTTCGCAGCCCGACCGCCCGGCTGATGACGATGATTCCGTCTCTGTTCGCGATCCTGACCGTGTTCCTGCTGATGCGACTGACGGGCATCCCCCTCAATATCGCCACGACCCTGATCGCCTCGACCGTGCTGGGAGCGACGGAGAACGATCAGATCCACTTTTTCTACCACTTCCAGGAAGGCCAGGCGGCCGGATCAATGGCTGGCGCCCTGCGCCACGCGCTGCTGGTGGCCGGCCGCCCGATCCTGTTCGCGACCCTCATCAATGCGAGCGGCTTTCTGGCGTTGATACTGTCCGACCTGCCACCAATGCGCCAGTTCGGGATCGTGACCGCGTCCGCGTTCATCCTGGCGCTGCTGGCTGATTTCACTGCGCTGCCGGCCGCGCTGTGGATACTGAGCCGATTCGATTCGCCGGGCGCGCCGCTCGACCTCGGGGACGGCGAATGAAGTGCGGCGCGGCGCACCGGGTTCGGGATAGGCTCGGCCCGTCCGGGGTACTGCCAAGTTAACCTGTGCTCCGCAAATATTGGATCTGGGACGAACTGATCCAGTTGCGGGCCCTTTGCCGAGGCGAGATCGCGTTGGCTCGAGTCGTCCTTCGGTTACTTGCCGACCTGGCCGGCCTCGTTGCGCCGTCTGCGACACCACTGACCCGCCATCGAATCGGCGAGCGCCTCGCGGTGCGCGCCAGATCGGTGCTGGGG
>Ga0315287_10006853_pt1 | contig 11382 bp, 7 predicted proteins | sample YL17G11_0_MG_FD_205037 | JGI IMG/M metagenome (GOLD analysis project Ga0315287, IMG submission 205037) | Sediment microbial communities from Yellowstone Lake, YNP, Wyoming, USA - YL17G11_0 | ecosystem: Environmental > Aquatic > Freshwater > Lake > Sediment | place: USA: Wyoming | collected...
CACGTCGGCACGAACTCGGCGGACTCGACGCGGGAGATCAGCGCGTGGGAGCGCATCTCGTCGAGGACCTTGCCCGTGAGCCGTTGCACGCGCCTGACCGCGTCCGCCCGGATGCCGGGCTCGGGATCGTCGAGCAGGTCCACCCAAGCGGACAGGGACGCGACGGTGTTGTTCAGATCGTGGACGAAGACGCGCTCGAGCGTGCGGCGCCGCTTCTCGTCGCTGATGTCCCGCATCGAGACGAGCGTGTAGCGGCGGCCCCCCAGCTCGAGCGGCGTCGCGATGACGTGGATCTCCGCGGCGTCGACGACACCGTTGCGGCGGCTGGTGAGGAGGCACTCCTCCTCCACGACGCGATCCTGCTCGCGGCTCTCCGAGATCGCGTGCCGGCCGCCGCACACCTTGCACGGCGCCTCGGTGCCGCACAGCGTGGAGGCGTCCCGGGTGTGGGTGCAGCCGAGGATGTCGCCCAGCCGGCGTCCGGCGACGGGGGTATCCGGGGACAGGCGCGCCGCAGCGCGCGCCAGCCTGTTCGTCACGACGACGCGGCGATCCTCGTCGAGGATGAACATCGCGGTCCCCGCCGCCTCGAAGATCGTGTTGACGACCGGGCCCTCGAGCGCCTCCCGCAGGGCGCGATCCCGACCGGGCCCGGACGGCTCGACGCGCTCCCCGTGGCGCGCGTTGGCGTCGCCGCCGCTCACGGAACTCCCCTCGCGACGACGCGCTTCGTCCGGCCGGCCCTGATCGTGACCATGCGCAGCGTGCGGTTCCCGTCGACGGTGTACGCCACCTCGTGCAGCCCCGGGGGGAGCTCGATCGCCAGAGGCGCGGTGCCGCGGGGCACCCCGTCGACCGTGACCTCGACCGGGCCGACGACGCCTTCGGCAGCCGAGACCGAGAGCTTGCCGGTCGTCGCCGCGGGTTCCTCCGCGGGCGCGGGTTTCTCGGAATCGTAGGGGTTGTCGGGCGGCTCGGCGGCGGGCTCGGCGGCGGGTGCGGCAGCCGGAGCCGCAGCCGGCGCGTCAGCGGAGTACGGGTTCTCCAAGTCGCCGTCTTTGCGAGGCCTGTGGGATCGGCGGGACCCGTCCGACCTGTCCGACCTGTCGGACCTGTCCGACGAGTCCGGCGCAGGCTGCGCGACCGGTTCGGGCGGCGCGACGGCTGGCTCTGGCTGCGCGACGACCTTCGGCGCCCGCGGCGGGCTCGGCTCCTCCTGGACGGCCGGCGCCGCAGGCGGTGTCGGCCGCAGCGACTCGACCGCCGGCCCCCGGTCGAGCTCGGCCCACATCCGGTAGTTGAAGAACGCGGACAGGGCGAGCGCGAGCAGCGCGATCACGGACAATGTCTTCCATCCCGCCGAGGCTCTCCGCCTCGCCTCGCGCGCGAGGGGCGGCAGCGGCGCGTTGCGCGCGGGCTGCGGCGCGTCGCCGGTGTCGAGATCGTCGGCTCCGTCGGCGCCGGGTCTCGGCGGAACGACCGGCGTGGGCCGCGCGACCGCCTCCTGCTCTTCGTCGTCGATGAGCCGGCCGTCGGCGAGCGCGCGCCAGCGGGCCGAGTCGCGGGCGATGGGCGTTCGGGCCAGGTTCGGCGGAGGCGCGTTGATCCGGGTCACGGCCCCGACGCGGATCAGATCGAGCAGGAGGTTCTCGAGGGCGTCCGGCGACGCGTCCTGCTCCAGGATGATCTCCCGCGGGCTCGCCCCGTCGCCGAGGCGCTCGAGCGGGACGCGGAGCTTGGGCGGCATGATCTGCGAGTACAGACGCCGCACCTCGGGATCGATCTCGATGGTGGCGATGTCGATCAGCGCGCCGTCGATCACCTGGGCGACGAGCCCGTTCAGGCGGCGGAACGACGCCTCGATGGCGCCCTTCGCGCCCTCGGCGAACTGGCGCCGCGGCGTGTCGACGGGCTCGACGACGGCGAAGCGGCCGCTCGTGACGCCGAGCAGGCGCTCCAGGGCGGCGTGGCCGGACGCGAACGTGCCGTCGGTGCCGGTGCGCGTCACGGCGATGAGCTCCCCGTCGCGGACGTCGGCCTCGAAGTAGTTCCAAGTCTCGCGGAAGGCGATCCGGCAGCTCGGGCGGAGCTTCGACGCGGCCGCGATGATCGGCGCGATGCCGAGCCGCTCGATCCGGCCGCTCACGTCGCCGTGGATGCCGAGCTGGCGCTCGAGCACGAGCCGCGGGCGCATGACGCGCACGACGCGGGCGATGATCTGCTTGCGGTCCACCTCCTTGAGCATGAAGTCGTCGGCGTCGACGTTCAGGCCGCGGAGGCGCTCGAGGAAGTCCTCCTTCCACGAGAGGAGGATCACGGGGATGTGGCGCAGCGCGTAGTCCGACCGCAGGCGGTTGCACAGCTCCCATCCGTCCATGACCGGCATGAGGATGTCCGAGATGACGAAGTCCGGCGGCTCGCGGCGGATCGCCTCGAGCGCCTCCTGCCCGTCGATCGCGAGGCGCACGCGCACGCCGGCCTCGGTGAGCACGCGCGCGAACACGGCCCGGACCTCGGGATCGTCGTCCGCGATCACGGCGCGGACCCCCGCGAGCGCCGCGATGTCGCCGTCGGCGACCTCCGCCGAGAGCGTCGCGTCGAGCACCTCGTCAGCCTCGGCGAGGGCCATCATGCCGAGCTGGCCGCTCGTCGCGGGCAGGAACCGGATCTTGCCTCGAGTGCCCTCTGCCGCGGTGCGGCGCAGCTGGGCGATGAGCCCCCACACGGCCGCCATCAGCCTGCCCTCGGACGGGACGCGGATGCGGTGCGGAGAGGCGTCGCCGGTCGCCGCGTCGAGAACGCCGGCGCGCAGCTCCTCGTTCACGAAGTCGAGGAGCTCGGTCAGGGTCGGGTCGCTGAGCCCGATCGTGACGCGCGCCGCCCGGATCTCGGGGGTGGCCACGCGTCGAGCCACGACGAGGAAACGCTCCGCATCGATCGGCTTCGGGATCTCGTTGCCGCGAGGCGCGCCGATCAGCGTGCCGACCTTCACCACCGGGACGAAGTCGGTCAGCGGATCCGCCGCGAGGGAGTCGGCCAGCGCCTTGCCGGCCGGGGCCTCGTCGTCGAGATCGATGACGACGAGCTCGGGAGACTCCTCGACGGTCTTCCTGTGCAGCTCCGCGGCGTCCGAAATCTCCCGCGCGTCGAAGCCGCCGCTCTTGAGCGCGGCCGCGATCTCGACGCGAGTCTCCGGCCGCGCGGCGGAAACGTACGCGAGCGGCTTCAGGCCGGCGGCGCTGATCCGCTCCGCGGTCGGCGGCTTGCGCGGGGGCGGCGGGCTGCTCGGCCGCGCGGGGGGCTCCGGAGGATTGGAGAGCGGCCGCGAGCTCTGCGGCGGCGGCGGATCCGTGGTGCGCGAGGGCGCGATGAAGGGCGCCGTGTCGCGCGCGCCGGCGGGAGCGTCGGGCGCGGCCGGCGGCTCGGTGATCTTGGCCGAGGAGGGCACCTCCTCGCCGGTCAGGGCGCACGCCGTCGCGAGGGTCGTCTCGTACAGAGATGACAGGATGCCGATCTGCGCAGCCAGCCAGTCGAGGTCCGGTTCGGTAGGCGGATCCGCCGAGGTGCGGACGGCGTCGATCCGCCCGAGGAAACCGCGCGCCCACTCCGTGATCTCTCCGAGGCTGTACACGGCGCCTGCCCCGACGAGGCTCTTGGCGATGCGCTCGAGCCCCTCGGTCGGCCACCTGCCGCCGAACGATTTGCCAGTCACCGAGGCGCGCCGGAGACGCTCCATCTCGCGCCTGAACCCCTCGAACTTCTTGTCGAACGTCGCCAGGAAGCCGAGTTGCCGCCTCGCGGTCAGCACATTGCTCGTCGTGTTGCCCGACATCTCATCCTCCGTGCCCCGTGACAGTACGGCGAACCTCTCGTCAAGACAAGCGGGCGACGCACGCAGCGGCGACCGCCGCCGGATCGTTCACGAGGCCGGGAGTCGGTCCGAGGCCGCCCGCCACCGCGCGCGCCACGGCCTCGGAGAGATCCTCGAGGGGGCACGCGGCGCCCAGACCCGCGCGCTCCACGCCGGCGGCGATGTGGCGATCCTCCGGGACCGAAGGTCGCGCGACGAGAAGGAGCTGCTTCCTCGCGGCCGCGGCCTCCGCGACCGTGCTCCATCCTCCCTTGGTCACGACGAGATCCGCGGCGCCGATGTAGGGCAGCGCGTCCGCGAGCCCGGCCGAGAGGTCGACGACGAGGGCGGCGCGTGGCGCCACGAGCCTCACCCCCTTCGTGAACACGATCGTTCCGTCGATCTCGGGAAGGGGGATCGCGTCGCGGAGGTCGACGAGCCCGCCGAGCGACACGACGATCCGCGGCGCGGGCAGCGCGCGGACGAGCTCCGCCACCCTTGACGCGTCGGCGGCGCGCGTGCAGGCCGGCACGTCGAAGGTCGGCGTCCCCGAGAGCGCCTCGGTCGGGAGGAAGAGCGGGTACCTGAGGTAGGCGCTGGCGGCGGAGTACGCCTCGCCGACGGCGTCCACCGCGGCTCCGCCGAGCCCCAGACCGGCGAACTGGGCGTGCCACTCGAAGTTCGTGACCGCAATCGCGGGCCGGCGCAGGCGCGCCGCGAGCGCGAAGGCGAGAGGCGATACGTCCGCCACGATACCGTCGATCGCGCGATCGCCGAGCGCCGCCTCGGTCGCGTCGAGGAGCGCGGGCCAAGCGGCGATCCACAGCTCGAGCTCCCGGGCGACGTGGCCCGGGTCCGGCACCAGCTCACCCGGACGCAACGGGATCCCCAGGTCGGTGGGGAGGTCGACGAGCGTGCACCGCGGATCCCCGAGCGCCGCGGCGAAGAACCCGGCGTGGGTGAACGGCGCCGCGATGGCGAGCGCGCCGACCTCGGGCCGCTCGAGCAGCGCCGCCGCGAGCACCCCGGAGCGCGCGGCGTGGCCCCAGCCGTGGTTCGACACGTGGAGGAGGAGGGAGAGCCCGGTCATCCGCGCCTCCGCATCGGCACGGCGACGGCCGCCGCGAACATCGCGACGCCGGCCGCCGCTAGCGCGATGGCGGTCGCCGGGGAGATCGCCTCGCCGGCGCTCGCGAGCGACATGAGCCGCTCGCCCGCGAAGGCGTACAGCGCCGTGACGGGCAGATCCCCGAGCAGCGACCCGAGCGCGAACTGCCGGTACCCGATCCCCAAGGTGGCGCAGGCGATCGTGATGGGCCCGTACGGGATCGTGATCACGAGCCGCAGCCCCGCGATCGCCAGCACCGGCCTCGACCGGAGGCGCTCCTCCAGGCGGGCCGCGAGCGCCCCGAAGCGCGACAGGGTGCCCGCGCCGAGGAAGCGCGTGCAGCCGAAAAACAGGGCGGTCGTCCCGGCGAGGACGCCGGCCTCGGTCGCCGCGGCCCCGGCCAGCGGCCCGAGGAGGGCACCGGCGAGGAGCGCGAGGAGCGCCTTGGTCGGCAGGGAAACCGCCATCCCGACCGCCTGGACGGCCGCGGCGCCGAAGAAAACGGCGATCGGGTGGGCGCCGGCGACCGCGTCGAGCGCCCGCGCCGCGAGCTTCAAGTCGGCGAAGGTGAAGCGGACGGCCACGTAGGCGCACGCGGCGACCAGCGCGAGGAGCGCGATCGCGAGGAGGATCCGGCGGCGGAACGGACTGGCGTCGGGCGTGCGCATGGCGATGCGGGCAATCTATCCCACCCGGCGCCTCCGGGCGAGGAGATGAGGTGAAATCGTTTCCCCCCTCCCGCCTCCGCAGGAGGAGAGGGGAAACCGTGTTCAGGAGATGTGCAGGAAAGAGGGCGCGGTTCAGGACGAGATGGAGCGAGAACGTCGTGCTTGAGCAGGAGCTTCGAACGGGAGCGTGATGTCGAGATCGAGCGTGCGTTCACCTAGTGGTAGAGGAGCTCACCATGCGAGCTGTACAGAAAGAACGTCAAATGGAGCGTGCGGATCGCCGAGAGGCTCAGGTCGTACCGCGGAGGCGTTGCCCTTTTCGGCTCGTGATTCCAGCTTGGCCCGGATGAACCGCGCCACATCCGGGAAGCGGCACGGCTTGGGAACGAACCCGACCACGCCCGTGTTCGCCTTGGCGAGCTGCACGGGCGACAAGAGGTAGTCGGACATGAGGATCGTGATGACGCGCGGGTGCTTGACGCGGATCTTCCGGGCGAGCTCGAGCCCATTGATTTCTGAGATCATGAGGTCGATGAGCGCGACGTCGTAGTCGGAGCAAGAGAGCAGATCGAGCGCCTGGGCGGCCGAGGTGGTTCCCGAGGACTGGAGGCCCTCGAGGCGCAGGCCGAGCGAGAAGAGGTCGAGCTCGTCGCTGTCGTCGTTGACAACGAGGACGTTGGGGCCGTTCAGGATATCGCGTGCTGGCATCATGTTCGTCTCCTCCCCCGGGAGGCAGCAGCCGGTTTCGCGGGAGCTACTGTGCAACGGCCGTGCCGGTTTTCGAGCGCGATCCCGAGCGAGGGAACGACGAGAGAAAATTCAAATGAATTCGGGTGGTCGCGTTGCGGCCGCTCGTCGGTCGCGCCCGCCGCCGGCCGTTCAGAATCGCCGCCGCATTTCACGATTGGAACTTCTCAGAACGGATTTGCAAAAACGAAACGCGCGAGGAGCGCGAGGAGGGAGGCTCCGGGCGCGCGGCCTCCGACCTGGGAGCACCCGCAGCCGGAGTCGGCTCTGCCCCCGTCATCATTATTGAAGCACTCGCACCCGTCGATGCCGCACGCGCCTTCGTCGAAATCGTTGTTCTCGCACATGTCGTTGCACACGTCCGGATCGCAGGGCACGTCGGTGTCCGTATCCGCGTCGGTGTCCCCATCGGTATCGGTGTCCGTGTCGGCGTCCGTATCGGTATCGGTATCCGTGTCAGCATCCGTGTCGGTGTCGGTGTCGGTGTCCGTCGCGCCGACGTTCGTGTCGACGACGAGCCGCATGACCCAGTCGCCGGCCACACCGAGGCCGTTCGTCCACTGCCATTGGAAATCGCCTCCGAAGTCGCCATAGACGAGGTTGCGGTACGGCGTGTTCCCTGCGTCGCGGAACGGGAACGCCACGCCGTCGGGCGGGAACTCGAACGCCACGCGGATCGGCCCGTTGTCTACGACGAGATCCGCGGACGCGACGTCCACCGTGTTGAACGCCGTAGCGGAGCTCGAGAGCTCGAGCGCGAGATCCTCGTAGATGGTCGAGCCCGTCGGCACGAGCTGCGCTTCGTCATCGTCGACCCAGATCCGCAACGGGAAGACGAGCCCCGACGTCGCGGTCGTCGGGTTGCACGACAAGAGCCCCGCCGTCACCGGGGCGAGGGGGAGCTGGATCTGCAGGATCTGCACGGGGTACATCCCCTCGTCCGGTACGAAGATCGACGCGACGTACTCGTTTTCGATGAATCCACAGCTCGCCGTGCCGAGCATCAGGCTCGCGAGGCTGTCGTTCTGCAGGGTCACGATGGCGGCCCGCGAAGGCTGCGCCACCGCGAGCGCCGTCGCGCCGAGTGCGATCCCCAAAAATCGTTCGAAACGCATCGATCCTCCTCGCGCCGGCCCTGCGACCGGCTCTACCTCACTCATTCGATGACGTACTCGTCGCACGCCACGTCGATGAGCTGCATCGCCTCGTCGAGCGCGGACGCCATGTCACCCGTCGACTGCGCCTCGCAGATGTCGTGCATCACGCCGTGATTCCCGCTCGCGTTCACGTTGTCGGCGACGAAATCGTCGAGCCTGCCGGCGCCGATCGCGCCGTCCTCGCCGTAGCTGCACGGCGCCGCGCCGTCCGGGGCGGGCACACCGGCGACGACGACGACGACGTACTTGCCCTCGCCCCCGAACTGCGTGTCCAGGGCGGTTTTGAACCCCGCGAGATCCATGACGTTGTGCTCGGCCGGGTAGTCGGAGCACGAGTGCGCCTCGTCCGGCATCACCCAGTAGTCGTCCGTGCGCGAGCAGTCGTCCTCGTCCGTGATGATCACGACCGCGAACAGCGAGTCCTCGCGGAGGAACCCCTCGTTGTCGCCGCCCGCTGCCGACTTCTCGAGCGCCATCTGCATGGCGAGGAGGGGCATCTCGTACGCCGGCCCGTAGGTGCCGACGACCGCGATGTCCGCGAACTGCGTCGCGACTTCCGAACCCGGGCCGTCGATCCACGGGTCGGTCGCGCCGTCCGGCAGGACGAGCTCGCCGTCGCGCCCTTCGAGCGTGACGAAGCCCGGGATTCCGTCGACCGAATAGTGGGTCGACACCCCGGTCGTCGTGACGCCGATCCGGTACTCGAGCTGGGTGGCGTTCGTCGTCACGTAGGCCTCGAGCACCTCCACGAAGTCGGCGAACGCGGCGACGAGCATCGCCTGCTCTGACGCCATGGTGCCCGAGTCGTCGATCACGAACAGGAGATCGACCGCCTGGCAGCCTGAGCCCGGCTCGTCGGTATCGGTGTCGGTATCGATGTCGGTGTCCGTGTCGGCATCCGTGTCGGTGTCGGTGTCGGTGTCCGTGTCGGTATCCGCGTCTGAGTCCGCGTCCCCGCCGGTCCGCGGCGTGCTCTCTTCGCACGCGGGCGCGAACGCGAAGGCGAGCACCATCGCCGCGAGCGCCGTCGTTCCGCCGAGCGGTCTGCGTCCCATGAAAGCCTCCCGGTTCGTGAGTCGAATGAACAAGCAGATGATATCACAGAACGCCTCGGCCTGCCTCACCCCGTGCCCATCTCCAACAGGTGGAGAGGGGACGGGGGTGAGGTTGCGAGGGCAGGGGTGAGGCGGTGCGAGGCGTAGGGGAACGGGGTGAGGCTAGAAGAGTTTTCGCTGCGGCGATCCTTCGTCGTCGTCGCCGTTCTTGGGCGGCGTCGACGGCCGAGGCGGCGGGCTGGACGGCCGGGGCGGGGGCACGGAGCGGCGCGGGGGCAGCATCGGCTCGAGCGTCTCCTCGGGCGGCCCGTTCGAGATGTGCTTGATCCGCGCGATCGGCTTGGGCGCGAGCCGCGTGCCGCGCGCCGTGACGCCGGTGAGCTCGAGCGCGCCGAGATCGAACTCCGCCTCGGTGACGCGCTGGCGCTTCTTGGGCACGAAGGACAGCTTGACCGCGTCCGTCGTCGAGCCAGGCAGGAGGAGATCGACCTTGCCCTCCTTGCCCTTGACGAGCTCGTACTCCTTGTCGCGGATGAACTTGTGGATGTGCACCTTCTTGGCGAACGCGATCCGGTCGGCGTCGCGGTACACGACCGTGAACACCTTGCCGCGCTCCTGATCGAACGGCGCGAGGTACAGGAGCTTGCCCGGGAAGAGGATCTTCGCCTCCGGTCCGATGATGCGGAAAGAGCCGTCGTCCGAGATCGCGAGCACGCGGTCGTATTCGCTGAGCGTCATCTGGTGCTCGGCGCCCTTGACGTCGCTGCCGAAGAACCCGGTCTCGGGATCGTAGCTCACCTTGATGTTCTGCTGGGCGACCGCCTTGCGATCGACGACCTCGAACTTGGCGATCTCCGAGCGGCGCGGGTAGCTCGCGCCGTACTTGGCGAGCACCCCCTGGAGGTACTGGATCGTGGTTTGCGTGAGGGCGCCGAGCTTGGCGTTCACCTCGTCGATCCCGTCCGCCACGTCGCGCAGCTGCTTGCGGTTCTTGTTGATGTCGTACTTGGAGATGCGCCGGATGCGGATGTCGAGGAGCTTGCGCACGTCCTCGTCGGTGAGCGCGCGCTTCAGCTCCTTGCGATACGGCTTCATCCCCTCGTGGACCTCGAACGTCACCATCTCCTCGGTGCGCGCCTCCTCGATGCGCTTGTACACGCGCTTCTCGATGAAGATCTGCTCGAGCGTCAGCCAGTGCTCCTCGTTCCTGAGCTCCTTGAGCGCGAGCTCGAGCTCCGCGCAGATCTGGTCGCGCAGACGGTCCGTGAGGTAGCGCAGCACCTCGTTCGCGCTCATCTCGATCGGGTGCCGGTCCTTGATGATCACCATGTTCGACGAGATCGAGACCTCGCACTCGGAGTACGCGTACAGCTGCGGGATCACCTCCTCCGCGTAGACGCCCCGCGGGAGCTGCACCTCGATCTCGACGTGATCCGTGGTGAAGTCGTTGATCGCCGCGATCTTGACCTTGCCCTTCTGGGCCGCGGACTCGATCGACGCGATGAGGGTCTCGGTCGTCGTGCCGTACGGGATCTCGTGGATGACCACGCGCTTGTCGCCGTCCGCCTCGATGCGCGCGCGGACCCGGATCTTGCCGCGCCCCTCGTCGTACTCGGTGATGTCGACGATGCCGCCGGTCGGGAAGTCCGGGTACAGCTCGACGGGCTCGTACTTCAGGATCTTGATCTGCGCCTCGAGGAGCTCGGGCAGGTTGTGCGGGAGGATGCGCGTGGACATGCCGACCGCGATCCCCTCGGTGCCGAGCATGAGGAGCACCGGCAGCCTGGCGGGCAGGAACACCGGCTCGTTCTTGCGGCCGTCGTAGCTCGGCTGCACCTCGGTGAGCGCCTTGTTGAAGAGCGTCTCCTTGGCGAGCTCCGTCAGGCGGCACTCGATGTAGCGCGCCGCGGCGGCCGGGTGCCCCGTGATGATGTTGCCGAAGTTCCCCTGCCGCTCGATGAAGTACTCCTTGTTCGCGAGCACGACGAGCGCGTCGCCGATCGAGGCGTCGCCGTGCGGGTGGAGCTTCATCGTCTCGCCGATGACGTTGGCCACCTTGTGGAACTTGCCGTCGTCCATCTCGAACAGGGTCTGCAGGATGCGGCGCTGCACCGGCTTGCACCCGTCGCGGATGTCGGGGATGGCGCGATCCACGATGACGTAGCTCGCGTACTCGAGGAAGTTCCGCTCCATCAACGGTTCGAGTGTCGCCATCCTATAGCTTCCGTCCGCCGCGGAGGTCCTAGATAATCTCCGTGATGAGGTTGTCGATGATGAACTGCCGCCGCTCGGGCGTGTTCTTGCCCATGAAGAAGTCGAGGGTCTTGGAGACCGCGCTCAGGGATCTCGCGGTGACCTGCACGAGCCGCATCTTCCGGCCGATGAACTGGCCGAACTCGGTCGGGCCGATCTCGCCGAGCCCCTTGAACCGCGTGATCTCCGCCCCCTTGATCTTCTCGGCGGCGCGATCGCGCTCGGCCTCGCTGTAGCAGTACAGCGTCTCCTTCTTGTTGCGCACGCGGAAGAGCGGCGTCTCAAGGATGTAGACGTGCCCCTTGGCGACGAGCTCCTCGAAGTAGCGGAGGAAGAACGTCAGGAGCAGGTTGCGGATGTGCATGCCGTCGACGTCCGCGTCGGTGGCGATGACGACCTTGTTGTAGCGCAACCCGTCGAGGTCGTCCTCGATGCCGAGGGCGCGCATGATGTTGTATAGCTCCTCGTTCTTGTAGATGGCGTCGCGCTCGAGCCCGTGGCAGTTGAGCGGCTTGCCCTTGAGGCTGAAGATCGCCTGGGTGTA
>Ga0315287_10006854_pt1 | contig 11381 bp, 15 predicted proteins | sample YL17G11_0_MG_FD_205037 | JGI IMG/M metagenome (GOLD analysis project Ga0315287, IMG submission 205037) | Sediment microbial communities from Yellowstone Lake, YNP, Wyoming, USA - YL17G11_0 | ecosystem: Environmental > Aquatic > Freshwater > Lake > Sediment | place: USA: Wyoming | collected...
AAAGGGCTGGCGTTGACCGTGCTCGGCGGTGCATCGGTTGGTCCCTTTCCAAAGGTTTTCCAGCTCCTGAGTTCCGGCTATGTGCCGGACATTTTCGGTGCCACGTTTAACGGCGAGCCCTTTAATATGCTTGCACTCATCATCGGTGCAGCCATCACAGCCCTTATCATTTATTTCAATTTTCGCGAACGTCGCATTCAACAGGAGCACGGCCTGGCAGAAGAGCCCAACGCCATATTCTATGGCCGTAATGTGCTCATTGCAGTTGCCTTTATTGGTTTCAGTTTCTTGATGGCGAAATACAAGGGCCTGCCGAATGTGCTTGTTGTGATGTTTGCGCTGATCACGTTGTTCGTGTTCCTGACCACGCGCACCACCTTCGGGCGCCGTATCTACGCCATGGGCGGCAATGAAAAGGCGGCCAAGCTCTCCGGCATCAACACTGAACGTTTGACGTTCATGACTTTCGCTATCATGGGAGCGCTTGCCGCATTGGCTGGACTGGTTTTTGCGGCCCGCCTGAACGTGGCAACACCCAAGGCTGGCCTTGGCTTTGAACTCGACGTCATTGCCGCCTGCTTCATTGGCGGCGCTGCCACGACCGGCGGCGTTGGCAAGATCGTGGGCGCAGTCATCGGCGCGTTCATTATGGGTGTCATGAACAATGGTATGTCCATCATGGGCATCGGCATTGACTGGCAGCAGGTGATCAAGGGTGTCGTGCTGATGCTCGCCGTGTTTCTCGATGTCTACTACAAGGACAAGGCTTGATCCAAAAGAAGTGGAGCCGGTACAGGGTGGGACTGTACCGGCTCCTTAAGCCCGGCGGTTGGGGGATTGGGGGGACGCCGACCGGGCCTATCACAAGATATTATCAGCGTTGCGTTCTCGTGGCGATGAACCCAGTGCTGACCGTCTCGTCTTTTTCCAAAGCTACCCATTGCAGGGGATCTCTCTGGGATTGTCGTTTCAGAAATTTGTAGTTCGTTTCATTCCAACGCAACACGTCGTTGCGCCGATTATCGAGAACAAAGTCGCCACCTTCCGTTGTTACCGACAATACCGCATGTCCATCGCCATTCTCGTCAAGCACCACTGTGATCAATAGTGCATCAGCGGCAAAGCCGAGGCCTTGAAGGAAGCGCTTCTTGAGTAATACATAGTCTTCGCAGTCGCCGGCGTCTGTCGGATAGGTCCAACGCTCTGCCTCGCCATAGAGGTCCTGGTCACTCACCGGAGAAATTTTGCCATTCACGTATGTGTTCACGTTGTAGAGCAGGTTCCAGCGCTCTGGTGTCATTGTGAGACGGCCGATCTTTCCAGAGGCTCGCTTGCATTCATCCTGCTTGGTGGCGCAAAACTGCACATAGCCGATGGGTGGCAGAGTTCTGCCGAATTCATTTTCGAAGTATTTACCGGTCTGCGCATTGGGAATCTTGGTCGAATTATCGAGGGCCGAAGCTGTCGTCGTATTCGCCAGCAAACCTATGATTGCCGCCCCCACAGCAGTCGTGATGTTCATTTGAAACCCCATTACGCTTTTTATTGTGGGGTAAACTTACACCTGCCCTATTTCAGCCACGTTCAGATCGGTGTTATAAGTCTATGTAAATGTTAGATAATCGGTAGTGAATTTATTAACCACAGCAGGGGTTGCATTCGCGCAACTGCCCTGTTATTCCCCAACCCATTCGCAAATGACGTGCGGTCGTGGCGGAATTGGTAGACGCACTACCTTGAGGTGGTAACGGGGAAACTCGTGGAGGTTCGAGTCCTCTCGACCGCACCATTTGTCGCGCCTTCGGGCGAAAAATGCCTGGCGTTGCTCGAAGAGCAAAGCAAAGGCGGGTAAGATTTCCTTAACTATGAACCTGACGGCGTTCCCGCCATAGATCGCGTGCACTCTCCAATATGGCGGCGGTTGTGATCAACACTATACCTAAAACTTCACGCACCCCGAAAGGCTCGCCTGAGAGAAACGCGGAACTGACGGCTCCGGCACTAATTTCCGTCATGTAGAGTACGCCCACCACAGCGGGTGCAAGAAGCGGAACCGCCCACATTGACGCATAGACGCCCACCATGGCCACAAACACCAGGAAGGGAACAAGCCACCAGAATTGCGCAAGCACAAGGCTGAGCGGTGGAGCGTCCTGGATGCCGGTAAACAGGATGAGCGGAAGCAGGAGCACGCCCGTCCAGATGAAGTTCTGGGTGAAAAGATCAATGGGCTTCTGCTCCTGGTGAAACCTCAGGAGAACCACGGATGATGACCAGGCAAGACCCGCCACAAGGGCATACCAGTCACCTAAATTCTCTGGCACCGGCAGGCTCACGTCGGCCTGGAGGACAATGCCCATGCCGAGAAATGCTGTGGCGATGGCCGCCCAGCGGACGGGCGTTATGGCTTCCTTAAGGAAGAAGCGGGCCATCAGGGTTGACCACACGGGATTGAAGTAGAATAGGATCATGGCGCGAACAATTTCGGTGTGCAGCACCGAGAGGGAATAGAACACCTGGGTGAGCCCCATACTGAGGCCAATGATAAAGAGCCATTTTCCGGCCTGGATATGCTGTCTAAGGCGCCACAGAAAGAGGGGTAGAAGCATGAGGGCCGGAGTAATGTTGAAGGACACAAAGGACCAGAATGTGTCGATGCCGGCCCCGTTGAGGGTGCGCAGCGGAATCCAGAATAGGCCCCAGGCCAAGCCGGAAAGGGCTACGCCCAGCTTTGCCAGGGTTTCAGTTTTCATTGGTCATGCTTGCACTCAATCGGAGAATCCTCTTGAGAAGTATGTCAGAGCTTAAGCACAGGTCACGAGGGTTAGCGACATGACAGAGCCGCAGGGCGATATGCGGGTAGGGGATGAGTGGGGCTCGATTGCACCTGACTACCTGGCGCGCGTAGAAGCAGCTCTTGCCGCCGAAGACGCAAAACAGGTGCGTGCTCTCACCCGAGAGCTGCATGCGGCGGACCTCGCCGACCTCATGCAAAACCTCCAGCAGGATGCACGGGTCAAACTGATCACAGCCCTTGGCCGCAGCTTTGACGTGGAGGCGCTCGCCGAACTGAATGAGGATGCCCGCGATGAACTCATGGAGGCGCTGCCCAACGACGTGATCGCCTCGGCCATCAAGAAACTTGATACCGACGACGCGCTCTATCTCATCGAGGACATGGACAAGGCCGAGCAGGAAGAAATTCTCTCAAAGGTCTCCAAACAGGATCGCGCTGCCTTAAACCGCGCCCTTGAATACCCAGAATATACCGCCGGCCGCTTGATGCAGACCGAGTTCGTGGCAGTGCCGGAGTTCTGGACTGTAGGCCAGACCATTGATCATGTTCGAACTGCAAGGGACATTCCAGAGGACTTCATCGAAATCTATGTCATTGATCCAGGTTTTCACCTGAAAGGTGTCTTGTCCCTGGCCCGCGTTCTGCGCACTCCCCGCGACAGGAAGATTGAAAGCATCTTGGACACCGAGCAAACGGTGTTCAAAGTTTCTGAAGAACAGGCTGACATCGCTTACAAATTCGAACAATACAATCTTGTGTCGGCGGCTGTGATCGATGAGCGCGGACGCCTGGTGGGCAGTCTCATGGTGGATGACATCGTGGACGTGATCCAGGAGGAAGCTGAGGAAGACATCCTGCACCTCGGCGGCGTTGGAGCGGAAGAAACCATCAGCGATACCGTATGGGAAACCACGCGGTCGCGCTTTTCCTGGCTGTTCGTGAACCTGCTTACTGCCATTCTGGCATCATGGGTGATTTCCTGGTTCGGCGGCACCATCAAGCAAATGGTGGCCCTCGCTATCCTCATGCCCATCGTTGCCTCCATGGGCGGCAATGCCGGAACCCAGACCATGACGGTTGCCGTGCGCGCCCTGGCCACGAGGAATCTCGGTCCCCTCAATGCCATGCGTGTGGCCTTGCGCGAATGTTCGGTGGGGTTGATTAACGGCGTATTCTTTGCGGTAATCGTGGGGTTTTTCTCATGGTGGTGGTTTGGCTCTGACCGGCTGGGGATGGTGATTGCCACGGCTATGGTCATCAATCTCATGGCTGCCGCCTTGGCGGGCATTCTTGTCCCGCTTACCCTCGACCATTTCGACATTGACCCGGCTATTGCATCCGGCACTTTTGTGACCACCGTCACGGATGTTGTCGGCTTTTTCGCCTTCCTGGGACTTGCGGCGGTGTGGTTGTCTTGAATTCCATCGGGATTGATTTCGGTACGATAAACACCGTCATGGTGCAAGTAGGACAGCATGCGTTCGTCCAACCCGTCCCGTTTGCCTTCGATAATTAGGAACAGAAGACCCTGCGCACCGCACTTTCAGTTGCAAAGCAATGAGGTGGCACGTTCGGGTGCGTGAACATCGAGTCAGGTTCCCAGGCCATACAGCAGTTCATCGACGATCGTTGGGAGACCCGCTTCCTGCAATCCATCAAAACCTTCATAGCAAGCCCACGTTTTACGGGCACCCCGATTTTTTCAAGACAGTATGAATTTGAAGGTCTCATGGAGTCCTTCTTCATATGTGCCTTGAACTACGCAGGCACGCAATTACGGCCCAACCTCAAACATGTCGTTGTGGGAGGGCCCGTTACTTTTGCAGGTCACCAACTTTCAATTACCCACAAGTTTTGACCCGATATTTTGCGCCCAATTCGATTTCTATGAGTCGCGACAGTCCTTTCCACATGACCATATTGCCGGGCGGTGGATCGCTGGCGCGGAAAAGATAACCGCCCAGTCTGGCAATTTCGGTGAGGAAATGAGGTAGCTTTCTCGCGCTGGTTGGGCTTTTGCGGTTATCCTTCACGAAATGATCGAGAAGTGCGATTTCCATATCTGTCAGCGCCAGTTTTGGTGGCGCGCTCTGGACTGCCCGGTTCAACATCGTCATCCAGAACACACGCCAACTCAGGATGCAGAAGACCGATATCAAGTTCGCCAGGCGTTGCGCGGTTCGCAGTTTCGAGTCTTTCGCTTTGCAACCCGATTTCAGAATCTTGTGAGACACCTCGATCTTCCAGCGCAAGGCAAAACAGTTGAGCTTTTCAACGGCCTCCCGGTTTGAGCGAACAGTTAGATCCGTGATGAGCTTCCAGTCGATCGGCTTGCGGTCATGCGGCGCGTCGCGTTTTTTTGCGTGAATCACCGTCAAATCTAGCGCAGGATAGCGCTTCTGCTTTCCGATCGGAGGCATGACGTGAATGCGACGATACCTGATTTCAAGAACAGCCTGGCTCGTGCCGCCCTTGCCATCGCCAGCTTCGACACGGTGCAGCCCTTTGATGGCGACCGCATCCATTTCGTCTGCTACCGTGTGTACTTCGTCTCCAGCCAGACGGTCAACGCAGGTTCGCACCAAAAAGTGCCTGCCCGATTCATGCGCTTTTTAGAATAGCTCGTAGATGTCGCTCTCGGGGTCGCCGATATGTACACACCTTGACGGTTCGCCGAGAAGCTCTGTCGATTGCGTCAGATTCTCCAGCCACTGGGTACTCTCTTTCTTTTCGATGGGAACCCGCGTCGGATTGATCTTCTTCTTGAGTGCGTTGGTGCCTTTGAACTTCTTTCTCTTCCAGAATTTGATTGCCGCCAGCCCGAGCGAAAGTCCTTCCGTCAACACCGCAAGGCTCAAATGCATCAAGATGGCACAGATTATGTGCGACCGCAGTCGGCCTGCCTTATCCCTTTCACTGTTTACGCTTTTCGCTGAACCGATAAGGGCAGGCTGCTCTCTTTGATAGTTGAACTCCGTCGTGTCGTGGAGAATCAGGATTGGACCACCGCTTGCCGCAAAACGAACATGCGTCGATTGGAAGCGGCCGCCCATGATGTCTGCTTCGCTGACCTGCCCACTGCCGAAGAAGCGGTAGGCCACCTTCGTGTTCGCCCAGTCCTGGCAATCCAGAGGAATACTCTCGCCCATGGCGCACCCCATCTGTTTCAACGATATACCAAATCTACGGCCAAGCCGTGCATCTTAGAAAGCGTATCCGGCAATCTCGCCAGCTACCCATGTTACTTCATTATGACAAGGAGGACCATCGACGCGGCGGAGTCGAAGCGCCGCCGCAGACATTCTCTCAACCGTTTGCATGGAAAACCTCTTTGTAGCGAAACAGGTGCTCAGCAATGAATCACAAGTGATTCCTAGGGTTCAAGTTTTGACCGAAAAAAATATCAATCAGCCGACGCCGCGATTTGTGGGTAATTGAAAGGGTCACCAACCGGATACGGAACTTGCGTTGAAACGCTGCGACAAGGACCTGCGCGGTGTAGGATTTGAGGACACGCTTTGAGTTTATGAACCAGTCGCCGTGGCGTTCTTCATTGCCACGACGTTCATGAGGCCCTCAACCCTGCTGGATGCCGACTTTGGCGAGGGAACCATCAATATCTCGATCGTTCGCTTTGAGTTTGCCAGAGGTGCGCTTATGGCGAGGCTAACGGGGCAGGGTAGCTCTGTCATTGCCGGCGATCAGTTTGACTCCCGCATCATCGATCACGTGCCATTGCTGTTCCTGGGTAAGGGTAGTTCCTACCAGAGCATGGAACAAACCTCTTAGTTGCCGCGCAGCACCTTGCCCGGTTTTGCGCTGTGGAGCCAGCCTTCCATCCTGTAGACTTCGCAGGAATTCAATGACCGCAAGAAGCTACAGCGTCATTGCCTGGAGGCCTAGAAGATCGGGAAATTCATGGAGCTCGTGGAGGAGAACCAAGCTTGTCCGCTTTACCTGGTGGTGTTAGCGGCCAAGATGCGGCATTGGGTACAAACCACCACTTCCTCGCATTTTGCGCTCCTTGGTAAAGACTTCCCGGTGGCGATCAAACGCGTCGTCTATGTGAAAAGGACCGCCAGCGACTTACGGAAAATTGAACAGCGCACTGATGATGCCTTGCGCAGTGCTCAGATTGAAGTGACGCAAATTAAGCGGGTATTCCTGACTGGGGGCACATCCTTCGTTCCGGCAGTCAGAATGCTGTTTACCTCGCGGTTTAGGGAGAGAAGGGTGGAGGCAGGCAATGAACTCGTTTCGATCGCAAAGTGCGCCGCCCTCACATTGCAAGGTGCGATGTTGCCGACACCTAGTCTGCGGCTTCCTAGCATCCAAGATTAAAGGCTTTATGCAAAGCCCTTACTCTGTTCCAACACGTCTGTTGGTTCAACTGATCTTCCAGTGTGCAGGTAGTGATCGATGAGGTTGGTCAGCCCTTCGGAGCAGATTTTCCGCATCGCCGTTTGTGCGTTGCAGCGCAAGAAGGTTCGCTCATACATTTCAGGCCAGATCTTGAGTTGCCGTTCCACCTTCAGAACATAGACATCCACGGAACATCGGGTCTGACGCCTGTCGAATGTAAAGGTACCAATACAATCGGGCTGTGCTTCACCCACTAGACCCGCCTCCTCCAAAGCCTCACGGGCGGCCACTTCGTGCGGTGCGAGGCCACGAATTGGGTTGCCCTTGGGGATGATCCAGCGCCCGCTGCCTCTGGCGGTGACAATGCAAAAGTCCACGTCGCCGGTTGCATTCACATACAACGGCAGGGCAGCAATCTGGTGGATCTGGCGTTCAAAGTGACCCATGGTGTCCACATGCAATTGACTTCGATTCGTCATGCTGGGGCAATTACATTTAGAAATAATTAACTCGCGTCCGGCTGGTTCACCTGAATCTTGCGCAGAACGAGTTTGTGACAACCTGGCCGGACATGGTAACTCCTTGTAATTCAGGGGTACTGTCAAAACCGTAAAACAGTCGCCATCAGCCAGGTCTGGCACTTCCGTAGTTTCGCTTAGTAGCCATCAGATTGAAGTAAAGTTCCGCTGCGACAAGGCTGGATTACAGTCGGCCTCGGCGTCACCAATGCTGGCGGGAGCCACAAGCCATCGGGCGAACGACCTGCGATCAATCAATTTGATACGGCCTCATGGGATTTGGCGTCGGCCGGGTTCGTCTTCAAGGTGCGCTCAGGAGCGGATGACGGCTTTCTACAGTGCGTCAAATCCGCCGGCGCTGTGTCGCACGGACCCTTCCGGCGCCAGGAAATCGATGTGGCTGCTCGTAGCCTTGCCCCCGATCTATCTCTGTTTGACCCCAAAACCGCGTCTGAACTCGACGATCTGGTCGGCGGCAAAACCAGGCTGCCGCAATTCGAAACCCGAGTGAAGCGGATAACTGTGATGCAAAAGCACGAGAATTGCCTGATCGAAGTTGCCTTCGATGACGAGGCCATCCTCGTGGAAGGTGCCAACATCCCCATCTCCGAGGTGGAAATTGAATTGAAAAATGGCGATGAGGCAAAATTTTATGACTACGCCTTGAAATTTATGAGGGATCTTTCCCTGCGGCTCGATTTTGCAAACAAGAGCGAGAGGGTTTTCGCGCACTCTCCAAGGAACAGTCACCTGTCGTGAGTTCGGAACCTTTGCTTCTGGCGGCAACGGCCACGCTGGATGAGGTCGTGAATGAAGTGCTCAGCAGCACACTGGCCCATTTCACTGGGAATTGGGCGGCCATGCGCGAAACCGCTGCGCCGGGAGCCGTCCATCAGATGGGCATTGCCTTGCGTCGCATGCGCACTACCCTTGGCATGTTTCGTCGTGTCCACTCATGCCCGGATTTCGGTGAGTTGGCGGCTGAGGCCAAGCGGATTGTAAACGCGCTGGGACCTGCGCGGGAGTGCGATGTATTCAGGGAAAATGCGACGATTGGTCCGGTCGCCGATGCCGAATGCCCAACCGGACATACAGCGATCCTTACTGTACTTGTGCTGCACCATGGCATAGCCTATGAACACGCCCGGTCCATCATAGGCGATCCCGCCACGACGGCCTTTGTGCCCAAAGTTCAGAGCTTCCTCGCCCGCAAGGGCTGGAGCCGCCAGTGCCCTAAACGCACCAGCGAGAAGGTTTGCACTCACTTCCCTGACCAGGCTGTACGCCAAGGTCCTCATGCGTGGTGCAGCGATCGGACAGATTTCTGATGAGGGGTACTACAAATTGCGCATAACCCTCAAGAATCTGCGTTACGCAAGCGAGTTTTTTGGTACCGTGTTTAAGAGGCGGTGTAAAGTGAGGGCCTTCCTCCAGAGGATTTCGGAACTTCAGGATTTGCTCGGCACCCATAATGACGGCGTCATGGCGAGGAAGCTCCTCGCCGAGCTTTCGGTGGACCTTGGCGCGGATGCGGAGGTGGCATCGGGACTCATGCGGGGTTGGTATGCCCGCAGCGTGCCCATTGCAGACGCGAAGCTGCTCAAGCGCTGGAAATCCTTCAAGCGCTGTGACAGGTTCTGGAACGTCTGACCGTTGACGATGCGAAGTTCGATTGTGACTGCCTTCAGAGTGACGTGGACAAGTATCTCAGATCAATTGTAGTTAATTGTACTTCCAGAATGCAAATCCGGTGAGGATGTTTGCCCACAACAGGATGCCCCATCGCACCAGGCGCGAATTCAAACGCTTGGCGACCTTTGCAGAAAAGTAACTTCCGACGACTGCCCCTGACATCATCACCAGGGCTGGCCCCATCCGGATAACGCCGGCCCGCGCGAAAGTCAAAATCGAAATCACCGTCATCTGAGAGATAGTGATATTGCGGATGGCGTTGGCGTGGTGGAGGCTAATGTGGGAAAACAGGGCATAGATTGTGTACATCAGAATGCCCATGCCAAGTCCAAGATAACCACCATAAATGTAGACGAGGACTTCCAACAGGAAGGACAGCCACATCCAGCGGCTGCCGTCGAAATTGAAGTGGCGCTTAAGTTGTGCCTTCATCCATGGTCCCACCGAGAACGACAGGGTGGCAAATAGCAGAAGCCACGGAATAATCTTCTGAAAGTAGACACGGCCTATGTAGATGAGCAGGGTGGACTCCAGGATGCCGCCAAGAGCGGCAAGGAAGAGCCGGAAGCCCAAATGCTTGCGTACGCTCGCCAGGTCTGATCGATAGGCGTAGTTACCGAATAAATTTGCCGGCAGCATGGCGACGAAATTCGAGGCATTGACCTCCATCTTGCTTATGCCGGCAGCCACCAGCAAGGGAAATGTCATGAAGCCCGCTCCCCCAGGATCACATTGATAACTCCCGCCAAGGTGCCGCCTGCGAACAGAAGTAAAATAGTTTGAGCTGCCACGTTCGGTGTTGCCTATAGATAAGAGTAGACTTCTGCATTCCGTACGGTGTGGGCAACACCATGCAACAGGGAACCTCTTGGCCGCACTTATCATAAATTGCATTATAGGCATTGAGCCGTTTAAGGGCTGCCCGTGCCCGTGTATCTCAAAGTCTGGCGGCAACAGATTCAATGTCTGAAAGTGCGCCAGTGCTCCTGGTTACCGTAAGAGGATAGATATGTGAGATTTCATTATTCGAGGTTTGTATGGTTGGCTCGCATGACTTCGGGGTCTACCTCGACCACCTCACGCAGTTTGAGAATCATGACTTCAAACAGGATGAAAAGAGCGCCCTCGTATAGAGAGCCCATGGGCAGAATCGAGGTCTTGGCTTTTCCCTGGTCGTCGGCCATTGTCTGGGCTGGAACAGTAAGGACAAAATCTGCGAAGGCCGCCGCGCGACCCTGGGGTTGAGCGGTGAGCACAAGGATAGTGGCACCCGCTTTTCTCGCCACGCCAAGCAGGGCGAGCGCCGTCGAGATTTCGCCCGGGCCTACTGTAACGACGAAGAGGTCACCTCTTCCCACCGCCGGAGTCGTCATGTCACCTTCCACAGCCACGGCGCGTCCGAGGTGAAAAAGCCGCATGGCAAAGCCCATGATTTGCAGGCGTTCGCGACCGCCACCGAAAACCACGACATTGCGCGCCGAAGCGATCATCGCAACGGCCTTGTCCACCGCAGTGTCGTCAAGCTTTGAAAACACCGCCGACAATTCCTTGAGTGCATCTTCGTAGAGATTTGTCATGACCCATTGTCCTTTTCATCGTCCCTTTCAGCATGGAAGCTAGCGCCTCGGGGGACACATCACAACATGAGAGAACGAACAGCTGCCTTGCCTCACGTTGCCCTAGGGAAATCCTGCAGCATGCGCTTTTCGAGCGCGAGCAGGTCCTCAGGCACTGGAAGGCCTTCGCCACGCAGTTCGGCCAGCTTCTGGTGTAGGAGTTCGCAAAGTTCACGAATGTCTTCGGGCTGGTTGTTGATCTGGCTCACGAGATAGCTGATCTGCGCCTTGATTTCTTCCAGTGCCATGAGTTTACTGTCTCCCTTACTCTACTTTCAATGTGGTCCATATGCCTGCCATGTAGTGACCAGGAACATTACAGTAGAGGATTTAGAGTCCGGGCTTCAACTCCAAAGTAAGCGCCCCCCGACTTGCCAGGATCAAGCTCGGATACTT
>Ga0315287_10006858_pt1 | contig 11378 bp, 6 predicted proteins | sample YL17G11_0_MG_FD_205037 | JGI IMG/M metagenome (GOLD analysis project Ga0315287, IMG submission 205037) | Sediment microbial communities from Yellowstone Lake, YNP, Wyoming, USA - YL17G11_0 | ecosystem: Environmental > Aquatic > Freshwater > Lake > Sediment | place: USA: Wyoming | collected...
TCCAGGCTGGCCTCGATCAGGCTCCGGTTGTATTTGAGCATGGACCGGACCTGGTCCTCGGCAAGTTTGCGCTCCGTGATGTCGATCCCGACCTCCAAAATCATGGTGGAGCCGTCCGCTTCTTTGAATGGAATATCGGTTCTATTGTAAATGCGTCCATCCGGGCCGGTCCATTCCCAGTGGTGGGGCGCGTTGGTCTTGAGGGCCGTGAAAGTCTCGCAGACCTCGCAAGGCTCGGTCCGCCCGAGGAGATATTCATAACAACGCCTCCCCTTGTCCTCGCCGAAGCGCTCGCGGGAGAAGCGGTTGGCGAAACGGACATGGTAATCTTGCTTCAAGAGCACCACATAGACCGGCATCATCTCCAGCAGGTTGTTGAGCATCTGCCGGGACTGGCGCACTTCCTCTTCCCCGCGCTTGCGCTCGGTGATGTCTCGGACCGCGACCACCGCGTATTCCAGCTTGCCTTGCTGGTCGTAAATGGGCGCGCCGGAAAGCTCGATGGGGATGACTTGTCCGTCACGGCGCAACTCGCAGTCGTCAATTGTGGCCTTCTCTCCGTTAAAAGCGCTGAGGATCACATTTTTTTCATGTGGATAGGGCGTGTCAGTGCCGGCAATGCAGGTTAAGTCTATGGGATAAAGTCCCGGGGTATTCAGGAGGGACCTCCCCAAAATTTTTCGAAGGCTCTGGCTTTCATACACGGGCTTGCCCGCGCTGTCAACCGCGTAAATCGCGGCGGGCATGCCTTCCACGAACCGCTCGAACATTTTTTCCTTTTCAACGAGTTTTTTTTGCAGGCGCAGGGTCTTGATCCCGAAGGCGATGTCATCGCTGACTTCGGTCAGGAACCCGATCTCTTGCTTGCCGAAAGCGTCCCTTTCTTCCGAATACAGGTTGCAGGCCCCAATCACCTCCCCGTCAAGGATGATGGGGACCACCATGCTGGAGCGATAGCCCCTTTTACGCGCCTCAGCGCGCCAGGGCCGGAACCGGGGGTCGTTTTCCATGTCCCTCATCACGGAGGGTTTCGCGGTCTTGATTGCGGTGCCGGTTGGGCCGCTGCCCAGCAAAGAATTGTCCCAGCGCACCTTGATGGAGGACATGTAATTTTTGCCCTGCCCGGCCTGGGCGATTGGGATCACATCGTAATGACTCTTGTCGACCAGCCCGATCCATACATATTTTATGTACCAGACATCCTTGAGCGCGTCGCAGATCTCCTGGTATAGTCCGGTTTCGTCATTGGTCCGGGCCAGGCTCTGCGAGATGCGACGGCTGGCTTCCAAGAGGGAATACAGCCTGCGTGTCTTCTCTTCGGACTGCTTGCGCTCGGTGATGTCTTGGAAAGATCCGATGAGTTTGACGGTCTTGCCCTTTTCCTTCAGAGGCTTGCAAATGGTCCGGGTCCAAAGGTGTTTTCCCTTGGCGGTGATGAACCGGATTTCCATGTCATAAGGCTCGCCGTAATCAAACGCCCGCTGGACCGCGCGCTTCAATTTCGGCCGGTCCCCGGGATGGAAGAAATTGATCGCTTTTGCAAGTGTGGGCGTCTGGCCAAGCGGGATCTCGTAGATGCGATAGATCTCCTTGGTAAAGCGCACCTCTTTGGTCTTGGCGTCCAGTTCCCAGCCTCCGACTCTGGCCAGCTTTCCTGCCTCCTGGAGAAATAGCTCGCTCCGGGCCAGGGCTTGCTCAGCCCGCTTGCGCTCGGCGATGTCGGTGGAAAAATAGACCGTGCCCAGATGTCTTTTTTTCTCGTCCATGATCGGGTTGGCGCTGACCAGCGCATTAATTATGGAGCCGTCCTTTTTAAGGTAGCGGAACTCGATGGTTTCGCTGACGCCCTGGGCGCGTTTTTTTAGATTGGCTTTTGCGCTCTTGACCAGTTCCGGGTCCATGATCCCAAACCCGGACTTGCCGATCAGTTCTTTCTCCTTGTATCCCAGCATCCGGGCAAACCGGCGGTTCACATAGTTGATCCGGAACTGCGGGTCAACGGACATGACCCCTTCCAGCGAGTTCTCGATGAAGCGGCGGTATTTTGACTCGCTCTCGGCCAGTTGCAACTGCGCCCTTTTCTGCTCGCCGACTTCAACCGAGCTGATCAGCAGCCGGTCAAGCTTTCCGTCCGGGCCTTTGAGGGGCTGGAGGGTCCAGTCCCAGTAGGTGGTTGGTCGTCCGGGCTGGTTGGGGAAATCATAGGGCATGGCATGGAGGGTGAGCGGTTTTCCGGTGCGCATGACCTTACGATAGGTGCGCTCGACTTCCCTGTCCGGGAACAGCTTCAGCATGTTTTTGCCGACCATCTGCTCATGGGTCATTGCGCACTGCTCGGCGTAGGAGCGGTTGACAAACAGGTAGTTGAAATCCTTGTCCAGGAGCGCGAAGTTGGCCTGGGTGCTCTTGAACACGGATTCCATCAGGGCGATGCCGTCCTTGAGCCTTCGCTCGGTATTCTTTTGGTCGGTTATGTCCCAGCTCAGCCAGACCACCCGGCCGCATTTTCCCTTTTTGTCTAAGATGGGATAGAGCCGGTGCTCGTGGTAGCGGCCCCCGCGCAGGTCCTCGAAACGGAGCGGCTTGCCGGTCTTGACCGCCTCTTTGAGCCTGGCCTCGCGGACCCGGCCCACTTCGGGAGGCAGTAATTTCCAGATGTTGCGGCCCTTTAAGTCATCCACTTTCATGTTCAGGGCTTTGGCGGTGTTTTGGCTGAGTTCGAGCGCGGTGCTTTGGCGATCGAGGATCAGGGCGCGGCCGGAAGCCTCCATGACCGTTTGCAGTTCCTGGGCTTTGCGCTCGAGCTCCAGTTTATTTTGGTGCTGGGCGGTGATGTCCGTGACAAAGGCTACCGTGCCCAGGAATTCGTTTTTCTCTCCCATGATGGGCGAGGCGTTGATGCTGGCAATGACCCGGCCCCCGTTCTTATGCCGGTACTCGAACCCGTACTGCTCGCTGGTGCCTTTCCTGCGCTCCGCCAGTTTTTGGGCCGCTTGTTTCCTTTTGTCCGGGGCCGCCAGCCAGAGCTCGGGCTTGCCCAGCATCTCTTTGGGCTTGTACCCCAGCATCTTGGCCATGTGGTCGTTGACAAAGCAGATCCTTGCTTTGGAGTCCAGGAAAATGACGCCTTCCTGGGCGTTCTCAATGAACTTGCGGTACCTGGCCTCGCTATCAGCCAGGGCTTTCACGGTCCTTTTATGATTGTTGCGGGCTTTTAATTCCCGCTTAGGTAATTTGTGTTTCTGCAATGCAATCCTCGCTTTCGTCGGTGTTCTTTTTTCTTAACATATTAATTATAACTCCGCTATTTTTTGACAACAAATATAAACAATCTTCAATTACCAGCCGCTTAAGGATAATATTTAGGCGGCATGTGACCGGGCGCCGCTCATTTAAGCAAGTCATCTTCATTTTGAACGCTCCCGAGCGCTTTTCTCCTTTTCTGCTCGTACATGTTTTTGTCGGCCTCTTCCAGGAGTTCCTCGATGGTGGAAAAAGAACGGGGGTCATACTGGGCCAGGCCGGCGCTGACCGAGATCCGGTATTTGCCTTTTTTCATGGCATTGTAGGCATCGAGGTTGTCCTGGAGCCTGGTGGTCAGGATTTCAACTGTGACCTCGACCTTCTGGAGCAGGAGCACCGCGAACTCGTCTCCTCCGATCCGGGCGATGATGTCGGAATCGCGGAAGGAGTCCTTGAGTATGGCGGTCGCGACTTTGAGGGCCTGGTCGCCTTCCTGGTGACCGAAGCTGTCATTGATCCATTTCATGCGGTCCAGGTCCACGAAAAAGAGCATCATGCCCTTTCCCAGCCTCTGCGCCAGCTTGATCTGCTTCTGGGCGAGCGTCTCGAACCCGCGGCGGTTGTAGAGCCCGGTCAGCTCGTCGATCAGCGACAGCTTCTGGATCTCGGAGAGCATTTTCTGTCGCTCGATGGAGAAACGGAGGGAGCGCGCGAGCATTTCAGCGTTGATTTTTCCCTTCTCCAGAAAGTCCTGCGCGCCCTGTTGGATGGCTTCCAGCCCCATGATTTTATTTCCCAGGCTGGTCAGCACGACAATGGGTATGTCCGGGGCCTGTCTTTTTGCGGCCAGGAAGGTGTCAAACCCCTGGGAGTCCGGGAGGTGGAGGTCGAGCAGGATGACATCTATGTTCCCTTTGGCCAGCAGTTCGAACCCGGCTTTGAGCCGGTCCCGGTGAAGGATATTAATCGGCTCGATCTCCGCCTCTTTGAGCATGGCCCAGATCTTTAGGACATCATCTTCATTGTCTTCTATGAGAAGGATATTCATCCCGGCCTCGCCTCAAGTCCTTTCCGTCTCCCGGATCGCCCGGACCACGCCCTGGGAAAGCAGGTCCGAGATGATGCGCAGGGTTTCCAAATCCGTCAGTCGGCTATGGTCGATTATTTTGTCGAGTTCGCGGTATTTTTCTATCAGCGAGAGCACTTTGGTCCTGTTTTCATCATATTGGGACACGCTCAACTCCGGTCTGTTGACCATGGCAAAGGCCTTGCCCTTTTTTTCCAGGACCGAGCGGAGCTGCCGGCATTCATCCATCTGCGCGAGCGCGTCCAGCAGATATTCTTCCAGGCCTCCGGACATGGTCGGGTCCAGGAGCCAGACCTTCTTATCGACCCGGTAGTCGCCGTCCTCCCAGGACAGGATGCGCTGGAAAGCCCGTTTGCCCGTGAATTTTTCGGTCTCGGCATGGATGACCTCTTTGTCCTTCAGGTAGATCTGCCCGACCCGGTCGTCTCCGGTCTGGACTTGCAGGCAGATTTCGCCGGGGCCGTAATAGTTGAGCATCTGCAGGACGAAGGGCACGGTAACCTCGCCCAGCACGCCCCGGATGATCCCGCCGTTCTTCAGGTCGTCAAAGCAGGTGACCAGTTCATTGAGTTTGCGGCTGCGCTTCAAGAGGGCATCGACCTTGAGGTTGATCTCCTCGCAGTCCACCGGCTTGACCAGGTAGTCGTCCGCGCCCAGCTTCAGACCCTTGACCCGTTCCCGGGGCGCGCCCAGCGCGGAGCAGAAGATGAAGGGTATGCTATCGAACCCCCGGGCGCGCAACTCGCGGCAGAACTGGTACCCGTCCATTCCCGGCATCATGACATCGCAGACGATCAGTTCGGGCATGAACTTCTCGAGCATTGCGAGCGCCTCGACCCCGTTTTGAGCGGTGGCCACCTGGTAGTCAGACATCCTGAAACACAGCGCCAGGTATTCGCGGATATCCTGGTCATCGTCCACCACCAGTATGTTTATTATCTCCATGTCCGGTTACCTTTTGTTCACGATCAGATAGGTGCTGTCCGAGGCTTCCTGTTCCATATACACATGCCGGTTCCTTTTGAAAGTCAAGACCTCCACCGACTTGCTTTTTCCCCTTAGTTCCAGGCTGCCGATTTTCACCAGACCGTGATCTTCGGGGCGGGACCCTTCCGGAAGAAGCCTCATATCGAACAGGGCGGTGCCGGGGAGGGCCACATCCTCGAGCCGGGCCGCGGTATTGACGGTGTCCCCGAGCAGGGTCCGGTCCAGGTGGTAAAACGGCCCGACATGGCAGAGTATGGCGGGTCCGCACGCCGCGCCGATGTGCAGGTCAACCTCCACGGAGCCGATCCGGGTCAGTTCCTGGTTCAGGCGGTTCTTGGCGTTCAGTATGTCGTTGGCCGCGAGGATGGCGTTTCCCCTTTTTTTGAAATACGCCATCAGGCCGTCTCCGATGTATTTGATGACTTCGCCGTCGTACTGGGAAATAATCCCCGAGACCATCGTGAAATAAATATTCAGCAGGTTGACTATGGTGTCCGGGCTTGCCACTTCCGCGAGGATCGAGAACCCGGAAATATCCACGAACATGACGGGCATATCCGGCACATTTTCCATGGTCTGGAGCTGCGCCTCGTCGGTGGTCTGGAGGACGATCTGCCAGGTTGAGGCGGGCACATAGCGCTTGACTATGTTCTGCAGCTTGAGGTTCAGCTCATTGGAGTCTTTAAGTTTTTGGTACGATTCCTGGAGTTCGTTGCCGGTCTTTTCCAGGTATTTCTGGTATAAGGCCCGGCTCCAGATCAGCTCGATCTGGCTGGCCATGGCCGCGTAGGCGTTGATCTGATCATCCGTGAACTCCGGCAGGAAATCATCTTCGATGAGAAGGATATGACAAATGGCGCCTTTGGTCTGGATCGGGACCGCCAGGGAACTGCACACTTTTCCCCGGCCCGCAATGCTCATTTTTCCCTGGCTGTTTTTCAGGTGCAGGGGCTGGACCGAGACCTCTATTTTCCGGAGCAGGTCGACTTCGTTCCTGGAATTGATCAAACCGCCGGCCGGGAGATCGGCTTTGGTTTTGCCGGCCGCGTGGTTTATTACATACTCGCCGCCGGGGGTCTTTTCCAAAAAACAGGCAAAGGAATGCCCGAACTGGTTGACCGCGGCCGAGGTGATGATGCGCTGGACCACGTCCAGGTCAAGCGTGGAGAGCGCGGCCCTGACCACCTCGTTCACCACTCCCAACTGGGAATTGAGCAGGATCTGGTTGTCATAAGTCTCGCTGTTTTCCAGGATGTTGGCGATCTGGTTGGCGATTAAGCAGAACATGCGCATGGAATCGTGGCTGGGCCGCAGGCCGTCGCCGGGACCGCCCACTGCCAAAAACCCCCACAGCTTCCTGACCGAGCGGACCGCGACCAGGACTTGATCCCCGGAAGACCAGGGATGTTTCCGCGATTTCATCTGGCTGTAGCTCTCTTCACCGCTGTCCGGCCCGTAATTTTCAAGCCCGGCCGGGATGAAAGAAGCGATTTCATATTTAAACCCGGACTCATAGGTTTCCCGGGTCTTGTCAAAGGGCAGGGACGCGCTCATCTCATCCGCGCTGTTGTCATGCCCGGCCGCTCTTTCAAGGATATTGCCCGCGGTGTCCAGGATATAAATGGCGCAGGACTTGAAAGGAGTGACCTCGGACACGGCCTGGGCCAGCATGCCGAGCAGCGCGTCCTTTTTCATGCCCAGCGCCAGTTTGGAAGAAATGCCGAGCAGGACCTCTCCGCGCTTCTTGGCTTTTTTGCGCTCATCTCCCACATGCAGGAGCCGCTTCACCGAGCTGAACAGCCGGTCCATCTCGATGGGCTTTTCCAGGAACACGTCCACGGATTCCGCGATCATGTCTCCCAGCTCTTTTTTATTTATCTTGCCGGAAACAAGGATGACCGGGATATCGACATCGTCTTCCCGCACCGCCTTCACCAGGATCCTGGCGTTGGCGTCGGGCAGGTTGAAATCGGTGATGACCAGGTTGAAGCGGTTGGCCTTGAAAAGTTCCAGGGCGGCGGACACGTCCGGAGCGGACTTTATTGCCAGACCGAAGGCGTTGAGGGTGCTGCATAAAAGGTCCCGCAGATCGCTGTCATCCTCAACCAGGAGTATGCTCGCTTTTTTGTCGAATGCCTTATTATCCTCGGCCATTTTTTCCCGGGTCATTACCGGCGGCCGCAAGGGCTGTGCAATGCCCGGCTCCCGGGTCATTTCCAGGGCGGCTTTGATGTCGCGCAGGAAATTTTGCATTTTAAGGATTGCGGGCGCGTCCGGGGGCTTCTTGCTCTCGCGGATGGTCCGCAGCTCATGCTCCCACTCGCCCGCGATATTGCCGATATTGTGAACCCCGTAACTCCCGGCCGAGCCGTGCAGCTTGTGCACCGCGTTCAGGAGGGAGACCATGGGTTCATCATCGCCGGGCCGGGCAACGGCCTGTTCGAGGAACTGCCCGATCGCGCTGACCTTTTCCGGCAGCCGGCCCAGGAAACTGTCGTGCAGTTCTTTGAGGATTTTCTTCATTTCATTGGGATTACTTGGCATCGGCATTGCTCCAGATTTCCCTGACCGCGGCGGGCAGAGTCATGGGGTCGAAAGGCTTTGTGATCACGCCGATCGCGCCCAGTTTTTTATAGCGTTCGATCTCGCCGGGTTGAACTTTTGCGGTCATGAAAATGACCGGGGTTGAAGACAGCTTGGGGTTCTCGCGCAATTTTTTCAAGGTGGCCGGGCCGTCCATTTCCGGCATCATCACATCCAGCAGGATGACGTCCGGGTTCAGGTTCTGAGCGATCCTGACGGCTTCCGCGCCGGAACCGCAGACCGCCACGTCGAATTTGCCTAATTTTTCGAGCGCGATCCTGGCGATCACCTGGATGTCAGGCTCATCCTCAATAACCATCACCATTTGCAAATTTTTGTCCGCCATTATTGTTCTCTTTCTTCAGTCATGTAATTCCCGCCCGCCCGCGGCTGTTTTTTTCGCCGGGCCGTTTTCCTGTTCCCTCCACTCCGGCAAATCGAAGAAGAAAGTGGTCGACGCCCCGGGTTCTGATTCAAAACCGATATGCCCTCCCATCTTTTCCACTATCGCCTTGCAGATGTTGAGGCCTAGTCCGGCGCCTCCCTTCTCGTGCGCGTCCGAGGAATGGGCCTGGGCGAATTTCCCGAAGATCCGGCTTTGGAATTCTTCGGGTATGCCCTGGCCGTGGTTGGTTACACAGGTGCGGATCGACCCGCCGTGATGCAGGGCCGACACTTTGACGGCTTTATCGGGAAACGAAAACTTGACCGCGTTCGATATCAGGTTGGTCACCACCTGCACCAGCCGGTCGCCGTCCGCGACCACCCTGGCTTCGGGCAGCCTGTCCCCGATCTCCAGGGAGACGCCGAACTTATGCGCGAACCCCCGGCTGGCGTCCACGGTCTGCTCGATCAGGGGCATTATTTCCAAGGGCCTGAGCTCCAGCGCCGACTGGCCCGATTCGATCCTGTCGATGTCCAGGATGTCGTTGATCAAGCGGACCAGCCGCTCGCTGTTGCGCTTGGCGATGTCGATCAGGTCGACTGCGCCCTCAGACATATCCCCGAAAGCGCCCGCGCGCAGGAGCCCGAGGGAGCCGGTGATGGAGGTGAGCGGGGTGCGCAGTTCGTGGCTGACCACGGAGACGATTTCGTTTTTCATCTGCTCGATTTTTTTGCGCTCGGTGATGTTTTCAAAAGTGACGAGCATGTGGCCGCGGCCGTCGATGGTGACCGGTTCCGCGCTGATTGAAAACCAGAACTGGACTTCCTTGCCGTCGATCAGGAAGGCCCTCAAAACCTCCCTGCCGCGCACCGTCTCCCGCGAGCGGGCGACCTCCAGCAGGGTTTTGCGGATCAAGCATTCCCGGCACGACTCGCCATAGCCGCACCCGCGCGGGTCTTCCAGGCTGTAGATGCACCCCAGGGCATTGCCCGGCTGTTCCCCGATGATATGCCGGTTATCGCCCGCGAAATCCCGCCGGATCACGTCATTGATCTGCACGATTTTCAGGTCCTCGTCCATGAGCATGATGCCCACCGGCGCCGCCCGGAATATCGCCTGCCAGTTCAGGCGCTGGACCTCAGCCTCCTTCAGCGCCAGCTTCAGGGCTTTTTCAGTCTGGGCGTACCCGGTCTCGTCATGCAGGGTGACCACGATGCCTCTGAACTTTTCGCTCACATCCTGCATCCTGGCCAGGCTGATCTCAAAGAAAAGGGCATTGTCCGTTTCCTTGATCTCGCGCTCGAAGACAGATTTCTCCTGCCCGCCCCGGGCAAAGGTTTCCAGGTATTTTTTGATCCAGGGGAACAGGCTGGTGATGTGGAGGCCTTTATAATAGTTGGACCCGGAGGCTGCTGCTTCGTCCGGCTCTTCCCGGGTGAAGGGAGAGTCCTGCAGGAGCCGGTAGTATTGCGAGCCGGGCGTGCTTCCCTTGTTCAGCATTTGCACCGCGGCCTGGTTCATGTTTTCTATGCGGTTGTCCTGGTCCAGGAGGATTGCCGGGTCCGCGATGCTTTCGAAGATGGTGAGGTATTTGTTCTTCTCGTTGGTCATAAGCAGGTTTGCATTCTGCTGTTCTTCAACCGCCTTGTCTCTGGACAGCTCGGCCCATTTCATGCAGAACCCGATCTCGACCCGGTCAAAAAAACGGTCAATGAACCGGCAGCATTTTTCCTGGTATTCAAACTCAAACCCGGCCTTTTCAACAAGGTCAATATAGCTCTGCCGGTAATATTTCATGAGTCCGAGAAACATGGCGAGCGGCACGCCGCGCTCCCGGTGCTTTTGGGCCTCGGCGATCCCGAAAGCGGTCACGGGATTGTTGATGTAGTCGTCATCCGGCCCCAATTCGGGAGATTTCCGGTAGGTTTCAAGCGCGGTGAGCAAAGATGCTGACAGTCCGGAGATAGAAATCCTCCAGGCCTCTTTTAAAGTGGAAGTGTACTTGCTGTACCCCAAATCCTGGGCGTATCCCAGCACTCTGGACATGAGCCATTCCTCGTTGTTGCTAATCAGGGTTTGCAGCTTCTCCATCAAACCCCCAAAGTTCGCCGGGCATTGTTGACCTGGTCGTGATTTTCGGCTCAAGACGCATGCTAACTAAACATGCTGATATTTGAAAAAATAAACTCAAATACTCGCACCTCTATACTTCTCTACGCTCCTGCGTAAATTTTTAAACAACCACATTCAAAAGCTAAGGCTGAAATTTTTAAAGTCAATGTTTTAAAAACTGTTGTTTTTAAAGACATTTTCCGGAAACGGCGGAAATTTTGCTTTGATAATTTTGGAAACCAGCTCAGTTGTTTTGACAACCCTTTGCAGGAACGCCTATTATTTGAAAACCAATCGTCCCCATTTGCCCTGACTCCCTTCTCAATCCCATGTCTCCCCTGAAGGCGCGTTATGGCCACATGAATAAAAGAAGGCGTATTCCTGGCCGGAAGACCTTGATACCAGCCGCAGGAAGGCATATAATGATGCGCTGGGAAAAAAACCATACATGGGTCTGGTCTAGAAAATGTTTTACGATTATACTTCCCTTTTTCTATTCTTGCCTTTGGTTCTTATTATCCACTTTTCCCTCCCCCAGCGTTTCAGGAACGCCGAGCTTTTTTTTTCAAGCCTGATTTTTTATAGTTTGTATAATTTCCGTTTTTTCCCGCTTTTGGTTTTATCCGCATTTGTAAACTACTTTTTGGGTCTGGCCCTGGCCGGGTCAAGCAAGAGACCGGTCCGGCGGTTTTGGCTGCTGGCCTCGTTGTTCCTGAACCTGGGAATACTCGCAACCTTCAAATATTCTGGGATGTTCTCGGAGACGATTCGGGAAATCCCGGCTTTTCATGACTTCCCTCTGATTAAATATGCTCTTCCGCTCGGAATTTCTTTTTACACCTTTAAAAACATCAGCTACCTGGTTGACATTTATCGCAGACACATTGAACCGGCTCGTTCATTGATTGATTACTCCATGTATTTGACCTTTTTCCCCCAACTCCCTTCCGGGCCGATCATGCGCTTTAAGGAAATCGCCGG
>Ga0315287_10006859_pt1 | contig 11376 bp, 9 predicted proteins | sample YL17G11_0_MG_FD_205037 | JGI IMG/M metagenome (GOLD analysis project Ga0315287, IMG submission 205037) | Sediment microbial communities from Yellowstone Lake, YNP, Wyoming, USA - YL17G11_0 | ecosystem: Environmental > Aquatic > Freshwater > Lake > Sediment | place: USA: Wyoming | collected...
CCAATTGAGGTGCAACCCTGGGGGGGGTTGTCTCAATTGGGCGCTGACCTGTGGGGTCATAAGCAGCCGCGCTCAGCTCACTCGATGGGCCTTCGCGAGACGAAGGAACTCGAAGTCCGAGGCGTTGCTGGTGTCCATTTCACCGAGTACGACGCGCTGGGAAAGGCGCGAACGAGGACGCAGGACTGCACGCGACTTGTGGTCGGGGTAGTCCGTGACAATCACGAGGTGACCGGCCGCATGCAGCGGGCGATGACGCAACGCGATACGCCAGGAGCGTTCTGCGGGAAACGGAGGGTGGATGGTTTGCGCGACACGACGTCGGCGTGCGTGTTCGCGAACGGTGGTGATCAAGCTTGTCCATACATGCTTCGCTACGTCTGCGAAGACGGGGAGCCAGATGCGTGCATGGCGGGAGGCGAACTTCGAGAGCTTGAGGACGAGGGTCCAGAAGCGCTGAAGGCGGCTCGGACGGTGGGGCAGGTAGGCCGGGACGGGGGGTTTCTCTTTGGAAACCTTCACGATCGCGATGACCATCAGCAGAAAGAAGATGGCGGCAACGGCAAGTCCTGCGACGATGCCGAGAGTCACGTTGTCGGACATGGAGGTCTCCAAGGAGGGTGCCTGCTTGCGCAGGGGTGTGCTTGCGCACGGGTGCCACGGGCGCAGGAAGGCGGAGGCCTGGAAGACACTTCCGGGACTCGAGCACGACGAGCGAACGTGGACGGGGGCAAAAGGGGCGAGGGGGGGTACAGGAGTACCCCAAAGACGATGGGTGTCGTCTCACCTCGCGGGGGGTGGCGGATGGGAATCCGCGCGGGACAGCGACTGTGGTGTGTCGCAGGGGACCGAGCGTGGAATCGACGAGGCCGCGAAATGCGGGAAGTCGGGGACGCTAGGGTCGGGGACCGGCGCTCAGGGTGTGGCCGGACGGGGTGCCTGACGAAGTGTCAGGGGGTACGCAGTAAGTCCGCGTACGGGGATCGCTCTGTAAGGAGCGAAAGAGACCAAAGCAAATTGCTTGTGGTCAAGAAACCTTGCGCAAGCGCGAGCGCTCGCACGGCTTGAGTCTAGTGCCGGCGCGGCGCGCCAAGCAATGGCTCGTGGCGAGCATTGCTCAGCCGCTTGAGCGCGGCTTGCCGGGCGAGATGCGATCGGCTCAGGTGCCGGCGCTTGCTGACGGCGCGGCGATGGGTAATTCGGGACAATAAATTCCCTACGACGTGGTGTCGTCAGTTCACTAAGTTCGCGAGAATGCCGCCCGGCGAGCAGGGCTCGTCGTTCGACCGAGGGGCATGGCCTTGGCCCTGTAACGAGGCGGAACGCCGAATGCTGCCGCCGCGCGACGGTCGCAACAGATCCACGACCTCACAGCCAGAATCGCCGGACCACCTGATCGTCGCCGCCGGCGACGTCACCAGCGTCGTTGAGCGAGGACTTCTCTAAGGGGCTTCGGCCGCTTTTTTTTGCTTCACTGAAAGCGGACGTTGTACAGTGAAAAACCTATTTTGTTGAAAAACTCGTGAACGTGCCTGCGTATTTTCGGTCTCATGTTGAGGCTGACATGGCGTACGCAGCGGCATGATGTGGAAAACACGGCGGCAACCAAGACAGCCACACGGGTCGCCCCTCGATCGATCCGGAGCTGATGGTGCGGATACTGCTGCTCGGCGACTGCTTCGGCGTCTGCTCGGAACGGCGCCTGTGCGAAGAAGTGCACCTCAACCTGGCCCACCGCTGGTTCTGTCGCCTCGGTCTCGAGGATGCAGTGCCCGATCACTCGACGTTCTCGAAGAACCGGCACGGCCGGTTCCGCGACAGCGATGCGTTCCGGAAACTGTTCGAGACCGTCGTCGAGCGCTGCATCACCGAAGGCCTGGTCGGTGGCGAGGGCTTCGCGATCGACGCGAGCATCATCCGCGCCGACGCGAACCGCCGCCGAGGCGTTCCGTCGACCGAGACAGTTGAGTGGCCGGCGCCGGAGCATCGCTCGCGTGCCGTGCGCGAGTATCTGACCGCGCTCGATGAGGCGGAGCCGATTGGTGCGACGCCTAAGTACCTCTCGATGACCGATCCGGCCGCCCGTTGGACCGCGGTCCCAGGTTGCCCGGCGTTTTATGCCTACTCGACCAACTACTTGGTGGTCGTGAAGTTAGGCGTGATCGTCGATGTCGAGGCAACCGCCGCACACCGCACGGAGGAGACCGAGGCAACGAAGACGATGATTGAACGCGTCGAGAAGCGCCACGATCTCAAGCCGCAGCGGCTGATCGGCGACACCGCTTACGGTACCGGACCCATGCTCGAGTGGATGGTCGAAAGCAAAGACATTGAGCCGCACGTGCCGGTGTGGGAGAAGTTCCGACGCACCGACGGCACCTTCCTCGTGAGCGACTTTAAGTGGGATGAGCAGGCCAACGAGTACCGCTGTCCGCGGGGCGAACCAGTCTGGTCTACCCGGTTGCTAGGCCGGCGCATAGCGCCAGTCGAGTCCCAGGGGCTTTCCGTACGCCTCGGATAGGTGCGACAGTGCTTTCCTTATGAGGTGCGTCATGGGACGACGCACCCTTCCGTTCGCAATCTAAGACCGAAGCGGTGAGTTAGGTTGTGGTTGCGCCGGACGAAAGATTAGCGGCCCTGACTCCGGCATCCGCCTCAACCTACGTAAAGCTGGTTGCGTGCTTATGCGAAGGATCCCCAGGGCGCCTTCACGGCGAGTCGATGGCGGCCGACGAGCGCTTGAATGTCGCGCCGCCGCAGAAGTAGCTTGCGCAGGCAAAGGGGGCGCGAGTTTCCGAAAAAGCGCTCGCGTTCTCCGCCAGCGATCAAAGGTGAAGTACGGCTTGATGCGCGCCACGCACACGCGTGGCCGTTGGCCGGATTAGCTCGTCGGACAGATCAATCAACGTTCCTCTGGTCGACATATTGTTCGGCTGAAAATAAATGCTGAACGTCGGGAGCAACTTCAAGAGGTGTGCGTTGAAAGCGCTGACGAAGGTATTGGTCCAGCGCATGCTCCGGGGCGTTCAACGCATCGTCGCTCCCTGTGCCTGTGACGCGGGCGATCATGCTGCCAACGAGGAACGACCTGACGTGGCGGTCCAGCCGCGGTGTTCCTATTGCGAGTCCTCGTTGGATCAGGAGTTCTCGATCGATGGCAAGCTGGACGCGCTGCGGATTCGTGCCGCCGGGGTCTGTAACTGGATGTCCATTGACCCAGGCAACCACGCCATCGTATTTCGGCGGCAATTGAATCGCCATCGACAAAGACAGCGCCAGCCCCAAGCATGCGACCAAGCCAAGCGCTAATTTGGGAAACCGGTCGCTATTCACAGGGCCAACCAACGGCTGAAAAACCAGAAACTTCCCAGCCCGCACAGTAGAAGGCCGCTCACTTGCTCGATGGCAATGAATCGGCTCGCTGTCAGTCGCCCCTGCAGCATGCGCAGCAATAGAAAAAGGCATACCACGACGGCCAGTTGTCCGAGTTCCACACCCAGGTTGAATCCCACCAGTCCCTTTAACAAGGCGGTACCCGACAATTCCAGTTCGTTGAGAGCGGACGCGAAGCCCATGCCATGTACGAGTCCAAAGCCCGTGGTCACGAGCATCGCAAGATACGGGCTGACGGTGCGATCGCGCGAAGCACGCAAGAAGCAGAACGAAAATATGGCGAGACCGCAGATGCCGAGGGCCGCCCGCGGAAGTGCGTCGACTTCCGATACCACGGCGACGGCGCCAAATGTCAAGGCCGTGAATAGTGCCAACCAGTTCGAATTCGCCGGTGCGGCGAGTCCTTTGATCGCCGTGATTGCGATGGTGAAGCCGATCAATGCCTCGACCATGCCGCTGTCTGGCTGCACGGCTCCCATTGCGGCCAGCGCGAGGGACAGGCTGTGGCCAATGGTGAACCCCGTCACCAGCAGTACAAGTGTACGAATCAGCGGCGAGATGAGCACCAGGGCGAGGAGAAAAGCCAGATGGTCGTAACCGGTCAGGATGTGGTCGAGCCCTAGACCGACGAAACGAAAAAAGCCGGTCCCGTCCGCGTGCCGGCTCGGTGGCTCGACGCGCTGCATGGACTCTCCCATCGTGAATATGCGATTTACACTGCCTGACGGATAGATGAACTGTGCGAAATGGATATGCGACGGCGCTTCGTCGAAAAGCAGCGATATGCGAACGGTCAGTGGGCCGCGCGACGTGCAGCGTAGCCTCCACTCGACACGGATGAACTGTGCGTCGCCGGGGAGTACGACGGGTCTTGAGCTAGGCAGGCAGGGCGATTCGGTTGCGAACGAGACGTGCCGTTCGATATCTTCAATCAACAGCTGCGATGACGATGCTGAGCGCGACTCGTTCGAAAAACGCGTCGCTTCGCGTGCAGGTACGAGGATCGTTCCGCGGATGTCGCTACCGTCGACCGTCCAATGGGAAAAGGATTCGCTTCGTGTGTGCGCCAATACGGTCGTGGCCAGCAATTGCAGAACGCAGGCGAGCAGGCACACCCACAGCGATGGCAAAGAGCGCGCTGTCACTGTGGATGGACCCTCCGAACGCGCGCGTCCGCGCGCAGTTCAGAGATCAATTGATCGAATGCCGCCGATTCCACTCGGGCCCGTTCTGTCGCGCCATCCGCAGAACCGGAGGCTGTACTGGACGATTCGGCGTTCAGCAACGTGGGTCCCAATAAGCTCTGCACGAGCGCTTGGGCTACGCGCGGGTCTTTGCGAACAACATCGGCCTCGAGTGCTGCTTGTACCAGAATTTCTTCCTCGATCAATCGTTCGAGCGCCAGCGCGCGATCCGTGTCTGTCAGTGGCGTGCGCCGTTCCGCCTGGAGTAGCGCAAGGGCGCGCTCGTATTCGTAACGGGGTATGGCTTGCGTGCCGACGACAGCGATGGCGTCGTCTGGAACGGCTTGCGCCTGCTCTGCCTGGGCCAGGTGCAGTGCAACGGCAAGTGTGGCGCCTGCAGTCAGGCTGGCGCACGGCCACCACCAGTGCAAACTTCGGGGAGATGGTCGTTCCGGTAAGGGCGATTCAACCGTACGAAGCGTAGTGTGTGGCAATTCCGTAGACCCAGAAAGCAGGGGCGCTCGGTCGAAAGCCGTTAAGCGGCGGGACGTGCTGTATCCAAGCGTATACATAATGGCATACTGTCGAAATGAAGACTGCAGACGTCGACGATGTGGTCGGCATGGCGATCCTTCTTGGAGATACCGATCGATGCTGACATATCAGCTGGTGCGCGCATGTTTCGGTATGGTCGGTCTGGCTATAGCAGTAAATGCCACTGCTTCGGATCCACGTTTGCAGCCGGGTTACGTTCCGGATCCCAATGGCTACTTCGTGCACGACCCATTTCAGCCTCGTTCGGTCAATGCGCGGCCGGTGCCAGCGGCGGTCATAGCTGCGCGAGACGAGGCGACGCAACTGGCCGGCAGGGTCGCGGGCAGGATCGCACCCGGCCTGATCCTCTTCGGGGACATGCACGTGCACACCACGTACTCGGAGGATGCTTTCTACTGGAACCTGCCCCTGGTGCACGGGTCGCGCGGAGCAAATCCTCCAGCGTTTGCCTGCGACTATGCCCGCAATATCTCGCAGCTGGATTTTTTCTGGCTGACGGATCATGCCGAAAGCTACACCCCGCAACGGTGGCACTCGAGCATCGATGCGCTGCGCCAATGCGCTGCCGTGTCGGGCCAGGGCATGCCCGACATGATGCCTTTCATGGGCTTCGAATGGTCACAGACCGGCCGGACCCCCGAGACGCATTTCGGGCATCACAACGTGTTTTTCCGTGGGCTCGGAGACCGCGATCTGCCGCCACATCCGGTGGCGTCGGACCAGGCGCGCTTTGCGCGCGGCGGCAAGCTCGGGCCAGAGTATGCCGCGGCAGATTCGTCTCACGAAGATTACTACGCGGCTTTCGATCGTTTCATGCAGGAGCAGACCGACACGCTGGCCTGCGAGCCCGGCAAGTTGCGGGCGAAGAATGGTTCGGCGGACTGCCTGGAGGTGGCCGCGACGCCAGGCGAACTTTTTCGGGCACTCGATCGCTTCGGTCTGCCGGTCCTGATCGCGCCGCACGGCGCGACATGGGGCTTCTATACGCCTCCTGAGGCGTCCTGGGACCACGAACTTACGGCTGCGAACCATGACCCGACGCGCGTCAAATTATTCGAGGTGTACTCCGGGCACGGCAACACCGAGCAGTACCTTCGCTTCGAGCCGCGCCACCGCGAGGCCGCCGGCAAGTACAGTTGTCCTCACCCCACCAAGAGCTACCTGCCGGAGTGCTGGCAGGCTGGGGAAATCATGCGCAAGCGCTGCCTCACGACGGGCGCGTCGGTCGACGAATGCGAACGTCGCGCCGTGCAGATCCGCGATGACGCTGCGCAGACGGATCAGCCGTCCGAACTCGCGCCCGGCGCCGCTGTTACGGACTGGTTGGACGCCGGACAGGCTCGCGGCACGTACAAGCCCACGTTCCGCTATCGGCCGATGAAGTCGGTGCAGTACGGGCTCGCCATCCGCAATTTTGACGACCCCCGACATCCGCTCCGAAACACCTGGGGTTTCATCGCATCGACCGATACGCATCGCGCAAAGCCAGGCACGGGCTTCAAACAGGTTGATCGACCCGGTTCTACGGACATCAACGGTTCGCGCAGCGAGTACGCGGAACGCGTGCAATATGGTCCACCTCCGTATCCGGTCCCTTCCGGTCGCGGCACGCCACCCACAAATCCATGGTTTTCATGGGCATCCGAGATGGAGCGGCAGGCATCGTTCTTCACGATTGGAGGAATTGTCGCGGTGCACGCTGCCAATCGATCGCGCGATGCGGTCTGGAATGGTTTGCAACGCAAAGAGGTGTACGCAACGTCCGGTACGAGAATCCTCTTGTGGTTCGACGTGCTGAACGGCCGGAGCGGCGACGGCAAGATTGCAAGAATGCCTATGGGGAGCGAGACCCGCATCAGCGACGCGCCGCGATTCGAAGTCACGGCGGTGGGTTCTTTCAAGCAACTTCCTGGATGCCCCGCCTGGGTGAAAGCTAGCCTGCAGGAGAGGCAACTCACGCAGATGGCGGCGGGCGAGTGCTACAACCCGTCGACCCAGAGGCAGCGCATCGAGCGAATCGAAGTCGTGCGAATCCGCCCGCAGAACTTCAGCAACGAACCGCTCGATCCGTTGATCGAAGATACCTGGAAGACATTCGACTGTCCGAAAGACTCCAGCACATGCCGAGTCAATTTCACGGACGACCACTTCACGCGTGACACGGTTTACTACGTGCGCGCTCTGGAGGAGGTGACCCCGGTCATCAACGGCGCCAACCTGCGCACGGTGTTCGACGAGAGCGGCAATCCGGTTGACGTCCGTCCTTGCTACGGGAATTACAAGACCGCGCTGGACGACGACTGCCTTGGTCTCATCAATGAGCGCGCGTGGTCGTCACCCATCTTCGTGGATCACGACGACAATCCAAGGCATTAACGGAACCATTAACGAACTGCTAGCGGACGAATCTCGAGACCGGCAACATCCATAGGGTAAACGGGCCGCTGCAGCGACTTGAATGGCAGTGTGCCGATGTTCATCGAGACGGCCCCCGGCGCGTCGGCGTAGACGATACGGCGAGCAAGCGAGCCGAAGCCCGCGACAAAATGCTGCGTCGATTTCACGACAAGCAGCCGCTTGCTCGCCGGGTCAATGGCGTGTTCCGTGAACACGTGCGTGCTGAAGACCTGCTGCCGGTTTGAGTTGACCACCACGTCGATGCCCTCGATTCGAAGCGCAGCGGACCGGCCGAGGGCCGCTGCCGGCGTGCCTTGCCCGAACATGGCTTGCTTCGCATCGTTGCGGAGACACAGCACTTCAGCCGTGACATCCAGCGGTTGCCCCGACATGGGGCCGGTCTTTCCTCCCAGTCTCAGTGCGAAGCGACGGCCCACCCCGACCAAGTGCGCCAGCTCCACCGCCATGGGATCCCACAGGAGTGCCAGCGCGGTATTGGTCACCCGCCGCTCGAGCAGGGCGCGCAACACAAATGTGGAGTCGCCGGCGGCTCCGCCGCCCGGATTGTCGGCCCGGTCCGCGAGCACGACCGGACCCTCATCGCCGACGAGCGCGTCGTCCAGCGCAGGCTCGAGCGGCACGCCAAGCTTGACCTGTCTGGCCGTGTCGAACAGGTCGTTAGCCGTCTCGCGGGCCAGCTGTTCTGCAAGGTCCGAATCGCCATCGGTCACCGCGATCACACACCCGCCCGTGTGCGGCGTGTCACCCAGAAAAAACCCATGCAGCGCCGAGATGGCAAGGGCGCCTGGGCGTGCTTCACTCGCACGGAGTCGTGTAACGAACGATTGCATCGGCTGTGAGATGGTCGGATAGACGCCGAAAAAGGGCACTCGCAGCGCGCACGAGCGCGGCCGTATTGCCTGCCGCGCCGAGCGGGTGAGGATGTCGAATGCGATTCGCGCCCGTTCTGTGTAGTCGGTGTGCGGATACTCGAGACAGCTCATGACCAGGTCGGCATCATCGATCATCCGGCGGCTGACGTTGCCATGCAGGTCGAGCAATACGCCGATGACCGTTCCGGGTCCGGCCATTTCACGAACGCACGAGATGAGATCACCTTCACAGTCATCGCAACCTTCGGCGATCATCGCACCGTGCATGAAGAGAAAAACGATGTCGACGGGCAAGGCAGCGCGCAACGCACCAAGAATCTCGGCCTTGAACGCAGCGTAATCCACGGCATTGAGCGGCGCGCTAGGTTGCGCGGATGCAAAGAGGCCGAGGCGGACATCGTGCCCTGCCGCCAGCGCAAGCTCAGCAAACGTGCCGTAGCCCAGCAGACTGACGTTCCGTGGTGGTGCAAACGAGCCGTCCGGTCGATACACCTCGTCGAAGCTTGCGCTCGCGGTTGGGATGGCGGAGAACGAGTTGGTCTCGTGAACGAGACCGGCGATGAAGCTGCGCATGTCGTGAATCTCGTTGGCGTTACGACGGTCTTGATAGAGCCCATCGTCATTCAAGGTTCGAGGAGGATCGTTGTCAATTGAAGCGATCGAGGCTGTAGTCCCGCGCGTCGACTTCCGGCAGGCGACCAACGATCAGGTCGGCTGCAACGCGTCCCGAACCCGCGGCTAAGGTCCAGCCAAGATGACCATGCCCGGTGTTGATAAACAGATTGTCGATCGCACTCGGCCCGATCACGGGAACACCATCCGCGCACATCGGGCGAAGCCCGGTCCAGGGCCGCCGCTCAACCCCATCGAGGGTCGATGCAAAGCGCGGGTACAGTTGCTGCAATAGCCGCAGTAGATTGTCGACCCGACCCTGCGTTATCCCGGTATCAAAGCCCGTGAACTCGGCTGTCCCGGCCACTCGCACGTGATCGGGTCCTACTGGAATTACAGCCATGTGGAGTGAGGTATCCGAAACGGGCGTGAGCGGCGCCATGCCGGATGACCCACGCGGTAGCGTGAGCGAATACCCCTTAGCGGGCCGGACGGGCAGATGAATGCCGACGGCGTCTGCGAGCGGCGTGCTGTAGCTGCCGGCCGCTAGCACATACCGGTCGGCCGAAATGACGTCGCCGGTACCCAGTTCCAGTCGGGCAATACGATTCCCTTGTCGAACCAGCCGGGTTACCGGCTCATTGAATCGCATCACGACGCCGCGACTGACGAGGTATTGCGCGAGTTCCGTGCAGAACCTGGCGGAGTCCCCACCTTCATCCTGCGGCGCGAACAAGGCGCCGGTTAGCCGCGTCTCAACCGGTGCCAATGCGGGTTCCTTATCGACACTTTGCCTGGGGCTCAGCCATTCAAATTCGAGGCCGTGCGCGGCCAGTTTCGCGTACCACGCGCGCATGGCTTGCTGCGCTGCGGTGTCGCGAAACAGTGTCATCAGTCCGCGCTGGTACTCGTCGTAATGGATGCCGGTTTGGTCGCGCAACGACTTCATCTGACTAAGGCTGTACTGGGCGAGGCGCAAATTCCGCAGTGCGTTCGCCTCAAAACATTGTGGCGCCGACTGCCGCACGAACCTGATGCCCCAGCCGATCAGGCTGGGCAGCGCCTTCAGACGGAGAAGAACCGCCGAGTCTTCTTTGCCGAGGCTATTGACGAGCACCTTGAGGATGCCGGGCGAGTTCCAGGGGTCCACCAGGCTCGGGTGAAGCAACGCGCCATTGGCAAAACTCGTTTCGAGGCCAGCGGCAGGCTGCCGGTCCAATACTGTCACCTCGACCCCGGCGCGGTGCAGCGCGTAGGCAGTCGAGATTCCAACTACGCCAGCCCCGATTACCGCGACCTTCATGGTTCATCTCGATGTGTGATTACCCGCCCGCATTAGGCTAACACGATTGTATACAAGGGGATGCAATTGTCCGGTGAGGTTTTAAGTTCTGACGGATGGTCGCTGACGAAACCACCGAGCTATGCGACACTTGCAGAGTTTCAGGAGATTCGTATGACTCGCAAGACCGTCGTCCCGATCAAGCCTGCCGCCCAGCTCAAGCGTGCTGCCCCGAAAAAGACTGCTACCGCGCATGCGACCCGACGGGACCGCTATTTCGAGGTCGATACCAGCAAGTCGGCTGCGGAAGGTCGGCGCAAGGCCTCGCGCGGGGATTTCGTGCGGGCTAGCATCCGCCAGGCGATTGAGGAAGGGCAATTCAAGCCGGGCGATCGCATGCGCGAAAACGAGATTGCCGAGTGGCTCAAGGTCAGTCGCACTCCGGTGCGCGAGGCGCTACGGCTGCTCGAGACTGAAGGACTGGTGGTGTTCGAGCCTTGGCGTGGCGTGGTCGTGGCTTCGCTCGACCGCCATCAGATCGTCGAACTGTACGAGGTGCGGGCAGCTCTCGAAGGCCTCGCGGCGGGCATCGCCGCCAAGTACATGAACGACAATGAGCTGCAGTTGCTAGGCGACTTGATAGACAAGTGCGAAGCGGCCACCGACCCGTTAGAGGCTGCGAAGCTGAACCGGCGTTTCCATGAGGCGATCTACATCGGTGCCCACAATCGGTTCCTGATGCAGAACCTAAGCGGCCTTCGCTCATCGACGGCCTTGTTGCGTGGGACAACCTACGCCGTGCCCGGACGCATGGACGAAGTCAAAGCAGAGCACAGGGCGATTTACGACGCCATTCGGCGTCACGATGAAGCGGCCGCGTCCGCCGCGGCAGCAGTGCACCTGCGCCAGGCCGAATTGGCTCGCTTGAAATCGTTTTCTGACGATTAGGCGGGCGGCGTCCCCGGCTCATCGACGGCCTCGTTCAACATCGATCGGTGCGGACTAGCTGCGGCCCGAAGAATCGCAGGGAGGCGTGCAGTGCGAAAGTCCAATAGTCCCA
>Ga0315287_10006860_pt1 | contig 11375 bp, 6 predicted proteins | sample YL17G11_0_MG_FD_205037 | JGI IMG/M metagenome (GOLD analysis project Ga0315287, IMG submission 205037) | Sediment microbial communities from Yellowstone Lake, YNP, Wyoming, USA - YL17G11_0 | ecosystem: Environmental > Aquatic > Freshwater > Lake > Sediment | place: USA: Wyoming | collected...
GTTTGTAACCGAACTCGCGTTTGGGGGGATGCCGCAGTTGATGGTTCAGGCCAAGCTCGCGATTCTCCTGGCGTCGCTGACGGCGGCCGTCCTGGGCGCCATCGTGCTGTCGCTCCAGTTGGGTCGCCAGGCCCGCCAGGCCTGACCCGCACCGTCCCCCGAATCACCCGTTCAGGGCACGATGCGGATGGGAACGATCACCCTGTCGACCCGCTGCCCGCGATGGATGGACAGTTCGATCAGGTAGTCCGCCAGGGCAAGCGGCGCAAGAGCAATTTCCGCCGCGGCGAATCGACGACCCGCTTCTTCGCGGAGCGCCGCCGTCACCGGGACCTGGAGCGGCTGGCCTTTCCGGTCGAGGAGCCGGGCCGAGAGTGACACATCCGATCCGGCGACCGACACGTCGACGCGAATGCGCTCGGCCCGCCGGAACCGCATGTCCAGCGTCGGCTGGAACGCCGGGCCGGTGTACGGGCCGCGCCTGAAAGTCAACGGCTGGCCCGGCGGCGGATCGGTCCCTGCCGCCCGCGCCGGGACCGTGATCCTCAGTTGTTCGGTGACATCGGCAAGGCTGCCGGCCTCGCCCTGCATCTGTGCCCGCACGAGGAATTCGCCAGCCCGCAGATCGGCATGCGACAGGAAGCGCACGAATGCCCGCGCCTGCGAGGTGATGCTCGCTCGCTCGGACAGCAAAGACGCGCCCTGGGCGGTCTTCAGCGTGATAGTGGCCTCGCCGGTGCGCCACTCCGGCAGCCGGGCGGCCGCGCTGTCCAGTTCTCCAACGATCCACAGCACCGGCCGCGGCTCGGACGCGCCGTCGGGCGCCGTCTCCCACCCGAAGCCGGCGCCGAACCGTGGCAACGCGTCGGGCCTGATCCGATCGAGCGACGCCAACGCGGCATCGCGGGCGAGCGTCTCAGGATCGGCGAGCACGGACGCGCGAGCGCGGGCAGCCACCTCGGCCGCCGTCGCCGCCCGGTACCCGCGTCGCGTGCGCACGTCCACGCCCGGCCGCTTCACGCGGACGGTGATCCTGCGGTACGTGCCGTCCGCCGCCGCATGGGTCGAGTAGTAGCCGAGCAGGTAGTACTCGGACAAGTCGTCGACCACGCGTTTCAGCGACGCATCAAGGTCGTTGGTGTTGGCGAGCGTCAGGCCGTCGGTGTCGACCGCGGCCGTCTGGAGCGTTTCGAGGCGCTCGCGGAGGCGGGCCTGGTCTACGACGACCGAAGTCGGTCGACCGACCTGGGCGGGGTCCCCGGGCGGCGGCGTATTGATCGGGTTGTACTCGATGGGCGTGTCGAGGGCGGCGAGTCCGCGCGGGTCCACTGGATAGAAGCTGGCATTGGCGCGATTCGCCTCGTCGAGCATGTCCCGGAATTCCCGCGCATCGTCGATATTCGCGAGCCGCACGCGTGCCGCTTCGCACTTCTGCCAGTCGGCGCCGGAAGCGTTGCGCGGATCGGTGCCGGTGGCGGGCTTGCCTCCAGGACCGACGTACACGCCAGGCCGCTGCGGCACTGGCCGGTCCTCGAGCCGCCGCGCCAGCGTCTGGTTCGGGCCGAAGAGCCCCCATCCTTCGCTGATGAGCAGCACCCCTTTGCGCTCTTCGCGCAGTTCTCCCAGCCGCCGCACGAGATCTCGAAGCGTCCGGAGCGTCCTCCCCTCCCGTTCACGCGCCAGCATCTCTTCTGCGATGCCGTCGAACCTGTGGAATGGGTCATCCGGCGGGTAGCAGCTGAAGTAACTCTCCAGTTCGGGATCCAGATTGTCGGCCGAGAAGCGCTGCGCCCAGGCCGTCTTCAGAAACTCCTCGATCGCCTCCGGCCGCCGGACAAACGTCAACTCGCGTGCCGCCATGTCCGGGGTCATCGCGGCAATCAGATCGTCAGGCCCGATGGTGCGTTGAAGGAGGTTTGAGAGCGCCTGGTCGATGCGGGTTGGCGGCCCCATCCGCTGCTGCGGCGGCATGCGTCCCGCGGTGGATCCGGGGGTCCTGCTTCGAATGTTGTGCCACCCTGCCGGATCAGTGACGTGGTACGTGTCGAGGAACAGGACAAACAGGCGGTTTCGTGGATCCCCCGCCATCTGGTTCGACTCGCGCACGTTGCGCGGATCGACCCGTTCGGCCGGGGCTGTCCCGCCGCGAACGACGATGTGCTCAAAGGTCGCGATCTTCTGCGCGACTCCGTCCTCGAGGATCTCGAAATCCTCGAGGCGCAGATCCGGGACGGGCCGCCCATTCGCGTACGGGTACACATCGACACGGACGAAATTGACTTCACTGCGGAATGTTGGCCGCTGTTGATCGGCACCAGCCTGTGGCGGTGGCTGACCGTCTCCGATCGCGGCTTGAACCGCGCCGAGCACACACGCCAGTGCCAGCGCCAGCGCGACAGCGACCGCCATACGACTGCGCATTGTCGGTCCCTCCAGGCGCACCCGGTCAGGGCTGGGCGCACGGCTCCCGGCAACTCGCCAGGTAACTGCACCAGTCGGCCATGCCCTCGCCCGTCTTTGCCGAGACCTCGACGATCCGGGCGTTGGGGTTGACGCGACCGATGTTGGCAAGCGCGGCCGCGCGGTCGAAATCCACGTGCGGCGCGAGGTCGGTCTTGGTGATGACGACGACGTCGGCATGGCGGAACATCGGCGGATACTTGAGCGGCTTGTCCTCGCCTTCGGTGACCGAAAGCAGCGCCACCCGCAGATCCTCCCCGAGGTCGAACTCGGCCGGGCACACGAGATTGCCGACGTTCTCGATGAACAAGACGTCCAGCGTCTTCGCATCAAGCTGGCCCACCGCACGTGCAACCATTTCCGCATCGAGGTGGCACAGCGTTCCGGTGGAGATCTGAACGACCGGCGCCCCGGTTGTGCGGAGCCGGCGCGCGTCGTTGTCGGTCTCGAGGTCACCGACAATGACGCCTACGCGGGTGGCGGGTTGCAGCCGCTCGATGGTCTTCTGAAGCAGCGCGGTCTTACCCGACCCTGGCGACGAGACGACATTCAGCGTGAGCAGGCCCAGGGCCCTGAAGAAGCCGCGGTTGCGCTCGGCCATTCTGTCGTTGGCGGCGAAGACGGACTGGTGCACGGCGATCTCGCGAGAGCCAGGCGCGGGATCGTGGTCGTGGGAATGGTCGTGCGCGTGCGGATGGGCGTGAGGGTGCTCGTGACTGCGGGCGTGAGGGTGCTCGTGGTCGTGCTGGTGCGGACGGGCGTGATCGTGTTCATGGCGGCCGCCGTCTTCGACAAGCGGCGACGGCACCTGATCGGCCGGCTTGCCGTCAATCCTGGTCGGTCCCGGACGGCCGCATCCGCATTCCACGCACATGTTCAATCAACCTCCAGCGAGACCACGTCGAGTTCCCGGCCCCGCCGCATGTCAAAACTGGCCCGCTGGCATGTCGGGCAGCCGCCGATCAGATCGTCGGCCTCAAACTCCGCCGCGCAGGTCATGCACCAGAACGCGCCCGGCACGAACTCGACGACAAGGCGTGCCTCCGCCGCCATGGTCTCCCCGCGCAGCACGGCGAACGCGTGATCCAGCGCCTCAGGGACGACGCCGGTCATGCGGCCGACACGGATCCGGATCTCGCGGATGCACACGGCGCCAGACGCTCGGGCCTGCGACTCGGCGATCTCAAGAACTGACTGCATGATCCCCACTTCGTGCACGGCACTCCTGATTCTATACCTGGCGGGGATCACCGTCCGGAACCCCGTGCGACGACTCCTGTACGCGCGAGCGCCCCGCCGACGGGAGGGCGGCTTCCGAAGCGGCCCCTCGAACCGAGCCGACAGCGCTAGTCTGCAAAACCGGCCGAAAGGGCCAAGACAAGCGGCGCGAATAGCGCGACCGCAAGATCGGCGACCTGGTCCCGGCAAGGGGCGTTTTGCCGGCTCGCGTGAGCGGGGACGCGGAGGAACCGTCATCACGAAGGCTCAGTAGCAGTGACGATGGGCTGCCATCGGACCCCAGCAGAAGGAGCTTCTGAGCAGACAGGGTAGAATTCCAGACACATGGCTGTCCTCAAGATCCCCGGGGGCCTGGCCCTCTCGAACTTCCGCCTCGACAAGCTCAATGCGCTGGTTCGTGCCCAGGGACCAGGGTGCGAGGTCCGATCGGCCCGGTTCTGGCACTTTGTCGAAACGGCGCGGAGCCTGGCTCCGGCGGAGAGCGACACACTCACGAAACTGCTCACCTACGGCGACATCGCGCCTGAGCCGGTCGGCCGCACGATTCTGGTAACGCCCAGGTTCGGGACGATTTCGCCGTGGTCGTCGAAGGCCACTGACATTGCGAAGCAGTGCGGGCTCGACGCCGTCAGGCGAATCGAGCGTGGAACGGCGTTCGATGTGGAGGGCACCGGTCCGTTGTCGGCCATCCTTCCGCTGCTGCACGATCGGATGACAGAAACGGTCGTCAGCGCCATCGATGGGGCCGACGAACTGTTCCACCACTACGCCCCGAAACCGCTGACGCTGGTGGATGTCCTCGGACGCGGGCGTTCGGCGCTTGACGAGGCCAATACCATCTTTGGCCTCGCGCTCGCGCCAGACGAGATTGACTACCTGGTGGCGTACTTCACGAGCCATCGGCGCAACCCGACCGACGTGGAGCTCACGATGTTCGCGCAGGCGAACTCCGAGCACTGCCGTCACAAGATCTTCAACGCGTCCTGGATCATCGACGGCCAGCCCGGCGCCGAATCGCTCTTCGGGATGATCCGGACGACACATCAGCGGAACCCGCAAGGCACGGTGGTCGCATATTCCGACAACGCCGCGGTGATGGAAGGACGCCGGGTGCGCCGGTTCTTCGCGGACCCGGAAACCGGCCGCTACCTCTACCGGGAGACGCATCTCCACACGCTGATGAAGGTGGAGACGCACAATCATCCGACGGCCATCTCGCCCTTTCCGGGCGCGGCCACCGGATCGGGCGGCGAGATCCGCGACGAGGGGGCCACCGGCCGCGGCTCGAAGCCCAAGGCGGGTCTCTGCGGGTTTTCCGTATCGCACCTCCGCATTCCGGGGCACGAGCGGCCATGGGAGCGCCCGGAATCGAGGCCCGGCCGCATCAGCTCGCCGCTGGCCATCATGATTGACGGCCCGATCGGCGCCGCCTCGTTCAACAACGAATTCGGACGTCCCAATCTCGCCGGGTATTTCCGCAGTTATGAGCAACGCGTGGGCGGTGTGCTCCGTGGGTACCACAAACCCATCATGCTGGCCGGGGGCGTCGGCAACATCTGCGCAGACGACGCGTACAAGGCGGACATCCCGCCAGGCTCGCTGCTCATCCAGATCGGCGGACCCGGCATGCTCATCGGCATGGGCGGTGGGTCTGCCTCGTCTATGACCACCGGCGCCAACACGGCCGATCTCGACTTCGATTCGGTCCAGCGTGGCAACGCCGAGATCCAGCGCCGCGCCCAGGAGGTCATCGATCGCTGCGTGGCCCTCGGGGCGGCTAATCCTATCCTCTCGATCCACGACGTCGGGGCAGGCGGTCTGTCAAACGCGCTGCCCGAGCTTGCGCACGCCGCCGGGCGTGGAGCGCGCATCGACCTGCGGGCGGCTCCCAATGAAGAGCCAGGGATGACGCCTCGCGAGGTGTGGTGCAACGAGGCGCAGGAACGGTACGTGCTGGCGATTGCACCGGGTGATCTCGACCGCTTCCGCGCACTCTGCGAGCGCGAGCGCTGCCCCTTCGCCGTCGTCGGCGTCGCTACAGACGATGAGCGGCTCGAGGTGCGCGATCCGCTCTTCGACAACTCGCCGGTCGACATGGATCTGCCGGCGCTGCTCGGCAAGCCGCCGCGGATGACGCGCGATGTCACTCGCGGGCACATCGACGTTGAGCCGTTTGACGGGAGCGGCGTGACACTTGCCGAGGCCGCCCATCTGGTGCTGCGCGCGCCGACGGTTGCCGATAAGACATTCCTCGTCACCATCGGCGACCGCACGGTCGGCGGCCTGTGTTCACGCGACCAATGCGTCGGACCGTGGCAGGTGCCGGTGGCCGACTGTGCGACGACGCTGCTGGCCTTCGAGGGCTACGCGGGCGAGGCCTTCGCCATCGGTGAGCGGACGCCGATCGCTGCGACCAACGCGCCGGCCTCAGCGCGGATGGCCATTGGCGAGGCGCTCATCAACCTCGCGGCCGCTCCCGTGATCGCTCTCTCGCTGGTCAAGCTGTCGGCGAACTGGATGGCTGCCGCGGGCGCGCCCGGCGAAGATGCGGCACTGTTCGACACGGTTCGCGCGGTCGCGCTCGAGCTGTGCCCCGCACTCGACATCAGCATTCCGGTTGGCAAGGATTCGATGTCGATGCGCACACGCTGGACGGAGGCAGGCATCGCGCACGATGTCGTGAGTCCGGTGTCGCTCATCGTCTCGGCGTTCGCCCCTTGCGGCGACGTCCGGCCCACGTGGACGCCCCAGTTGAGAACCGACGTCGGCGCGACATCACTCGTGTTGATCGACCTGGCTGGCGGCAAGGCGAGGCTGGGTGGCTCCATCCTGGCGCAGGTGCTCGGACAGCCCGGCGGAGACGTGCCGGATCTCGACAGCCCGGCGGCTGTTCGCGGTCTGTTCGCGGCCCTCGCCGAACTGCGCGCCTCAGGCCTCGTGCTGGCGTACCACGATCGATCGGATGGCGGCCTGTTCGTCACCACGGCGGAGATGGCGTTTGCCGGCCATGTCGGCGTGACGCTCGACTCCGACGCGATCGGCGACACGATGCCAACGCCCCGCGGAACAGGCGAGCCGGCTCAGCCGATCCAGTCTCGCACGCCCCGTTTGTCACTGACAGAATCCGGACTGGAGCGGCCCGCTGGACACGCAGGATTCTCACGGAACGACGGCGATGACCTGCTGGCCGCCTTGTTCGCGGAGGAACTGGGGGCGGTCATTCAGGTTCGCGACGCTGATCGTGCTCGCGTGCTCGCGGTGTTGCAGACCCACGGAGTCGATGGCCGGGTGGTCGGACACATCACCGATGACGACATGCTGCGCGTGGCGCGCGGCGGCCAGGAGCTGTTCAGCGAGTCGCGCGTCGCGCTGCAGCGAGTCTGGAGCGAGACGACGTGGCTGTTGCAGTCTCTCCGCGACAACCCGGCTTCAGCGCGGCAGGAGTACGACCGGATTCTGGACGCCGGCGAGCCGGGCATCACTCCGGTGATGCGGTTCGAGCCGGCCGACGATGTCGCCGCGCCGTTTATCGCGAAGGGCGTCCGACCGCCCATCGCGATCCTGCGAGAGCAAGGCGTGAACGGCGAAGTCGAAATGGCGGCAGCCTTCGACCGCGCCGGCTTCGAGGCGCACGACGTGCACATGAGCGACATCATCGCGGGACGCGTGTCGCTTGAGTCGTTCCGGGGCCTGGCCGCGTGCGGCGGGTTTTCGTACGGCGACGTGCTTGGCGGCGGTGAAGGGTGGGCGAAGTCGATCCTCTACAACGCCCGGGCCCGCGACCAGTTCGCGGCGTTCTTCGAGCGGCCGGACACCTTCGCGCTCGGCGTCTGCAACGGATGCCAGATGATGGCCGCGTTGAAGTCGCTGATCCCTGGAGCCGCGGCCTGGCCGCGGTTCGTCAAGAACACGTCCGAACAATTCGAGGCCAGGTTGATCACGGTAGAGATCGTGCCGAGCCCCTCACTGTTCCTCTCGGGGATGTCCGGGAGTCTTCTTCCTGTTGTCACCGCGCATGGCGAAGGCAGAGCGGTCTTCGATCAGCCAGACGACTCGCGGCGGGTCATCGTGTCGGCTCGACAGGTTGACAATCGGGGACAGGCCACACAGATCTATCCCCTCAACCCGAACGGTTCTCCCGGCGGCCTGACAGCGGTGACCACCGCCGATGGCCGGTTCACGATCCTCATGCCCCACCCTGAACGGGTCTTCCGTTCGGTCCAGCTTTCCTGGCATCCGGACGGCTGGGGCGAAGACAGCCCCTGGATGAGGCTCTTCCGCAACGCGCGGGTCTACGTGGGATAGCACCGACACGTCATTCCGGCGAACGCCGGAATCCAGCCGTGTACCTCTCTGGACCCCGGCTTCAGCCGGGGTGACGAGAAAAGAGGGAGACCCGTCCTCTTCTGAAGAAGACAGGCCCGTCCACCCTACTGCTTCGTGGGGGCCGGAAGGTCGACCACGGCAGCCTGCAGGATCTCCTTGGTCTTCTCATCCTGCACGAAGGCCACCACCCGAAGATTCGCCGTGTCGATGGCGTTCTTGCGCTCGATGAACTGGAACTTGCCGAAGCGCTCGCTGGCGCCGCTCTCCATCGAGTTGAGGTGCGCCTTGGCATCGGCGACGACCTTGGCCACGTCGAACGTGTGTGTCACCCTCGACGTCTGCCCCGGCGTCACCGCGAAGCCGAATTGGTCCTTCTCGGTCGACGCCAGGCTTCGGACGACCATGGGGTGGAACCGCACCCCGTTCTCGCCGGTGTAGCGCACCAGTTCCTCGACCAGCGCGACCTGCAGCCTGAGCTTCTGATCGGGTTTCCCGGTCTTCGCTGTCTTCCCGACTTCCGCGGTGACATCGACGTTCCCGCCCTTCATGCCGGCCCGCAGCTTGATCCGCGCGCCGGGCTTGCCCTCGAGGCGCTTGTCGATGACGGATTCAATCGCGTCCCTGAAGAGCCTCTCCGCCTGCGCGGCGCCGCCTCCGCCGCCTCTCTGGGTGCTGCCGTCGATGACATACGTGGGCGTAGAATTCACCTCGTAGAAACCCCTGCGCGTCTGCGTGGACGGGTTGGTCATCGGATCGGGCCGCGGGATGTGGAGATGGTAGACGAGCACCGCGACGTCTTTGGCGGAATAGCGATCGATCGCCGCCTCAAAGGCCATGTCGGCCGCGACACACGGAGGACATCCCGAGCCGGTAAACAGTTCGGCGACGACCATGCGGTCGGTTCGCTTCTTTGAGTCCGTGTACGGTTTGGCCTCGACTCTCGGGGCGTCTCTCTCGTAGCGCTCGTCCAGCATCCTGTCGAGATCGGCGGGCGATCCGCCCTGCGTCTGTTTGTAGAGGGTTTCGAGCTCGGCGCGCGAGGCGGCCGTCACACGGCCGGCCAGCGTGGCTATCGTCAGGTACTCGAACTGCTCGAACGGGTGATTCGCCAGTTTCGCGTAATCCGCCAGTTTCAACGCCGCGGCAGCCCCGGTCTTGGGCGCGAGATTATAGGCATCGCGGTAGGTCTTTTCGGCGTCAGCGGTCTTCCCGCGCTTGTCGTAGATCTGGCCGAGCGTCATGAGACCCGACTGTCTCGTCGAGAGCAGCCGGCCCGAGTAATCCGCGTCCGTCTGGGCCGGCCGCGGCTTGGCCGTCGGATTCCGCTTGGCCGCTTCGGCTTGCGACTCGGCAGCGGCCTTCTTTTCGGCTTCTATCCAGGCCTTCTCGTTGCCGAGCACCTCGAGCGACTTCTTCGCGTACTGCTCGGCCTCGTCGAGCAGCACGCCGGCGCCCGCAAGCCCGCTGGCGGTGGAACCGAGGCGCCGTGCCTGTTCGTTCGGCGCCGAAGCACCCTCCACGTATTTCTTCGCCTCTTCCTGCAGCGTCTTGATGTCGGTCGACGCCCTCCGGGTCAGCGTGGTGATTATCGTGTTCTCGGCGGAGCTGGCCGCCGAGGTCTTCGGGAAATCGGCGATCACCTTCTTGAGGGCCTCGATCTGCTTGTCGGGATCGGTGAGGGACGAAGCTTCCTTGAGCGCCTTGGCTTCGGGCGTCGTCTCGCGCGCAGGAGCCGGGATCGCCTGTGGGGCTTTCGGATCCGCCGGCTTCTGGTCGGCCGGGCCTGTTGTGGCAGGCTTCGCCTGATCGGCTGGCTTTGCCTGCGTCACGGTCTGCGTCGTTTGTTCGAGATCAGCGGGTTTAGTCTGAGCCGCGGCGGCGGCGGCGCCTATGATGGCGGCGACCAGCGCGGCGGCGGACAGTCTGATGGTGAGACGGGAGCCGTGTTCAATCTTCATGATGCCTCGCTATGGGACAGCCCGGGTGGGACCGGAGCGCCCCATTGTGCAGCGAAACGAGGCCGGATGTCACCTGCTGGCGCAGTTGTCTTGACTCGGTGAATTCGGACGTGCCATTGTCGGAGTTCGGGACTTGTGAAAGGGGTGCAGCGTGATGGGTGGATCTCGAATGATTCGATGGGCAGCCGTTCTGGGAATCGCGTGCCTGACGGCCCTGGCAGCGGGCCTCGCGGCCAGCGGTCAGGCACCGGCGCAGCAGCCCGCGGCTGCCGCGGCTCAGGCGACTGGCCAGGAGCTGCCGATCCACAAGATTCCGATTCCGGGCGAGGCCGCCGAGGGCTACTTCTCTCCCGACAGCAAGAGCATGATCTGCAACGCCAAGATGGCCGACGACAAGGAGTACCAGGTCTATACGTTCAACCTGGATGGCACGAACGTCCGGCGGATCAACAACAAGGGCGGCGACGCCTGTTCGTTCTATTACCCGGACGGGAAGAAGTTGATCTGGACGTCCACGCGCGACAACCTCGATATGCCTGCCGGCAACTACTCGGACGCCAACGACTACCCGCAGGGAGCCGAGCTCTACACCTCCGACCTGGACGGCAGCCACGTCGTCCGGATGACAAACAACAAGATATACGACGCAGAGGTGACGGTCTCGCCTGACGGCAAGTGGATCCTGTTCGGACGGCAGATCGACGGGAAGATGGACCTCTACACGATGCGGCCGGACGGGACCGCGTTGTTCCAGGTTACGCACACGCCCGACTGGCAGGAAGGCGGGGCGCAGTGGATGCCTGACGGCAAGACGATCATCTACCGCGCGTGGAAGATCCAGGACCAGGGCCAGCGCGGCATGCCGATGCAGATCTTCACGATTAAGCCGGACGGCACCGACACGAAGCAGATCACATCCGAAGCCGGCACGAACTGGGCCCCGGCGCCCGCGCCCGACGGGCGGCATTTCGTCTTCGTCAAGCTTCTGCCGCCGCGCAACTTCGAGATCTTCATGATGGACATCGTGAGCGGCGAGCAGCGCCGCCTCACCTATAATGATGCGTTTGACGGGTTTCCCGCCATATCGCCGGACGGCCATTGGATGGGCTTCTCGTCGAGCCGCGGCGCGAGCCCTGGCGAGCGCAAGATGTTCATGTACCTGATGGACATCTCGAGTCTGAACGTCGGACCGACGAAGAAGTAAGAATCGGCCCGGTGGCGACCAGGCATTCGTAGGGGCCGACCCCCGTGTCGGCCCGGGACATAGGAAGCAGGAAATGGATCAGCAGGCCCTCACCCTCGTTCACTACTTTCCGATCGGGACGTCGATTGTCGCGATCACGTTTTCGACGCAGCTGTTCCGGAAGTACTTCGCGCACCGGTCGCCGCACC
>Ga0315287_10006865_pt1 | contig 11368 bp, 7 predicted proteins | sample YL17G11_0_MG_FD_205037 | JGI IMG/M metagenome (GOLD analysis project Ga0315287, IMG submission 205037) | Sediment microbial communities from Yellowstone Lake, YNP, Wyoming, USA - YL17G11_0 | ecosystem: Environmental > Aquatic > Freshwater > Lake > Sediment | place: USA: Wyoming | collected...
TTCTCGCCAGCGCCAGAGAGGGATGCCCGTCGAGATGATGATGATGACGACGGTAGAGGGAGCTTTTGCCCCTCCTCTTCCCTCCTCCGCCGCCGCCGCCATTGCCGACCACGCCGGCCGCGGCCGAGTGGTGCGTCGTCGCGCCCGGGGCCACCATCTTCTCCTCGGCGCTGCAGCAGGCGAGCGCCGAGCGGAGAAGAACAGGACGCCAGTAGAGGGAAGGGAAGGCGACAAGCACGTCCGCGAGGATGCGGGCTGGCGTTCCCAGGGGCAAAGGCGGAGAGGAAGAAGAAGCCGTTCCTGATGTTGCCGCCGCCGCCGCCGCTGCCGTCCACGACGAGCTCACGAGCGCCGAGGGGAAAGCGCCGGGCTTGACCTTTTTGTTCGAAAGCGGCGGCGCCCTGGCGCTGACGTTCGTCGCCCCTCCGCTACTGCTCGACGCGACGACCACCCCGGAGCGAGCAGAGGCCGCGACGAGGCTCGAAATCAGCCTCTCGAGCGCCGGCATGATTTCCTCCGAGGAGTCGAATAAGCACCTCCCGCTGTTTCCACCTCCGCCTCCGCCACTGAGCCTCGAACAATACGCAGCAGCAGCGGCATCCGAGATCGCAGCCAGCGCGGGCCCCGCCCAGAGGCCGGGCTCCGCGTCCTGCTGCGCGTCCAGCAGCAGATCGAGGGGGCTCGCGGCAGCGGGGGACGGAAGCGCCGCGGCCTTGGCGTCGCTCTCCCCAACGGCGGAGCCCCCGTCGTCAAAAACCCCGCCGCCGACGCAGGCCCCGAGCGGCGCCAGCTCGGCCCTCGAGAGCTCGAGCGTGGCCACGGACAGCAGGTGGGCGACCCGCGCCGGGGAGTCTGGGGAGGCGGGCATCGAGGGCAGGGAGTTGTTGGTGGTCCCCAGGAGCCTCGAGAGGCCCGAGGCGGCGCGGGCGTGCGCCGCGGCAGAGGCGGCGGCGATCGTCGTCGGCCGCGCCGGAGGAGGCGCTGCAGAGTAGAAGGAGCTGGAAATTGTAGAAACAGCAGCAGCCCCGTACCCCCCGAGCCTCGCGACGCGCGGGCCCAGCTCGGCTCCCATCTTGACGGACTCCCCCTCGCCCAGGGCAGCGATCTGAGGCGTGAAGGCGGCGATCCGGCCCACCGCGGCGCGCCACGAAGCGGGCCAAGGGTAAGAGGCGGGAGAAGAAGAGTTTGCGTTCGAGGTCGTCGCGTTCGAGCTCAAACTCAGGCCTCCTTTCCCGCTCATGCCGGCAAAGTCGTGCATGCCGATGTACAGCCACAGGAGCCTGAAGGCCTTCACGATGTCCGCGGCGGAGGGCTCGCCGTGGCGGCGCACGAAAGAAGGGATGAGGGACGCCTTTTCTGCCGCTGCCTTTTCTGCTGCTTCTTGCTCTGCCTGCTTGCTCTTCGAGTCCGACCTTCCTCCTCCTTCTCCTCTCGGCGTCGTCGAGGAGCCCTTTTTCAGCGCCGCCATCACCTTGGAAGCCGTGTTCTTCCTCTTCGGGGAAGCGGAGGCAGGAGCAGAGGGAGAAGAAGAAGGGGCGGCGGCGGCAGCAGCAGCAGCAGCGGCAGTCGCCTTCGGGGAGGAAGAACAAGTCGCCGCGGCGTTTCCAGAGGCAGCCTTGCTCCGAGAAAGCGAGTCGGTCGGCGAAGAAGCGGACGCCTGCTCCGCGTCGGTCCACGAGGCGGCCTTGGGCCCCCTGCTGAGCGCGTCCCGGTCGACCGCGGCGTCCGCGACGGCAGAGATCGCCGGCAGAAGAGCCCCGAGGTCGCGGCGAGAGTCGCCGGGGAAGAAGTCGGAAGGAGAAGAAGGAGGGGGGGAAGAAGAGCCCGGAGGAGACGCAGCGAGCGTCGTCGTCGCCCCGACGTCGGCCGCGAGCGCCAGCAGCCTCAGCAGCAGATCCCGGCGGACGGCCAGGGGGGCATGCTTGACGCCCTCGGCCGCGACGAGCAGCGCATCGGCGAGAGCGCCCGCGGTCGGCGAGAAGTTGGAAGACGAGGCAGGCGAAGAGGCAGCTTCACCTCCATTACCTGCACCTCCTCCGTTACCTCGACCTCCTTCACCACCTCTTCCGCCGCCCTTTCCACCACCGCCAGCAAAAAGCAACGGGCCCGCAGCCCCGTCGGGGCTGCTCTTATAGGCCTTGACCATCGCATCGATCTGCGCGTCGTAGGCCCACAGGTGCCCCGAGCACCCGGCCAGGGCCGCCAGCGACGCGACGACGTGCATCGCCGTCGCCTTGGACGGCGCGCTCGCGCCGCCGACGCCCGACTCGGCGAGCAGCGGCACGACGACGGCCAGAAGCTCGGCGTCGCCGGCCAGGGCCGCGGCGAGCCTGCCCGCCGTGAGAAGCTCGGCCTGTTGCTCGTAGGTGGAGTCGTCATCGACGGCAGCAGCGGCGGCAGCGGCATCAGCGCCTTCTTGTTCGTTGTTGGCGTTGGACAAGCTTCCAAAGGAGGGGCGCGCGGGCGAGAAGGAAGCGGTCGAAGCGTCGCCGCGGACCTTTTCGCCGCCGCCGCTCCCGAGATCCGCCAGGGGCACCAGCGCGGCCTTCACCCCCTCGACGTCCCCTGCCCTCCAGGCGGCAGCGAGCAGAGCCGTCAGGGAAGAAGAGAGCGCGTCGGTGAGCGCCTCGGCGGAAGCAAAAGAGGAGGAGAAGACGCGGTTCTGAGGAGGTTTGTTCTCCTTGTCATCAACGCTCGCGCTCTCGAGGTCCCAGCGCCAGATGCGTTTCGAGGAAGAAGCGCCGCCGCTTCCTCCTGCCCCCTCCTCTGCGCCGCACGCGACGACGTCCGCGAGCCTCGCCGCGGATCTCATCAGGGCATGGACCCTCTCGGGAGCGTCGAGGGCCGCCGCGACCCCGGCGGTTGCGGTGGCGTCGAGCAGCTCGGGCGCGGCAGAGGCCAGAGCGGCGCCGATGTCGAGCGCGCGGCGCGCGAGCGCCGCGGCGGCGAGCGAGGCGGTGCCGGTGCTGGCCGAGCCGCTCCCTTCCTCTTCCGCGGCTCGCCCTCCTCCTCCTCCTCCTCCTCCTCCTCCTGTCCCGGCAGCAGCGGGCCCCGCTGCCTGCCACGCGAGTCCCACGCAGGCCTCGATGGACTCGAGGAGCAGGTCGCAGGCCAGGGCGAGGTGCGGGCCCCCACGTTGTTGAGGTCGAAAACGAGAAGAAGGGGCAGCTTTGGCGTCCTTGGCGCCAACGACGACGATGACGCTCGCGTCCTTGGATTTCGCCTCCGACGAAGAAGATGACGGACCAACAACGTCGAGCCCGATCGCCAGGTCAGCTGTGAGCGTCGCCGTGGCCTTGGCGAACGACGCAGAGGGGAGACGGATGGACGCGAGGTCGATCGCCGTGCCGGCGGCAGCAGCGCCGAAAAACGTGGCGGCGTTGCTTCCGCCGCCGACGCCCCCTCCTGCGAGAGCCCCCCCGCCCGCGCCTCCGCCTCCGTGCCCGGACACGCCATCGGCGAGGGCAGACAGCAGCCACGACGACGAGCTTGCCCTCGGGAACCGAGAGCATCCGTCGGCAGACAGGGAGACAGAGGACCCGCCGGCAGAGCCAGGCGGCGTGCCGGAGGAGCTCCCGTCATAGCCGCCGCCGCCGCCGCTCGGTCTCCCCGGCTCTCCTCCTCCGCCGCTTCCGACGTCGTCGAGGATGTCCCTCAGGGCCTCGCGGAGGCCGCGGCAGGCATACTCGAAGAGCCTGGAGCGGAGCGCCCCGTCGGAGGAAGAAGAAGGGGAGGAAGAAGCCTTGCTGCCATCGTCGGCGACGGCGCCGCGGCTCGAGATCGCCAGGAGCTGGTCGGCCAGGGCCAGGGCCGTGTCGTCGCCGGCGTGCCTCCCCAGGGCCAGGGCGGTGTCGTCGGTGAACGGAGGAGCAGCAGCAGCGGCGTTCTCGCCGTTGGAGGACACGCCAGCAGCGCCGGCACTGGCCCTCCCGCCCCTCCTCGCGTGCTCGAGGGCCTCGACGGCTGTGGACAAGAGCTCCGCGGCGTGCGCAGGCAGGATCGGCAGCGGCGACGCCTTGTCCCTCAGGGCGCGCTTGAAGCCCGTCAGCATGCTCCGCTCTTCTTCGATCAAGAGGGGACCGCCATCGGAGGGAGAGGGAGAGGGAGAAGAGCGGGCAGCGTTGCCTCTAAACCTGGGAAGCCAGGCCCCGACGAGCTCGGCGTAGGCTCCCGAGATCGTCTCTCTGTCGCTTTCGCTCAACGCCGGAGCCTCAAGCGAGGCACACAGGGCAGCGTCGAGGGCAATAAACCTCGACTGCCAGTCCCCGTTGGTCATCGTCGAAGGGGAAGACGAGGAAGGAGACGAGGGAGCAGCATTTGACACTCTCGCTGCTCCCGCGGTCGAGCTCTTCAGGCTCGCCAGCAGCACCGCAGCGGCCGAGGCGACGCGCGAGACGTTCCCTGCGCTCGTCGACTTTCCAGGCACGGCGCTCGCGAGGAAAGTGCAGAGCGGCCTCAGGGCGTCGAGGACGTCTCTAGCAGCAAAGGAAGACGAGGGAGAGCTCGACGAGGAAGAAGGACTCGACGAGGAAAGAGGCCTCGGACTCGGCCCCGCTGCTGCCTCTTCGCCGCGCGCCACGAGCGACGCCGCGCCCAGGAGCTCCTCGATCTCCTCGTCCGTCACCGAGCCCCGAGAGGCGAGGGCAGAGGCCCATTCGGCAACGACTGAGGAGGCGGCCATGGAAGATCGCGGTGGCGGAGGTCTGCTGAGAGAGAAGGTTGAGATTCGGTCGAGGTTGAGAGGGAGAGACAAGAGCGAAAAAGAAAGAAAGAAAGAAAAGCGAAAAAAATCAATCGTGGACTGGCAAAACATGCACTCCGAGTGCACTGGTGACGCCCTTCTCTCATTCAACAGCGACGCTGCAGCGACGCAAGATATCGCAGTGGACGCTGTCGCGCTCCAGGGGGATGGGAACATGGGCGCAAAATGTCCCGAGCGAGGAAGCACGAAAGAGCGAAAAAAGAAACCAAAAACGATTGGGATCGAAACATTTTTCCCCTTCTTCCTTTCGGCGCCTCCACGCCTCCTCTTTTCCTCCCTTTCGATAGGCACTGTTCCCGGTGACGAAAGAAAACTCAGAGCGCTCACCGTGACTGGGATAAAAGTCGCGAGAAAAGTGAAGAAAGAAGCGGAAAAGAGAGAGCAAGCACAGAGGGGGTCGATGGTCGCTCGTTCTTCTTGCTCCTCGACAAGAGCAAAAAAAATGAAAGAGAGGAGAGAGAAGAGAGAGAGAGAGAGCATCATCATCATCGTCGACCTCCTATGACTCCTTTTCCTCCTTCTTCCGCTGCCACCTTCCTACTTCCTCCTCCTCCTTGAGCGAATAAATACACTGTGCTCATCAAGCACTTTTGATCTACAAATCGCATCCATTCATCTCCCATCTTCACCTCTTCTCTCTCTCTCTCTACTTCAACTCGCTTTTTTTCCTCCTCCCGCGCCGAGGCACGTCGAGCCCCGTCGCCGCGGCCACGGCTGCACTCCCGTGGGCCTGCAACGCGTACCGCAAGTCCCCGCGGCCGGCCTTGAGCAGCGCCGCGTGCGTTGGCAAGCAATTCCTGGACGCGGAAGAAGAAGAAGAAGAAGAAGAAGAGTCGCCACCATAAGAAGAAACAAACTTCCGAATCTCCTCCGCGGCGGCCTCGAGGCTCGCGGCGGGAGCGCTCGCGTCCCCGGGCAAGCGAGGCCTCCGCGGGGCCAGCCCCGCAACGGCAGCAGCGGCCCGGAGCCCACCAGCACGAACGACGGCTTGAACCAAGTCCGAACGACCTGCGTCAGCGAGCTCGTCCATAGTCGGCATCTGAAGCACGGAAGGTTTCGACAGCGAGGAAGAAGAAGAGGAAGCACTTTTCGGCCTCAGCCTGCCCCTCCTAGCCGCGCGGGCAAACGCTCGCAGCTCGGCGCTCAGGTCCCTCGGGTCGTCGTGGGCCGCAGAAGGGGGCCAGGCAGGCGAGCGAGACAGCATCTCCTGCACGGCTCTGTACCCGCCGTGGTAGACGATGGCGTGGTGGAGGTCGTACCGCCCCGCGGCCAGGACGGCGGCTCGCCCGGGCATCAGCCGCTCGGCGGAAGGGAACGGCGACGACGACGACGGCGACGACGACGATGAAGACCACCCCTTTCTTCTTCCCTCGCCGCCGCCTTCGATCCTGATCCTGGTGCCGCAGTCGTCGATCTCGAGCGTCGTGGGCTCGATCGGCGCGTCCCACCGCACCCTCCTCGTCGCGACGTTGAAGTAGTAGCGACCCCCTCCCTCCTCGCCCTTGCCCTTGCCCTTGCCCTTCCCCGCCGCCGCGGCTGTCGGGCCCGCGCCGTAGTCGCTCGTGCTCAGCTCGACCCAGTGCGCGGCCACGAACAGCGCCAGCTCCTCGTCCAGGGTGTCCAGGTTGTCCCAGTAGCCCACGGGGCGGCGCTTGGCGCGCAGGCCGACGGCGGCGGCGACGGCGGCGGCTCCGCCGGCGTCCCTCACGTCGCGGACGAGCTGCTGCCCCAGAGAGATCTGCCCCTCTTCTTCTTCGTCGCTCGCAGCTCCACTTCCGCTTCCGCTTCCTCCGCGCCAGGCTGCCAGCTGCGCCAGCGTGGGCATCATCACGGCCGTGCGGTAGGAAGAGGCCCGCGGGGCGTCGAGGTCGGCGGCAAAGTCGTCGTCGTCAGAGTCGCCATCGCCGTCGAAATCGCGCTCGGGGTCGAAATCGTCAAAGTCGGAAGAGGGTTCTTCTTCATCTTCTTTCTTTTTCGGCGCCTCCTGCTCCTCCTCCTTAGCTCCACCGGCGAGCTCCCTCGCGATCGCGTGCAGCCTCGGCTTCAGATACTCGACCAGCAGCCGCTGCCTCCCCAGCTGCAGCAGCCCGCGCGGAGGGGACGCCACCAGCTCCCTCCGGGCGGGCCTCGCCGCCGGGACGACGTCCCCGACGTAGGGCAGCAGGTGGAGCTCCGCCGCGCCGGGGCCGAAGCGGGCGGGGACGTCCGAGTTGACCACCCGGAGTATCGAGGGAGGGGAGTTTTTCTTCGCCGTCGAGAAAGAAGCAGAGGAGGCGGAGGAGGAGGAGGAGGAGGAGATTCTGCGGCGGTGGCCTTCCGACTCGCTTTCGTCGTCGCCCTCGTCGTCATCGTCGTCGTCGTCGCTCGAGGAGCCCGCTGTCACTCCCCTGACAACTCCGATCGTTTTGCCTGTCTTCGCGTGGACGACGGTCCAGCCCAAGACTGTCTTTGGGTCGGGCAGCTCGGTGACGCGGTCCTCGGCGACGGACGACGAAGAAGAAGGGGAAAAAGAAGAGGAGGTTGAGGAGGCGCCGCGGCGGCGGGAGAAGAGCGGCAGCGCAGGAGCTGCTTCGAGTTTTTGAGGAGAGGTTGGTCCGATATTTTTTGAGCCTGATTTCGAGAAAAAGAGTGAATTATTCTCTCCCCGTAGAACTACGTCTCTCCCTTTTTCCTCTTACCTGCTCGCGGGCTCGCCGTCGAAGGAGAAGAGGGAGAAGAGACGGAGCGCTGAGGAGGTGGAGGGGGAGGAGGAGGTCGAGGTGTCGTTGTCGGCGTCGGCGTCGGCGTCGTCGTTGTTGCTCTCTCGCGTTCTCCTTCACAATCGTCGCCTTCCCTCGTCGTCCACAGATTGGCAGGCCTCGACGCCATCTGAGCAGGCACATCCCGTGTCACTCGCGGTCTCGCAGAGGGAAACAAAGGCGAAGCGCCTCCCCCGCTCGGCAGCAGAGGCGGCCGAAAGAGGAGAGGCATGCGTTGCCGGGCATGTGATGCCAACCGAGCCGGCGGCGGCGCGGCGGAACCTAGCCGCTCAGCGACCGAGAGGCGCCTGCCTCCTCGCATCGTTGCGATGCGTTCAACAGGTCGACATCCAGAGATCTATGGAGGAGACTCGTCGTTTCTGGGCTCGTACGGAAAGCGGGGGCGGCCAAAACGTGTGAGAGTGGAGAGAGAAAGAAAATTTGCTCTGGTGCTCTCGAAAAGAGCGGGTGCTCTCAAAACTCTCTCCCTCGAAAGCTTTTTCGAGTTGTTGAGAGAAAAAGAGAAAGAGCTTCCTTCGATAGTTCTCCTCAACTAGTCGTCTCTCCCTTTCGAAATGTCGGCCACCAGCGATGTCATGCAGACCGTGCGCGACACCGTCGCTGGAGCGCAGGTGAGCTTGATGCTGAGAGGAGCGAACGACGGAGAGAGAGAGGATGCGATGATCGACTCCAAGCAGCGCTAAGTCGAAGCGGAGGAGAAAAAGCGGGTGCTCTCTGGTTCTGTCTCGAATTGCCACTCGAACGCGCCTCTATTGCCCGCCCACTCGCCGCGGCTGCAGCAAGCGTGCCGTCTAGGTTGCGCTACGGAAGACAAATGCCGCTTCTGAGCTCTCGCTTGCCCTCGGCGTCGATCGATTCTTGGAGATGAGGGACACGTTGAAAGACGGACGAGCGGGAGCGCGCCTTGCTTTTTTGCTCCGAGGGCTCCGTGACGAGGCGGAAGAAGGAATCGCCTTCCGGGTCTTTGTTCTCCCTCCGCTGCTGCCGTTGCCGCTCCGGAGCCACTCTAGCCTCAACCAGAGCCTCGATCCTGACCCTTCGAGGAGGATGAAAAAGGCACGAGAGAAGCACGGGAGGAGGGATTTGCCTCTCTCGCTTTCCTCATTCCTCGCCTTGTTCTTCGCGAGGAGCAGAGAGGGGGCTTAACGGCTGGTCGGGAGTCGATGCAATCAACTGAAGGAGCATTCACCGTTCCGCCGTCAGGTGCTCCTTCTCTTCCTTGCATTCTTCGATTCCGATGAGCAATTGCTCGAAAACGTCGATACAAGACGTTTGACGGAAGGAAGAAAGGAGCAGAGGGCCTGATACCCGCCAGCTCGGGGCGCGAGAATCGGTCACAAAAAAGCGCGCACTCGGGCGCTGCTGACAGAATCGCCTGCCGGCTCTCGCTCGCTCGCTCGTCGACCAGCGGACCTCTCGGGAAAAAAAACTATTTCTTTTCTTTTCCACTCACGCGCCTTTTTCCCCTCCCTTTTCCTTCTCGAAAACGCTCTAGGTCGCGTGCGACGAGAAGCACAAGCTCCTGCGCGAGCGCTCCAACGCCATGCGCACGCTCGTGAGGCTCTGCACCCCCTCCACGGACAAGGTAAAGAATGTTCTCCTCTCTTTTTCTTCCTTCTTCGTCGTCTTTCGTTTCGAGGTTAGGGACCGAAAGGGCTGTCGGAGCTGATTTCTCCCCCGGTCATATTTTCGCCGAAAAAACGAAACACTTCACACCCCTGCCCCACCCCGAAAACCTCCCCCAGGTCGACGACTTCCTCGCCGCCAAGAACGCGCTCTTCGCGGCCCTGACCGAGGTCGACGACCTCCTCGACGAGGTCGGCTGCCGCCTCCAGCGCGAGGGCGAGGACCTCGAGATCAAGCTCAAGGCCAAGGCCGCCGAGGACGCCGAGCTGCGCCGCAAGATGGCGACCGTCGCCAAGCGCGCCGAGGAGATGGCCGAGCGGCAGGAGCAGCACGTCAAGGTCATTCTCGACCTCAAGAAGGCCTACGAGACGGAGCAGGCGGCCCACAAGCGCGAGCGCGACCGCTTCAAGGCCGAGCTCGCCAAGCTGCGCGAGGCCGCCGAGCGCGAGGTCCGCGAGACGCGCGACCTACGCGACCGCGAGGTGCGCCAGCTCGAGACCATCCACAAGGCCGCCCGCGACGACATGATCAAGCTCTGCAACGAGGGGGTCGCGTCCCTGGCCGACGCGGCCCTCGACGTCGCCGTAGGAGGGGGGCGCGTGCGCGTCGAGGCGCCCGAGATGGAGGACGCCGTCTGGCGGGCGTTCCAGACCGAGATCAACGCCAAGCTGCACGACTGGACGGTTCAGTACTGCACCGGCGAGCAGAGGGCGAGGCTGGCCGCCCCGCCGCTGCGCCGCAGCACGACGTCGTCCTCTGGCGGGGGGGGAGGGGCTGGAGGGGCAGGGAAGGGCGTCGTGGCGGACAAGAGCTTGCCGTCGACGCCGTCGTCCGGAGGGGGGAGCAGCAGCGGGGGAGGGGGTGCTGCCGGGAGCGGGAACGGGCCCCACACGCCGCCGACTGTCTCCGAGGGAGGGCCTCCCTCGGATGCGCAGTACGACTCGCAGTGAAGAAAAAGGTGGGAGAAGAGGGAGAAGGTTCGTCGCGCCGTGATTGTTTTTCGCCACCTCACTCCTTTCTGGCGGTGGCGGGGAGATCCCCGCCGCCCTCCCAGTTTCTGCTCCGCAACCGACAAGCGAGGCTAGATCCCCCCCTTCTCCCCCCCGTCGCCTTTTCTCTACTATTGTTCCTCCGACCAGTACTACTACTACTACTAACAACTCATTGTTAAAGCGAAGAAAGAGCAGCAGCAGCAGCAAGCAACCACACTTTTCTCCCCTTGGTTGTTTCGCCGTCACTCTCGTCGTCGTCTTTTTGTGTTTCTTCCGTTGTTTTCGCCTTTTTTCACAACACCCCACACGAACTAAAATGACCCCCCAACTTTGCACCGACTTTTTCAGAGAGGGAGAGAGAGAAAGAGAAGATTGCTTTTTTTCCTCTGTGAAAAAAACAAAAATCGAAGTTACAAAAAAACAAAAGGAAAAAGAGAGAAACCGAAGCCTCCCTCCTTCCCCGACTCTCCAACGGTTGCTTTCCTGAAAGTGTGCTCTGTGCAGTTTGCTTTACAAATTGCCCTCGGGTTCTTCCTTTGGAAGAGACCGCGGTGGGGCTCTGTTTTCTTTGGATCGGATAAATAACTGGGCTTGGGAACGAAATAATTTCGGCCTCGAGGTCAGTCTCTCTCTGTCTCTCACTCACTCCCTCACTCTTCCCCCGCCGCCCTTTCCTCTTCCTTCTCCCTCTCTTCCGCCGCGATCTCCTCCGTCGCCTCCTCGAGCGCCTTCGTCGCCAGCCTTCCAACGTAAGCCAGGCTCGCCGCGGACAGGGCCAGCCCCAGAGCGACCTGCCAGGGCTGCACCGCCGGCCCCGTCGCCCCGGCAGCGGCAGCGGCGGCGGCGGCGGCGGCGGCGGCGCCCCCCCCGTCGCTCCCCGCCCCTTCTCCGCCGACGCCGAGCAGCGCCCTCCCGTACGAGCCCGCGGCAACGTAGGCGACGGTGCCCGGGAGCATCCCCAGCCATGAGCCCAGAACGTAGGGCCCGAGCTCCACCGAGGTCAGGCCGTAGAGGTACGAGCTCGCCGCCAGCGGCAGCAGCGGGCTCAGCCTCAGCAGGGTCACCACCCGCAGGCCGTCCCTGCCGATCGCGCGGTCCACCGCGGCGAAGCGGGGCGACCTGGCGGCGTAGGCCTGGACGCGGTCCCGGGCGGCGTACCGGGCGATGAGGAAGCTGGCGGTCGCCGCCGCGGTCGCCGCGGCCGAGACCACGGCGGTGCCGGGGCCCAC
>Ga0315287_10006866_pt1 | contig 11367 bp, 8 predicted proteins | sample YL17G11_0_MG_FD_205037 | JGI IMG/M metagenome (GOLD analysis project Ga0315287, IMG submission 205037) | Sediment microbial communities from Yellowstone Lake, YNP, Wyoming, USA - YL17G11_0 | ecosystem: Environmental > Aquatic > Freshwater > Lake > Sediment | place: USA: Wyoming | collected...
TCGTCGGAATCGAGTGCGGCGCCAGACTCGTCATGCTCCTCGAGCGTCTCGGCCTCGCCGGCCCGATCATCCGGTGGGTCTATGTCGTCCTCCTGTTTCTGATCGCCTCGCTCGTGTTCTACGACTATTTCAAGGAACGGGCGATTCGCCGGCGCGCCGCGCTCGGCCTCGCGCCCGCCACCCCGGCCATCCAGTGGCACGTGGCGCTGCACAAGATCAAGCTCCGGCCCATCGTCCGCTTCAACGTCGCCCAGGTGGAGTGTTCGATGTGGCTGCCGGCTGCGGTCGGGTTCGTCGTCGGGGTGCTGGCCGGGTTCCTCGGCATCGGGGGCGGCCTGCTGATGATGCCGGCACTCGTGTATCTGATCGGGGTCCCCACGTTCGTGGCGGTCGGCACCGATCTGTTCACGGTGATGCTCTCGGGATTCTACGGCGCCGCGACCTACTCGATGAAGGGGCGCGTGGAGATCCTCGCCGTCGTGTTGATGCTGGTGGGGGCGGCCCCGGGAGCCCAGATCGGGACGATTGCCACCAAATACATTCGTGGGTATGGTATCCGGCTCATCTTCGCCATCACCGTCGCGTGCGCGATGGTCTCCGTCATCCTCAAGCAACTGGGCTACAACACGGCAGCGGCATGGATGGTGATGGCTGCCGTGTCGGCGATCACGGGCGTCGTGGTGGTCGGCATGGTCAGGGGCGCCATGCGGGAGTTGGCCGCGCACAAGGAGGTGGGAGCATGAACCGGGTGGCCTGCGTGATGACGCTGATCGCCGTCGTGTTCGTCTCGGCGTGCGTCGCGGTGGCGCCCGTCGTTCAGGGGAAGGTCGTGGCGGTGGAGCAGGGCGGGGGCAGGCTGCGGGTTCAGGACGAAGAGGCGCCCGACCGCGCACCCCTGGTGCTCGATATCACGACCGCGGAGATCGGCGGCACGCCACGAGTGGGCGATGTCGTTCGTATCGTGTATCGAGAGGGCGCGTCGTCGAACCAGGCGCTGCGCGTGATGAATCTCAGCCGGCACCAGGCGGAGAAGTAGTCGACCCGCCTGCGGGCAGACGTGCCGGCGCCGTCGGCGCGGCTACTGGAACATCACGCGGGTGCCATAACGGATATCGACCACCCCGTCGATGGCCCGGGCTCGATCGTTGACCTTCTGGACGAGCAGGGGATCGGCGATTTTGCCTTCGATCTCCACGTGACCCGATCTGGCCCTGACATCGACCTCTGCGTTGGCCGTCTCCGGGGCCGCCGCCAGCGTCGCGGCCACGCGGCTCGCCAGGAGCAAGTCCGCCATAGCCTGGCGGCTCGTGTCGTCAGCTTGGAAACACGGTCTCGAGGCGAGCGCGACGATCGCCTGGCACGCGCCCTCGAGATCGACGTGCTCGAGGTTGACGACCAGGTCGTAGAGACTCGGATCTTGCCAGTTCGCGCTATACAGAAACTCGGTCCAGCGCGCGCGCTCGGTGTCCACGCGCTCGATGTACTGGGCGGCTTCCCGCCAATCGAGTCCCTTCCGGTTCCGGAGTTGGGCGATCCGAAACTCGATCGGGGCGATGAGCCGCACCCGAAGGACGTGGCGGATCCCCCGCAGCAGGAGGTGGCCCGCATGGCCGTGATAGACCATGTTGTCGTGCGTCGCCCGTTCACAGAGCGCAACCCGTATGAATGCGAGATACTGGCGTCGGTCGTGCAGGAACCGGTCCAGGAGTCGAGGGCTCTTTTCCAGTGCCTCAGACAGCCGCGCTTCCGAGACCCCGTAGGTCGCGGCCGCTTCGGCGATGATTTCACGGCTGACCAGGCTGTAGCCCAACTGCCGATGCAGGCAGGTGGCCAACTCGGTGCCTCCACTGAACGTGCCGCGCGAGATCGTGATGATCGGCATGGATGGTCTCCTGTGTAGCCGAAATAGCCGTAGAATTCGTGGGTCGGACACGTCCCCATCGGGTGGCACCGGAATCCCGGTCGAGGAAGGTAGCACACATGAGACCGCAACACGAGACCGCGCCCCCTGACGCGCCGAGCCTGACGGCCGGACGATCGCTCACGGTGCAGCCTGTGGAAGAGTCGCTGACCGCCGTGGACCTTGCGCTGCTTCACCGTCCGAGTTTCACGATTCGCAAGAAGATCGCGCTCAGCTTCCTGTTGTGCTTCTTCGTGATCGGCGCCGTGACGCTGGCCTCCTTCGTGACCCTCAGCCGGATTGAACGCAAGCTGCATTTCCTCGAGGTGGCCGACACGTACACCAACCAGATCCAACAGGCCCGCCGGTTCGAGAAGAACTACCTGCTGTACGGGACGGGGCTGGACAGCGCCCGCGAATATGCCAAAGAGGCCCAGACGACCCTGGGCGGCGCCGCCGCCGAGTTTCCAAGCATCGTCGGCCAGCGGCCCTACGACGAGATGCGTCGCCACCTCGAACGCTACGAACAGCTGCTGTTCCGCCTGGCGACGGACATGGAACGTACAGCCGGATCGCAGCGCAGCGCCCTTGAAACCGAGCTCCGTGAGCACGGCGGACAGATGGTGGCCGCGGCGCTGCGTGTGGCTGAGGCTGAGCGCCAGAGCGTGCAGTCGCTGCTCCGCCTGTCGCGCCAGATGCCCATTGGCGCGCTCGCGGTCCTGCTCGTGCTGATTCTCTACATCACCAATTTTCTTGCACGCCAACTTCTCGCCCCCCTGGGACGAATGGTCAACGCGACCGAACGCGTGGCCAAGGGGGACTTCACGCCCCTTCGGCCTGCGCGGCGCTACCGGGACGAATTCACCGGGCTCGCGCTCGCGATCAACCACATGATGCTGGAGCTGAACCGTCGGCAGGAGGCCTTGGCCGAGGCGCAGAAACTCCGGGCGGTTGGCACACTCACCGCGGGGATTGCTCACGAGCTTAATAACCCTATCAACAACATCTCGTTGACCGCGGAGGCCATGCTCGAAGACGCCGACACGCTCACCAGCGAGCAGCGGCTCGAACTGTGTCACGACCTGCTGACCCAGGCCGAGCGCGCCCAGGGCATCGTCAGGAACCTCCTGGATTTCTCCCGGCAGCGCGACGTCCATGTCGAGCGCCTGGACCTGGGTGCGCTGCTGCGCTCCACCACCAAGCTCGCCGGCAACCAGATCAAGCTCGCAGGCGCCCGCCTGGACGTGGACGTACCCGACGACATCCCGGCCGTCCATGGTGACGGCCAGCAGTTGGCCCAGGTGTTCGTCAACCTCTACCTGAATGCCCTCGACGCCATCGCACACGGCGGGGTGATCCGGGTGGCGGCCCGGCCGGCGCCCGCCGACCCCCGGTACGTACAGGTTGAGGTGAGCGACAACGGGAGGGGCATCCCGCCCGACATCCTGCCGTTCGTGTTCGATCCGTTCTTCACGAGCGGCAAGGTGAAGGGCACCGGCCTGGGGCTGTCCGTGAGCCACGGGATCGTGGCCAAGCACGGGGGGAACATCCTGGTAGACAGCGCACCCGGACGGGGCACGACGTTCACGATCCTCCTGCCCGTCTATGGACCTGACCAGGCCGGTGACCAGCTCTCCCATCCGCCCGCAGCGCTGGCGGTGGCGCCTCCGGCCTGATCGATCCCCGAGGCCCGGGCCGCGAGTCACGCGTCTCGTCTGTCGCACGGCTAGCCAAACGCCTCGTAGTCGCCGTCCAGGAAGCGTTTTGCCCAGGCGCCGACGGCCTCGTCGTCATCGAGCAGCATATCGAGTTGGCGCGCGCACGCCATCAGCCGGCCCAGGTGTGTGAGCGCCTCCTCGCACGCCTGGCGGGGAGACGCCCGAAGCCACGCGTTGACGAGATCGCCCCTGCGGTCGGTCCCGAACCCGAGCCGCCCGAGCACGAGGCCCAGAAACTGGGCCCGGCGGTCGCGCCTCGGCTCGGAGGCTCCGCCCCCACAGAAGCGGAACGCGATGTAGTTGTTCTCGTCGAGTTCCCCGACGACCGCATCGATCATCGCGTAGTGATAGGCGAGGCGCGCGTTGAAATTGACGTAGTCGGGCGCCACGATGAGGTAGTTGCGGTCACCCAGGTGGCGCATCGCGCCGGCGTCACCGGTCGCGCCACCCTGCACGACCGACCAGAACCCCGCGGCGCTGACGACACGCCGCCCGGCCCACGTGACGCGCGGGTCCGCGAGCCCGATCCAGAGCGCGGCGAACGGGATTGACCGGATCGCCCCGGGGCCGACGCGGCGCGCCCGTCGTTCAGCCTCGGCCGCGATGGCGCCGCCCAGATCCAAGACGCCCACATTCAGTGGCAGCGGCGAGTCGAGACGACAACTGATACCCGAGGACCCGTGCGAGTACCGATCGCCCATGCGGAACATGGCTGCCAGTGCCCGCTCATGGACGACGCGCACGATGTCGTGAATCGATCGGCATCCGTCGGCGCCGAACCTGGGCGCAGCCGGATCACCGAGATTCAGCGTCAGGACCAGTTGATGGACAAACCCCTGGGCGCGCGGCACCGCAGATCGGGACCCGCGCCGGCCGCGCAGTTCGGGCCACGGCGTGCCCGCGTACACCTCCCCGCGAGAGCCGTCGACACCCACGGCCTCGCCGTCAACCAGGCGTGCGAGGGCCCCGGTCGCGCCGTAGATGGCGGGCACACCGGCTTGTCGGACCAGGGCAGCCGCATGGCTCTGGGGCGTGCCTTCTTCGGCGACCAGTGCGGCGATCGTTCCCAGCACGCGGGAAATCTCGGGAGTGGGTTGACGAACCACCAGCACGGCATCCGCCCGGACCTCGTCGAATGTCGTTCCCTCCGGCGCCCGCTGCACGATGCCCACGGCGCGTCCTGGGCCCAGCGGCCGCCCCCTCAGCACGACCGGGGCGCTGCTGCTCCGCGCGTCTCGCCCCGACGGTCCGGTGCCGAGTACCAGCGGTCGGGACTGGAGCAGCCGGATCGCCCCGGCCGTATCGAGAGCCCACTCGACGTCCTGCGGCTGCCCGAAGTGGCGTTCGGCGGCCAACCCCAGCTCCGCGATCGCCCGGATCTCGTCTGCGGCCAGCGACGGCGCGGTGCGGTCCGGGCCGGTCAGGTCAACCCGCCGGAGGTATGGCGGACCGTCGGTCAGTCCGAGCACGTACGCCTTCTCGGCGATCCGCTGCTCAATCACGCGGCCTGGCGGATGCCGGGCGATGACGAACAGGTCCGCCCCGGCCTCGCCCGCGAGGACGTCCGCGCCAAGTCCGAACGTGCTTGTGAGCCACATACTGTCGCCTGAGGGATCGTGCGGATCGCGGGTGTACAGCACGCCCGAGGCTCGAGCGTCGACCATGGCCAGCGCGAGGACGGCCATCGGCGTATCGAACTCGGTGAGCCCACCCGTGAGCCGGTACGCGAGCGCACGTCTGGAGAACCTGCTCGCTGCGACCGTGAGGTACGCCTCGAGCACGCCGGCGGTGGGCACACCCAGCAGGGATTCGAACTGGCCGGCGAACAAGAGCTGCCCATCCTCGCCGACGCCGCTCGACCGCACCGCCCAGCGGGTGGAGGACGTCCGCGAATCCAATTGAGCCATGACCGCCTGCTGCACGTCGGGCGGCACCGTGGCGCGGGCAAGCTGGCTTCGCAGTTCGTCGGCGTGGCGCTCGAGCACGGCTTCGCCGTCATTCGAACCGGCGACGAGGCCGCGGATCGTACCGGTGACACCGGCGGCAGCCTCCAGCCGCCGGTACGCGCTGGTCGTGATGACGAAGCCGTCAGGGACGACGCCCGGGAGGGCTGCCCGTAGCGCGGCGAGGTTCGCAGCCTTGCCACCCGCGTGTTCCGGCCGGAGCGTCGCTGCGTCGTCCAGCGAGAGGACGAGCGGCAGGCGGGTCGGGCCGTCGAGGCCCTCGAAGCCGGCACGCAGGGACGCCTCGATCCGTTCGTGCGCGCGGAACAGCCGCGAGGCGTGGCCGTCCTGCAGCTCGTTGAGATCCTGGATGAGGTCCAGGCTGATCGCCAGGATGCGGCGAGTCCGATCCCGGACCTCTGGCGCAGACGGCGCGACGTACTTGAGATCGGTCTCCAGATCGGTGAAGAGGCTCAGGAGCTCGCTGTTACGTCCGAGCAGTCGCCTGAAGCTCGCGTAGGCCTGGCGAAAGACCGGCTCGCCCTCGGACTTGCTGCCGCGCACCCGCCTCCACCACGTGAACATCGGCTCGTACTGCGCTCAGGTCCTGCGTTCCGGGCTCGTGTCACGCGGATCGGTCCGCCGCGATCCGCTCCGCCGCGCGGGCAATGACGGCGCGAAGATCGTCGAGCTTGAACGGCTTCGCGATGAAGTCGAACGCGCCGATGGTGAGGGCCTCGCGGGCCACGTCGACGGTGGCGTACCCGGTGATCATGATGACAAGAGGACGCGGGGACCGGGACTGCGCATGGCGCAGCACGCCGATCCCATCGACGCCCTCCATGCGGATATCGGTGACGACGATGTCGTAGGCCCGCTCGTCGAGCAGGCGAATGGCCTCGGCGCCCGTCTCGACCACGTCGACGGCGTAGCCTGATTTCTCGAGCGCTGGTCTGAGCCGCTTGCCAACGATGGGCTCGTCGTCGAGCACCAGGATGTTCAGTTTCGACATGCCGTCCTCCCACGCAGGAACGAGACTACTCTGGATTGAAGTGTCCCTCGAAGAACGCGTCGGCGTATCGCGTGATCGTGTCTTCGTGGTCCATGAGTGCGTCGATCTGACGCGTGAAGCCGATCAGCCGGCCGATGATTCTGAGACGCTCCTCGGTGGCCGTTCGCGGCAGCTTCCCCAGGCGTGCCACCATCAGATCGAGATTCTGGCGCGTCGCGAATCCCAACCGCTCCATGATCTCCCGGACCATCGCGGCGCGGCGCGCCCGGCGTTCGGCATCCGAGGCCCCGCCCACGAAACGGAAGTAGATGTAGTTTTCCTCGCGGTTGTCGCTCGCGAAGGCGTCGATCATGGTGTAGTGATACCCGAGATTGAGGTTCAGGTGGACGTAGCTCTCCGACACCACGGCGAGATTGCGGCCCGCGGTGTCGCTGGCCGCCCTCGACATGGCACTCGACAGGAACGTTGACAAGTCGATTCGGACCGGACGGGTGCTCCACACACCGGGCGTCGTCAGGCCGGCCCAGACCGCCCGCATGGGCACCGATCGGATGGCGTCGGGCGTCACCGTCGACCGCGACAGACTGCCACCCACCGCCGTGTCGAGTCCGCCGCCGACGTCGATGATCGAGAGCCCGATCGGCAGATCCGAGACCAGTCGCCTCGCCGTCTCGATACCCGACACGCGCCCCGAGGCCTGCAGGTCGATCAGCTCTTCGACGGCCTTCTCATGTGAGAACCGGATGACGTCATGAATCGTCCGGCAGCGATCCGCCCGGAAGTAGTCTCCCTGAGGGTCGATGAGATTCAACGGCGTGATCCGCCGGAGCAGCCGGCGCAGCAATCGGTATTCCGGGGTGTCCTCGAGCCCGCTCTCAGTCACGAGCTGATACGTGATGAGGGAATCGACCCGGCCGGCATAGACGGCATTCTCGTCAGCGTCGACGGTGACCACCTGGCCGTCGGTCAGGACGATCGACGCCGTGGCGCAGTCCACGAGCGTCGGCACCCGGAATTCGCGGGCCAGCGTCGCCATGTGTCCCGTCGGCGCACCGATGTCCGTGACGATCGCGGCGCACGTCGCCATGGCGCGGACGAAGCGCGGTGAGGCCCGCCGCGAGACCAGTACCCCCCCGGCGGGGAAGGCTGCGAGGTCCGTCTCCTCGGTGACATGGACGACGGGTCCCGATGCGACGCCCCGGCAGGCCACGTGCCCGCGGCCCCGAAGCAGCACCGGATACGTGTCCAGGACGTCGGACAGATCGCGGGGATCCGCGACTGGACCGCTGACCGTGAGCCGGCGTGCCTGAATGAGGTAGAGCGAGCCGTCGTCGTCGCGAGCCCATTCAATATCCTGCGGCTGCTTGAAGTAGCGCTCGATGCGAAGCGCCATTTCGCAAAGCTCCCGGATCTCGGCGGGTGTCAACTTTCGCGTGTCGGACGGGTCGCCGGTCGCATCCGCGGCTGCGCCAGCGTCGGCCTGTCCGCCGGGGTCGCTGGTGGAAGCAGCGGGCCAATAGCCCACCACGTCGTGCGGGGGTTGGCGAGAGACGGTGTAGTGCATCATGCTCTGCTCGCCCTGCACGGCGCGATTCGCGAGGCCGCGGGTGGCTCCCAGGATCAGCTCGCCCGAGCCCGGCCGATTCGGGTCGACCGTGTAGACAACACCGCTCGTCGTCGCGCGAACCATGCGCATGCAGGCCACGGCCATGAGCCCGCCCGCGGCCAGCCCAGAGGTCGTGCGGCACGCCACGGCGTGGGGTGAGTACAGACTGGCGAGCACCTGACAATAGGCATCAATGACGTCAGCGGGCCTGGTGTTGAGGACCGTTTCGTACTGTCCCGCAAAGGACAGATCTTGATCTTCCCCGAGGGCACTCGACCGCACCGCGAGAGAGAGTCCGTCCGCCGGTCCGAGCCGGGCGATGGCCTTTCGGATGGCCATCGTCACCTCGTGCGGGATCTTCGCGTGGCGGAGCCTCGCCGCAATCTCGTGGATGGCGCGCTCCTCACCTCGGGTGAAGCGCAGCAGCGCCTCTTCGATCCCCCCGGCAAGGTGGTTCGCCTCGACGACGCGGAGGAACGCCCAGGTGCTGATCGTGAACCCGTCAGGAATCCGGACGTGAAGGCGGGTGTGCAGTTCGCCCAGGTGGGCGCTCTTGCCTCCCACGAGATTGACCAGGCTTTCGTCAATCTGATCGAACGGGATGCAGAACTCCGCCTCGGTGACGACGGGCTGGCCCGCCACGTCACCCCGCACCTCTTCTCTCAGACGGTCGACGACGGCGTACAGCGACGTGTACTTCTGATCCGTGAGGCTGTTCAGGTCCGTGACGATTTTGTCCACCAGATCGAACGCCTGGTGAACCGACGTCTCGATGTAGTTGCGATCGAAGACATACTCGCCGCTCTGTTTCTCTGCCAGGTCGGCGAAGAGCTGCAGCAGCTTGGTGTTGTTGTCGAGGATGCTGCGGAACCGCGCGAAGAGCAGCTTGAAGGGGGTCGAGGGGCGCCGGCCGAATCGAAGCCACTTGCCGATGTGCGCCATGCCGGACGTTCCTTGTCTCTCGACCCTAGTGCCCCGCGGTGCCCCTCTTGAACAGCAGTCCCATCACAAGGCCGACGCTGAGGGCGATGACCACGGACAGCACGCCGTACGCCAGGCTGCGTTCGAAGGCCAGGTGTGAGATGAGGCGAGGAAGTCCCACGTAGGCGACCTCAAGCGGCCGCGTCTCCTCGCGGATCACGATCAGATCGCGCACATGCCGGACGACGACGCGGTACGTGCCGGCGGGTGCGGCAGTCGGCCACGGGATCGTGGCCTCGAAGGACCGATCACGGGACGACCCGCGGATCTGCACGGCCCCCTCGAACAGGCCGACGACACCCTGTCTGCGCTTGAGCTTCAGGTACTCGGCCACGACGGCGTCGCGGTCGAGATCCGCCGGGTGGAGCGTGGCGCGATGCACCAGGGCATCCAAATCGACGAGGTGCTCGTCGATCGCCGCCCGGGACAGCAGGCTCGACACCGGTGCACCGCTCGCGATGAGGTGCAGGGCGGGCACGTCGCCAATCGTCACCTTGCCGACCGTGGCCCAGAACGGCCCAATGCGGCCCTTCCGGTTGTAGGTCTCCTCGACGATCCGACCGGTGAAGACCACGATTACGTCGGAGCCTGGCTCCAGTGCGCCGGTCACCCGAATCGTGCCGCCCCGGAAGAAGGTCCCGACGGAGACGCGGTCTGGCTCGACGCGAAACGGCGTGGCCACGTCCACCCCCGCCGCTGCACCTGCGGTGACGAGCGCGGCCAGCGCCACGGAGACGATGAGGATCGGAGATCGTGCCACCATGAGCATGGTCTGTCCTGATCAGTGCCCGCCGGCCGGAGACAGCAGCACAGCCGGCGCTGCCACAAGCCCGTAGATCATCTTCGCGCACACCGCCAGCACGATGACGGACAGGATGACCCGCAGCTGTTCGCCGCGGAGCCGCCTCGCGACCCGGGCCCCGAACTGGGCTCCGATGGTCGAGCCGAGCGCCAGGACCAGTGCCAGCACGAGATCGACCGTGTGGTTGACGTAGGCCTGCATCAGCGTCACGCCGCTCGACGTGAAGAGAATCTGAAACAGATCCGTGCCGACCGCCACATGCATGGGCATGCGCAGCAGATACACCATGGCGGGGATCATGATAAACCCGCCGCCGACGCCCATGATGGCGGCCAGGATGCCCACGAGCATGCAGAGGGCGACCGGGACGAAGATCGAGTGACGGATTCCCGATTTCGCGAAGTCCGTTTGGAAGGGGAGTGATGCCAGCAGCCGCGCGAAGAGCGAGGGGCCCCTCTTCGTCCTCGGGCGCGGCCGCGTCCGTCTCATCGTCCGCATGCTCTCCATGAACATGTACGAGCCGATCGACCCCAGTACGATGACGTAGGTAAGCCCGATCAGGAAGTCCGCGTTGCCCATTTGACGGACGACCTTGATGATCTGGACGCCGATCGCGCCGCCCAGGATGCCGCCCACGAGCATGAAGCCGCCGAGCTTATAGTCGACATTCCCCATCCTCGCGTGCGCAAAACTCCCCGAAGCCGACGCGGCGGCGATCTGACACGAATCCGACGCGGCTGCGACCGTCGCTGGGATGCCGACCATCATGAGGAGCGGTGTCATGAGAAAGCCACCGCCGACCCCGAACATGCCCGACAGGAATCCGACGAGACCACCGAGACCCAACGGGATGAGAATATTGATGGCACTGCCCGCGATCGGGAGAAACAAGAACATGCGGCCTCCGACGGCACGAAGGCTAGCGGGGTTTCACGCGGGAGTCAAGGCCCGGTCGCGCGTCCAGCTCGCGCACCGAGGTGAATCAGCGCGATCGGTCGCCGGGCGGATCCGGTCCGGCGCGCGTGGTGTCGGAGCACATCTGTCGGAGCACGATCTTCCTGGGCGTGGGCGTCGGTGTTACACTCACGAACACGTATGTCCGATGATGGCCTTAACAGAGCGGCCGGTCCGCACGACGATGCTGTGCGCGACACGAGCAGCTTCGACACCGCGATGGCGCATCTGTATCGCGGCGAGATGCACCGCATGACCACGTGGCGCCAGCGCCTCGACATCACCACGAACTGGGCGATGGTGATGGCGCTGGGCATGACGACCTTCGCGCTGGGATCGGAGCGGACGCCCCCCTACATCCTCCTGCTCGGGCTCGCCGCGGTGGCGATGTGCCTCGTGATCGAAGCGCGCCGGTACCAGTCGCTGCACCACAGCTTGTGGCGGCTGCGGG
>Ga0315287_10006870_pt1 | contig 11365 bp, 10 predicted proteins | sample YL17G11_0_MG_FD_205037 | JGI IMG/M metagenome (GOLD analysis project Ga0315287, IMG submission 205037) | Sediment microbial communities from Yellowstone Lake, YNP, Wyoming, USA - YL17G11_0 | ecosystem: Environmental > Aquatic > Freshwater > Lake > Sediment | place: USA: Wyoming | collected...
CCGTCGCAGGTCGATCTCGAACTGGCGCCGTTCATCGGAACCGACAAATCGCTCACCGATGTCGAGAAGGCACGCGACGCGCTCCAGAAGCGCTACGAGGCGGACGGCTTCCTCACCATCGCGGTCGCGATCCCGCAGCAGACCGTCGAATCGGGCGTCGTGCGGCTCGACGTCACCGAGGCGCGGCTCGGCAGGATCGAAGTCCAGAACGCGGGCATCGATTGGCTCGGCGAGAAGCGCGTGCGCGCGCGGTTTCAGCGCACGGTTCCCGGCGCGGTCTTGCGACAAGAAGATCTGCAAGCCGACGTGGTGAATGCCAATCGCAGCGCCGATGCACGCATCCGCCCGCAACTCGCGGCGGGGGAGCAGCCGGGGCTGGTGGACGTCGCGTTGATCGTCGACGACCGCATCCCGCTGCACGGTTCGCTCTCGTACGACAACAATCACACGCCCGGTTCGCCCAAGACGCGGATGAGCGCAGCGGCCTCGTACTCGGATCTCTGGGAACTCGGTCACGAAGCGGGGATCTACTACCAGTTCGTCCCGACGACGAGTGAGTTCGACCAGGTCCAGATCTGGGCCGGCACCTATCGGATGCCGATGCCGTTCGACGAGCGCCAGCAGCTCTTCGGCTACTACGCCAAGTCCGATACGACGAACGCGTCGGCGACGGGCGGCGCGTTGTCGATCCTCGGCAAGGGCACCAACGCGGGTCTGCGTTATCTGCTGCCGCTTCCCGGGTCCGTGCGCTTTCCAGAGCTCTCGCACGAGCTGTCCTTCGGGGTCGACTACAAGGACGTGCTGAACGACGTCGTCGCGGACACCGCGACGATCGAGACCCCCATCACCTACATGCCGTTCTCGGTGTCCTGGAATGGAACCCGCACCGGCGAGCAGGCGATCAGCAACGCGAAGGTCGGCGTCAACTTCAACTTCGCGGGAATGATCGAGGGCGGCTCGGAGGACGACTTCCAGACCAATCGCGGCGGCATCGAGAAGGGCAGTCCCGTGACGGGCACCTACCAGATCGTCACGCTCGGCGTCCAGCACACCGAGCGCCTGCCAGGAATCCTGCAGACGCTCGCGGCGGGCCGCTTCGTCGACCTGCCGAAGCCCGACAAGAGTTTCTTCGAGGACTGGACTTTCGATCTGCACGCGAAGGGGCAGATCGCCTCGCAGCCGCTCGTCGCGACGGAGCAGTTCGGCGCTGGCGGTGTCGACACCGTGCGGGGCTATCTCGATCGCGAGAACGTCGGGGACAACGCCTACGACCTGCAGGTCGAGTTGCGCACGCCCTCGTTCCAGGGCTTCCTCGGCGGCCGTTTGCGCGAGCACGCCCAGTTCGTCGCGTTCTGGGACACTGCGCAGCTCTGGCTGCTTGCTGATCCGACGGAAGAGAGCATCAAGAGCAGCCGACTCGAATCGGCTGGCGTCGGCCTGCGCGCGGCGTTCCTCGATCACGCGAACGCCGAACTCTTCTACGGCCTTCCCTTCATCGAATCCGACAATACCAGCCGCCCGCGGTTCCACTTCCGGGTGGCGGTGGGCTTCTAGCGCATGCGGAGATCGCTTCTGATGACTGCGTTCCCCGACTCGAAGCGCTCCTTCGCCGCAGCGGCGTTGCTCTGCGCGACCGTCTTTCTCGCGGGCCGCGCACTCGCCGGCGATCCGGTCCTCCAGGACGTCGGTCTCGCCGAGGCCGCGGATTCGCAACCCGTGCCGACACCGAGTGCGGACAGCGGGCCCGAGCCGTCGCCGGCGGCGGCCGAGATGCTGAAGTCGATGCGCGAGAAGGGGCTCCTCACCGAAGACGAGTACCAGGAGCTGTATCGCCGGCAGGCGAAGTACGAGGTCGATCAGAAGACGCGGGGGGGCCTGCCGGGCTGGTTGCAGGATTGGACCTTCGGCGGCGACGTGCGATTCCGCTACGAACGTCGCGACTTCGGCAACCTCGCGTTCGGCCAGACCTATACGCTGGGCGAGGACAACATCAACATCGTCGCGGTTCCGAATCGCGGGACCGGCGTCGAGAACCGCGCGCGGCTGCGTCTGCGTCTCGGCGGCGAGAAGAAGGTGGTCCCGGATCTCACCTTCGGCTTCCGCATCGCAACCAGCTCCGAGGTCAGCTACGGGAATCTCTACAGCAGCACGGGTGTCGACTACAGCACGCGCACGCTCTCGGACCCGCGCTCCCAGAACGTGACCTTCGGCAACTTCTTCGATTCGAAGAGCATCTTCCTCGACCGCGCCTATCTCAGCTATCGACCGAGCTATGCACCGACGCTGAACGTGATCGCGGGAAAGTTCGCCAACCCGTTCGTCTCGAAACGCTTCCTCGATTCGCTGATCTGGGACAACGACATCAATCCCGAGGGCGTCGCAGCGAGCTACCGCTTCGACTTGTCTCCGGATCGAGTCTGGCTCGATGCGACGGCCGGCTTCTTCACGCTGCAGGAAATCAGCGCGGTCACGCTCAGCTACAACAGCACGACCAACACCGCCGTCTCGGTGCTTCCCGACATCGACGAACAGAATCCCTACATGCTCGCGTTCCAGGGGGGTGTCACCGGCCGACCGGACGACTGGGTGCAGATGGGTGCGCGCATCTCGTACTACGACCTCTCGCACATCGGCACGCGCGTCGCAGCTGCGATGGAGGACCTCGGCAACGGTGGCGCTGCGATCTCGCGCAACCCGCTGTTCCGGCTGCTCGGCCCGACCAATCCGCTCTTCGAGGACGGCAGATCGCAGGGTCGCACGAGAGAGATGGTCGCCGACGCGTACGCAAACTTCACGCCCTGGGGCGATCGCTACTCGATGACACCATTCTTCCAGTACATGCACATGATGAACGTCGTCGGAGACAGCGAAGACGATGGCTGGCTGGCCGGCATCGACCTGGGCTCAGCCGCGCTCGTGCGAATCACGGTGATGTACGCCTCGATCGGTCGCAACGCGACGAACGCCATCTTCACGGACTCGGATATCTTCGAGGGCTTTACGAACGCGAAGGGTTGGTACTTCGCCGCCGAGCGCCAGCTCTGGCGCGGCGTCCGCGTGCGCGGCGCCTACATGCGCTCGCAAGAGCTCGAGGGGGAATGTCCGCTGGCGAGCCAGTCGCTGGCGCTCTGCGACACCGCATCGCAGATCAGCGACCTGGCTCCGTACCGCAAGACCACACTCGATCGCCAGCGTTTCCAGCTCGACGTGATGGTGGACTTCTGAGATGCGCGTGCGGGGTCTCGCCATCGCGACCGCGCTCGTCGCCGGGTTGCTCGCCTGTGGCGAGGATCCGGTCCCGAAGCTGCAGGCCGAGCGCCAGGCGCTGCTCGACGCTTCGCGGCCGAAGGCGGAGTTCTGGGTCGAGGTCGAGCGCAAGGGAACGTTTGCGAAGGAGAAACGCGCGCTCGACGCGGAACTCGCGGCGCTCCAGCCGAAGACCGTGGCGCTGCGCGCGGAGATCGACCCGCTCACCGCCGCGCTCGCGCAAGCGCGCGAGATGAACGCGCAGACCGAGGCCGCACTCGTTGGCAATCGCGCCGAGCTGGCACGCCTCGAGGCCGAAGTCGCGAAGCGCGAAGCGACTCTCGCGGGATTCGATGCGCGCCGCACCGACGGGGCCCAGCGGTGAAACCCTGGACTCTCGTCCTGTTCGCAGCACTCCCGCTGCTGGTCGCGGGCTGTGCGAACAAGGAAGCCGACGCGCTGCGCGCCGAGATCGCGAAGTTGAAGGAGGATCGGGTCGAGACCACGGTCGTCGAGAAGGCCAGGCAGGAAGCGGTCGATGCCGAGTCCGCGGTCGAGGCGAGTCGCGTTGCGCGCGACGAGGCGCAGGCGGTGATCGCGAAGCTCGAAGCCGTGCGCGACGCGACGCGTGCGGCGAACGACGCCGAGATCGCGCACAACGCGAAGGTGCGCGGCCAGATCGACGCCGTCGCGCGGCGCGCGCAGCAGCGGGCGGCGCGCGGCCAGGAACTCGACACGCAAATCGCCAGCGTGCGTGAACGCGCGACCTTCGTGCGTGATCAGGCGGCGGTGCTCGCGCGTGAGATCCGACCCGAGGACGCCGCGTGGGCGTCGAAGCGGCGCCTCGACGCGCTCGCCGAGTTCGCCGAGCGCGTCGCGAAGGAGTACCCGGACGATCCCGCTCTCGCGGATCTCGCGCATGCGGTGGTGCGCGTCGAGCAGCCCGATGCCGATCAGGTGCGCGCGGCCGCGGAACAGGCGGCGCGACTCCGCGATCGCTTCGCCGCCGTCTACGAGCTGCCGTCGCCCGACCTGGCCGCGCGCGAGGCGACGGCGGCCGAGGGGGCGCCGTGATGCACTCCCTTCGCATCGCATGTGTGTTGGTCGCGCTCGCCCTGGTTGCGGACTCGCGCACGGCTGCTGCGTTCAACGGGCCGCTCGAATCCGGCGGCTACGCGTGGCTCGAGCTGCTCGACCAGGGTCGCTTCGACGACGCCTTCCGCGAGGGCGGCGAACTGCTGCGCAGCGGGGTCACGCAAGCGGAGTGGACGGCGGCGACGCGCAAGGTCCGCGACGGCTTCGGCGCCGTCGCGTCGCGCGACGTCATCAGCAAGGACTATCACCGCCAGATCGATGGTGGGCCGCCGGGCGACTACTTCACGCTCCGCATCCATACACGCATGGCGGATGGTCGCGAGGTCGTGGAGGTCGTGACGCTGATGGCCGGGACGGATCAGAAGTACCGAACGGTTGCCTACGGCACGAAGCGTTGAATGCCTGGAAACTCGTAACGATCAAGGGAGATGAATCGATGAAGCGATGGCTCGTCGGCGCAATCAGCGCCATGGCACTCTTCGCGGCGGCACGACCGGCGGCCGCCTTCCTGTACGTGTCCGGAAGCGACGGTCGCTCGGGCGACTTGATTGCCGTCTGGGTGAAGAATGGCTTCGAGCTGATCGTGAATGTCGGTGCCGTAGACCAGGTCGGTCTCGGGACCGTGACGAGCTTCGCGGTCCCCGCGGAGTTCGACGGCTCACTCGCGGGCGCGAAGTTCACCGCGCTCGCGGTGCCGAATGCGGACGCGATCTTCTCGGGCCTCGGCATCGATCCCCCGCTGATCCAGGCCAACATCGCGCTGACGACCCTCAACGACCCGACGACCATTACGTTCAACCAGGTCGCCGACGCGCAGTCGGTGCTGGACACCCCCGTCCCGGGTCAGACCTGGTTCGTGCTGCTCGGCTCGATTCCCGCCGCCGGCCAGACGGGCGTCGTTTCGAACACGAACACGGAAGCGCTGATCGAAACCACTCTTTTTGCGTCGTATACGGGCAACGTCGGGTTCACGACCGATGCGATCGGCAACCGCGTCCCGGTGTCGACGGCCGTCACCATCGCAACGGGTACGCCCTACGCGATTCCGCTCTACGAGGTGTTCCAGACGGTTACACCGGTGAACGGCGATTTCGAGTTCGGCACCGACGTGATGCAACTCGGCGTGCTCACCGGCGACGACGGCAGCAGTGGCAACGCGATCCTGTCACTCGCGACGCCTGAGCCCGGAAGTGCCGTTCTCGGTGGCGTGGTGGTCGCGACGCTTGCGTGGATCGCCAGGCGGCGCCGCTAGACGCGCTCGAGCGCCTCGAGGATCACGCCTTCGCGCAGCCCCCAGTCCGAGACGGTGAGCGCCGGCAGCTCCAGCTCTTCCACGACCGTGCGGAGCACGAGCGCGCCGGTGGGAACCAGATCGGCGCGTTGACGCCGCATACCAGGCATCGCGAGTCGCTCGGTCTGGCTGGAGCGGGCGAGCTTGCGCGCCAGCTCGCGAAACTCTTCGGCGGGAATCACGGTGCCGTGGACCTCGGTGAGGTCGCGACCCGCCTCGGCTGCGAGCAGCCGCGCGAGCGCGCGCATCGTGCCGCCCGTGGCGATCGCGGGTCGCGGCGCCCAGCGCACGAGCGCCTCGCGGTACTCGTCGAGGCGTTCGCGCACGCGCGCGCGCACGGCGCGCTTCTCGTCGCGCGTCATCGGGTCCGAACGCACCAGCTCGGCGTGCAGCCGGGCGGCGCCGAGTGGCAGCGTCGTCTCGAAGCGCACTTCGCTCTCGTCGCCGGTGATCAGCTCGAGGCTGCCGCCGCCGAGGTCGAGCCCGAGCGCCAGCCGTGAGCCGATCTTCAGCTTGCGACGGAACGCCGCGAAGGTGAGGCGCGCTTCCTCGGCGCCCGAGAGGATGCGCGTCGGGACGCCGATCGCCTCGCCGATGCGTCGCGCGACGTCGGGGCCGTTGCTCGCGTCGCGCAGCGCCGCGGTTGCAACCGGGATCAACAGATCCACGTGCGCGTTGCGCGCGCTCTGGCCGAGCGCCCGCGCCGTTTCGACTGCGCGATCGCAGACGTCGTCCGGTACGCGGCCGCCGTCCGCAACGGTCGCGCCGAGCCGCAGCATCACGCGCTCGCGCAGCACGCGGCGCACGTCGCCGTTGGCAGTCGCGTCCGCGACGAGCATGTGAAACGACGTGCTGCCGAGGTCGAGCACGCCGAAACGCACCGTCGGCGTCTCTGCATCGCCGTCGGAAGAAGCGGCGGGGCTCGGCGGCACGTAGCGGATCGTCGAGGGGCGCGCGCCGCGTCCTTCCAGGATCCAATAGGAACCCTTCTCGCAGCGCGGTTCGTCCTCGATCGCGAGTCCTTCGGCGCGATAGCGCTCGAGCACGGCACCGATCATCTCGCCGTGGGTGCAGAGCGCAATCGCGCGATCGCGCATCGAAGCGATCGCCTCGAACAGCTTCGCCTCGTCGCTGCCTTCGGCGAGGCGTTCGTCGATCTCGACCGGGATGCCGGTTGCGCGCGCAAGTGGCGCCAGCGTCTGGCGGCAGCGCAGCGCGGGGCTCGACACGATCCGGGCGATCCCGCTCGCTGCGAGTGTTGCGCCGAGTGCGTGCGCCTGCGCGCGACCCGTGTCGCACAGCGGCCGCAGCAGCGGAGGACCCGCCCATTGCGCGCGCTTCGCCGCTCTGGCGTGCCTGACGAGATGGAGCTTCATGCCGAGATCGCTCGGAGGAAGGGAATCGACGCAGGCGCGGACGAAGGGTCGGGCCGTCCGCAACGAGCGAGAGGGAATCGCAACGCGCAAAGGTTGATGCGTAGCCGCGCGCCGCGCAAGGGCCTTGTATGTTCCCCCGCCATGAGCTGGAAGCCCGAAGTCGACGAGATCGAACGACGCCGCGAACTCGCGCAGCAGCAGGGCGGCGCCGAAGCGGTCGCGCAGCATCACGCGCGCGGTCGCGCGACGGTGCGCGAGCGGATCGCCGCGCTCACCGATGCGGATTCGTTCCACGAACACGGCGACGTCGCGGGCGCCGCCGAGACCGACGAAGTCGGCCACACGACGAAGTTCACGCCGGCCAACGTGGTGGTCGGCACCGCTCGCATCGACGGGCGACTCGTCGTCGTCGGCGGCGACGACTTCACGATTCGCGGAGGCTCGTATTCGCCCGCTGGCCTTCGCAAGGGAATCTACGCCGATGAGCTGGCGCTGCGGCGCCGCGTGCCGGTGGTCCGCCTTCTCGAAGGCGGCGGCGCGTCGATCGCGGGTGCCACCGGCGTGCGCGGTCGCTCGGGTTACGACTGGACCGCTTCGTCGCCGCTGAACCTGCTGTGCATGGAGACCCTCGCGAACGTGCCGGTGGTGTGCGCGGCGCTCGGTCCCGTCGCGGGATTTCCGGCGGCGCGGCTCGTCGCGTCGCACTTCTCGGTGATGACGCGCGAGACCGCACAGGTGCTGACCGGCGGGCCCGCGCTGGTCGAGCGCGCCACCGGCCGCGCGGTGACGAAGGAAGAACTCGGCTCCGCGGCGGTGCACGAGCGCAGCGGCGTGGTCGACAACGTCGCGGACGACGAAGCCGACGCCTGTCGTCAGATCCGCGCGTTCCTGTCCTATCTACCGCCCAACATCGGTGCGCTGCCGCCGGTCGCGCAGAGCGACGATCCGCCGTCACGCGCCGAAACAGCGCTGCTCTCGGTGATCCCGCGCGAACGCCGCCGCGCGTACAAGATCCGCCGCGTGCTGGAACTGGTGGTCGATCGCGGCTCGTTCTTCGAGATGGCGCCGCTCTATGGCCGTTCGCAGGTGATCGCCTTCGCGCGCCTCGCGGGCCGTCCGGTCGGGGTACTCGCGAACGATTGTGTCCACGACGGCGGCTCGATGACCGCAACGGGCGCCCGCAAAGTGCGCCGCTTCGTCGAGACCTGCGATCTCTTCCACCTGCCCATCGTCAGCTTCGTCGACGAGCCGGGCTTCGCGATCGGCCTGCAAGCCGAACAGTCCGCGACGATCCGCTTCGGCATGGAGGCGATGTTCGCCGCGCTGCAAACCGAGGTGCCGTGGTGCGCGGTGATGCTGCGCCGCGCGTTTGGCGTCGCGCTCGGCATCCACCTCGGCCCGGCGCCGACGGTGCTCGCGTGGCCATCCGCGCAGAGCGGTTCGATGCCGGTCGAAGGTGGCGTCGAGCTGGGCTTCGGTCGCGAGATCCGCGCGGCCGCCGATCCGGGCGCGCGTCGCCGCGAACTCGAGGAAGAGATGGCCGCCGCGCAGTCGGTGTTCCCGCGCGCCGAGGATTTCGGCGTGCACCAGCTGATCGACCCGCGCGAAACGCGTCCCGCGTTGTGTTCGTGGATGACGGAGATCGAAACGCAGCTGGCGTCATTGCCGTCGCGCGGGTCGCGTCGCTACGGGCCGAGGCCTTGAGGATTCAGCGCCCGCGGTACTTCGGGTCCCGCTTCTCGGTGCGCGCCACCTTCATCTCCGCGTAGTCGCGCGACTGGAATACCAGAGACTGCGTGAGCGCTTCTTCCTGGATCGAGCGCTGGACGTCGGGGTTCGCCATCCGCGAAAGCGTGCGGCGGAACATCTGCACGGTGAAGGCGGGCGCCTTCGCGATCGCGTGCGCGATCTCGAGACAGGTTTGGTCGAGCTTGTCGTCCGGTACGACGCGCGAGACGACGCCGTGCGACAACGCCTCGTTCGCGTCCATGATTCGCCCCGTCAGCGCGAGGTCCGCGACGAGTCCGTGGCCGGCCATCTGGAACAGCCGCGCGGTGCCGCCCGAATCGGGGACCACGCCGTGCAGCACTTCGGGCAGCCGCATCCGCGCGCTCTCCCCGGCGATGCGCAGGTCGCAGAGCAGCGCGCGCTCGAAGGAGCCGCCGATCACCCAGCCCTTCAGCGCCGCGACGATCGGGCAGGGCATCGTGAAGAACTGCTGCGTTCCCTTGTGACCGCGCTCGATGAACTCGAGGTCGGTGATGTCCTCGGTGCGGACGCCGAGCTCGCTGGTGTCGCGACCCGACGAGAACGACTTGCCGTTGCCGCGCCAGACGACGCAGCGCAGGCCGTCCTTCTGGTGCAGCTCCGCGAGCAGTTCCCAGAGGCGCACGTCCATCTCGTTGTTGGCCGCGTTGTGACGATCGGGCCGGTTGTTCGAAAGGATCGCCACCGCTCCGTCGTAGTCGAGCGTGATCGTGTCGTTGCCCATCATTTCCCCTTGAAAACCGGCGCCCGCTTCTCCGCGAAGGCGGCCACGGCCTCGAGATAGTCTTCCGTCTGCGCGCCCTGCACCATGCGCTCGGCCTCGACGTCGAGCACCGACTGCAGCGATTCGGTGAGCGCGCGGTTCAGGTTGTTCTTCATGTAGCGCAGCGCGATCGGCGGTCCGGCGGCGATCTGTTTCGCCCAGCCGAGCGCGGTCTTCTCGAGATCCGCGTCCGGGACGACGCGGTTCACGAGGCCGATCCGCTCGCAGCCGCGCGCGTCGAGGCGTTCGGCGGTGAACAGGATCTCTCGAGCCCGCGCGGGCCCGACCAGGTGCGTCAGGAACCAACTCGAACCGTAGTCCCCCGAGAGTCCGAGCCGCGCATACGACGTCGTCACGAAGGCGCTCTCGGCGGCGATGCGGAGATCGCAAGCCAGCGCGAGGGCAAAGCCCGCCCCAGCAGCCGGACCCGGCAGCGCGGCGAGCGTCGGCTTCTCGAGCTGATGCAGCGCGAGCGGGATCTGGTGCTCCCAGCGCAGCTGGCGCTCGCGTTCCTCGGGCGAAGGCAGCTTTCCATCGCGCGCCATCATCTTCGTGTCGCCACCCGCGCAGAACGCGCTGCCCGCACCGGTCAGCAGCACGCACCCCACATCCGGATCGGCACCGAGCGCCGGAAGCCAGGTGGCCAGCGCGCGCTTCATCTCCATCGTCAGCGCATTGCGCGCCTCGGGCCGATGCAACGTCAGCACCGCCACGCGATCCTCGACCCGCCCCAGCAACTCCACCGTCCCCGTCTCGATCTGCCGCACGCCCCAGCCTCCCCCCAAAGCCTATCACGGGCGCCGCGCACCCAGGACGTTGCATTGGGGACGTTGATTGCGCCGTTTGATTTGGGGACGTTGATTGCGCAACTTGCGTGAGGGACGTTCCTGAAGGCAATCTTCGCAATGAACGTCCCCAACGCAACGAGTTGACTAGGAGGACGCGACGTGGGTCTGCCTGAACCGCCCGATCTCGGGGCCGGCGCGCTGGCGCGTGGCAGCTATGACGGCGAAGTCGTGGTCGTGACGGGAGGCGGGACCGGACTCGGCAAGGCGATCGCCCTGGAGTTTGCGCGACTCGGCGCTGCGGTCGCGATCCTGTCGCGCGACGCCGAGCATCGCGCCGCGGGCGTCGCGGCGATCGAGGCCGCCGGGGCGCGTGCTGTGGGCGTCGCGTGCGACATCCGCCAGCCCGACGCGATCGCGGCGGCGTTCGACGACGTGACGAATGCGCTTGGCGCCCCGTCGGTGCTGATCAACAACGCGGCCGGCAATTTCCCGGTGCCCGCCGAGGATCTCTCGCCGAACGGCTGGCGCACCGTCGTCGACATCGTGCTGAACGGCACCTTCTTCTGCTCGCGCGAATTCGCGCGACGCCACATCGCGGCGGGAACGCCCGGCGCGATCGTCAATGTGGGCGCGTCGTACGCGTGGACCGGCGGTCCGGGCTTTGCGCACTCGGCGGCTGCGAAGGCGGGCGTGAAGAACATGACCGAGACGCTTGCGGTCGAGTGGGCGCCCTACGGCATTCGCGTGAACGGACTCGTGCCCGGGTTGTTCCCGCACCAGGACGAAGCCGCGCACATCGTGGGCGGCGTTCCCGAACGCGGCCAGAACGAAGGTGCGCGCCAGCCCGCCGGTCGTGTCGGTCGCCCGCGCGAACTCGGTTGGGCCGCGACCTTCCTGTGCTCGCGCTACGCGTCGTTCGTGACCGGCTGCACGCTCGTCGTCGACGGTGCGAATTGGCAGCGGCGCGCGATGTTGCAGCCGGAGTTCACACCGATTCGCGAGCAGCTCGGCAAGGGGCCGTTCAAGCCGTGACGAAACG